>Ga0208297_1000324_pt1 | contig 112384 bp, 102 predicted proteins | sample LMS_cellobiose_e_FD_187367 | JGI IMG/M metagenome (GOLD analysis project Ga0208297, IMG submission 187367) | Rumen-fistulated moose microbial communities from Alaska, USA - LMS_cellobiose_enrichment (SPAdes) (version 2) | ecosystem: Host-associated > Mammals > Digestive system > Stomach >... | reverse complement strand
TGCGCCTTCGCTGCTGGAGCCGACTACCTCGTCTCCGAGGACAGTCACTTCGACATTCTCCGTCGCACGCCCTTCCCGCAGCTCAATCTTGTAACTCTTGACGAATTCCTCAATAACAATCTCGTAGCCGGGTAGCACTTACGACACATTTTTATAGGATTTCCTTACACGAATGACGTATAAGGTGGCATTTTCCTATGGGTTATTCGAAGGAGAGGTAGGGGGCGAGGCGCTGGATGTCGTCGTCGGAGAACTCGTCGAGAAAGGAGAGCTGGCGGAGGCTGAGGACGCGGCCGTCGCGATGGCGGAGGTTCATGATGGCCCGCGCGCGGTAGTAGCCGATGTAGGGGTGGTTCTTGAGGGTGGTGAGGGTGGCGGTGTTGACGTTGATGCGCTGCTGCGTGCCAGGCTCGATGGTGACCCAGTCGCCGATGTCGGGCAGGTTGGGGATGTCGCTGAGCTGCGAGACGGCGACGAAGCCGCCCAGCTGACGGCGAAGACGGACAATGCGGCTGGCGTAGTAGGGGCCGATGCCGGGGATGCGGACGAGGTCGGCGCTGTCGGCTTTGTTGAGGTCGAGGAAGGTGCCGTCGGGGAGCTTGTTTTCCATGTAGGCCTTGTAGGGACTGGGCTCGCGGGGAGGAGAAGGGGCGGCGGGGTCGGCAGGAAGGGCCGGATGGACTGAAGGGGATGAATGGGACGGATTGACCGGACGAGGCAGAGGGGATGCAGGGGACTCCTGGGCGATGTAGATGTAGGGACGGAGGCGGGTGAAGGTGGCGCTGTCCAAGCCGTAGATGCGGGCGAGGGCATCGGCGCGGCGGAAACGGCCGCCGGCACGGCGGTATTTGACGATGTTGGAGGCGACGAAGGACGAGAGACCAAGGGCACGAAGGGTGGCCGAGTCGGCGGTGTTGGGGTCGAAGGCGAAGGGGGCGGGAAGGGGTGGATTGACTGGATGGACTGGATTGACTGGAGCGTCGGATGGGGAGGAGGGGGTGAGTGTGGTGGGGGCCGGCCCTTCCGGTAAGGTGCCGAGGAGAATAGCCAGGACTATAATGATAGCCAGCAGAACGATGAGGGCACGGCGCTCGGCTTTGGAGAAGGCGAAATGGTCGGGGAGAAACAAACTATATTAGGAATTAGGAATTAGGAATTGGGAATATGTGGTTAATGGAAAAAAAGCATTACCTTTGCGGCGGAAATAATGATATAGGGAAGATGCGTAACGTGTGGCCTTTCGTAAAAAGATATAAGCTGTCGCTGACGGTGTTGGCTGTCATTCTGTTTCTCTCGTTCTTCAAGCCTCCTCACACGGAACTGGACGAGATTACGAACTTCGACAAGATGGTGCATTTTGGTATGTACTTTGTGTTCGGCAGCGTAATCTGGATAGAGTATCTGCGCAGTCATGCCCGTGCTGACGGCCTCAGGCTGGCGGTGGGGGCTGTGTTGCTGCCCATCGTGCTGAGCGGGGGGATAGAGCTGGGGCAGGAGTACCTGACGGCCTATCGTGGCGGCGACTGGTGGGACTTTGCCTCGAACAGCACGGGCGTGCTGGCGGCGGCGGTGGTGGGCTATCTCTTCCTGAGACGGCGCCGCCGCGGATAGGATATCTTGCCCCCGACAAAGCGGTGCGTCCACTCGGGCTTCTCCTTGATGAAGGAGGCGATGTGGCGGATAATCTTTTCCTCGTGCATGGCGTTGACGTCGATGAGGATGCCGGTCTCCTCGACGTCGCCGAAGTCGTCGTTGATGGCGGTGCCGAACTCGAGCATGGTGGGCGAGAGGTTCATATAGGCGTTGACGAGTGGGGGGATGTTGCATCCGAGGCGGCGCACGGCGGCGTTGAGCAGGCGGTAGTCGGCCTTGAAGTCTTCCTCGGTGAGGACGACGTCGAGTTCCTCGGCCGGGCGCTCGATGAGCAGCGGGTGGTGGGGTGTGACGAGGTGGCGGCGGTCGCCGAAGTGCTTGTCGAGGAAGTGGAGGATGAGGTCGCGGGCGTAGCGGTTGTAGGAGGGGTACATGGTCATCTTGCCGAAGAAGTACTGGGCATCGGGGAGGATGACCATGAGGGCTCCGAGGCCGTCGAAGAGGTTGTCGAGGGCGAAGAGGCCCTTGGTGTCGCTGCGTGACGACTGGTATTCGACGGCGACGAACGAGCGGCCCAGCTCGATGGTGCGGGGCAGGTAGGTGTGCTTGAACTCGTCGGAGAAGTGGAAGAGGTGGCTGGTGGCAAGGATGGGCTGTCCCTCGGCATCGAAGCGGATGTCGGGGCCATAGATGTAGCGGTAGCCGCCGATAATCTCCTGTGCGTCGGGGTTCCAGACGACGAGCTGGCGGCAGGGTTCCTCCATGGTGTCGAAACTGTCGATGTCGGCGCTGAGGCCGGTGCCTCCGCCTCCCTCGCGGAAGGCTATCTCGCGCAGGCGGCCAATCTCCTGCATGACGTTGGGGCTGTCGTGGGCGGTGCAGACGTAGAGGATGTTGCCGCCGCGGTTGGTGTTGCGCAGCCGTTTCTGCTCGGTGAGCTCGCCGAGAAGGAGTTCGCGTGGAACGGGGTCGATGATTTTTTCCATAGGGCGTCAGCGGGTGGAGGCGAGGCCATAGACAATCTCCTGCACATAGGCGGCCCACTCGGCGGGCTTGCGCGATTTGTCGAAGGTCTGCCAGGGGATGGGCTTGCCGATGAAGATGCGGAAGGTCTTGCCACGGTGGCGGAAGAGCTCGTCGGCCAGGAAGAGCATGGCGACGTTGAACTTGATGTGGAAGAACTTGCAGAGGTTGGCGATGCGGTAGAAGCGGGCGGAGTTGCGGCCCTCGAAGTAGATGGGCACAACGTCGCGCTGATATTGGATGCTCTTCTGCACGAAGGTTTTCTTCCATGGCAGGTCGTGGATGACGCCCTTGCGCTTGCGTGAGCAGAGCTGGGCGGGGAACATGATGACCTGCTCGTCCGAGCTGAAGATGGCATCGACCTGCTGGGGAAGGTTGCGCGCCTGCCCGCCCATCTGGTTGACGGGTACGCAGAGCGGCGCCAGCGGGGGCAGCGCCATGAGGAAGCTGTTGACGAGGTAGCGGATGCGGTCGTCGTAGTGGTCGGCGATGATGCGTCCGATGGCTACGCCGTCGGGGCCGCCCAGCGGATGGTTGCTGACAAAGGTGTAGAGGCCACCCTTCGCGGGCAGGTTCTCTTCGCCGTGCACGTCGAGGGTGATGTCGAGGTACTCCAGCGTGTTGCGCAGGAAGTCGGCGCCCTCCATGCCCGGGTATTTTGAGAAGAAGTCGTTGAAGTCGTCCTCGTGGAGTATCTTGCGGAGGTACCGCAGCAGCGGAGGCCAGATTTTTGCGTCGCCTACACGGCTGCGGATAATCTTCTCGACGTTGATGACTTTGGGTACATTTTCTGCCATAGCTCAATCAGTCTTTCATGCTTTATTCGGCAAAAATAGGCAGAATTTTTAATAATGCGAAGGTTTTTTCCTATTTTTCTTACGAAAACCTGCTTTTTTTGTCTGACGGGCCGGTTATTCTAAGTAAAACAGCTCGGGCAGGGGGATGGAGACGGGGCTGTTGTCGGCATTGACCTCCATGATGTCGGCCATGTAGTCCCACCACTTCTGAACGACGGGGTTGTCGCCCTGATCCTGCGAGCCTTTGTCGCCCTCGACCTTCTGCACGGCAAAGAGGATGTTGGTCTCCTTGTCCCAGAAGATGCTGTAGTCGCTGACACCGCTCTCTTTGAGCAGGGCTTTCATCTCGGGCCAGAGGGCGGCGTGGCGCCGCTGGTACTCTTCTTCGAAGCCCGGTTTCAGGTACATCTTGAATGCTTCTCTTCTCATGCGTGTGTATATTTAATAAGGTATGGCGGGGGAGGGGTCACTCCATGTCGGGCCCGAAGTAGAAGCCGGGCTGGGTGGGCTGGTTGTAGGCGACGTTCTGGGTGGCGACACTGATGCGATAGACGGGGTCGGCCATGAAGGTGACGAAGCGGTGGTCGGTGGGTATGGTGGAGACGTAGAGGCGGAGAGCCTGGCTGTCGCGCGTGCGCAGTAGCACCTCCTCGCGCCAGTCGCCCAGCAGGTCGGCGGCGAGGCAGGGGTTGGACTTGGTGCTGTTGTTGCTGGCCACGCCCTCGGGGTTGAAGATGACGTCGCAGCGCTGCTCGTCCCAGTTGTACTTGGCGATGCGTGTGCCGTCGAGCAGCTCGCGCAGGAGGTCGCCGTCCCACCAGACGGCCATGTTGGTGGAGAGTCCGCGGACGTGCTCGGCGACGAGCTGGCCGCTGATGTTGCGTATGCCGCCCGAGGAGCCGCTCCACATCTCTACGCCGGGTGAAGTGGGGTCGATGTCGGCGGCCATGCAGCGGCCTATGTCCTCGGGATGAGGATAGCGGAAGAGTGTCTCGCCCGTAGCGGCGTCGCGGAAGGTGGAGCCGTGACCGCCTGTCTCGTGGCATTGCCATACCTGCAGGCGTGTCTCGCCAGGGATGAAGGCGGTGAGGTGGAGGGCGTCGCCGTGGCCGAGGCCGGTGGAGTAGAGGCCGGTGCCGTCGTTGTTGATGGTGCATGAGCCGTAGATGATTTCGTCGCAGCCGTCGTTGTCGATGTCGGCCACGCGCAGGTTGTGGTTGCCCTGTCCGGCATAGGCTTCGTTGCCCTCGTCGTCGGAGTCGAAGGTCCAGCGGTGGCGGAGCTGATGTCCGTCCCAGTCGAAGGCGGCGAGGACGGTGCGGGTATAGTAGCCGCGGCACATCACTACGCTGGGGTGCTGGCCGTCGAGATAGGCAACGCAGGCCAGGAAGCGGTCGCTGCGGTTGGCGTTGGTGTCGCCCCAGCTGGAGAGATTGCCGCGCGGGGGGATGTAGGGGACGGTGTGGAGCGCCTCGCCCGTGAGGCCGCTGAAGACGGTGAGGTACTCGTTGCCCGTGAGGATGCGGCCCTGCCGTGCAGGCGTGCGGCGACGTCCCACGGCCGTGGTGTCGCCGGCGTGGCGGTAGTCGGCATAGGGGTCGCCGATGACGGTGCCCTGGCCATCGACAGTGCCGTCTGAGGTGCGCATGACCACCTCGGCACGTCCGTCGCCGTCGAGGTCGAAGACCATGAACTGGGTGTAGTGGGCACCCGCGCGGATGTTCGGCCCGAGGTCGATGCGCCACAGCCGCTCGCCGCTCAGGCGGTAGCAGTCGAAGAGCACGTTGCCCGTGTAGCCGTCGTGGGCGTTGTCGTGGGCGTTGGTAGGCTCCCACTTGAGGATGATTTCGTATTCGCCGTCGCCATCGACATCACCGACGGAGGCGTCGTTGGCGCTGTATTCGTAGCGGTCGCCCGCAGGGGTGATGCCTCCGGAAGGCTTGTAGAGGGGAATGTTGATGTAGCCGACGGGGGCGTTGGCGGGCAGGGTGTAGGTGGCGGTACCCTCCTCCAGTTCTTTCCTCTTGATGACGGGGCGCACCTCGTAGGTAGCTGCTGCGACCGAGGCGTTGTCGTCGATATAGAAGGTAGCCGACGTGAGCGGGCTTTTGGTGAGCAGGCGTCCGTCGCGATAGACGTTGAAGGCCGTCTCAGCGGCGTCGGTGGCCAGCTGACGCCAGCTGACGGCTACGTGGCTGCTGTCCTGGCGGATGGCGGCAAGGCCGCGACCGAGCACTTCCTTCTGGAGAGTGGGGGCATAGTTCGGCTGGGCAAACAGCGGTGTCGTCGCAAACAGTACGCTGAGGCAGAGGGCAGATAGACGGGCTTTCATAACACAAATGAAGATTTTCTGCCCAAAAGTAAGAATAATCGGGACGATATGCAAGGAAAAAAAGAAAAAAACGCTATCTTTGCCGAAAACATATTTTTTATGCCCATGAAACGACATCTGTCCCTGTTCCTCTTCGGCCTGCTATGCCTCGCCCTCCAAGCACAGTCGCTGCCCACGCAGCGCGAGATTCTCGACAAGCTTGTGCTCGTGAACGACTACTTCATGCAGTCTGTGCCCGACCCCGGCGCCCCCACATTCGGTGGCGGCAAGGAGCGCACCAGCAACCTGTGGACGCGCGCCGTCTATTACGAAGGCCTCATGGCCCTGCAGGGCATCTATCCCGCCGAACGATACTTCGACTACACGATGGCCTGGGGCAACGCCCACCAATGGCGTCCACGCGGCAGTAACACCACCCACAATGCCGACAACCAGTGCTGTTTCCAGACCTATCTGGACATGTATGAACTGACGCAGGACCCGCGCATGCTGACCCACGTGAAGCTCACCCTCGACGCCTGCGTCCGCGACCCGCAGGTGCACGACTGGTGGTGGATTGACGCCATCCAGATGGCGATGCCTGCCTATGCCAAGATGGGACGCATCACGGGCGATGCCCGATACTGGGACAAGATGATGGCCTACTATCGCTACACCCGCAACGTGCACGGCGGCGCCGGCATGTACAACCCCAAGGATGCCCTCTGGTGGCGCGACCACGACTACGATGCTCCCTACACGGCGCCTAACGGCGAGGACTGCTACTGGAGCCGCGGCAACGGGTGGGTGCTGGCGGCGCTGGTGCGCGTGATGGACGAGCTGCCTGAGAATCATCCCTATTATAAGGAGTGTCTGCGCGACTTCCGTGCCATGTGCCGCGCGCTGAAAGCCGTGCAGCGCGAGGATGGTTTCTGGAACGCGAGTCTCCACGACCCCGCCCACTACGGCGGTAAGGAGACCACCGGCACGTCGCTCTTCATCTACGGCATGGCGTGGGGCATCCGCAAGGGGTGGCTGAAGGAGAAAGACTACCTGCCCGTGGTCAGCCGCGCATGGAACGCCATCGTTGCCGACGCCGTGCATCCCAACGGCTTCCTCGGCTATGTGCAGGGCACCGGCAAAGACCCCTCGGCCGGTCAGCCTGTCACCTACGACAAGGTGCCCGACTTCGAGGACTACGGCACGGGCTGTTTCCTGTTGGCAGGTGTGGAACTCTACCGTCTGAAAGCCGATGATGTTCCTGCCGACCAAGTCCCCCGAAGGATAAGGTAGGGTCGCCTACGCGTTATTTTCAGCGAAGAGCCGGCAGCGCTGGTCGAGGAGCGGATAGTGGTGCTCCTGCATGGTGCTGCAGCAGGCACGTATGCCCTGTCGGGTGCTGCCTGTGGTGCTGAGGACGATGCCCGTGATGCCGTGGTAGAGGAGCTGGCGCAGCAGGGCGCCGCCCTCCATGTCGTGATAGCCGATGGTGAAGAAGAGACCGTCGGAGACAGGTTCGTCGAGGTCGCGGTCGTAGGTGATACTGAAGCCGTGGCCCAGCATGATGTCCTTGATGCGGGCGGTGCGGCGGGCGTACTCGCGCACGTCGTCCACGAAGGAGTAGTGTCCGTCGGTGGCGGCACGCATCATGGCCGCCATGGCACACTGGGCGCTGTGGCTGACGCCCGACGACAGCGTGTAGAGCATGTCGTAGGCATAGACGGCACCGAAGCGGCTGATGCCGTAGCGGGCAGCAAGGGTGGGGAAGCTGCGGTGGAAAAGGGTGTCGGAGATGCAGGCCACGGCGATGCGCTGACCGGCGTAGGAGAACATCTTGGATCCGGAGAGCATCAGGATGTACTGGTCGGTATAGCGGCTTACGGTGGGCTGGAAGGGAGGCTGGAAGGGGCGGCCCAGCGGGCGGCGGAAGTCCATCGTCATGTAGGCGAGGTCTTCGATGACAACGACGTCGTACTTCGTGGCAAGCTCGCCGATGGCGCGCAGCTCGTCGTCTGTCAGGCACATCCACGAGGGGTTGTTAGGGTTGCTGTAAATGAGGCAGCAGATGCGGCCTGTGGAGAGCACGTCCTCGAGCTTGGTGCGCAGGGCATCGGCTCCGCGATAGTCGGCGACGTCGAACGAGGCGGTGCGTGCGCCGATGACGGCAGCCTGCATCTTCTGTACGGGGAAGCCCGGGTCGAGGTAGAGGATGGTGTCGCGTGCAGGGTCGAGCTGGGTGCAGAGCATGAAGGCGGCAAAGACACCCTGCATGGAGCCTGTGGTGGCGATGCAGCCCTTGGGGGCGACGTCGGTGTTGATGAAGGCCTTGACGAAGCGGGAGGCTTCGGCCTTGAGGTCGGCGATGCCCTCGATGTCGGGATATTTGGAGGCTACGCCGCGGCGCAGGGCGTCGATCTCGGCCTCCACGCCGATGGCCGAAGGGGGCAGGCCGGGAATACCCATCTCGAAGTGGATGTACTCCTGCCCCGTCTCCTGCTCCATGGTGCGGGCTATGGCGCCAATCTGGCGAATGGAGGCGTGGTTGAGGTCGTCAATCTCCATGTCGTGGAGAAGCTGGTCTATACGGGCTTGGCTGAAAGGGGTTGTCATGAAAAAAGTCTTAGGGGCAAAGGGGACTACTGGGACTGCTGAGACTGCTGGGCCTATTGGAGAAGGCCTTTGTGGGTATGGCCGAGGTCGAGGGCCTGAAGGTTCATATCGACGATGGCGTCGCCCTTGGCGGCAAAGACGGTGCGCACAGACTGGCGGAGCAGTTCGAAGTCCATTCCGAGGGCATCGGCCGCGGCGCCGAGCAGTATCATGTTGGCAGCCTTGGGCATCTTGTTGGCCTTGGCAAGACTCTCGATGTCGATGCGCACAACGTGCGGAAGGGCATCGAGGGCGGCATTTATAGCCTGGATGTCAGGATAGTTGGGGATGTTGACAAAGGGGCTGGTGGCGGTGATGACCCAGCCATCCTTGCTGAGATAGGGTTGGTAGCGAAGGGCTTCCATCGGCTCCATGGCGATGATGACGTCGGCGGTACCCAAGGCGATGAGGTCGCTGTATATGGGGTTGGACGAGATGCGGAGGTTCGACTGCACGTCGCCGCCGCGCTGGCTCATACCATGCACTTCGGCTTGCTTGATGTATAGGCCCTGGTCGAGGGCGGCCTGGCCGATGATGGTGGCGATGCTGAGAATGCCCTGACCACCTACGCCTGCGAGGATGATGTCGGTTTTCATTGTTGTGGAGTTTGGGTATTTTGTTTTTTCTGGCGGGTATGGCGGGCGAGGGTTTGTATGCACTCGCGGCGGGGAATGATGACCGAGACGCCCTTGTAGGCAATCTCTTCACGGATGATGTGCGTAATCTCGTCCATGTTGGCGGGCAGGGGAACCACGACGCGGAGGTGCTCATCGGCGACGCCGATGCCTCGGCAGATGGCCTCGAACTTGTTGGTGCCAGCCGAGTCCTGGCCGCCCGTCATGCCGGTGGTGAGGTTGTCGGAGATAATGATGGTGATGGGGCTGTTCTCGTTGACGGCATCGAGGAGGCCCGTCATGCCGCTGTGGGTGAAGGTAGAGTCGCCGATGACAGCGATGGCGGGGAAGATGCCGGCATCGGCAGCGCCCTTGGCCATAGTGATGGAGGCGCCCATATCGACGCACGAGTGCAGTGCCTGATAGGGCGGCAGGGCACCCAGCGTGTAGCATCCGATGTCGCCGAAGACGCGACTGGTGGGGAAGTCGGCCAGCACGCGGTTCAGCGCCTCATAGACGCTGCGGTGGCCGCAGCCCTGGCAGAGGGCAGGCGGACGCCCGACGACGGTGGCCGAGGGGGCGAAGGTCTGCGTGCTGGCAAGGCCGAGGGCGACCTTCACATTATCGGGGGTCAGTTCGCCTGTGCGGGGCAGCGTGCCGTCGAGACGGCCGTGGATGACGGTTGCCACGGGCAGCAGCCCCAGCAGCTGCTCCTCGATGAAGGGCTGTCCGTCCTCGATGACGAGCAGCTCGTCGCTCTGCGCGGCGAGGGCACGGATGGAGGCGACAGGGAGCGGGTACTGCGACACCTTCAGCACAGGGAAGGGCACGCCGTCGGGGTAGTTCTCCATGAGGTAGTTGTAGCCGATGCCTGCGGCAATGACGGCCTTGCCGGCCTTAGGCTCTGTGACGACCTTGTTGAACGGGCTGTAGGCACTGGCCTCCTGCAGGGTAGGCTGTACAGCGGTGAGCTGGGCGTACTTGCGGCGGGCGCGGACGGGCAGCAGCACCCATCCTGCGGGGTCGGCAGGGTCGGAGAGGGGGTTCTGCGGACGGGGGCTGTCGGTGATGTCCACCACGGCGCGGCTGTGGGCCAGACGGGTGACGATGCGCATGAGCACGGGCAGACGAAGCCGCTCCGAGAGGTCGAAGGCGTAGGCCATCATGTCGTAGCACTCCTGCTGGTTCGAAGGCTCAAGGATGGGGATGAGGGCGAACTTGCCGTAGAAGCGGCTGTCCTGCTCGTTCTGCGAGCTGTGCATCGAGGGGTCGTCGGCAGCAAGGACGACGAGGCCGCCGTTCACGCCTGTCACGGCGCTGTTGACGAAGGCATCGGCACAGACGTTCATGCCTACGTGTTTCATGCAGACGAGCGCGCGCTTGCCGGCAAAGCTCATGCCGAGGGCTGCCTCCATAGCCGTCTTCTCGTTGGTGCACCAGCGGTCGTGGACTGGGCTGCCGGGGTGGCTATGGTGCCACAGCTGGATGTATTCGGTAATCTCGGTGGACGGTGTGCCCGGATAGGCATACACGCCGCTGAGCCCTGCATCGAGGGCTCCTTGGGCAATGGCCTGGTCGCCAAGTAGAAGTTTCTTCATAAAGACGATTTTGTGAAAATGCCTGCAAAGATAGTTCAAGGCGAGAGATAATGCAAATATATTTGCAATTTTGACGATGTCTTCGTCCGTCACGACTCGGCAATGGCTGTGCAAGCCCACCTTTGCGCTCGCTGTTCCGTCCGTTCCGAGCCGCAGCCTATCTAAAAGCTCCGAAGGGATTAAAGATAAGGAAAACGAAGTGAAAGGTAGCGCGATTTTTTGTTTTTTTGCTCGAATGTGCGTATTTTTGCACCGATTTGAAACAAACCAACGGAATGAGCGTATGAAAAAGAGCGTTTTCATCGGCGTAATGGCCATGTGGGTGATGCTTCTCGTGGGCTGTGGCAAGGCACGGGTTGACGACAGCTACGGCTACCTCTATTGCCACATGAGCGACCGCGGCGAGTGGACAGCCTATGCGCTGAGCCGCGACGGCGTCGCGTGGCACGACCTCATCGGCGGCGACTCGGTGTTCAGCGCCCATGAGCTCGCCCGCATCGAGGGAGGCACGAGGGACGCTTTTATCTATCGTCGGCATGACAACCGCGGGTTCCTGATGGTGACCACCGACATGAAGGTGGCGGTGTCGCACAAATGGGACAACTACGGCATCGACCTCCTGACGAGCGATGACCTCATCCATTGGCAATCGACGACGTTCGACTTCCGCAAGGGTCCGGACATCTTCGTGGATGCCGGTACAGCACCCGACTTCTTCGCCGACTGGAGCGCCATCAACCGCGTGTGGGCACCGCAGATACATTGGGATGCCGACTACCGCTGGCCCGACGGACGGCGGGGAGGCTACTTCATCTACTACTCCATTTGGAACCGCAACGAGATGGGTTACGACCGCATGTTCTACAGCTATGCCGACGAAACGTTCACCTGCCTCACGAAGCCGCAACCGCTCTTCGACTGGGGCTATGCCACCATCGACGCCGACATCAACTACGTGCCTGCCGACGGGCTCTATCACATGATGATAAAGAAGGAGGGCGGAAAGCCCGGACTGTTCACCGCCACAGCACCTGCGCTGACGGGGCCTTGGAGCGAGCCCGACGAGGAGGACTACGTCAACTTCGAGGGCAACAAGAAGTGCGAAGGCGTCTCAGCCTTCCAACTCTTCGGCGATGAGACGTGGCGTGTGGCCTACATCGAGTATTCGTCGCACCCGAAGAACTATCGCATCTGCCAGGCCGACAAGTATATGCGCAATTTCCACGACCCTGTCAACATCCAGGGCGTAGCCTCGCCGCAGCATGGCTCGTTCATGCGCCTCACGAAGGAGGAGTACGAACGGCTCGAGGCCTGGTCGGCAGCCGTGATGGCGCAGAGAGAGAAATAAGGATTTTCAAAAAAGATATAAAAGATGGACGGAAAATACTGGGAGCCAGAGATTGAGACCATGCCGCGCGCTGAGCTGGAGACTCTGCAGGTGGAGCGGCTGAGAGATACGGTAACACGAGCCATGGCATCGCCTTTCTATGGGCCGCTGCTGAAGGAACAGGGCATTGCGCCCGACACGATACGCAGCCTCGACGATCTGAGGCGCATACCCTTCACCACGAAGGAGGACCTGCGCAGTCACTATCCCTTCGGGATGTGTGCCGTACCGCTGGAGAAGATTGTGCGCGTGCACTCGTCGAGCGGCACCACCGGCAACCCCACCGTGGTGTGCCACACGCAGGCCGACCTCGATGCCTGGGCCAACCAGGTGGCACGCTGCATGTACATGGTGGGGCTGCGCAACACCGACGTCATACAGAACACCAGCGGCTATGGCATGTTCACCGGCGGACTCGGCATCCAATATGGCGCCGAGCGCCTCGGAGCCATGACGGTGCCAGCGGCTGCCGGCAACAGCAAGCGCCAGATAAAGTTCATTACCGACTTCGGCTCGACCGCCCTCCACGCCATCCCCTCGTATGCCACCCGCCTGGCAGCCGTGATGCACGAAGAAGGCATCGACCCTGCACGCGACACGAAGCTCACCACCCTCATCATCGGTGCCGAGCCCCACAGCGAGGAACAGCGTCGCCGCATCGAGGAACTGCTTGGCGTGAAGGCCTACAACTGCTTCGGCATGAGCGAGATGAACGGCCCGGGCGTAGCCTTCGAGTGCCCCGAGCAGAACGGCCTCCACATCTGGGAGGACTACTACATTGCCGAGATTGTCGATCCCGTCACCCTCGAACCCGTACCCGACGGCGAGGTGGGCGAGCTGGTGCTGACGACGCTACGGCGCGAGGGTATGCCGCTGCTGCGCTACCGCACCCGCGACCTCACGCGCTTCCTTACCGGACCCTGCCCCTGCGGACGCACACACCGTCGCATTGACCGTTTCAAAGGCCGCTCGGACGACATGATGATTGTGAAGGGCGTCAACATCTTCCCCGTTCAGATAGAGAAGATCCTGCTGGGCTTCCCCGAGCTGGCCAGCGACTATCTGATTACCATCGAGACCGTCGGCGACAACGACGAGATGACCGTCGAAGTGGAGCTCGCCAGCATCACTGACGACTATGGACGTCTGACAGCCCTGACGAAAGAGATTACCCGCCGTCTGAAGGACGAGATACTGCTGACGCCACGCGTGCGCCTCGTTGCCCCCGGCTCGCTGCCCAAGAGCGACGGCAAGGCCGTCCGCGTCAAGGATATGCGAAAGAACCACTAAATAGGACTCCGAGCTTTGCTCGCCTGAACACCTCTAAAAAATAAATAAGGAGTGAAGAAATCGTAAATCGTCAAATAGTATATATAAATGACCATCAAACAGATTTCCCTTTTTCTTGAAAACAAGTTCGGCCGCCTCAGCGAACTGCTGGCTATCCTCAGCAAGGCCGACGTGCACATTGTCAGCGCCTCCATAGCCGACACGAGCGACTACGGCCTGATGCGTCTCATCACCTCCGACCAGCAGAAAGCCTACAACGTGCTGAAGGACAATGGCGTGCTTGTCTCCATGAACGAAGTCGTCGCCATAGCCATCGAGCCGCTGGCAGCCGACTTCGCCCGAGTGGTCGAGCTCTTCACGCGCCGCGGCGTCAGCATCGAGTATATGTACTGTTTCAACTTCCAGAAGAAACTGGTGCTGGTGATGCGCTGCAACGACCTCGACGCCGTGCGCGAGGTCGTGCGCAACAACAGCCTCACCTTCGTCAGCGAGACCGACCTGATGAAGGTCTGACAAGTCGCTCCCCCCCGGCTTATCAGCACACCCCAAAACAAAGACAGTTCGCGGAAAGACGGGCTGTCTTTGTTTGTCTGGCACGAACGAGACTCCACACGTAGGTGATGTGGGAGACATGGCGTGTAAAATGGCAGGGAAAGCACAAATGGAACGTTTTGGGAACGCTTTTTATTTGGAGGATGTTCGCAAATGGGCTTATCTTTGCAACGGAAAAACGAAAACAACCATGAGACGATTTGTCCAACTCCTCCTCTTTGCCGTCCTTTCAGCCCTCCTCGGCTGCAACGGACAGCAGACGGTAAATCCCCTGCTCACCCAGGCGGAATCCCTGTTGGCCGACGACCCCCGCGCGGCGCTTACCCTACTGGACAGCCTCGCCAGGGCGACATCGCCCCGGCAATTAGGAATTAGGAATGAGGTTTTAAAAAATAATCCTGCGGACGAAAACCATGCGCAGCCCGCAATTCCTAATTCCTCATTCCTCATTCCTGATTTCCCCCGCAAGGGGGACAGGGCCCTCTACGCCCTGCTGCGGACGCAGGCGGAATACAAATGTCAGATCGCGCCCGAGACGGACTCGCTCATCTGCATCGCTACCGACTACTATGGCGACCGCAAGAAAGACTTTCATGCCGCCCTGGCCTGGTACACGCTGGGCTGCGTCTATAGCGAGTGGAACGACGATGCTGCAGCCGTCGAGGCCTATCTGAAGGCCAAGCCCCTCTTCCCCGACACGCTCAGCCGCTACTACATCCTCTGCAACCAGAACCTCGGCATCCACTACCTGAACCGCCGTATGTACCGCCAGGCGCTTGAGGCGCTTAACGCCTGCCGCCGGGGTGCCGTCCAGACGCGCGACTCGGTCACCGTGGCCTTTGCCGACTACCACGCCGCCCTCGCACACCTCTATCCGTCGGACTATGCTGAGGCAAAGCTGTTGTTCAGCCGCGTGCTGGCCAACCCGAAAGCTACAGCCCTTGCCCGCAACACTACCTACCTGCAGCTGGCCAAAATAGAGTTCTATCAGAATAAGGATTGCACGCGCGCACGCTATTACCTCCATCTGAACGAGGCAGGCGCCGCTGACACTACCGCCCTGGGCGCCAACTACAGCCTGCGGGGCGACATCTGCTGCGAGTTGCAGCAGCCCGACTCGGCCTACTATTGGTACCGCCGTTCGTTAGACTGCCGGAGCGAACTCTTCACCGATTGCTGGAACTACCATCAGCTGGCCGAGCTGGCGCCGCGCCTTGGCCTCATCGACTCCGTGCCCGCCTACGTCCGCCGCTACACCTTGCTGGCCGACTCCGTGCGGGCTGCCGAACAGCAGGCCGAGGTGAGCGAAGCGTACAGCCAGCATCAGGTGGAGGAGAGCCGTCGTGCGCTCACCCGTCGCGCTACGCGCATCCTGCTCACCGTCGTGGTGCTGGCCCTGCTCGCAGCCCTGCTGGCCGGACTGGCCTTCCTGCTGCGTGACCGCCGGCGGAAGGTGCAATACCTCCGCCTGCAGGAGGAACTGCAGCAGAATCGCCGTGAGTCGCTCACCATCCCCGATGAAGACCGCGGGGAACTGCTGCGCCGCAAGCTCGACATCTGCTGCCGCATGTTCCGTCGCACCCCCTCGGCCCGTCTGCTCCTTGGCCGTACGGCTGCGGCAGAGACGCTGACCCTCTCGGCCTCCGAACGCACCAAAGTCATCTCCGATGTCACCGATTCGTTTGTCGATGTCATGCTCGACATGAAGAACGACGTCCCCCAGCTTACCGAACAAGACCTGCTGTTCTGCGCCTTCAACGCTCTCCGTTGCTCCCCGCAGGCGCAGTCCGAGTGCCTCCTCCTCTCACCCACCACCCTGCGCACCCGCAAGTACCGCCTGAAAGAAAAACTCCCTGCCGAGCTCTTCACGCTCTTTTTCGACGACCCTCAAGCAAACAATTAGCCACCCAAATACAATAACATTATCCAAATACAATAACATTATGAAGAAGATAATATTATTCCTTATTGTGTTTTTTCAAGGCCTGTTCCTCATGGCACAAAGTGTGACCATCAATCTGGACAGACAGGATATCGCCGACGTCCTAACGCCAGAAGTGCAGCGAGCCGTCACCCAAATCACCCTCTTGGGATATATGTCTGCTACGGACTACGCCTATGTCAACGATTGTCCCCGCCTGACCACGCTGGACATGACCGATGTCATTACTGACAGCATCCCAGCCTTCTGCTTGACTAAGGCTAACGTCCTTGCCGACCTCTACCTTCCCAAAAAGCAGACGACCTTCAACTTCTATGCCGTTAAAAACACCCTCACCAACAGCGTTACCGCCCACGTCACGGGACTCTATCCCGGGCTGGAAGTTCCCACCACAGGAGACAAAAAAGCTGCAACAGACGTGGTCTTCACCATAGAGAAAGACAATAAACGATACTATGAGACAGAACGAGGAGCCATCTTTTCTGCCAATATGGATACGCTCTATCGCTATTCGCAGTTCATTCCAACTCAGGCTATAACGGCAAAGGTCATTCGTCCTTACGCCTTTGCCTGGTTACGATTACCCAAAGGGCTAAAAATCGACCTTAACCCTGTTCTGGACCTTATTTGCCTCCATGCTTTTGAAGGAATCCGATGGGGAGAGGAAATAATAAACGATAAGCATTACAAAAACTATGCGGACTTAGAGTTACGGTTGTCGAATCTTTCCGATCCGAAAATGTATTCCCTGCCGCGGCTCGAAGGGCCTGTTTTATGGAATACAAAAGAGTATGAAGAACAGAACGGTTCATTGGCAATGTATGTTGTTATTGGAAGCCTTAAAACCTACCTGGAGGACTCTTGCCTGTGGGCAGGAGTGGATATGATAGACGAATTCTATTATAATATAATCGCCTCAACGTTTATCATAGACGAAGAGTACTACGACAAGGATGGAAACAAGCTTACTGCTGTTAAACCGCATTTCATCTCCTCCGAATGGCATGCCGGAACACTTGATACGACGAATATCTCTTTTACTTCTCCTTCCGACGAGAGCAATTCCATAACCATCAATATGAATGTGGAATACGGAGCATATTACACCTTCGTCCTATCATATTCCGTTATTGAACGCGATCTTCCTGATCCTCTCTGCCCATACTTCCATACCGTAGAGTATCGCGACACCATCTACAGTCCTATTCCCGAAGGAGACGAATTGACCTACGAGTTTGAGATTTTCGATGACGAAGGCAATCTGCTCTTCTCCTCCCGACGAAAGGGCGGCAAAGGAAATACGGAGCATTTGAGCGGCGTGCTGACTAACGTGCCACAGAGCGAGCAGGGCGATTTGAAGAGCCGCTCTTCGGGCATGCGTTATGGAACCTCACCTTGGAGGTCACAGCGCGTCAGTTTTATCTCCACAGACATTCGCCTACCAGAACACCTCCCGGCCAACGTCCCCTTCTACGACCTTACTGGTCGTCCGATGAACGAAACAAAAGAAGGCATCTTAATCCACGATGGGAAAAAAGTACTTATTAAGTAAGTATAAATTCAACCATAAATACAAGCATCATGAAAACAACCAGAACCCTTTTCCTATTATTTGCCGTGTTGCTGATGGCAGCAACGAGCATGGCAAGAACTGACATCCCGCTGGTAAATGACTTCCCAAATGGTAGTGAAAACGATGAACTCGCATTTTACGTGGAAATTGACAGCATCCTCTACAAACTCTCGACGGAGGAAAAAACAGCTGAATATGTTCGCTTTAACAGATTTTTCTATGAAAGGAGGTATAATGTCCCAAGTACCATAAATTACGAAAATGAAACCTATTCCGTCACAAAAATAGCAGCAAACGCATTTACCAATTCCCCCTATTTTTCCGTTATAACCATACCGGATGAGGTTAAGAGCATTGGAGAAAACGCTTTTGCCGACTGCCCTCATTTGACGGATGTCAACCTTTCCCAAAGTATAACTACCATTGAGAGGGAGACTTTTTCCGGTTGCCCGGAACTCACCTCCATTGTTATTCCCGAAGGCGTTAAGGTCATCAAGGATATGGCCTTTGCCACGTGCAAAAAATTAGCCTCTGTCCACCTCCCAGAAAACCTGACAACGATAGGCGAAAGGGTTTTCTATAAGTGTACAAACCTGAAGGCCGTGAATATCCCAGGGAGCCTTACTTCATGCGGTAACTACATCTTCGAAGGCTGTTCTGCCTTGTCGTCGGTATCTTTCTCGGAGAACTTGACTACAATTGGAGAACATCTCTTTCATGGATGTAACGGGCTGACGTCTATTGACATTCCCAAAAACGTTCGGGCGATTGGTGAAGGTGCCTTTCAGGGGTGTAGCGGACTGATTTCCATCTACATTCCACAAAGCGTTACAAGTATCGGACACTATGCATTTCAGGATTGTTCGGACTTAACTTCCATCATCATTCCCGCGGGTGTGCTGAATTTAGGATATGGTGTTTTCCAAAATTGTGCCCAATTGGAATCCGTCCAGCTTCCAAACGGCCTGGATTCCATTAAGGCCAGTCTTTTTTATAATTGTAGCAGCTTGAAACAGGTTAACATTCCAGAAGGTGTTACCGTTATTGAAAGTGCAGCTTTTCAGAATTGCAGCAGTCTGGAATCCATTCGTATTCCCGAATCAGTCGAGTTTTTAGGAAATGCTGTTTTCCGTGGTTGTTCTAAAATCACTTCCATCACCATTCCGGACGGAATAAAGCGAATTCCCAACAATGTTTTCGCAAAATGCGAAAATCTTACCTCTATAATTATTCCCAAGAGTGTCGAACGAATCCAAACCAATTCATTCACGGGCTGCAACAATCTTGATTCCGTCACTTGCTATGCGGAAACCCCACCTATCTTAAATAAAGATGCCTTCAGCTATTATGGAACACTCCATGTCCTGCCGGGATACAAACAAAAATATTTGAATTCGAATTGGAAACGCTTCAACATCGTCGAAGATGCTGATACGGACATTGAATGGCCATCCGACGACGAAGCATCTGAAAGCATCGCTTACGACCTTCTCGGGCATCCTGCCCCCGATTCCTATAAAGGCATTGTTGTGAGAAATGGGAAGAAAACACTTATCAAATAAAATTCCTAATTCCAAATTTTTTATCCGTCATGAAAACGAAACAACTATTTTTACTTTCCATACTTGTGCTTGTTTCAGCCTTGTCTATACAGGCCCAGACTCCACCCTCAGGAGACGTCACCCGAACCTATTATCGCGAAATAGGCGGCATATTCTATAAACTCAGGGGTGATAAAGCAATCGTTTTTGAGAGGTATCTGGATTATAAGCCCTATTTTGATAATGTGGTTATTCCCTCTACCGTTACCTACCAAGGGGTTGAATATACCGTCCGGGCAATTGGGAAAAACGCTTTTTCTGGTAGCTATGGCCTAATCTCTATCTCTATTCCTAATACCGTCACTTCCATAGAGACAGGGGCTTTCTATGGCTGCATCGGACTGCGTTCTATTCGCTTCCCGGAAGGAGTAGCCTCAATTGGCGAGACAGCCTTTACAAATTGTACAGGCCTGGCCTCTATTTACATTCCTAAAACGGTAACATTCATCGGAGAAACGGCATTTAATTCCTGCTCGTGCCTTACCTCCATCGAGGTTGAGGAAGGCAATCCCGTCTTTGATAGCCGCGACGGCTGTAATGCCATCATCGAAACCGCCACTAACGCCTTGAAGGTGGGGTGCGAAAATACGGTCATCCCCAACTCCGTCACCACTATTCTTGATGGTGCTTTTGGTCATCGCCGCTATTTGAAAACCATTGAAATTCCCAATGGCGTCCAGGCCATTGGGGCTTCATTCTACAATTCGGGCCTTACTACGATTTCTCTGCCAAGCAACGTCAGGATTATAAACGGGGCTTTTCAGAATTGTTACAATCTGGAATCAGTAGCCATTTTGGGAGCCGATATCACCATTGCCGGGTTTGCTTTCTATGGATGTGAGAAACTGAAATCCCTTACTCTTTTCGCCCCAGAGCCACCCAAGATTACACAAGACACGTTCATTTTCAACTTAGCCCAGATTACGCTCCACGTTCTCCCCGGCTGCGAAGAGGCCTACGAACAGGCTGAGTATTGGAAGGACTTTCATATCGTCGGAGATGCTGACCCCACGGGCATAGTCCGGGCCACACTTCTTTCCGATACCGATGATACGACATACGACCTTTTGGGACGTCCTGTCGATAGCCACTACAAAGGCATCGCCATCCGAGGTGGAAAGAAAATATTCATCAAATAAAACCCCTAACCCAATTCCTAATTCCTATTTTTTAAAGCACTATGAAAAAGCTGGTCATACTGATTATTTCCCTTCTGTCTGTGGGCCGTATATGGGCGCAGGGTAAGGGCCCTTTCTTCCCCACAGGAACCACATGGACGGAAGCCTGGATTCTCACAGGAGATGTGAAGGGCGAATTGCCTTCCACAACGTATGAAGTGGGTACCGATACCCTCATTAATGACACCATCTATAAGCGCATTCTGGTGAATGGAGTAGAAAGCGGCAGATGGTTACGCGAAGAAAAACAGCGTGTCTGGCTGCGAAGGGATGATTTCCCAAAGGAAATCATGCTCTACAATTTTGAATGGCACAACCAAAATTATGTCTATTACAAGACCAACGTCCGTCAATACGTAGAAAAAGGCGTTTTGAAGGAAGACACCTTCTATATTGATAGAAAGTCAACTGTGTACTTGGAATCAAATGATGAAAACCTCTTTATTGAATTTGAATACTACGATTTTGATGCGGTGCAGATGCTTTATGGAATCGGCATGACAACAGAGCCTTATAAGGATTGCTGTATCCTGGGCTGTATGCTGCCCGACGATATGGAACATGCCACACGACAATGCCAGCTGCTTTCGTTCAGCCGAGACGGGAAACTTATCTACGACTATAAAAAACAGTTCGCTCATTGCGAAGTCTTCACCCGAAATATGCCACCTACAGCCGGCGTCGATGTCTGGCTCTATTCCGAATGGGAAGGGTTCGTTCAGGGAGAAGATCTCCGGCTCGACAGTATCAGGGAAAACCACATTTACGTCAGCGGACATTATCACAACAAAGTCGCAAGTGACAACTATAAAATCCATTTAGGCAAATTCGAGGCAGGGGAATACCAGATTGTATATACAGCTGTCGATGACTCGGATATTATGCCTGATGTCGCAAACTATATCCCCTTGACGGTCAACGAAATTGCTGTTGATGTACCTCGTGGACTGATTCCTTTGACTGGAGCAGCAAAGGAAAAAGAATTTTATCCCACCAAAAACTATGTTACCGATATTACAGCCACCATAGAAAACGACAGCCTACGTATTTCGGGATGGCTCTTCTTTAATAACTGGGGCGAGAAATACTGCTATTACGAAGTTCATGGCGACTCCATCTATTTGGAAACAGCAGAAAAATGGTGGAAATTCATGCCAACGACCTCTTATGGAGGACTCTATCCCATAGATTTCGCCATTCCCTTCAACGACGATCAATGCACCATCCATGTGGCAGAAATATATAGACGCTCCTATTTCAATAACGGATATATAGCCTTTCATCAACTCTATAACACGCTGAAATACGATTTTACATCCGTCAATAATACACTCTACGATTCTCCTTCACAAATATTCTACGATTTGCAAGGCCGACCTTCTGAAAGAACACAAAGAGGAATCTTCATCAAGGACGGAAAGAAGATACTGGTGAGGTAAGTGCCTCCTCCTCTCACCCACCACCCTGCGCACCCGCAAGTTCCGCCTCAAGGAAAAGCTGCCCGCAGCGCTCTTTGAACTCTTCTTCGAAGAAACCCCAGCGAATAATTAACTCCTTAATACAATAGCAATATGAAAAAGATTTATTTACTCCTGATTCTAAGCCTTCAAGGCTTGTTCCTCACAGCACAGACCGTGAGCATTAACTTGGACGAGCAGAACATCGCAGATGTCCTCACGCCCGAAGTACAGAAGACCGTTACTAAAATCACCCTCAAGGGTCACATGACGTCGGCGGACTATCCCTTTGTCAACGCCTGCCAGAAGTTGACCAAGCTCGATTTGACCAATGCCATTGTCGATAGTATCCCTAAACATAGCTTAATTAACGCAAACATTCTTTTAGACCTGTATCTGCCGAAAAAGAAGACTGTCTTCAATGCAAATGCTATTAAAAACATATCTGGCTATGAAAGCAGTATCATTACCGTCCATGTTACTGGGTACTTTCCGACATTAAACAGCCTTTCTTCTGTACTTGAAGGTCCTTATGGCCCAATGCAGGAACCGCAAACGTTATGTTTTACGACCGATGAAGGTAACAATTGCTGTTATGAACCCTACAAAGGTGTCATCTTCTCTGCCGACAAGGATACGCTTTTCAAGTTTTCTCCAATGGAACACTATGATTATAGACACGGATACTATGACACGGAATTGAAATACTTAAACAATACGGCGAATGTTAAAGTAGTTGCTCCCTACGCATTTGCTTACAGCAAAAACGGAGGAAACATCTACTTCACCGACAGCCTGAAAATGATTTGCCACAACGCGTTTGAAGGAGCTTTTTTTCCTGATGTAACAACGGGTCTCGGTGAAGTACAAGATATTTCGCTGTCTATTTATCTGGGCAACAATCCTCCTCAGTTAGAACTTCCCGCAGAAGACACAAGCCAGCATGTTGTCTATTACAATGACTGGCCCTATTATCTTTACTATAATGGTTTCACCCTTAAAATACCCTCATTCCATACTTATTTGGAAAACTCTTGTCTGTGGGCAGAAGCTCCTATATCTAATGCAAACTTTGATTGGATGTGGGAATACAATAATAATAACAGAAGGTTTTATACGTATCGCGATTCGAACAACAATGTCCTCTATTATGAATCTCCTCATGTCATAAAGACCGAATGGTATAGTGAAACATATAATGTAGAAAACATAGAGTTTACAAAAACAACGGAAGGTACCGACTCTATAATCTCAACAGACATAGATGTAGAATATGGTTCTTATTATAAATTCATAATTGCGTGGAAAACAATTGTTGACGAATCCGGAGTAAGCGCTGAATGGAATCCCTGCCATTATGTCGAATATCATGATACCATCTACAGCCCTATTCCCGATGGCGATGAACTGGACTACGAATTTGAGATTTATGACGACGAAGGCAATCTCCTCTATTCCAACAAACGAAAAGGCGACAAAGGTAACACGGAGCACATGAGCGGAACGCTCACCAACGTGCCGCAGAGCCAACAAGGCGACCTGAAAAGCCGCACCTCGGGCATGCGCTACGGCGCATCGCCTTGGAAGAGCCAGCGCGTCAACTTCGGCCCCACAGGCATCCGTCCGCTTGATGCCGCCCCAGCAAACAACACCTACTACGACCTCACAGGCCGTCCCGCCGACGGAACAAGTAAGGGAATCCTCATCAAGAACGGAAAGAAAGTGCTGGTGAAGTAAGCCCGTTATCGTATTATTCAAACACTTATCATATTTTCTCATATCGTCATGAAAAAAATAGTGTTATTCATGTTTGTGCTATTTGGCACGGTGTTTGTCAAGGCGGCAGACGATGACTACAAATCATTGTCCTTTAGTTGTAGCGAAACTGTCCCTCTCGCAAAACAATTGACCAGTGAAATGTCAGAGCAGGTAGAGTCATTAACTGTTTCGGGAACGCTTTGGGGTGAGGATATAGAGGCGATAGACCGATGCAGCCATCTATCTAATTTGGATCTGACGGAGGCAACGTTAAAGGAAGAGGTCACGTTTTATGATGACTGGGAAAAATATGAGTATGCCATCGGGAAAAACGCCTTTAGTCACACAGCCATAGAAACTTTGTATCTTCCCAAAGTCATTGGTTATTTTGACTTACAGGCTTTATCCTTATTCACATGGGATAAGGACTCCGGACGCCAAGCTGCCGATTGGGGGGAGAAAAGCTATACCGATGAACCGCACTTTGAAAAGACAATCACAGTCTATGTAACTGGCCGTTTCCCTGACATCCTCAATCCTCAATCCATAAGCGGTTATTACGGTTGCCCGATGGAATTCAAGTTGACTGAAGGAAATGACCTTTATACTGAGGTTGATGGAAACATCTACTCGAAGGATGGGACAATGTTAATTAAAGCAGGAAATTTGTACGATTCTTCATTGAAAGATCTTTCTTTTGACGTACAGTCCGTTTACTGCTTCGCTTTCACCTATACTTTGTGGGACTATGAGCACCAGCTCATCACTTTCTCAGAAAAAACAGACCACATTTACGCTTCTGCTTTTGCAGAGGTTGCGATTCCTTATGTTTCGCCAGAAAAAGTATCGGAGCATTTTGGAGGCGTTCGTTTTTTAGGGTGGACTCCCCCCACAGTCGGAGGTGGTTTTTTTTACGTACACCATACCGACCCCGACTTATTCCCTTGTTGCAAAGCTATCGTTCCTTCTAAGACGCGATACATTGCTTCTAACATTTGGTGGATGCCTTATGTTATGGATGAGTTCGAATATGGAGTGCTTTGCGGAACCATGAGTGCGGATGACAAGGAAGATTTTTATAGCAGACAGGATAAATTTTGTCCACGCATGGATGATCTCAATGAATTATTAGGCAAGTCCGTTATTAGGGAAGCTATAATTGAATATTATACCTTTAACGGAGAAGAGGAATGGTTCGATGTTACAGCAACTGGTTATTTGGAGATTCTTCTGTCAACAATAAAATCCATCCCGCTAATCTTCGTTAATCCGCAGACTAATGAAAAGGAAACCATAGAATTTGATTTCGGACTAGAACGTTTCAAAGTATTCTTTAAATTGTACGGTGAAGATGGCAGAGAATGGGAGAAAATTGATCTTACCAATCATGAGGATATAATTCCTGGTAATCCATTATATTATTGGACAAAATTATATTTTTACGAGACAGCTAAAGTCGGTGATAAATGTCGTGTGTCTATTCAGTTAGAAGGAAAAAATTTTTTTGGATTATTGACTGAATCTTACATTGCAGATGGAGTCTTTAAAAAAGATGCACTTCCGTTTAATGTAAATTATTTACATCGAAAAACTGATGAAATATTGTTCCAGGACCTGCAAGGCCGTCCGGCGGACGGAGGGCAGAAGGGCATCGTCATCCGAGATGGCAAGAAAGTGCTGGTGAAATAAAGAGAGAAAGGACTATACGATGGCATTATACACCAACAAAGAAAAGACTTAACAACTATACCGGTCTTAAAAGCTTACTTTTTTTCTATGCGATGCGGCATGGCAGGCCTTCGGGCCGACGTCATGCTGCATCGTGGCTTTTGCCCCACACTTTTAGATGTCTGATGTATGATGGAAGAAGTATGATGTATGATGTAAGAGGGAAGATAACGGTTTTTTGACAGTTTGACACATGTTGGCGTTCTTTTTCTTTCGTTTTTGAAGCTGAAGATAGGCAGAAACGACGAATTGAAGGCGACCATGCCTTTCCCAACATACTTTCAGAAATCAGCTGTCAGCCGTCAGCCTTTTTGAGGGAAGAGGGGAGATGTATGATGGATGATGGAAGATAACCCGTTCAGGCGGATTTGCAATCCGCCCGAACGGGTAATTTGTTATACAGAAGAAGGGTATTGTATGATCCATGAAGGCCAAAAATCATGTAGGGAAATGTAGGGAAATGTAGGGAATCATGCTCCCTACATGCCTTAAATGCCTTTATTTCTGAATGTAAGGACAAAAAATGTAGGGATGTAGGGAAAAACATAAAAAATGTAAGGGGAAACAGGCCGCTGACTTCGTCTTCGTCCGTCGCGACTCGGCCAATCAAACAAGTTTGTTGGTTCTCGCTGCTCCGTCCGTTGCCTTGTCTTTTTTCCGCGAGTAGGAGGCGGTTTATAAACACGGGCCGCGTTTATATAAACACGGGCCGCGTTTATATAAACAGGGGCGCTGTTTACCAAATATCTCAAACAATAGAAAAAAGTTGCTGCGGGTTTGCGTTTAAAAGGCCTTCCTGCGTCTGATTAGGCCTTTCCTACGTGACGGAAGGCCTTTCCTGCGTGACGGTAGCTTATTCCTGCAAAGGGGCTGTTGCCGTAGCGTTAAAGGCTGGCGGCGTAGCGTTTAACGTCGTCGGCGTAGCGTTTAACGTTGACGCTACAACGCACTACGTTGGCGTATCTGTAAGACAATCTGTGAGCGGGAATGGAGGATAAGGAACGATATTCAACTGAATAACAACACGATATTTCCTGACGGCTGACACCTGATTTGACAATGTCTTCGTCCGTCACGACTCGGCCATCTTCGAGCAAGCTCGGATGGCACTCGCTGCTCCGTCCGTTCTGAAAGTAGTTTGGAGCCGAACTACTCACATGCCTTTTGGATTTCCTGCCTGATGACTCTCGGTGTCTTATCGCTGAATCCTGTCTGTTCCCAGACACGGTTGCCCTGACGGTCGTAGAGGTAGTATTGCGGGATGCCGTCCAAGTTTGGAATCTGGTTCCAAAGGGAACTGGGAATACGATAATGCAGGCCTGGGATGCGGAGAACCTGTTCGCTCCATTCGTTTAGGGGGCTGCTCTCGTTGGTGATATAGACGAACACGACATTTTTTTCCTTCAATTCCTCCTTCAGCGGCTCCATCGCCTGAATACCCTTCTTGCAAGGGCCGCACCAAGTTGCCCAGAAGTCAAAGAAGACAGCCTTTCCAGAATGCTGGCCGACAATGGTCTGAAGGAGCTGTTCGGCAGGTACGTTGGGCGTAAGCATCTTGCGATTTTTTGCCTCCATCTGCAAGCGTTGCAACAACATGCGGGTGCTGTCGTTGAAAGCTCGCAGCACAGGCTGGAAGTAGGGATGTATGCGGGCAATGGCGTTTTCGCTCTGTACCTCGGCATTTCTCATTTTCTTCCCAAGGGCGATTGCTTCGTCAAAGGCGGACAAGAAATCATACACCTCACCGTGATTGAGGCCATTGGCGCGGAGATAGGGGAGAAAGACCGTGCTGGTGGTAGCGTAGTAGGTTGTTCCATCACGGAAAAGATGCAGATCGCAGGCGTGTGGATCCTTTAAGGTATAGGTGGCCTTCAAATGGGCAATCGCGCTGTCGGCATCCAGTCCCAACGTCCGCATTTTGTAGCCCACAGCCAGTTCATAGCTATGGCGGATATTAAGATAGGCCCGGTCGGCCAACAGGTTTGCGAAATCGCGTTGCCGACGGGTATAGTCGGTGCGCCCGCACATGCTCTTCCTCAGTGTATCAATGCTCTGCCATAGTCGTTCGCTCCACTCCGTAAAATTCTCGCCGCCCTGGTATTCGGGCACCTCTTTTGTTTGTACGCCCGCCAATGCTTGGTTTTCCAATATCACTTGATTCAAGTCTGCAAGTGAGCCTCCTAACCGATAGCAGTCGTGGCGACCCACCACGCCCTTGCAACCGAAGCTGCGTTCTGTGCAGGCTGCGGCATCCACATCCAGGGTCAGCGTCTCGCCGGGGATGTGCAGCAAGGGGAATTGTCCGTAACCTCCACTCGGATCGATATCAGGTCCAACCCACACAACTCGCATAGGCAGATAAGCAGGATGGCAGAAGGTGGTGACGGAATCTCCCCTTTGCGTCTCGGCCTCAAATTCGCCCGTGATGGGGTCTTGGGCAGGTGGGCCAAAATATGTTAATGCCTCTCCACCATGTACGGTCACAACAGCTGTGGCCTTGCCGTAGGTCGGCGTAAGAGGCTTCAGCGGCTGCCCGTCGTCCGTCGGAGGCTGATAGGCCGTGAAGAAGAAGGGGTACAACTGTCCGTCCACTCGTATGCCCCGAATCTGCCACCCTCCTTCAAGTCCACTTTCGATGTAGTCAAAGGTCTTTGCTCCTTTGGGCAGAGGGTCAAAGGTGAGGATGGCGGAGTCCTGCTGCTCATTCTGCTCATACTTTTTGCCTATTTCAAACACATCATCAGCCAGTATTTTCCCATCTTTATGCGTGATGATGCGTCCCGTCTTGAAGGCTACTTGCTGCCCGTCACATTCAAGTAGCGCACCTTCCATGCTCCAATCGCGCTGGTGGGCACAGGCGATGTGGAAGTGTACAATGGTTGATTTCTTTGACAACTCCACTTTTACCGGGCATAGACTATTGCTATTTGATGAGCGGAATGCGGGCCGGTCGAACACTTTGATTGTTTTCTCGTCTTTTGGCTGACAGCTGCCGAGCAGCATAAGGAAAGCCGTGAAAAGGATAAGTTTTGTTTTTCTGCACATACTTTTTCGCATTTGAGGTTTACAATTCCATCGTTTTGGTAGTGCAAAGTTACGACTATCCCCCTAAATAGCCATAAAACGAACCTTGCAAAAACCTTGCAAATGTATTTGTGCGTTTGCAAGCAACCTTGTGCGAAAAGTAAACGGCTGACAAAAACTACAACGAGAGGATAAATTCATCCCATTCCTTTGCTCCTCCGTCGGGGCCGAGCACTTTTTTGTGTAGTCGATTGCGGATGCTGGAAACACTGTCGGGGGCACGTTTGATGACGGCGGCAATGTCTTTATTCGTTGCGCGGAGTTTCAAGAGCAAGCAGACATGGAACTCGGTGTCAGAGAAGTCATAAAGTGAGCGGAGCTTGCGACTGAATCCAGAATAAACGCCACCCAGTTGTCGTTCCATTTCGTGCCAGTCTTCATTGCTCATGTTTTCACCTGCAGCTATACGGGACTGCAAAGCAAGGTAATAGTCGGAGTGGAAAAAGTCGTGCTCCACCTGTTGAATAGCATTTGTCACAAGGGTCGGACGATTGTTCATCTCTTCCTTAATAGCCTGTAGATTGCGTTCGGCTTCGCGCTTGCGCCGTAGGATGCCCGCCATGAAACTGGCAATGAGCAGTATAAGGAGCAAGAGGATGATAAAGAAGTAATGATAGGTTTTGATGGTGCTTTTCAGCTCCCGCTCGCTGGTGGATAGTATGAATGCGCGAAGGATTTCACCTTTTTCATTTTGATAGTTACTCACAATGTCGCGTATCTCCTTCTTACGGCTCTCCGTAATGGTTTTCGATCTCCTCATCGTCTCTATGTATCCATCCCAGACGGTGGTCATGGTCGAGTCGTCAATAATCTGGAACTGCGTCACGCGACCGTTTTCGATATAGAGCGTGTCATCCGGCGTAACGCGTAGCGTATAGTGAGCGAGTTCGTGTGGAATCACTATCGTCTCGTCGCCCGACGCCTTGAGCTCTATGCTATAGTAGATACTATCGGAGTCATAGATTTTGCAGCGGGTATAGTAGCCAAAATTCATTTCTTCTACGTTGCCGTCCTGATCAGTCAAACTGATTAGCATCCATGCACCCGTAATGTCGAAGTCTTTGTACGACAATTGTTGACTAACCATACAGGGGGTATGCAACGTCAGCAACAGGAAGCACGTTGTGATATGCCATTTCATTTTTCAATTTACTATTTACAATTGAATTATGATTCTTTTATTTAAGCGCATATACGCATGCTTTCGATTTTCAATCTTTTAGCATAGAAAATCAGTCGTGCTGCCAGGTGCAGTAGGGGTGCTGAGAGATGTAGCCGTTGTAGTAGCGGGGGTCGCCGGTGACCTCGGTGCCGAGGAAGGGTGGGGCGGTGTAGGGTTCGTCGGGCGCAGCGAGCTCTATCTCGGCGAATACGAGACCTTCGTTGTCATCGTGGAACTCATCGACCTCGACGGTGTGGCGGCCGTCGGGGGCGGGGACGAGCCAGCGGGTCTTGACGATACGGCCGGGCTGGCAGATGGCGAAAAGCTCAAGGCCCTCGCCGTAGGGTATCTCGCGCTCCCACTCGTAGCGGCTGATGCCGTCGTCCGAGGGGCCCTTGATGGTGAGGTAGGCTTTCTTTCCGTCGGCGTAGCTGCGCAGGCGGACGCGGACGGTGCGCCCGTGGCCGCGGCTGATGTAGCCCTGCAGGATGTCGCTGTGGCTGACGGCGAGCTGCTTGTAGCTGTCGTCGAGGACGAGGAATTTGCGTTCGATTTCCATCTTCGTTAACTTCGTTATTAGATGTACGATGTACGATGTACGATGTACGATGTACGATGGATAATTTTCAATTATCAATTATCCATTTTCCTGTGCGCCCATGAGCCAGGCTTTGATGAAGCCGTCTATCTTGCCGTCCATCACGGCGGCGACGTCGCTGGTCTGGTAGCCGGTGCGGTGGTCCTTGACGCGGCGGTCGTCGAAGACGTAGGAGCGTATCTGCGAGCCCCATTCGATTTTCTTCTTTCCAGCCTCCACCTTGGCCTGCTCCTCCATGCGGTGCTGCAGCTCGCGGTCGTAGAGCTGCGAGCGCAGCAGGCGGAGGGCGTTCTCCTTGTTCTTGGGCTGGTCGCGCGTCTCGGTGTTCTCGATGAGGATTTCCTCCTCCGCGCCCGTGTAGGGGTCTTTGTACTGATAGCGCAGGCGCACGCCGCTGGAGACCTTGTTGACGTTCTGTCCGCCTGCGCCGCCGCTGCGGAAGTAGTCCCACGACAGCTTCGAGTTGTCGATTTCGACCTCGATGCTGTCGTCCACGAGGGGTGTGGCGAAGACGCTGGCGAAGGAGGTCATGCGCTTGCCCTGGGCGTTGTAGGGGCTGACGCGGACGAGGCGGTGGACGCCATTCTCGCCCTTCAGGTAGCCGTAGGCATAGGGACCCTCGACCTGTATGGTGACCGTCTTGATGCCCGCCTCATCGCCGTCCTGCAGATTCTGGATGGAGGTCTTGTAGCCGTTCTGCTCGGCCCAGCGCAGGTACATGCGCATCAGCATCTGCGCCCAGTCCTGTGCCTCGGTGCCGCCTGCGCCGCTGTTTATCTTCAGCACGCAGTCCATGTTGTCGGCCTCGTCGCGCAGCATGTTCTTGAGCTCCAGCGCTTCGATGGCGCTGATGGCGTGGGCGTAGGCCTCGTCCACCTCGGCCTCGGTCACCAGCTCGTCGCGGTAGAAGTCGAGCGCGAGGGCAAGCTCGTCGGTGAGGTTGTGCACTTGGCGGTAACCTTCAATCCAGCCCTGCAGCTGCTTGACTTTCTTCATCTGGCGTTCGGCGCTGACGGGGTCGTCCCAGAAACCCGGTGCCTGGGTGCGGAGCTGCTCTTCCTCCACCTGTATCTGCTTGTCGGGGATGGCAAGGTAGCGCTCGAGAGCCGCTACGCGCTGCTGGCAGTCTTTCAGTTGGTCCTGTGTAATCATTGTCGTCTTTCGGTTTTGAGGTGCAAAGATAGTCATTCTTTTTGATTTTACCGGTGTTCGGCGTAGAATTCAGCGTTTTTTGTTGCTTTCTCGCGCGCACGCGCGTACCTAATTAATATTGTACTCTTTCAGATGTTGTGCCGATGTTTTTTCAGAAACCCTCGAATTTCGTTGGCGGTTTCGGAGGAAAGCCGTATCTTCGCACCAGAAATAATAAAAAGGAACAAGCAATGGATACTAAGAACCCCAATCCTAATCAGTTCCAGATAGAACTGAAGCCTGAAGTTGCCGAAGGCACCTATGCCAATCTGGCCATCATCTCCCACAGCTCGAGCGAGTTTGTGCTCGACTTCGTGCGCGTCCTGCCCGGCGTGCAGAAGGGCCAGGTCAAGAGCCGCGTCATCCTCACCCCCGAGCATGCCAAGCGGCTGCTCCTTGCCCTGCAGGACAACATTGCCAAGTATGAAAACCAGTTCGGCTCCATCCGCCTGCCCGAAAACCGCGGTGCGACCTTCGTCCCCCCCGCCGGCGCCTTCAAGGGCGAAGCATAGTGTCAGGCCGCTGAACGTTTTCGGCCCTCCTTCCCTCGGATAACTCAGGAGATTCTGGGTTGTCCGAGGTCTTTTTTCGTTTTTTTAGGTTTTTTTCATAAAAAACTCTGCCCATCCATTGCGGAATGAAAAAAAAGCCGTATCTTTGCACCCCAAAATGTAGAGACTGCACCAAAAGAATACAATTTCAATTATATAACTAAAAAACGTAAACAATGCCAACCATCGAACAACTTGTGCGCAAAGGTCGCACGGTGTTGAAAGACAAGAGCAAGAGCCCCGCTTTGGACAGCTGTCCTCAGCGTCGCGGTGTCTGTGTTCGTGTTTACACCACCACCCCTAAGAAGCCTAACTCGGCTATGCGTAAGGTCGCACGCGTGCGACTCACCAACCTGAAGGAAGTCAACAGCTACATTCCTGGTGAAGGCCACAACCTGCAGGAACACAGCATCGTCCTCGTCCGTGGCGGACGTGTGAAGGACCTCCCCGGTGTGCGTTACCACATCGTCCGCGGTACCCTCGACACCGCTGGCGTAGCTAACCGTACACAGCGTCGCAGCAAGTATGGCGCCAAACGACCCAAAGCCGCAAAGAAAAAGTAATTAACAAAAACCCAAGGTGGAGTAAACCCGTCCCAGCGGGGACGAGTTGAAGTAACCAGCCAAACAACAAGTAAACAATGAGAAAAGCAAAACCCAAGAAACGGGTCATCCTCCCCGACCCCGTCTATGGCGACGTCAAAGTCTCCAAGTTCGTTAATCACCTCATGTATGACGGTAAGAAGAACACAAGCTACGAAATCTTCTACAATGCCCTCAACATCGTCGGCAGCAAAATGTCCGACAACGAGCTCAGCAGTCTTGAGATCTGGAAGAAGGCTCTCGACAACATCACTCCGCAGGTGGAGGTGAAGAGCCGTCGTATCGGTGGTGCTACGTTCCAGGTGCCTACCGAAATCCGTCCCGACCGTAAGGAGAGCGTCTCCATGAAGAATATGATCAGCTTCGCCCGCAAGCGCGGCGGCAAGACCATGGCCGACAAGCTCGCAGCTGAAATCATGGACGCCTACAACAGCCAGGGCGGCGCCTTCAAGCGCAAAGAGGATATGCACCGTATGGCCGAGGCCAACCGTGCCTTCGCACACTTCCGCTTCTAATAATCCTTCGCACAGCAAAAACCCACAGTCAGCAAATGTCGCACAACGACCTCCATCTCACCCGCAACATCGGCATCATGGCACACATCGATGCCGGTAAGACCACTACGTCCGAGCGCATTCTCTACTACACGGGCTTGACCCACAAGATAGGAGAGGTGCACGACGGCGCAGCCACTATGGACTGGATGGAGCAGGAACAGGAGCGCGGCATCACCATCACATCCGCTGCAACCACAACGCACTGGAACTGGAACGGCAATCAGTATAAGATAAACCTTATCGACACTCCGGGACACGTCGATTTCACGGCCGAGGTGGAGCGCTCGCTGCGCGTCCTCGACGGTGCTGTCGCCACCTTCTGCGCCGTCGGAGGCGTAGAGCCCCAGAGCGAGACCGTCTGGCGCCAGGCCGACAAGTACGGCGTGCCGCGCATCGCCTACGTCAACAAAATGGACCGCTCGGGTGCCGACTACTATAGCGTCCACAGCCAGATTCGCGACATCCTGCATGCCAACCCCTGTCCCGTCGCTATCCCCATCGGGGCCGAGGAAACCTTCAAAGGCGTCATCGACCTCATTCGCATGAAAGCCATCTATTGGCACGACGAGACCCTCGGAGCCGACTACAGCGTCGAGGAAATCCCCGATGCCCTGATGGCTGAGGCCCAGGAGTGGCGCGACAAACTGCTTGACAGCGTTGCCGAGTTCGACGACGACATTGCCATGAAGTACCTTGACGACCCCTCGTCCCTCACCGAGGAGGAGGTCATCCGTTGCACGCGCATCGGAACCCTCAAGATGGCTGTCGTGCCTATGCTTTGCGGCTCGTCGTTCAAGAACAAGGGCGTCCAGACGTTGCTCGACTATGTCTGCGCTTTCCTTCCCTCGCCCCTTGACACCGGGCACATCACGGGCACGAACCCCCGCACCGGTGCCGAGGTGGAGCGCCGCCCCAGCGATGAGGATCATACCGCTGCACTTGCGTTCAAGATTGCCGTTGACCCTTATGTCGGTCGGCTCATCTACTTCCGCGTCTATAGCGGCAGCATCAGTGCCGGCAGCTACGTCTTCAACCCCCGCTCGGGCAAGAAGGAGCGCGTCAGCCGCATCTTCCAGATGTTCAGCAATAAGCAGAACCCTGTGGATGAGATTTCAGCCGGTGACATCGGCGCTGCCGTAGGGCTTAAGGACGTCCGTACGGGCGACACGCTCTGTGATGAGAATGCACCTATCGTACTGGAGTCGATGGACTTCCCCGAACCCGTCATCGGTATTGCTGTTGAGCCCAAGAGCCAGAAAGACATCGACAAGCTTTCCAACGGCCTCGCCAAACTGGCAGAGGAAGACCCCACCTTCACCGTACGTACCGACGAGCAGACCGGACAGACCATCATTTCCGGCATGGGCGAGCTCCATCTTGACATCATTCTCGACCGCCTGCGTCGTGAGTTCAACGTGGAGTGTAACCAAGGCAAGCCTCAGGTCAGCTATAAGGAGACCATCACCCGCGAAGTGGAAATCCGCGAGGTCTATAAGAAGCAGTCGGGCGGACGCGGCAAGTTTGCCGACATCATTGTGAAGGTCGGCCCTGTCGATGCCGACTGGACGCAGGGCGGACTGCAGTTCGTCAACGAGGTCAAGGGCGGCAACGTCCCCACCGAGTTCATCCCCAGTGTGGAGAAGGGCTTCCAGACCGCCATGCGCAACGGCATCCTCGGCGGATTCCCCGTGGACAGCCTCAAGGTCACCCTCCTCGACGGCTCGTCCCACCCCGTGGACTCCGACCAGCTCTCGTTCGAGATCTGTGCCATGATGGCCTTCCGCAGCGCCTGCCTCAAGGCAGCACCCGTGCTGCTTGAGCCGCTCATGCGCCTTGAGGTGGTGACACCCGAAGAGAACATGGGCGACGTCATCGGCGACCTCAACAAACGTCGTGGGCAGGTCGAGGGCATGGAGAACAGCCGCTCGGGCGCTCGCGTCATCAAGGCCAAAGTACCTCTTGCCGAAATGTTCGGCTACGTCACGGCTCTACGTAACATCACCAGCGGACGAGCCACCAGCACGATGACCTATGACCACCACGAGCCCGTCAGCAAGCAGATTGCCCGACAGGTGCTGGAAACAATGGGAGGCAGAGTGGAACTGCTTTGAGGAAATGTAGTAGAAGTGAAAGTAAAGGCCACGAAACAGAGAATAATAACGGCAGCCCGTTAGCGAATGACTCTTAACGTCGCTGCTAATAAAGTTTAATAACAAAAAAAGAAAAAAACAAAGATGAGTCAAAAAATCAGAATCAAACTGAAGTCTTACGACCACAACCTCGTCGACAAGAGCGCCGAGAAGATTGTCAAGACCGTCAAGAGCACAGGTGCAACCGTCAGCGGCCCCATCCCCCTGCCTACGCACAAGCGCATCTACACCGTCAACCGCTCCACCTTCGTCAACAAGAAGGCTCGCGAACAGTTCCAGCTCTCTTCCTATAAGAGACTGATTGACATCTACGGCTCGACAGCCAAAACCGTCGATGCTCTGATGAAGCTCGAACTCCCCTCGGGTGTGGAAGTTGAGATTAAGGTCTGATGAGAAACAGAGAGAGTAACTAATTTGTGATGAACTAAAAATTAACTGAAATGCCAGGATTATTAGGAAAAAAAATCGGAATGACATCCGTTTTCGATGCCGCTGGAAAGAACATTCCATGCACCGTTATCGAAGTTGGTCCTTGCTGCGTTACACAGATTAAGAGTGTCGAAAAAGACGGATACGCTGCCGTTCAGGTTGGCTTCGAAGAGGCTAAGGAAAAGAACACCAGCGCTCCCCTGATGGGACACTTCAAGAAAGCAGGTGTAACCCCCAAGAGACACTTGGCCGAGTTCAAGGATTTTGAAAAAGAGTACAATCTGGGTGACGTCATCACCGTAGATCTGTTCAGTGACAGCGCTTTTGTCAATGTCATTGGCACATCGAAGGGTCACGGCTACCAGGGTGTAGTGAAGAGACATGGCTTCGGCGGTGTCGGTCAGACAACCCACGGCCAGCACAACCGCCAGCGCAAGCCAGGTTCTATTGGCGCTTGCTCCTACCCCGCAAAGGTGTTCAAGGGAATGCGCATGGCTGGACAGATGGGCAACGAACGCGTTACCGTCGCCAACTTACAGGTTCTGAAAGTTATCCCCGAGCAGAACGTCCTCGTCATTAAGGGCTCCGTTCCCGGATACAATGGTTCAATCGTAATTGTTGAGAAATAATGGAAGTCAGTGTTTATAACATCAAGGGAGAAGATACGGGAAAGAAAGTCGTTCTGAACGATGCCGTCTTCGGGATTGAACCCAACGACCATGCCATTTGGCTGGATGTGAAACAGATTATGGCCAACAAGCGCCAGGGTACCCATAAGTCGAAGCAAAGAAGCGAAATCGCTGGTTCCACCAAGAAACTCGGCCGTCAGAAGGGCGGCGGCGGTGCCCGTCGTGGTGACATCAAGTCCCCCGTCCTCGTCGGTGGTGGACGTGTCTTCGGACCCGTGCCCCGCGACTATGGCTTCAAACTGAACAAGAAGGTCAAGCAACTTGCACGCCGCTCCGCCCTCTCCTACAAGTGTCAGGAAGGAGCCCTTCTGGTCATTGAAGATTTCAATTTCGACGCTCCCAAGACCAAACAGTTCGTCGAATTGGCAAAGAATCTGAAAGTTTCTGACAAAAAATCACTTTTTATTTTGCCGGAAGCAAATAATAACGTATTTTTGTCGGCTCGTAACATTCAGCGTAGCGAACTGGCCATCGCTTCTGACATCAACACCTATCAGGTGCTCAATGCAGACGTTATGGTCGTGACTGTGAACGCCCTGAATGTCATCGAAGGAGTATTAACCAACAAAGTGGAGGCATAAGAGACTATGAGTATTATCGTTAAACCTCTGGTGACAGAGAAGATGACTTCAATAACGGACAAGTTGAACCGTTACGGCTTTATTGTGTCTCCCAAGGCTAATAAGGTTGAGATTAAGAAAGAAGTAGAGGCAACGTACAACGTGACCGTCGTCAGCGTCAACACCATCAACTACGCTGGCAAGAATACGTCACGATATACGAAAAGAGGTTTCGTCAAAGGGCGCAAGAACGCTTTCAAGAAAGCCATCGTAACCCTTAAGGAAGGCGACGTAATTGATTTTTATAGCAACATCTAAAAGAAATGGCAGTACGTACATTTAAGCCCACAACACCTGGGCAGAGACATAAAATTATTGGCACCTTCGAAGAGATTACTGCATCGGTGCCAGAGAAAACTCTCGTTTGTGGAAAGCGCTCAACCGGTGGTCGCAACAACAATGGTAAAATGACCATGCGCTACATGGGTGGCGGACACAAGAAGAAATATCGCTTCATCGATTTCAAGAGAGAAAAAGACGGTGTTCCCGCAACGGTGAAGACCATCGAGTACGACCCGAACCGCTCGGCCCGTATCGCCCTCCTGTTCTACGCAGACGGCGAGAAGAGGTATATCATTGCCCCTAACGGCCTGAAGGTTGGCATGACGATTGTTTCCGGAGTTAATGCAGCCCCTGAAATCGGCAATGCCCTTCCCCTGAAGAACATTCCCGTCGGTACTGTTATTCACAACATTGAGCTTCGTCCTGGACAGGGTGCCGTCCTCGTCCGTTCAGCAGGCAACTTCGCACAGCTGGCTTCCCGCGAGGGCAACTACTGTGTCATCAAGCTGCCCTCGGGTGAGCTCCGTAAGATTTTCGGCGATTGCAAAGCTACCATCGGCAGCGTCGGCAACTCCGATCACGGTCTGGAAAGCTCCGGTAAGGCTGGCCGCTCCCGCTGGCTCGGACGCCGCCCGCACAACCGCGGTGTTGTTATGAACCCCGTCGATCACCCCATGGGCGGTGGCGAAGGCCGCGCTTCCGGCGGTCACCCGCGCTCACGCAAGGGCCTCTATGCAAAGGGCCTCAAGACACGTGCTCCCAAGAAACATTCGTCCAAGTACATCATTGAGAGAGCCAACAAGAAGAAGTAAAACTTTTAACCCGAGTAAATTATGAGTCGTTCATTAAAAAAAGGTCCGTATATCAACGTTTCACTCGAGAATAAGGTTCTCGCAATGAATGAAAGCGGCAAGAAGTCTGTCGTGAAGACTTGGGCTCGCGCATCTGTCATCTCCCCCGATTTCGTGGGACATACGATTGCCGTTCATAACGGAAAGAATTTCATTCCTGTTTATGTTACAGAGAATATGGTTGGTCACAAACTTGGTGAGTTCGCTCCCACACGTACCTTCCGTGGTCATGCAGGTAACCGTAAGAAATAAGCAGGGTATTAATAGTCTATAAAAACTGAAAATAATGGGAAATAGAAAACAATTATCGGCTGAAAAGAGGAAAGAAGCCCTTAAGACCCAGTATTTTGCGAAGCTGAATAACGTCCCTTCGTCTCCCCGTAAGATGCGTCTTGTCTGTGACATGATCCGTGGCATGGAGGTGAATCGTGCGCTTGGTACCCTGAAGTTCTCCACCAAAGCCGCCGCTGCCGATGTAGAGAAACTGCTTCGTTCTGCTATCGCCAACTGGGAACAGAAAAACGAACGCAAGGCCGAAGCCGGTGAACTGTTCGTTTCAAAGATTTATGTTGATGGCGGTGCTACACTCAAGCGCATGCGCCCCGCACCGCAGGGTAGAGGCTACCGTATTCGCAAGCGTTCAAATCATGTGACTTTGTTCGTGGATACCAAAAGTACTAATGAAAATCAAGACTAACAATGGGACAGAAGATTAATCCAATTAGCAACCGTTTAGGAATCATCAGAGGTTGGGATTCGAGTTGGTACGGCCAGTATAGCGATCGCCTGGTGGAGGACACCAAGATTCGTGAATACCTGAACGAACGCCTGGCAAAGGCCAGCGTATCCAAGATTGTCATTGAACGTACGCTCAAGTTGGTGACCATCACCATTTGCACTGCCCGCCCGGGACTCGTCATCGGAAAAGGCGGACAGGACGTTGAGAACCTGAAGGAAGAGTTGAAGAAGATTACCGATAAGGATATTCAGATCAACATCTTCGAAATCAAGAAGCCTGAGCTCGATGCCACTATCGTTGCCACGAACATCGCTCGCCAGCTCGAAGGCAAGATTGCCTATCGCCGCGCCATCAAGATGGCTATCGCCAACACCATGCGCATGGGTGCCGAGGGCATCAAGATTCAGATTTCAGGCCGTCTCAATGGCGCAGAAATCGCCCGCTCCGAAATGTACAAGGAAGGACGCACTCCGCTCCATACCTTCCGTGCCGATATCGACTACTGCCAGTCAACAGCTGTCACGAAGGTCGGTGCTCTTGGCGTGAAGGTCTGGATCTGCCGCGGCGAAGTTTACGAGAAGAGAGATCTGGCTCCTAACTTCACCCAGCCTAAGGACAACGGCCGTCCTTCTGGAAGCGGTGCTCCTCGTAAGTTTAACAAGAAGAGAAATAGCAATCGTTAATTCTACGAAAGAATATGTTACAACCTAAAAGAACAAAATACAGAAGAATGCAGCATCGCGCGCAGAAGAACAATGCGCAGCGAGGCAATCAGCTTGCATTCGGTTCCTTTGGCATCAAGGCCATGGACACCATTTGGATTACCGGTCATCAGCTCGAGGCAGCACGTGTGGCTGTGACTCGTTACATGCAGCGTCAGGGCCAGCTTTGGATTCGCGTCTTCCCCGACAAGTCTTTCACGAAGAAGCCCGCTGACGTCCGTATGGGTAAAGGTAAGGGTGCCGTCGAAGGATACGTCGCTCCTGTGACCCCTGGTCGTATGTTGATTGAGATTGATGGCGTCCCCTTCGATGTGGCCAAGGAGGCCCTCCGCCTCGGCGCACAGAAGTTGCCCATCAAGACCAAGTTTGTGGTACGTCGTGACTATGACTTCTCTAAGGAATAATACGACAAAGAAGAGTATTAATCTGTAAAAAAGAGCAGTATTATGAAAATTGCAGAAGTAAGAGAATTGTCAACGAACGAATTGGCCGAGCGTCTCGAGACCGAGCAGGCCAACTATAAGAATATGGTGTTGAACCATGCTATCTCTCCGCTGGAGAATCCCTCGCAGATCAAGAAATCACGCAGGGATATTGCAAGGATTAAGACTGAGTTGCGTCAGAGAGAGCTTAACAACAATTAAAACCACGGTTCCTCATGGAAGTTAGAAATTTAAGAAAAGAAAGAGTGGGCGTCGTCGTCAGCGATAAGATGGACAAGACCATCACCGTTGCTGCAAAGTATAAAGAGAGACACCCGATTTATGGTAAGTTTGTCACCAAGACAAAAAAGTACCATGCACACGACGAGAAAAACGAATGCGAGATAGGTGACACCGTCCGCATTATGGAGACCCGTCCTCTGAGCAAGACAAAGAGATGGAGAGTAGTAGAAATCGTTGAAAAAGCTAAGTAATTATGGTACAGGTAGAATCAAGACTTACAGTGTGTGATAACAGTGGAGCAAAAGAGGCTCTCTGCATCCGTGTGCTTGGCGGAACAAGGCGCCGTTACGCATCCGTGGGCGATATAATCGTCGTATCGGTGAAGGACGTGCTCCCCTCCAGCGATCTGAAAAAGGGTACCGTGTCAAAAGCTCTCATTGTACGTACCAAGAAAGAGATTCGTCGTGCAGACGGCTCATATATCCGTTTTGATGACAACGCATGTGTTCTCCTGACCAACACAGGTGAGCTCCGTGCCAGTCGTATTTTTGGCCCTGTTGCCCGTGAACTGCGTGCCGTCAACATGAAGGTCGTTTCATTGGCTCCTGAGGTACTTTAATCAAATAAAAGCGTAACAACAGTATGAGCAAGTTACATATTAAGAAAGGTGACATGGTCTTTGTCAATGCCGGCGAAGACAAAGGCAAGACCGGCCGTGTCTTGAAAGTAGATATTGAGAAACAGCGTGCTATCGTGGAGGGTGTGAACATGATGTCCAAGAGCGCTAAACCCAGCGCCAAGCATCCCCAGGGTGGTATTGTCAAACAGGAAGCACCCATCCATATCTCCAACCTCAACGTGTTGGATCCCAAGACAAACAAGCCGACCCGCATCGGCCGCCGTCTGGGTGAGAATGGTAAATTGGTTCGTTATTCTAAATCATCAGGAGAGGAGATAAAGTAATGGCTAATACAGCAAGTCTTAAGAAAGAATATGCCGAGCGCATTGCTCCGGCTTTGATGAAGAAGTTCCAGTATTCTTCACCGATGCAGGTTCCTGTATTGAAGAAAATCGTCATCAACGAAGGTCTGGGTCTGGCTACTCAGGACAAGAAAATCATCGACGTTGCCATTGCCGAACTGACTGCTATCACGGGCCAGAAAGCTGTCGCAACGGTTTCAAAGAAGGATATCGCCAGCTTCAAATTACGTAAGAAGATGCCCGTCGGCGTTATGGTGACCCTTCGTCGCGAACGCATGTACGAATTCCTTGAGCGTCTCGTCCGCGTGGCTCTGCCCCGTATCCGCGACTTCAAGGGTATTGAGAGCAAGTTCGATGGTCAGGGCAACTATTCCCTGGGTATTCAGGAGCAGATTATCTTCCCTGAGATTAACATCGACAGCATTACCCGCATCCTCGGTATGAACATCTCGTTCGTCACCACGGCCAAGACCGATGAGGAAGGCTATGCTCTCCTGAAGGAGTTTGGATTACCATTCAAAAATGCTAAAAACGATTAATATATGGCAAAACAGTCAATGGTGGCACGCGAAGTGAAGCGTGCAAAAATGGTCGCCCAATATGCAGAGAAGCGTGCTGCGCTGAAGGAGATCGTCCGCAAGGGTGAGCCGGCAGAGGCTTATGAAGCAGCCCGCAAACTTCAGAGCATTCCCAAGAACGCCAATCCCATCCGCCTGCACAACCGCTGCAAGCTCACGGGCCGTCCTAAAGGATACATCCGTGAATTCGGACTTTCACGTATCCAATTCCGCGAAATGGCATCAAAGGGCCTCATCCCCGGTGTCAAGAAAGCCAGCTGGTAGAATAGAGAGTGTTTAAATATTGTCAGGAGAGCCCTGATTAATTTAATAAAAAAAATTATGACAGATCCAATTGCTGATTATTTGACGAGGTTGAGAAATGCAATCCGTGCAAAGCACAGAGTTGTTGAAATTCCGGCCTCAAATCTCAAGAAGGAAATCACCAAGATCCTTTTTGAGAAAGGTTACATCTTGAACTATAAGTTCGTGGATGATGGCCCTCAGGGAACCATCAAGGTTGCCTTGAAGTACGACATGGCGACAAAGGAAAACGCCATCAAGAATTTGATTCGTGTATCTTCTCCCGGTCTTCGCAGGTACACCGGCTACAAAGATATGCCCAGAGTGATTAATGGATTGGGTATCGCTATCATATCCACTTCCAAAGGTGTCATGACTGACAAGGAGGCCTCTGCCCAGAAGATAGGTGGAGAAGTTCTTTGCTATGTTTATTAATTGAAGGAGGATTTGCTATGTCAAGAATTGGAAAATTGCCTATTTCGATTCCCGCAGGTGTAAACGTGAACATCAGCGATGATAACGTTATCACCGTCAAGGGACCTAAGGGTGAGCTTACTCAGAAAGTAGATCCCAGCATTGCTGTAAAAATGGAAAATGGCGAAATCCAGGTTTCCCGCAGCAGTGACGAAAAGCAGGAGCGTGCCTTCCATGGCCTCTATCGTGCTCTCATTAATAATATGGTAGTTGGTGTATCCGAAGGATACAAGAAAGAACTGGAACTCGTCGGTGTCGGTTACCGTGTTTCCAATAACGGTAATGTTATGGAATTTGCACTTGGCTACACGCATCCTATCTTTGTCGTTCTTCCTCCCGAAGTAAAGGTTGAGACGAAGACAGAGCGTAATAAAAATCCTCAGATTATCCTCGAGTCATGCGACAAACAGCTGCTGGGTATGATTTGTGCTAAGATTCGTTCGTTCCGTAAGCCTGAACCATATAAGGGTAAGGGTGTTTTGTTCAAGGGCGAGGTTGTACGCCGCAAGTCCGGTAAGTCTGCCAGCGCCAAGTAAGTAATTTTTTAAAGTCAAGGAATTATGGTAACGAAACAAGAAAGACGAACAAAGATAAAATACAGAGTACGCAACAAGATCTCCGGTACCCCTGAACGCCCCCGTATGACGGTTTTCAGAAGCAACAAGCAGATCTATGTTCAGATTATAGAAGATGTTAATGGCCGCACGCTTGCTGCCGCTTCCTCTCTCGGACTCGAGGCCATGCCTAAAAAGGAACAGGCCGCCAAGGTCGGTGAGCTCATTGCACAGAAGGCACAGGAAGCCGGTATTCAGGCTGTCGTGTTTGACCGCAACGGATATCTGTATCACGGAAGAGTTAAAGAATTGGCAGATGCTGCCCGTAAAGGTGGACTTAAATTTTAATCATCATGGCTGTAAATAGAGTTAAAGTAACGAATGACGTTGAGCTTAAAGACAGACTCGTCGCAATCAACCGTGTTACGAAGGTGACAAAGGGTGGTCGTACATTCACGTTCGCTGCAATCGTTGTGGTTGGCGACGGCAATGGCGTCATCGGCTGTGGCCTTGGTAAGGCTGGTGAAGTAACTGCAGCCATCGCAAAGGGTGTTGAAGCTGCTAAGAAGAATCTCGTGCGCGTTCCTATCATTAAGGGCACCATTCCTCATGAAGTGGAAGTCCGCTTCGGTGGCGCTCATGTGCTGCTCCGTCCTGCATCGGCAGGTACTGGTGTGGTGGCTGGCGGTGCCATGCGTGCTGTCCTTGAGAGCGTTGGCGTGACGGATGTCCTTGCCAAATCCAAGGGTTCTTCCAACCCCCATAACCTGGTGAAGGCAACTATTAAGGCTCTTGAGGAACTTCGCGACGCCAAGATGGTTGCTAATGACAGAGGCATCAGTATGAACCGAGTATTTAATGGATAAGGAGAAAAAACTATGGCAACTATAAAAGTTAAGCAAATAAAGAGCCGTATCGGTGCTCCGAAAGACCAGAAACGTACCCTTGATGCACTTGGTCTGACCAAGATGAACAAAGTTGTTGAGCATGAGGCAACGCCTTCCATTATGGGCATGATCAACAAAGTGAAACATCTGGTAGTTGTTGTTGAGTAATTAATTATTAAAAAAATTCGATTATGAAATTAAATAGTTTGAAACCCGCAGAGGGGTCAACCAAGACGCGCAAGAGAGTGGGCCGTGGTGCCGGTTCAGGTCTGGGTGGTACTTCAACACGTGGTCATAAGGGTGCTAAGCAGCGTTCGGGCTATTCCAAGAAGATTGGTTTCGAAGGCGGTCAGATGCCTCTGCAGCGTCGTGTCCCGAAGTTCGGCTTCAAGAACATCAACCGCGTTGAATACAAGGCTATCAACCTGAATGTAATCCAGAGCGTAGCTGATGCAAAGCAGCTCGAGAAGGTGACCGTCGCCGACCTCATTGCAGCCGGTTTCGTCTCCTCACGCCAGCTTGTGAAGATTTTGGGTAACGGCGAGCTCACCTCGAAGGTCGATGTGGAAGCCCATGCTTTTTCCAAGAGTGCTCAAGCCGCCATTGAAGCCAAGGGTGGTAATGCAATTAAACTTTAATCGTGTATGAATATCATCGCATTTGCAAGCGTAATAGTACTTATCTTCCTGTTCTACCTCTGGAAGCGTAAGTTCTTTACGAACGTATTCAAAATCGAGGACCTGAAGACGAAGCTGCTCATCACCATCGGGTTCGTGGCCATCTACCGTTTCGGTACGAACGTTATCCTTCCGGGTATCGATTCGTCGGCTTTGGCTAAATTGCACGAACAGACGGGTGGAGGTCTTCTCTCGTTGCTCGATATGTTCTCGGGCGGAGCTTTCTCCAATGCCTCCATCTTTGCATTGGGTATCATGCCCTACATCTCGGCCTCCATCGTTGTCCAGTTGCTGACTATGGTGGTTCCTTCTTTCCAGAAGATGCAGCGCGAGGGAGAGAGTGGTCGTCGCAAGATCAATCAGATCACGCGTTATCTGACCATCATCGTGCTGGTGATTCAGGCTCCCGCCTACCTGACGAATCTTCGTTTTCAGGCTCCGGGTGCCATCAATCCTGGCATCTCGTCCATGGCATTCTTCATCACGTCAACCATCATTCTGGCCGCGGGCAGTATGTTCATCCTTTGGCTGGGTGAGCGCATCACCGATAAGGGTATCGGCAATGGTATCTCCTTCATCATTCTTATCGGTATCATCGCCCGCTTCCCGACAGCGTTCTCGCAGGAGTTCATCTCCCGTACGGCTTCTGCTCGTGGCGGCGGTCTGGTTATGTTCCTGTTCGAGATTATTGCCCTGTTCTTCGTGTTCATGGCAGCCATTATGCTCACACAGGGTGTCCGCAAGATTCCCGTCCAGTATGCCAAGCAGATTTCCGGCGGAAAGCAGTTCGGCGGTGCCCGTCAGTACATTCCCCTCAAGGTGAATGCAGCCAACGTGATGCCTATAATCTTCGCACAGGCCATCATGTTCATCCCCCTTTCGTTCATTCGTATGGACAAGGTGGAAACGGCTGGCAAGTTCGTCCGGCTGTTGGTTGATACCGACAGTTGGCTGTACAATCTGATTTTTGCTATCCTGATTATTCTGTTCACCTTGTTCTATACCGCTATTACGGTCAATCCGACTCAGATGGCAGAGGATATGAAGCGGAATAATGGATTCATTCCTGGTGTGAAGCCGGGTAAGGCAACAGCTGATTACATTGACACTGTCATGTCACGCATCACGTGGCCGGGTGCTTTGTTCCTTGTTGTTATTGCCATTCTGCCTCCGTTTGCGCGGTTGTTTGGCGTATCGCGTGAGTTCGCTCAGTTCTTCGGTGGTACGTCGCTGCTCATTATGGTCGGCGTCGTTCTCGACACGCTGCAGCAGATTGAAAGCCATCTGCTCATGCGTCACTACGATGGATTGCTTAAGAGTGGCCGTATTAAGGGCCGTTCAGGTGCAGCATATTAAGATTGGGTAAATGATATTTCTTAAGACAGACGAAGAAATAGAGCTCCTGCGTCAGGCGAACCTCCTCGTTGGCCGCACACTGGCAGAAGTCGCCAAGCTGATTGAGCCTGGTGTGACAACCCGTCAGCTTGATACGGTGGCCGAGGAGTTCATCCGCGACCATGGAGCCGTACCCACCTTCAAAGGCTTCCCGAACTTCGAGCCGGGCATGCCCGCTTTCCCAGGGTCGTTGTGTACATCTGTGAACGAGATGATTGTGCACGGCATCCCCAATGACGTTCCTCTCAAAGAGGGCGATATAGTCAGCGTGGACTGCGGCACCTACCTGAATGGCTATTGCGGCGATTCGGCCTACACGTTCTGCGTAGGCGAGGTGTCCGAGGAAGTCAAGGAGCTGCTTCGTGTCACGAAGGAAGCCCTGTACCTCGGCATTGATCAAGCCGTTGTCGGAAAGCGTGTCGGTGACATCGGCAATGCTGTTCAACAGCACTGCGAACGCCATCGCTACGGTGTTGTCCGCGAATTTACCGGACATGGCGTTGGCCGCGAGATGCACGAAGACCCTGCCGTTCCCAACTACGGACGTCGTGGAAACGGTGTTAAGCTGAAGAAGGGAATGGTTATCGCCATTGAGCCGATGATTACCATGGGGCGACGCGACATTGTCTGGGAAGACGACGGCTGGGGGGTCAGCACCATTGACCGCAAGCCTGCTGCCCATTTTGAGCATACTTTGGCTGTCGGTCTCACCAAGGCAGACATCCTATCGTCGTTTGAGTTCGTGGAAGAAGTTTTAAGGAATAAACAGCATTAATATGTCTAAACAATCAGCAATAGAACAAGACGGGACGGTCGTTGAGGCATTGTCCAATGCCAATTTCCGTGTAGAGTTGGAAAACGGTCATCAGATTACTGCCACCATCTCCGGGAAGATGCGTATGCACTACATCAAGATTCTCCCCGGTGACAAAGTGAAGGTGGAAATGTCTCCCTACGACCTGACCAAAGGTAGAATCAGTTTTAGATACAAATAAAAAAACGAAATAACAATGAAAGTAAGAGCATCATTAAAAAAACGTTCCGCGGACTGCAAAATCGTCCGTCGCCATGGAACTCTGTATGTTATCAACAAGAAGAATCCCAAGGAGAAACAGCGCCAGGGATAATAGGTTAACCAAGTAAAACAATCAAATCAAGTATATGGCTATAAGAATTGTCGGAGTAGACATTCCTCAGAACAAGCGAGGAGAAATTGCATTGACCTATATCTTTGGTATTGGTCGCAGCAGCGCCGCTAAGATCCTAGAGAAAGCCGGCGTGGATAAAGACATTAAGGTTAAGGACTGGACTGACGATATGGCCGCTCGCGTCCGTGAGGTCATCGGTGCAGACTACAAGGTCGAAGGTGACCTGCGTACCGAAGTCCAGCTGAACATCAAGCGACTGATGGACATTGGTTGCTATCGTGGCGTTCGTCATCGTATTGGCCTGCCCGTCCGCGGACAGAGCACGAAGAACAATGCCCGTACGCGTAAGGGCCGCAAGAAAACGGTTGCCAACAAGAAGAAGGCTACGAAGTAATGTTCACATGCACTAAAAATTAATCAGATATGGCAAAGAAATCAGTCGTAACAAAGAAAAGAAATGTGAAGGTTGGTGCAATGGGTCAACTTCATGTCCATTCATCATTCAATAACATCATTGTAGCCCTTGCCAACGAAGAAGGACAGATTATCTCTTGGTCTTCCGCAGGTAAGATGGGTTTCCGTGGCTCGAAGAAAAACACTCCGTATGCTGCCCAGATGGCTGCCGAAGATTGCGCAAAGGTTGCTTATGACCTTGGTCTGCGCAAGGTGAAGGCCTACGTGAAGGGTCCCGGTAACGGACGTGAGTCGGCTATCCGTGCTACTCATACTGCCGGTATTGAAGTTGTTGAGATCATCGACGTCACTCCGCTGCCTCACAACGGCTGCCGTCCTCCCAAGAGAAGAAGAGTTTAATTTTAAAAAGAAGTAGAAAATGGCTAGATATACAGGTCCTAAGTCGAAAATCGCCCGTAAGTTTGGCGAACCCATTTACGGAGCAGACAAGGTTCTCTCGAAGAAGAACTATGCCCCTGGTCAGCACGGCAACAACAAGCGTCGCAAAACCTCGGAATATGGCATCATGCTTGCTGAGAAGCAGAAGGCGAAGTACACCTATGGTGTTCTGGAGCGCCAGTTCCGTAATCTCTTCAACAAGGCTGAGCGCAAGAATGGCATCACGGGTGTTGTGCTGCTCCAGCTTCTTGAAGGCCGTCTCGACAATGTTGTCTATCGTCTCGGCATTGCCCCGACGCGTGCCGCTGCCCGTCAGCTCGTCAGCCACCGTCACATCACTGTCAACGGTCGGGTGGTCAACATCCCCTCCTATGCAGTCAAGGTCGGCGACATCGTAGCTGTTCGCGAACGTTCCAAGTCACTCGAGGTTATCGAGAACAGTCTTGCCGGTTTCAACCACGCCAAGTATTCCTGGTTGGAGTGGGACGAGGCCCAGAAGGCTGGCAAGTTCATGAGCATCCCCGCCCGTGAAGATATCCCCGAGAACATCAAGGAACAACTGATTGTCGAATTGTATTCAAAGAATTAAACCCCAATGGCGATATTAGCATTTCAAAAACCAGACAAAGTAATCATGTTGGAGGCGGATCCGAAATTCGGCAAGTTCGAGTTTCGTCCCCTCGAGCCGGGCTTTGGTATTACCATCGGTAACGCCCTTCGCCGCATCCTCCTTTCCTCTCTTGAGGGCTTCGCCATCAACACCATCCGCATCGACGGTGTTGAGCATGAGTTCGCTACCGTGCCGGGCGTCAAGGAAGATGTTACCAATATTATCCTTAACCTCAAGCAGGTTCGCTTCAAGCAACTTGTGGAAGAGATTGAGACGGAGAAGGTCAACATCACCGTTGAAAATACCACCGAGTTCCGTGCTGGAGATATAGGCAAGTGCCTTAGCGGATTTGAAGTGTTAAATCCCGAGCTGGTAATTTGCCGTCTTGACCCCAAGGCAAAGATGCAGATTGAAATCAGCATCAACAAGGGCCGCGGCTATGTTGTTTCTGACGAAAACCGCATCTATTGCACCGAAGTCAATACAATTCCCATTGATTCCATTTACACGCCGATACGTAATGTCAAGTATGCTGTCGAGCCCTTCCGCGTTGAGCAGAAGACCGACTACGACAAGCTTGTGCTTGAGATTACTACCGATGGTTCCATTCACCCGAAGGATGCGCTGAAGGAAGCCGCCAAGATTCTCATCTATCACTTCATGCTCTTCTCTGACGAGAAAATTACGATTGAGGACACATCGTTCGACACCAACGAAGAGTTTGACGAAGAGGTTCTCCATATGCGACAGCTGCTGAAGACGAAACTCACCGATCTGAATCTCTCCGTCCGTGCCCTCAACTGCCTCAAGGCAGCAGAAGTGGACACGCTGGGCGACTTGGTACAGTTCAACAAGACTGACCTCCTCAAGTTCCGCAACTTCGGTAAGAAATCGCTCACTGAGCTTGATGATTTGCTCGAGAGTCTGAATCTTTCGTTTGGAACAGATATAACAAAGTATAAACTTGATAAAGATTAACATCCGATTATGAGACACGGAAAGAAACTCAATCACCTGAGTCGTACTGCATCCCACAGAAAGTCAATGATGGCCAACATGGCCTGCTCTCTGATCAAGCACAAAAGAATCACTACGACTCTCCCCAAGGCCAAAGCCCTCAAGAAGTACGTCGAGCCGCTTATCACCAAGGCCAAGAACGATACCACCAATAGCCGTCGTGTTGTCTTCAGTTATCTGAAGGATAAGCATGCCGTCAGCGAACTTTTCAATGAAGTTATCACGAAGGTTGGAGACCGTCCCGGTGGCTACACCCGCATTATCAAGCTTGGTCATCGTCAGGACGATGCAGCTCCCATCTGCTTCATCGAACTTGTTGACTTTGATGAGAACATGGCTAAGACGCCGAAGAAGGCCACACGCACTCGCCGCAGCCGCAAGTCTGCTCCGAAGGCCGAAGCTGCTCCTGCTGCCGAGGCTCCCGCTACAACGGAAGCTCCCGTCGCAGAAGAGGCAAAAGCTGAATAACATTCAAATTATAGCCCTATAGTGGAGAGACAGGCGTGCAGTGATGCACACCTGTCTCCTGTTTTAGGCGTCACAATGTTGCAAACGCTCAAAACAGACTACCTTACCAATAATCCACGTCCGTGGATTTGTATTTTCACGCCCGTGGATTTGAAGTTTCACGGGCTTGGATTTTGCGGGAGCTGAAACAAAAAACATCCTCTCTCGGCTCCGTCGTTTGAAAAAAAGCAGTTTTAAATTTGCTTTTACGCTCAAGTTGCATTACCTTTGACAGCTATTTTTTCGAAAAAAGTAAAAAACACGTATTTATACCAGCGATGCAAACAAGTTTGGTCAGACTCTTCCTCTCGCCGCGTGTGCAGAAAATCAGTGAATACGAACATGCCGAAGCCATTCAGCACAAGGTGCTCATGCAGCTTGTCGGCAAGGCAGAGCGGACGGAGTGGGGAAGAAAAAACTATTTCCAGCGTATCGAACGTTACGAGGACTTTGCCCGTGAGGTGCCCGTCTCCGACTATGAAGGGCTGAAAGAATACATCGACCGCATGCGCCACGGTGAAAAGGACATCCTTTGGCCAGGGCAGGTGAAGTGGTTTGCCAAGTCCTCAGGAACGACGAACGACAAGAGCAAGTTTATCCCCGTTTCAGCCGACGGACTATCCGACACACACTATCGCGGCGGGACAGACGCCGTGGCACTTTACCTCCACAATAACCCCAATAGCAGCTTTTTCGATGGCAAGTCCCTGATTCTGGGCGGAAGCCATGCTCCCAACTACAACCTGCCGCACAGCCTGGTGGGCGACCTCAGCGCCATCCTCATCGAAAATATCAATCCTTTCGTCAACCTTTATCGCGTACCAAACAAAGAAATAGCCCTACTGAGCGATTTCGAGGAGAAGATGGAGCGAATCGCCCAGACGGTGAAGGACGTGAATGTGACCAACCTGTCAGGCGTACCCTCGTGGATGATGGCCGTGTTAAGACATATCCTGGAAATAACAGGTAAGAACAACATCAGCGAAGTCTGGCCCAATCTTGAAGTCTTTTTCCACGGTGGAGTGGCCTTCACGCCTTATTATAACCAGTACAAGCAGCTGATACCGAGCCCGAACATGCACTACATGGAAACCTACAATGCCAGCGAAGGCTTTTTCGGCCTCCAGAGCGAGCCCGGCGACCCTGCCATGCTGTTGATGATTGACTACGGCGTATTCTATGAGTTTATTCCCATGAGTGAGTTCGGTTCCGATCATCCCACCATCGTCCCGCTCTGGGATGTAGAGTTGGGGAAGAACTATGCAATGGTCATCAGCAACTCCTGTGGTCTTTGGCGCTACATCATTGGCGACACGGTTCGCTTTACGCAGAAAGACCCGTATAAGTTCGTCATCACCGGGCGCACCAAGCACTTCATCAATGCCTTTGGCGAGGAACTTGTTGTTGACAACGCCGAGAAAGGCCTGCTGAAAGCCTGTGAAGAGACGGGCGCTCAGGTGAAAGAGTACACGGCTGCCCCTGTTTTCATGGATGGCAACGCCAAGTGCCGTCACCAGTGGCTCATCGAGTTCGACAAGAAGCCCGCCGACGTGGAGCAGTTTGCCCTCTTGCTCGATAAGGCCCTGCAGGAATGTAATTCCGACTACGAAGCCAAGCGCTATAAGGACATCACGCTACAACATCTGGAGATTATTGTGGCCCGTCCCAATCTCTTCCACGATTGGTTAAAGTCTAAGGGCAAACTGGGCGGCCAGCACAAGGTCCCGCGACTCAGCAACTCCCGCCAATACATCGAAGAGATGCTGGCGCTGAACAAATGAACCGGAAAACCTACCGTCCCTAAGTCGTAAGCTGTCAAACCTTAAAAACCCATAAAGGTGCTTGTCAAAGTCTTTGGAGCAGCGTTGCAAGGCGTCGATGCCACCATGGTCACCATTGAGGTGAACATCACACGTGGCGTGCAGTTCTTTCTGGTCGGCTTGCCCGACAATGCCGTCAAGGAGAGCCACGAGCGCATTGTTTCGGCCGTTGGACACAACGGGATGCGGTTCCCTCGCTCGCAGGTGGTAATCAATATGGCTCCGGCGGACATCCGTAAAGAAGGGTCGGCCTACGACCTGCCTTTGGCCATTGGCCTTTTAGCTGCCGACGGACAAATTGACACGCGCAAGCTGGAACGCTATGTCCTCATGGGTGAGATGGGGCTCGATGGGACGTTGATGCCCATCAAGGGCGCGCTGCCTATTGCCATCAAGGCACGTGAGCTGGGCTACGACGGGTTTATCCTTCCCCGTCAGAATGCCCGCGAGGCAGCCGTGGTAAACAGGCTGAAAGTCTTTGGCGCCGATAACATGATGCAGGTTGTCCGCTTTTTTAACGGCGAGGAAGCACTGGAAGAGACCGTCGTTGACACCCGAGCGGAATTCTATGCCCATCAGTCCGACTTCGAGTTCGACTTCGCTGACGTCAAAGGGCAACAGAACGTCAAGCGCGCTTTTGAGGTGGCGGCCAGCGGCTCGCATAACATCATCCTCATTGGCCCTCCCGGTTCCGGCAAGTCCATGATGGCCAAGCGCCTGCCCTCCATCCTGCCTCCTCTCTCGCTGGCCGAGAGCCTCGAGACCACCAAGATACACTCTGTAGCAGGCAAGCTGGGTGCAGGCACGTCGCTCATCGCTGTACGTCCCTTCCGTTCGCCCCACCATACCATTTCGTCCGTCGCCCTTGTCGGGGGTGGCTCCAATCCTCAACCCGGCGAAATCAGCCTGGCACACAATGGCGTGCTTTTTTGTGACGAATTCCCCGAGTTTCCGCGCCACATCCTCGAACTGCTCCGCCAGCCGCTGGAAGACCGCCACATCACCGTCAGCCGTGCCAAATATACCATCGACTATCCGGCAAACTTCATGATGGTTGCCTCCATGAACCCCTGTCCCTGCGGCTACTATAATCATCCCACTCGTCCCTGTGTCTGCTCTCCCGCACAGGTGCAGCGCTATCTGGGCAAGATAAGCGGGCCGTTGATGGATCGTTTCGACATCCAGTGCGAGATAACGCCCGTTCCCTTCGAGAAACTCTCCGAGAGACAGCAGGGCGAACCCAGTGCCGTCATCCGCGAACGCGTCATCCGCGCACGTGAGATACAGACGGCGCGATTCCAGGGCGAGAAGGGCATCCATTGCAATGCCCAGATGACGAAGCAGATGCTCGACCGCTATGCCGTGCCCGATGCCGAGGGCATGCGCCTGCTCCGCCAGGCCATGGAGCGTCTTTGCCTTTCTGCCCGTGCCTACGACCGCATCCTCAAGGTCGCCCGCACCATCGCCGACTTGGCCCAGTCCGAACAGATTACCTCCGAACATATCGCCGAGGCCATCGGCTATCGCAGCCTCGACCGCGGCGACTGGGTCTGATAAAGCTGAAAAATAGAATAAGGCGAAGGAAGATACGAGCTAATGGGGGAGAAAGCGTTTCTTGACATCAAGGATACCTATTGCTTGAGGGGCATAGCCATGCTCATGATTATTGTCGGCCATACCTACAATGGCTATCCTGTCGGCAATCCAACGTACTATTTCCCCTCGTGGTTGAACTTCCTGCAAATCGGTTTGTGGGGCGGTATGGGCGTCGGCGTTTTCCTCTTCCTTTCCGGATATGGCTTGTTCTTTACATTGAGCCGAAGGACAACGGTTGACAAGCGATATGTATTCTCGAAAGTCAGACGGTTGTTCGAACCTTTCATTATCTATTGGATTGTCGAGGTCATTGTCTTAGCCCTATTCAATCGAAACGAATTGACTTTACACCTGTTGAAAGAGGTTGCGACGCTTTCTATTCATCCCGATGTGGAGAATTGGTTCTTCAAGGTGATTATCTGTGTCTATGTCATCACGATAGCCCTTTTCAAGTGCAAGATGAATAATACCCTACGTTTGCTCTTGCTCTGTTTCCTTTCATTGATATACCTTGTTATTATGAAGGATTTGGGCTTCGGTGCGTGGTGGTATGACACGATACTCTGTTTCCCCTTCGGTGCTTTTGTTGCCTATAAATTTGACTGGTTTTCAAGGTTCCCCTCCGCATGGATGTGTGTTGCCAGCGGTTTGCTCCTGCTGACTATCTTTTTCGTGCACATGAATACGATTGTTTTCCATCTTCTCTTTGTGCTCTTCTGCATCTATGCCATTAGGCTTGTTGGTCTCCGAAACAAACCTCTGTTTTTCATCGGTTTCAATAGTTTTATCTTCTACTATGTCGAATGTCCCGTTATGGACGAGATGGTGAAGTTCAGTTACATGAATTATCCTGTTTATTGCGTGCTCTCTGTTGCAGGAACATGCGTCCTTTCGTATTTATGTGTAAGATGCGTTAGGAAGATACGGTTTTAGGTACTCTCGCCCGGAATTACTCAAATAAATTTGGTATTTCGCTCGCTTACTTGTACCTTTGCAGCCTGAAACGAAAACTGTAACCACAGAACCTTATGGAAGGAGAAAAGAAATTCAAGAGAACACTGGTGACGTCGGCGCTGCCGTACGCGAACGGGCCTGTCCACATCGGGCATTTGGCTGGGGTTTATGTGCCGGCTGACATCTATGTCCGCTACCTGCGGCTGAAGGGCGAGGACGTCCTTTTCATCGGCGGCAGCGACGAGCACGGCGTCCCCGTCACCATCCGTGCAAAGAAGGAGGGCTGTACGCCGCAGGATGTCGTTGACCGCTATCATAGCCTCATCAAGGAGTCGTTTGAGCAGTTTGGCATTTCGTTCGACATCTACAGCCGCACCACCAGCTCCACCCATCACAAGCTGGCCAGCGACTTCTTCCGTAAGCTCTACGACGACGGCAAGTTCGTGGAGATGGAGAGCGAACAGTTCTACGACGAGGAGGCCCATCAGTTCCTCACCGACCGCAACATCGTGGGCGAGTGCCCCCGCTGCCACTCCGAAGGTGCCTATGGCGACCAGTGCGAGAAGTGCGGCAGCACGCTCTCGCCCGAGGAGCTCATCAACCCGCGCAACGCCCTTACGGGCAACCCCCTTGTCAAGCGCAAGACTTCGCACTGGTATCTGCCGCTCGACCAGTATCAGTCTTGGCTGGAAAAGTGGATTCTGGAGGAGCACAAGGAGTGGCGCCCGAATGTCTATGGCCAGTGCAAGAGCTGGCTTGACGGCGGCCTGCACCCCCGTGCCGTCACGCGCGACCTCGACTGGGGCATCCCCGTGCCCGTCGAAGGCGCCGAGGGCAAGGTGCTCTACGTCTGGTTCGACGCCCCCATCGGCTACATCTCCAACACCAAGGAACTCTGCGACGCCCATCCCGAGCTGGGCAGCTGGGAAACGTGGTGGAAAGACCCCTCCACGCGTCTCATCCATTTCATCGGAAAGGACAACATCGTGTTCCATTGCATCGTCTTCCCCACGATGCTGAAGGCCGAGGGCAGCTACATTCTGCCCGACAACGTCCCCTCCAACGAGTTCCTGAACCTTGAGGACGACAAAATCAGCACCTCGCGCAACTGGGCTGTCTGGCTCAACGAGTACCTTGTCGATTTCCCCGGCAAGCAGGATGTGCTGCGCTATGTGCTTACCGCCAATGCTCCTGAGACAAAGGACAATAACTTCACGTGGCGCGACTTCCAGGCCCGCAACAACAACGAGCTCGTCGCCATCTACGGCAATTTCGTGAACCGTGCCCTGGTGCTGACGCAGAAGTATTTCGACGGACGCGTGCCTGCCCGTGGCGAGTGGACCGACTACGACCGTCAGACTGTCGAGGAGTTCGTCGGCGTGAAGGCCGAGGTGGAGAGGCTGCTCGACGGCTTCAAGTTCCGCGAAGCGCAGAAGGAGGCCATGAACCTTGCCCGCATCGGCAACAAATATCTGGCCGACACCGAGCCGTGGAAGCTGGCCAAGACCGACATGGCTCGCGTGGGCACCATCCTCAACCTCGCCCTGCAGCTGGCTGCCAACCTCGCCATTGCCTTCGAGCCCTTCTTGCCCTTCAGCAGTAAAAAACTGCGTGGCATGCTCGGCATGGAGAGCTTCCGTTGGGACGACCTCGGCAGCACGGCTCTCCTCCCCGATGGGCACCAGTTGGGCAAGGCCGAGCTGTTGTTCGAGAAAATCGACGATGCCGCCATTGAAGCCCAGGTGCAGAAGCTTCTCGACACGAAGCGGGCGAACAAGGAGCAGGCTTATCGCGCCAATCCGGTGAAAGACACCGTTTCCATCGACGATTTTGCCAAATTGGACATCCGCGTGGGTACGGTGCTCGACTGCCAGCGTGTGCCTAAGGCCGACAAGCTCCTGCAGTTCACCATTGCCGACGGACTCGACAACCGTACCATCCTCAGCGGCATCGCCCAATACTACAAGCCCGAGGAGCTGGTAGGCAAACAGGTTTTGTTCATTGCCAACCTTGCTCCCCGCAAGATTCGCGGCATCGAGAGTCAGGGGATGCTTCTCAGCGCCGTCGATGTGGATGGCAACCTCTCCCTCACCACCCTCGAGCATGAGCTGAAGCCCGGCAGCGAGGTCTGCTGATTCTCGGTAGCTAAAAGGAGGGGAGCCGAGAAAAGGAGAGCTCCTTTGTGTTATTTTCAGGTAGGGATGCAGCACGCCGGCGTCCCTACTTGCTTGCAGGCGGATTCATTTGTTTGTTTCGCGATAGGCCCTTGGAGAAAGACCTGTGACCCGCTTGAAGTACTTTCCGAAAAAAGACTGTGACGGAAAGCCGAGGTCGTCGCTAATTTCCACTATACGTTTTCTTGTCGAAACCAGCTGGGCCTTGGCGTCCATTACAACACATCGTTCAATCCACTCCGTTGCTTTCCGACCGGTAGATTCGGTCACTATTCTCGAAAGATATTTGGTGCTTTTGCACAGTCGCTTGGCATAGTAATCAAGGCTTCTTTGATGACGGTACTCGAGCTCCACCAGATTCAGAAAGGACTCCACCAGTTCGGTTTGTCCGTTGCCCATGTCCTTTTGTGACAGAGTTTGTCGGGATAGATTGTCCTCAATTGCAATAAAGAACGCTTTTGAAATAAGTTGGAGAACCTCAAGGGTGTCAAAACTTCCATTCATCTGCATTATGGTCTTGCAAAGACCTATGTAGCTTCGGAATGCGTCTGCCACCTCGTCGGAAAAAACATAATAAGGTTTATGCTCTACACGCTTGGTCAGCGTAAGCATGGCCCCAAGAGGAATGTTATCAGCAAAACGTTCAGAGATCAGCATTACCTTTCCTTTGAAGTCGGGGCTGACCTCGCTGCTGCCGATGATTTGTCCGGGGAGAATGAGTATGAGGCCGTTTGCTTCAACCTTGTACTCGCGCAAGTTTACTTTGCCGTAGGCGTAGCCCTTTTCGCAAAAGGTTGCTATGATGTCTTCATTCTTGTATGGGTACAGGTTATAGGGCGACAAAGTGGGGTCGTCCAGAATGATGAACTCGTCATGGGCATTTACAATGGAGGAAGGGTTCTCTATGCCGACACGGAGCAAGTCTGCTTTTCTTATCATATGAAATTCCTTTTCGGCCACAAAAATACGCAATGTTTTCTTAATTATTGCATGAAAAATACATTTGAAGGGATGGACCGTGAACTCCTTGTCACCGTTCCGATGGCTTCGGTGGAACAATACCATAACGCTGTTGGCTGGAGGCACTTCCTCAACTACCAAGGGCAGTATTAATCCGCCACGTCGCCAGCGTTAAACGCTGTGCTGCTAACGTTAAACGCTGCGGTTTTAACGTTAAACGCTGTGCTGTTAACGTTAAACGTTATTCGGTTTTCCCAACATCCATTCAGCCGGACATCCTGACGGCTGACGGCTCATTTCCAAAAGTAAGTTTGTAAAGTCGGGGCTTTGGGTTTGGGGGTGTCAATATCAGGAGATGGCGCTCCAGTTGACGCCCCCGGTCTTGCGGCGTTGGCGGAGCTGTTGCCAGAGGATGCGGTTCTCGGGGCGGCTTTCGTCGGGGTCGTCGTCGAGGATGTGCTGTGCTATGTCGCGGACGTGCTGGAGGAGAATGCCGTCGCGGGCGAGGTTGGCGATGTGGAGGTCGAAGGCGATGCCGCTCTGCTGGGTGCCCTCGAGGTCGCCCGGGCCGCGAAGCTTGAGGTCGGCTTCGGCTATCTCGAAGCCGTCGGAGGTGCGTGTCATGATGTCGATGCGTTTGCGGCTTTCGTTGGAGAGCTTGTAGGAGGTGACGAGGATGCAGTAGCTCTGGTCGGCGCCGCGCCCCACGCGCCCGCGCAGCTGGTGGAGCTGCGAGAGGCCGAAGCGCTCGGCGTTCTGGATGACCATGATGCTGGCGTTGGGGACATTGACGCCCACTTCGATGACGGTGGTGGCGACCATAATCTGCGTTTCGCCGCGGACGAAGCGTTGCATCTCGGTCTCCTTCTCGGCGGGTTTCAGACGGCCGTGAACCATGCTGACGGCATAATCGGGGGCAGGGAAGACCTCGCAGATGGTGCGGTAGCCCTCTTCGAGGTTTTTGAGGTCCATCTTCTCGCTCTCTTTGATAAGGGGATAGACGATATACACCTGCCGGCCTTCGGCAATCTGCTGGCGCATGAACTGGTAGAGCGAGGCCTTCTGCTCGTCGTAGCGATGCTCGGTGACGACCGGTTTACGTCCCGGGGGCAGCTCGTCGATGACGGAAACGTCGAGGTCGCCGTATAGCGTCATGGCCAGGGTGCGGGGGATAGGGGTGGCGGTCATGACGAGCACGTGGGGTAGGAAGTCGTTCTTGTTCCAGAGCTTGGCGCGCTGGGCCACACCGAAACGGTGCTGCTCATCCACGACGACGAGGCCGAGGGCAGCGAAATGGACCGTGTCCTCGAGCACGGCGTGGGTGGCGATGAGCAGATGGACGCTGCCGTCCTCCAACCCGCTGAGGATGGGGGCACGGCGCTTGCCCTTGATGCTGCCTGTGAGCAGTTCCACGCGCACGGGAAGCCCTTCGAGTTGGGCGCGGATGGTGGCGTAGTGTTGCTCGGCCAGAATTTCGGTGGGAGCCATGATGCAGGCCTGATAGCCGTTGTCGATGGCGATGAGCATGGTCATGAGGGCTACGAGCGTCTTGCCGCTGCCGACATCGCCCTGCAGGAGGCGGTTCATCTGGCGCCCGCTGTTCATGTCGGCACGCATCTCTCGGATGACGCGCTTCTGAGCTCCCGTGAGAGGGAAGGGGAGATATTTGTTATAAAAGGTGTTGAAGAGAGTGCCGACGATGGTGAAGCAAAGGCCGCGGCTTTTCTGCTGCCTCATGCGGGCGTAGCGCAGAATGTCGAGCTGGATGTAAAACAGCTCCTCGAACTTCAGCCTGTACTCGGCATTCCGCAGCTGCTCGGCATTGGCGGGGAAGTGCATGCTGTGTAGCGCCTCGTCGAGGGGCATCAGGTGGTGTTGCTCCACAAGATAGGCCGGCAACGTCTCGGGGATGGGCTCCTTCAGCATGCCGAAGAGGTTGTTGACCAGTTTCTCCATGCCGCCTGAGCTGAGGTTCATACGCTTCATGCGATCCGTCGTATTATAATAAGGACGGAGCCCCATGCCGGAGATGTCGAGGCTGTCGGCCGGGTCGATGTCGGGGTGTGCGATGTTGATGCGTCCGCCAAAGACGGTGGGCTTGCCGAAGACGATGTATTCGCGCCCGATGAGGTAACGCTTCTGGATGTACTTGCCGTACTGGAACCAGACGAGATCGACAATCCCCGTGCCGTCGGAGAAATGGGCGATGGTGCGCTCCTTGCGCCCCGCGCCGGCTGTCTCATAGCTGAGAATCTTGCCTCGTAGTTGGATGTAGGGCATGTTGCCGTCAATCTCGTGAATGTAGTAGAGGCGGCTACGGTCGATGTGCTTGTAAGGAAAGTAGTAGAGGAGGTCGCTGAGCGTGGCGATGCCCAGTTCTTTGCGGAGCACGTCGGCACGTTGCGGGCCGACTCCTGCCAGATACTGGATGTCGGTGTGGACAAGGTCGCTCATAGCGTCTCGGCGACGGCGAGGTCGTAGGGGGTGGTGATTTTGATGTTCTCGCGATTGCCTTCGACGAGGGTGACGGCATGTCCAAGCGCTTCGACCACGGAGGCATCGTCGGTGAACGCCTCGGAATAGGGCTGGTTGTAAGCCTCTGCCAGCATGCTGAGGCGGAAGGTCTGGGGCGTCTGAACAAGGCGGTAGCTGCTGCGGGGCACGGTGCGGCTGGAGCCGTCGTCCGCCACTTCGCGCAGCGTCTCCACGACGGGGATGACGGGGATGGCGGCGCCTTCGCGCGCAGCAGCCTCGAAACAGGCGTTGATGACGTCGTGCGAGACAAAGGGGCGCACGCCGTCGTGGACGGCGACAAGATGATTGTCGCCGTGCTCTGTACTCTGCCCCGCGACAATGCGTTGTATCTCCTCTATCCCGTTCAGCACGGAGTGAAAACGAGTGTCGCCGCCGCTGACAACGGTGTGGGGTACACGAAAGACGTATTCGCGGCAGAGGCGTTCCCAGTAGGCCTGCTGAGAGGTGGGCAGAACGAGGACAATCGGCATGGCGGGGTCGAAGGAGTGAAAGTTCTCCAGCGTGAGCATGAGCAGGGGACGCCCCTGCACCGTGAGGAACTGCTTGGGGATGTCGCTCCCCATGCGTAGTCCTTTGCCTCCAGCGACAATGATGGTATATCGCTTTTCCACCGCCTAATTCCTCCGGCTTTTATCCCTTTACTTCCAATGTCCTTCCGAACATCATGGCGGAGCGGATTTCCTCGGCCTTCTCCTTGCCGCAGAGCTGCTCGACGAACGCGAAGCCGAGGGCGGGAGCTGCAGCGGGGCCACAACCGGTGAGGAGTGTGTCGCCATCCTTGATGATGAGGGCATCAGCGTTGACGTCGGCACCCTTCAGATGCTCCTCGAAGCCGGGGTAGCAGGTGGCATGGCGGCCTTCGAGCAGACCCAGCTCGCCCAGCACGGCAGGAGCGGCGCAGATGGCAGCAAGGGGGACATTCTCGCGGTGCTTCTTCTCGAGCAACTCACAGAGAGGCGTGCAGTTAAGCAGATTGGCGGCGCCAGGCATCCCGCCCGGGAGGAAGAGCAGGGCGGCATCGTCGTAGTCGCACAGGCCGAAAATGGTGTCGGCCATGACGGGTATGCCGTGAGCACCCACAACGGTGAGGTCCTCGTAGATGGAGACGGTGACGACGTCCAGCTCGGCACGGCGCATGATATCAACGGGAGCCAAGGCCTCGATTTCCTCAAAGCCCTCGGCAAGGAATACATAGACTTTCTTCATGGATTCTGGATATAAGATTTATTGCAGTTTAAAATAATACGTAATAGAACCAGTCTTGTTCTCAGTCTCATCAACAGCGTTGAATCTCGCTTTCTTGGCGGCGTTGATGGCAGCCTGACGAAGCTGAGGATTAGAGGTTTTGGTTCTGAGGCTGATATTTGCAGAAACGACCTCTCCCGCAGGATTGACAACGATAGCTACGACTACGGTGCCTTCGTCTTGAACGTTTTCGGTGGGTTTGGGCAACTCTCCTTCCAATGTGCGGCCTCTAAGGTCCCACGTACCATAACGTCCACTTCCGCTGGCACTGGCGGACTCCATGCTGCCTATGACAGCACCCTGTGTGCCCGCTTGGGCGGTTTGCTCGGCGGAGCCCTTGGCGGTCATTTCGCTGCTCTTTCCGAAGGCGTTGGCCATGGCGGCAGCGGCGGCTTCAGCCGCTTTCTTTTCGGCCTCGGCTTTCTTGCGGGCCTCGATTTGCTCGGCTGTCTCGATAACGACGGTCTCCTCCGTTTCCTGTGCGATGATTGGTTCCTCGGGCACGGGCGGAGCGGTGTTTTCAATGGCGTCTGGGGTGGGAGCTATCTCCGGCTGGATGGTCTTGACTTCCGTCAGGCGATAGTCCTCCTGCATCCCCTGTGCCAAATCAACATCTCCAAGCGTCACCTCCATGCCGCTTTCGTCGGGATGGGCTGGAGCCTGCATGAAGACGGTCAGCAGCAGCACCACCACCAGAGCGTGGACGACGATGGTGGCGACGAGGCCGGTTATTTTAGATGTATCTGCTTTCACTTCTTCCTTTTGTCAGGTTTGCGGGTGGCGAGCACCATCTTGTAGTTGTTGTCGTTAGCAATGTTCAGGACATTGACGATTTCGCGATAGGGGACGCGCTCGTCGGCATAGAGGGCAACGAACATCTCGGGCTCCTCGGCAGCGCGTTGGGCCAGGAAGTCGGGCAACTCGTCGAGGGTGATGGGCATTTCGTCCTTGTTGCCGTATGCGGCGTAGTAGTTGAGGTCCTTGTCGATAATGACACGTGTGAGCGGCTTGGCCGAAGTCTGCTGCTTGCCTTGCGGCAACAGCACCTTGATGGCATTGGGCGAAACCATGGTGGAGGTTATCATGAAGAATATCAGCAAGAGGAAGATGATATCCGTCATGGACGCCATGCTGAACGCCGGGTTTATCTTGTTCTTACGCTTCAGGGCCATGGCGTCAGTCTTTTATCATGTCCATGAAAGAGAGTGTCTGTGCTTCGAGCCAGTTGGTGACGCTATCGACGCGCGAGACGAGGTAGTTGTAGGCAAACATGGCGATGATGCCGACGATGAGGCCGCCCACGGTAGTAATCATGGCCTGATAGATGCCGCTGGAGAGAAGGGTGATGTCGATATTATTGCCGGCATTGGCCATCTCCCAGAAGGCGCGTACCATACCGAGCACGGTGCCGAGGAAACCAATCATGGGTGCTCCGCTGGAGATGGTGGCCATAACGGAGAGGCCTTTCTCAAGCTTGGCTACCTCCAGATTGCCGGCGTTGTCGATGGAGGCCCGCACGTCGGCCGAGGGACGACCGAGGCGTTCCAGTCCCTTCTCAATCATGTTGGCGATGGGGCTGCCGGTGACACGGCAAAAATTGATGGCCGACTTCACCTCGCCGTTCTGCACGTAGTCGCGGATGCGGTCCATGAAGGATGCGTCAATCTGGCGGGCCTTCTTCAGCACCATCAGACGTTCGAAGAAGATATAGAAGCAGATGACGGAAAGGATGGCGAGGAGTAGCATTATCCAGCCACCTTTGGTGGTCATTTCCCAAAGATTCATTTTACTGCCGGTGTCGACGATTTCTGTCAACACGGGATTGTCGGTTAACTCTGCAGCTGCAGACTGAAGGGGTTCTGCTTGGAGGAATAACATTTCTTTCTTATGTTTTACGATTTAACAATTATCTGTTTTGGGCATGGAACTAATCGAGGCATTGCTTGTATTGCTTGATGGTTTCGGCAATGCCAAGGTAGAGTGCGTCGCAGATGAGCTGATGGCCGATGGAAACCTCTTCTACTCCCGGAATCTGCTCATGGAAATAGTGCAGATTCTGCAGGCTGAGGTCGTGTCCGGCGTTCAAGCCCAATCCATATTTGCGTGCTGTCTTTGCAGCCTCGATGAAGGGCGCGATGGCTTCTTCGCGGTTTCTGGCATATCCGGCTGCAAAAGGCTCGGTGTAGAGTTCGACTCGGTCGGTGCCTGTTTTGGCGGCATAGGCAACCTGTTCGGTGTCGGCGTCAACGAAAATGGACGAGCGGATGCCGGCTACTTGCAGCTTATCCACGATGCGGGTTAGGAAGTCAAGATTGCTTTTGACGTCCCAGCCGTGGTTGGAGGTGAGTTGCTCGGGTGAATCCGGCACAAGAGTCACTTGGTCGGGGCGTACGCTCAAGACCAGATCCATGAAACTGTCCGAAGGGTAGCCCTCGATGTTCAGTTCTGTGCGCAGTCGTGGACGCAGCGTCAGCACGTCGCTGTGGCGGATGTGGCGCTCGTCGGGACGCGGGTGGACGGTGATGCCGTCTGCACCGAAGGTTTCGCAATCGAGGGCGAACTTCAGCACATCGGGACTGTTGCCTCCACGCGCATTGCGCAGGGTGGCTACTTTATTGATGTTTACGCTCAGTCGGGTCATGACAATATAGGGTTTATTCCTCTTTTTCGGTGCAAAGTTAAGCGGAAAAAAGAATTTTACCTCTTTTTATAGGAAATTTGTGACAATCTTTTAGGAATAATTTATATTTTTGCCAGCGATTTAAGATTGGTGAATATGAAATTTGCACTTTTCGGACATGCCAGAGGCGCTGCAACCCCTTCAGCGTTGCGCGATTTGCAGACCCTCTTGGAGACGTCGGGAGATGAGGTCGTCGATGTGCTGACGCCCGATGTAGATATGGTTATCAGCTTAGGCGGCGACGGCACCTTTTTGAGATCGGCAGAAAAGGTCGGTTCAACAGGGATTCCCATCGTTGGAATCAACACTGGTCATCTCGGCTTTCTTGCCGACGTCAGTCCTGACGAGGTGGACGCTTTCCTACAGTGCATACATCAGGGGCAGTACGAGGTGCGTAGCCGCAGTGTGTTACAAGCCGAGGTCGTCTCCCCGAAAGCCCCTTCTCGTCCTCGTGTGTTGTATGCACTGAATGAGGTTGCCGTCACCAAGCACGACAGCGCCTCCATGATAAGCATACAGGTAGCTGTTAATGGTGAGAAGTTGACGACCTATCATTCCGATGGCCTTCTGGTCTGCACGCCTACGGGCTCCACCGCCTATTCCCTAAGCGCTGGAGGCCCCATTATCCATCCCCAGTCAGATGTTATGCTCCTCACAGCAGTAGCTCCTCATAGCCTCAACATGCGCCCCATCATCATCTCCGACAATAAGGAGATAGAGTTGATAGTGGATAGTCGCAGCGGACATTTCCTGGTTGCTGCCGACGGACAGAGCGCCAATTCCGACACGGGTTCGCGCATTGTCCTTCGGAAGGCTCCCTATCGCATCAACGTTGTCAAGCAGACGGGCAGCACATGGTTCAGCACGCTGCGGAAAAAGATGAATTGGGGAATCTGACGAAACGCGTTTCATCTTTTTGAAACGTTTTTCGGTGGAATTACAAGAATATTACAGCTCCGTTTCAAAAACGTTTCAATTTTTTTATGCTTTTTCCAGCCGTTGAAAAATGTTGCATTTCTCGGGACAAGCTAATTTTTCGCAAAAAGCGAATTGGTATTTCGCCCCTATTTTTTGTTTTTCGCCCCATATAAGAAGATTTTGTCCCTTTTGCTTCGTAAACAGCCACCGTTTTCGGCATTTCTCGAAATAAAGTGCGACCTTTGCAGCCGGAAATATGTTTAATTCAACAAATATGACACACTACCTCACTCATTTCGAGACGGCCGTCAAGCAATTTTGGAACAATCCGGCCCTCTCAAACTACGGAAAAGAAGATTTCACGTTCGGCCAGGTGGCGGAGAAGATTGAGCGCAACCACATCCTTCTTGAGCTTGCCGGTGCCCAACCAGCCGACAAGGTCGTGCTCTGTGCCCGCAACTCTGCCCAGTGGGCGATTGCTTTCATGAGCGTCACATCCTACGACGCTGTTGTCGTTCCTGTCCTGAATGACTTCCCCCCCGAAAGTGTGCAGAACCTGACAGCTCACTCCGATGCTACTGTCATTTTCACCGAGCCCGGCATCTGGGAGAAGATGGATCCCGAGGCTATGCCTAACCTGAAGGCAGCCTTCAACATGCTTTCCGGCAAACCGCTGATGCTCCGCGACAGCGAATACACCTCCGAAACCCTCAAGGAAAAAGTGGATGAGGAGTTTTCGCGTCGCTTCCCCGAGGGCATGAAACCCGAGAATGTCAGCTATCCTACTGGTTCGTTAGACGAATTGGAAATCATCAACTATACCAGCGGTACTACCAGTGCCCCGAAGGGTGTGATGCTTTCGGCTCGCAACTTCAGCTCCAATATTGAGTTCGGGCGTAACCGCATCCCCGCATACGAAGGCGAGACCATGCTATCCATGCTGCCTATGGCCCACCTCTATGGCATGGCCTTTGAGTTCGTCTATCCCCTCTCGCAGGGTGTCCACATCACTTTCCTCGGCAAGACGCCCACGCCCAGTGTGCTCATCAAGGCCCTCTCCGACGTGAAGCCTCATCTCATTGTCACCGTGCCCCTCGTTGTAGAGAAAATATTCAAGAGCAAGGTTATCCCCACGCTGCAAAAGCCGGTGATGAAAGCCCTGCTGGCCATCCCCGGCATCAACAACATCATCTACAACAGTGTGAAGAAGAAACTCATCACGACGTTCGGCGGCTATCTGCGTTCGGGCCTTGTGATGGGTGGTGCTGCCCTCAACGAGACGACGGAGAAATATATGCACCGCATGCACTTCCCCTACACCGTGGGCTATGGCATGACCGAGTGCGGCCCCCTCATTGGCTACGAGCACTACTCGAAATTCGCCCCCCGTTCGTGCGGCAAGCCTGTTGATGGCATGAAGGTGCGTATCGCGTCGGCCAATCCTGAAACGGAGGTTGGCGAAATCCAGGTGAAGGGCGACAACGTCATGCTTGGCTATTACAAGAACCCCGAGGCTACCCAGGCTACCTTCACTGAGGACGGCTGGCTCCGCACCGGCGACCTCGGCCTTATCGACAAGAATCAGAATATCTTCATCAAGGGACGTAGCAAGAATATGATTCTCAGTGCAAACGGACAGAATATCTACCCTGAGGAACTGGAGGATAAGCTCAATGTCCTGCCTCTGGTGGCAGAGAGTCTCGTCGTAGGTCGCGGCAGCAAGATTGTCGCTCTTGTTGTGCCCGACATGGATGCCTTCAAACCGCTGGCCGAACAGGGCCGTACCATCGAGTCCGTCATGACCGACTATCTTGCTCAGGTCAACGCCCAGCTGCCTGCCTACAGCCACATCAACAAGATAGAACTCCGTAAGGAGCCTTTCGAGAAGACGCCGAAGCGCAGCATCAAACGCTTTATGTACCAATAAACAGGAACTTCCGGTTCCTAATCAGCAGAGGGCATGCCGCATGGTGTGCCCTCTCTTTTGGGGTTTTAGGTAGGCTGCGCCTCGGATAAACCCAAAAAAACGTTGTTTTTCTTGCTTTATCGCTCGGCTTGCGCTACCTTTGCGGCCGCTTATGGCAGAGGACAGAAGAGATTTCTTTCAGCGCAGCGTCGCGAGATACCTGTTGAAACCGCGCTATCAGATAGGCATGATAGCGTTTGTGGCAGGTTTCGCGTTGCTGTTTATTAACCTTTTCACTCCATACAGTTTGCCGGCGTCGGGCTCGATGGGTACCACGAAGTTCATGTATCTGGTGTGGTCCATTGTGTTGGTGTCGTTCGGGTTGGTCATCTTCTTCCTGAGTCGTCTGGCGATGGTGCTATGGGCCAAACACCATGCCATCAACAACCTCACGTATGTGGTTTGGATTGTGTTGGAGATTATCATTGTTGCCGTTATTGCAGCGGTGTGTTTCTTCTGCATCCATGTGGAGCGCGACTTCATGACGGCGTTGCTGAAGTGCCTGACCTATTCCGCCCTGTTGATTATCCCGCCCTATGTGGCTGCAGTCATCTACCGCTCGTTGCAGGATAAGAAAACCAAGCTCAACGAGATAGAGGAAGACCTCGACAAGGCAATCACACAGAAAGCCGCGGGCCGTAGCATCATCTCTTTCTACGATGAGCGGGGCGAGCTGCAACTCTCGCTTGCCAAAGAGAATTTCCTCTACATCGAGTCGTCGGACAACTACATTGCCATTTGGTATCTGAAGAACAACCTGCCCCGCAAGCAGATGATGCGCATGACCCTTCAACGCATGGCCGAGCAGTTGCAGGGCACCAGCGTCATGCGCTGCCATCGTTCCTATCTTGTCAACATGGAGCAGGTGAAGGTGTTGCGACGCGACAAGGAGGGCTTCTTCATCGAAATGGGCATCAATGGCGTACCCGACCTGCCCGTCTCCAAAACCTACAGCGAGGAAATCCTTAAATGGCTTTCCATGTAGGGGGGGAGAGTCCTACTTATCAATTCTTACTATTCTGTCGCAGTAGTCGGTGACGGAGGGGCGATGGGTGATGAAAATAAGCGTCTTGCCCTGTTCGCCTTCGGTGATGCGGCGCAGCAGTTCCCGTTCTGTCTCCACGTCGAGGGCGGACGTCGATTCGTCGAGCAGCAGGATGCTGCCCGGGCGCAGCAGGCTGCGCGCGATGGCGATGCGCTGTGCCTGCCCTTCGCTCAGTCCTCCGCCTCCTTCGCCGCAAGGGGTGTCGAGGCCCAGCGGCAGACGCCGCACAAAGTCGGCACAAGCCATGTCGAGAGCAGTCCACATCCGTTCCTCCGAGCTGGAGCTGTCGCCCAGCAGCAGGTTGTCGCGGATGGTGCCGCTGAAGAGGGTGTTGCCCTGCGGCACATAGACGAAGTTGCAGCGCGTGTCGGGCGAGGCCGGATGTTCCTGACTTTCTTTCTCGGCAGATGGCTCGTCATAGACGACGACCCTGCCTTGGGCAGGTTTCACCAGCGCCAACAGCAGGCGGATGAGTGTTGTCTTGCCTGCACCTGTCTCGCCCAGAATGGCGGTGGCAGAGTGGGGCGGGAAGTCGGCTGAGAAGTGCTTCAGGATATCCCTGTCGCCCTCGGCATAGTGGAAGGTGACGTCCTCCACGCGCACGCCTGCTGTGCCGCGCATCATCAGCGGATGGCTTGTTTCCTCCAGCGGCAGTTCCTCCAGCTCCATCAGCCGTTCGCCCGATGTGATGGCTCCCACCATGCCGGGAATCATGCGGGCGATGTCCGTGATGGGGCGCTGCACGCGACCCACCAGCTGCAGGAAGGCGGTCATGACGCCGAAGGTGATGCTGCCCGACGCGATGCGGAACACGCCCCATAGGAATGCCGTCAGGTAGCCCGTGGCGAAGCCTGCCGACACCACAGCCCGTGTGCCTATGCTGAAGCGTGTGCGTCGGATGACCTGTCCCTCCAGCGTGCCCTGCAAGCCGTCCAGTTTGTCGAGCACCTCGCTGTCCTGCTCAAGTGTCTTGATGACCAGCTTGTTCTGCAAGCTCTCCTGCATGACGGCATGTATGCGGCTGTCGCTCTCGCGCACGTCCTTTGTCATGCTGCGCATCCGCCGCACGTAGAATCGGCTGAATACCAGGAACAGCGGCATGATGCAGACGATGATGAGCGCCAGCGTCCTGTCCATATAGAAGAGGAAGATAAACGAGGCAATCAGCTGTACGACGGTGATAATAAGCGCCGAGAAGGTTTCGGTGATGAGGCTTGAGACGGTGCCGATGTCGTTGATGAGGCGGTTGAGCACGTCGCCCGAGTGATGCTGTTCCAGTCCCCGCCATTCGCTCTGCATCAGCCGTGCGAAGAGGCGGTGCCGCAGGCGGTTGCGGTTGCGGACGGAGAGTGTGTTGGCAATCCAGCTGTCCAGCGCGCGCACCCCTATTTCAGCCAGCATCAGCACGGCCATGACGATGCCGTATGTCACCAGGCTACCCTCTCTGTCGCCAGTGGCGATGTCGATAATCTCCTTGCTGAACCATACGAATGCCAGTCCCACGGCCACGTCGATGATGCCCACCAACGCGTTCACGGCCACCATGCCCCGTGCCCCCTTCGATGCCTGCCAAATCCATCGCAGCACCGTCGTCACCCTGTATTTCTGCTTCTCCTTCATTTTCATAGGGTGCAAAGATATGGCTAATCCCCCGATTAATCAAGAGAAAAAACGATTTATTCCTTTTTTTTGCGGTTATGAAATGGTGGTTTTCGGGGAGGGAATACAATAAAAGGGGATGGAATACGTTTTTTATAATTAGGAATTAGAAATAAGTTAGATTAGAAAGTTAGAGATAGTATGATAGAATATATCAAGGGAGAGCTTACGGAGCTGACGCCGGCCACGGCTGTGGTGGAGGCGGGTGGAGTGGGGTATCTGCTCAACATTTCGCTGAATGCCTACACGGCCATCCAGGGCAAGAGCTCGGTGAAACTGTATGTCTATGAGGCCATCAGCGAGGATGCCCACACGCTGTTCGGCTTTGCCGGCAAGGACGAACGCGAGCTGTTCCTGCTGCTGCTGACGGTGAGCGGCGTCGGGGGCAACACGGCGCGGATGATTATCTCGTCGTTCACCCCGCAGGAGCTGGCAACCGTCATCCGTACGGGCAACGAGCGGATGCTGAAGTCGGTGAAGGGCATCGGCCTGAAGACCGCCCAGCGCATCATCGTCGATCTGAAGGACAAGGTGGGAGGCGTCAGCGTGGCTTCGTCGGGCGGCGCAGCAGGCACCGTGCCCGGGCTGGAGCAAGGCTCGGCTGTCATGGACGAGGCCATCAGCGCCCTCGTCATGCTGGGTTTCCAGTCGGCCGCCTCGCAGAAGGTGGTGGCTGCCATCCTGAAGGACACCCCCAGCCTCACTGTGGAACAGGTCATCAAGGAGGCGCTGAAGAGGCTTTAGCGCCTTTGGCGCAATTGACAATTGATAATTGATAATTAGTTGTTCGTGGTTAGGCGTTTCCGCTTTCTTCTTCTGCTGCTGGTGTGCAGCGCGACGCTCTCGGCTAAGGGGGGCGTTTCGGCTGTTGGCCTTCGGCCTTCCTCCATCGTGCCAGAGGATACGGTGGAGGTCAAGCCGCGCTTTGGCGTGGCCAAGACGTCGCCCGACAACGAGGACGACCTGAAGAAGGGCACGGCCGACCTGCAGACGCCCGAGAACCTGAAGACGGAGACGACCTACGACGACAAGACGCACACCTACCTCATCGGCACCAAGATAGGCGACTCGTACCTGAGCGTGCCGCTGCTGATGACGCCCGAGGAGTACCAGCAATGGAGCATGAAGCGCAGCCTCGACGCCTACTTCCGCGCCAGGAACGAAGAGGAGTTCGAGAAGGAGGGCAAGAAGGAGAAGTTCGACTTCTCGGACATGCACTTCGACCTCGGCCCTGCGGAGAAAATCTTCGGCCCCGGCGGCGTGCAGATCCGGACACAGGGCACGGCGGAGCTCAAGTTCGGCTTCAACCAGAAGAGCATCGACAACCCCACGCTGCCCCAGCGCAGCCGCAACACCTTCGGCTTCGACTTCGACGAGAAAATCAACCTCAGCATCAACGGCAAGGTGGGCGACAAGATTAACATGAACATGAACTACAACTCCGAGTCCACCTTCAGCTACGACAAGCAGAAACTGAAGCTGAAGTACGAGGGCAAGGAGGACGAAATCATCAAGCTTCTCGAGGCGGGCAACGTCAGCTTCCCCACCAACAGCTCGCTCATCACGGGCAGCACGTCGCTGTTCGGCATCCGTGCCGACCTGCAGTTCGGCAAGCTGTCGTTGCAGACCGTGGTGTCGCAGAAGACGTCGCAATCGACCTCCGTCAGCTCGAAGGGCGGCAAGCAGCTGACGGAGTTCGAGGTTGACGTGGCCGACTACGACGAGAACCGCCACTTCTTCCTCGCCCACTACTTCCGCGACAGCTACGACCGCAGCATGGCCCAGCTGCCCACCATCATGTCCGGCATCAAGATAACGCGCATCGAGCTGTGGATAACGAACAAGACGAGCAGCTACGACAATCCGCGCAACGTCATCGCCTTCACCGACCTGGGCGAGGCCAGCCACATCAGCAACCCCACGTGGCGTGCCACGGGCACCACCAGCCTGCCCTCCAACACCGCCAACGACCTCTACTACAAGATGGTGAACGACTATGCCGCCGTGCGCGACATCGACCAGGTGGGTGCCGTCTTCAGCGACTTCCTCAGCGGCAGCGCCGACTACGAGAAGCTCTCCAACGCCCGTCTGCTCAGCAGCTCCGAATATACCCTCAACAGCACGCTCGGCTACATCTCGCTGCGCACCACGCTGAAGAGCGACGAGGTGCTGGCCGTGGCCTTCGAGTACACCTACGGCGGCAAGACGTGGCAGGTGGGCGAGTTTGCCGCCGACCAGAAGGAGGGCGGCAAGGCCCTGTACGTGAAGCTGCTGAAGTCCAACAGCATGTCGCCCTCGAACGGCACGTGGGACCTGATGATGAAGAACATCTACAGCATCGGCGCCAAGTCGCTCAGCAGCACCGACTTCCGCCTCAACATCGAGTATGAGAGCGACAGCACCGGCACCAATCTCACCTACCTGCCCGAAGCCGGGCTGAAGGACCGCACGCTGCTGCAGCTCGCCGGCCTCGACCGCCTCGACAACAAGCAGAACGCCAACCCCAACGGCTTCTTCGACTACGTCGAGGGCTACACCGTGCAGTCATCGACGGGGCGCATCATCTTCCCCGTCGTCGAGCCCTTCGGCAGCTGGCTGCGCAAGGTGATCGGCAACGACGCCGTGGCCGACAAATACGTGTTTGAAGAGCTCTACGACTCGACGAAGACGACGGCCAAGCAGATCGCCGAGAAGAACAAGTTCCTGCTCACGGGCGAGTACACGGGCACGGGCGGCAGCAGCGTCATCTCGCTGGGCGCCTACAACGTGCCTCGCGGCTCGGTGAAGGTGACGGCAGGCGGCGTCACGCTGACCGAGAACAGCGACTACACCGTCGATTACACGCAGGGCGAGGTGACCATCATCAACCAGAGCATCATCGACGCCGGCACCGCCATCAACGTCTCCATGGAGAGCAACACCGCCTACAACATGCAGCGCAAGACCATGCTCGGCATGAACTGGGGCTACGACTTCACCAAGGACTTCAAGCTGGGCGGCACGCTCATGTACCTCAACGAGAAACCCCTCACCAGCAAGGTGGGCATGGGCGAGGAGCCGCTCAAGAACACGCTGTGGGGGCTGAACATGGCGTGGAAGCGCGAGAGCCAGCTGCTCACCAACCTGCTCGACTACATCCCCGGGCTGCACGTCACGCAGCCCTCGAGCATCAACTTCACCGCCGAGTTTGCGCAGCTCATTGCCGGCGTGTCGGACATGGTGCAGGGCAGCGCCAGCTACATCGACGACTTCGAGAGCAGCGAGCGCGACATCAGGCTCAACACCCCCTCGTCCTGGATGCTGGCCAGCATCCCCTCGTCGATGCCCTACGCCTCGCTCACGAACGACCTGCGCACCGGCATGGACCGTGCCCTCTTCAACTGGTACACCATCGACCCCCTCTTCACGCGCCGCAACAGCTCCCTCACCCCCGCCCACCTGAAGAGCGACCTCGAGCAGCTCTCCAACCACTACGTCCGCGAAGTCTATGAGCGCGAGCTCTATCCCAACAAGGAGAGCACCTACGGCGAGTCCTCCACCCTCAACATCCTCAACCTCGCCTACTACCCCGACGAGCGCGGCCCCTACAACCTCGACCCCGACCTCACCCCCGACGGCAAGCTCCGCGACCCCGCCCGCCGCTGGGGCGGCATCATGCGCCAGCTCTCCACCACCGACTTCGAGACCAGCAACATCGAGTACATCGAGTTCTGGATGATGGACCCCTTCATCTACAACCCCGAGGCCGCAGGCGGCGACTTCTACATCAACCTCGGCGAGGTGTCGGAGGACATCCTCAAGGACGGCAAGAAGTTCTACGAGAACGGCATGACCGCCACCGTCAACACCACCGACAGCATCAACTACGTCGAGACCGTGTGGGGCCGCGTGCCCAAGGCCCTCAGCCTCGTCTATGCCTTCGACAACAACAGCGTCTCCCGCGACCGCCAGGACGTGGGCCTCAACGGCCTCTCCAGCGCCGAGGAGCGCACCTTCCCCTCCTATGCCGAATGGCTCTCCGCCGTCAGGGACAAGGTCAGCCCCGACGTCTATGCCGAGTTCGAGGCCGACCCCGCCGGCGATGCCTTCCACCACTACCGCGGCAGCGACTACGACGCCCGCGAGCTCTCCATCCTCGAACGCTACAAGCGCTACAACGGCACCGAGGGCAACTCCATCTCCACCGACAACGACACCTACGACAAGAGCGCCAAGACCACGCCCGACGTCGAGGACATCAACCTCGACTACACCCTCGACGAGTACGAGAAGTACTTCGAGTACCGCGTCTCCCTCCGCCCCTCCGACATGGTGATGGGCCGCAACCACATCACCGACGTCCGCACCGTCAAGACCAAGCTCCGCTCGGGCAACTTCGAGAGCATCCGCTGGTACAAGTTCCGCGTGCCCATCGACAACTACGAGCAGGTCTTCGGCAGCATCCGCGACTTCACCAGCATCCGCTTCATGCGCCTCTACATGACGGGCTTCACCGAGCCGGTCATCGTCCGCCTCGCCTCCCTCAGCCTCATCAGCGGCACGTGGCGCAACTACAAGCAGCCCATCTACTCCGCCACCAACAGCTCGCCCAAGGTGAGCGGCTCCATGGTCGTCAGCTCCGTCAACATCGAGGAGAACGGCGACCGCACCCCCGTCAACTACACCATGCCCCCCGGCATCACCCGCATCCTCGACCCCAACCAGCCCCAGCTCCGCCAGGACAACGAGCAGGCCATGAGCCTGCAGGTCATCGGCCTGGAGCCCGGCGAGGCACGCGCCGTCTATAAGAAAGACAACAAGGACCTCCGCAAGTACGAGCACATCCAGATGTTCGTCCACGCCGAGCAGCTCGTCGATAGCGACCTCCCCCTCGAGGACGACCAGATAAGCGTCTTCATCCGCCTCGGCTCCGACTACAAGAGCAACTACTACGAGTACGAGATACCCCTTCAGGTGACGCCCCCCGGCTACTACGACGACACCACCTCCGGCCGCCGCGGCATCTGGCCCGAGAGCAACATGCTCGACATCGACTTCAGCAAGTTCACCGAGCTGAAGCGCCTGCGCAACATGGAGGCCAACGTCAACCCCGCCGTCACCAAGACCACCATCTACTCTGCCTACGACGACGCCCGCCCCAAGAACCGCATCAGCGTCATCGGCAACCCCACCATCGGCAAGGTGAAGACGGTGATGATCGGCGTGCGCAACAACAGCCGCAGCACCCGCTCGGCCGAGGTGTGGGTGAACGAGCTGCGCCTGACGGGCTTCCAGAACCAGGGCGGCTGGGCCGCCCAGAGCGCCCTCAACGTCCAGCTCTCCGACGTGGGCAGCGTCAACGTCAGCGGCCATGCCGAGACGGCGGGCTTCGGCGGACTCGAGCAGAGCGTCAGCCAGCGACGCGACGACGACTTCTACCAGTACGCCTTCACCACCAACTTCAACCTCGGACGCTTCTTCCCCGAGAAGCTCAAGGTCTCCATGCCCCTCTACTACTCCGTCTCGCAGGAGAAGACGTCGCCCCTCTACAGCCCCTTCGACACCGACCTCTACCTCGACGACATGATGGAGACCCTTGCCGACCGCCACGAGCGCGACAGCCTGCTGCGCATTGCCAACGAAGTCGTCACCTCGCGCAACCTCTCCCTCTCCAACGTCAAGGTGGGCGTCACCTCCAAGACCCCCATGCCCTACGACCCCTCCAACTTCACCTTCGGCTTCTCGCGCAGCACCAAGGCGAGCGGCGGAGGCACCATCGACTATCAGCACAACCTCACGTGGCGCGCCCAGGCCGCCTACGCCTACGCCCCCACACTCAAGCCCTGGACACCCTTCAAGAAGCTCAAGTCCAAGTCCAAGTGGCTCGACATCCTCCGCGACTTCAGCCTCAGCCCCCTGCCGCAGAGCCTCACCCTCTCCACCGACATGAACCGCATCTACTACGAGCTGCAGATGCGCGACCTCGAGGGCTCCTACGGCTCCGGCGGCATACCCGTCAACTTCTCCCAGGAGTTCCTCTGGAACCGCAAGATGACCCTCCGCTGGGACATCACGAACAACCTCAAGACCAACTTCGCCTCGGGCACCAACGCCGAGATCGAGGAGCCCTACGCCCCCGTCAACCGCGCCCTCTACCCCGACGAGTACACCCTCTGGAAGGACTCCGTCCGCCACAGCATCGCCCAGATGGGCCGTCCCCTCACCTACCAGCAGACCTTCACCGCCACCTACCAGCTGCCCCTCAGCAAGCTGCCCATCCTCGACTGGCTGAAGGCCGACGCAGGCTACAACTCCTCCTACAACTGGAAGCGCGGCGCCACGCTGCAGGGCGGCGGCTCCTATGGCGACAACATCGCCAACCAGCGCTCCGTCACCCTCAACGGCAGCGCCAACCTCGAGACCCTCTACAACAAGGTACCCTTCCTGAAGGACGCCAACAAGCGGTTCGCCTCCTCCGGCGCCTCCACCGCCCGCCGTGCCCAGACCCCCACCACCCGCAAGACACCCGTCCAGAAGCCCGAGCCCAAGGCCAAGAAGTTCACCGCCGACTACGACCTCGTGCCCGACAGCACCTACGAGGTCAAGCACGGCCAGAAGAGCCGTCGCCCCGAGGTCTCCTTCCGCACCAAGGAGGGCCGCACATACAAGCTGAAGTACAAGGTGGTCGATGAGAACACCATCCGCTTCACCGCCCGCGACAGCACGTCCGTCAAGCTCAGCGTCGTCCCCGGCCCCGAGCTGAGCGAGCTCGGCTGGTACAAGGCCGCGCAGTACGGCGCACGCGGCCTGATGATGGTCCGCAACGCCTCCTTCACCTACAAGAACACCTACTCCATGGCCCTCCCCGGCTTCATGCCCCCCATGGGCGGGCTGCTCGGACAGAGCACCCTCGGCCCCGGCGCAGCCCCCGGCTGGGACTTCGCCTTCGGCCTCACCGGCGACGACTACCTGCAGCGCGCCTCCGACCGCGGCTGGCTCCTCCACAACGACAGCGTAGCCTACTCCTCCGCCTCCTCCGCCGTCGAGGAACTCCAGGTCAAGGTCACCGTCGAGCCCGTCCGCGACTTCAAGGTCGATGTCAACGGCAACTGGATGAAGAACAACTCGCGCACCGTGCAGTTCATGTACCCCGGCATGCCCGAGACCCGCACCGGCCAGTTCAACATGACCACCATCACCCTCGGCAGCGCCTTCGAACCCCGCCGCAGCGCCGAAGGCTACCGCTCCGCCTGGTTCGACCGCTTCGTCGAGAGCCTCTCCGCCATGCAGCGCCGCGTCGAGGCCCAGTACGCCGGCGCCCCCTATCCCGCCCAGAGCAGCCTCGCCGGCACCACCTTCGACCCCGCCGTGGGTGGCGGCGTCTCCACCTACAGCCCCGACGTCATGATACCCGCCTTCCTCGCCACCTACAGCGGCCGCACCGTCGAGAACACCTCCCTCAGCCTCTTCCCCACCATGCTCAGCCTGCTGCCCAACTGGCGCGTCACCTACGGCGGACTATCCAAGCTCGAGTTCTTCCAGAAATACTTCAAGAGCGTCAACATCAACCACTCCTACAAGAGCGTCTATTCCGTCGGCTCCTTCGGCACCTACAGCTCCTTCATGGCCTACATGAACGGCCTCGGCTTCATCGAGGACGTCACCACCGGCAACCCCGTCCCCAGCAGCATGTTCGACATCAGCTCCGTCAGCATCAACGAGCAGTTCGCCCCCCTCATCGGCATCGACGTCACCACGCCCGCGGGTCTCACCGCCAAGCTCGAGTACAAGAAGTCGCGCGTCCTCAACCTCTCGCTCACCGCCGTCCAGCTCGTCGAGACCTGCTCCGACGACATCGTCGTCGGCATGGGCTACAAGGTCGTGGGGCTGAAGATGCTGGGCGCCCGCCCGGGCACGGGCCGCAGCCGTGTCAGCAACGACCTCAACCTGCGTGCCGACTTCTCGCTGCGCGACCAGAGCGCCCTCTGCCGCAGCGTCCAGGAACTCACCACCCAGGCCACCTCCGGCAACAAGGCCGTCAAGGTCAGCCTCTCCGCCGACTACGCCTACAGCAAGATGCTCACCCTCAACGCCTACTTCGACCACCAGACCAACATCCCCGTCGTCTCCGCCTCGGCCTACCCCACCTCCACCAACGACTTCGGCGTCTCCCTCAAATTCTCACTGACGAAGTAACTATTTGTAACATCATCCCCTCTGCTTTCCAAAAGAGCAGACAAGTGACGGGTTGAAAAGTGCTCATTCCTATAACAAAGTGCCCGTTGCGGTATGATTATCTTTTCAACCCGTCACTACTTTGGCCCATTTTGTGTCTGACGCATAAAGTTTTTTCAAACACTATTTCCGTAACGTTTGATTCTACGCGCTCAGAATCAAACGCTAGCAAATTAGAATCAAACGCTGCGGAATTAAAATCAAACGCTATTTGTCAAAAACCACTTTCGTTTGTTTTTCTTTTTTTCAATCTTCATTTTTCGCCAGCCTTTGGCCCATATTTGGCTCTGACATTCTGATAAAGAGAGGATAAGGGCTATATTCTATCGCTTTTTTGGTTTGCCTAGATGAATCCCGCAAGAGGGCTCTTTACTGTGCCTAGTTCCACACTGTAGCAATGCAGCTGGAGAAAACGGAAAAAGTCGGTTGCGATAATTTCGGCATCTTCGTATATTCCTTCATTCAGGAGGACAATCTTGCCGGCATCCTCCCCTGTCAGGACGATAGTAATGGAAGATTCGTCCATCACATAGCCATATAAGACAGGAAGATGATTCTCCCAAAAGCGTTCAATGACTTTTTTCTCATCGTCAGTATCAACTCGTTCAAGGTCTTCTCGTTCAAAATGATTCCAGGTACAAGTGTCATCTGTTTCTGCCTTCTTGGAGAAATCTGTAAGGGAGTTAAACCAAACGGAATCACCATCATTAAAAAGGGACTTGAAAGACGAAAAAAAGCGGATAACATCTTTATCAAGATGGGCAAGACGTCCTTCAGCCCCGTTTTGGATAATTTCAGGGGAGAGATCCTCTTCCGCTGGAATAAGATTCCAGCCGTGAGCAACTAACGTATCGAAATAACGCTTAAGAAAAGCCTCCTTTTCTTCGTCCGTCTTGGGGAGGGGCATAAGCTCAACCTTTCTTTTGGGTTGATGTTTTTCTTCTTTCTTTCCGAATAATGATTGCAGGAATGACATGGGTATATAGTTTTTATTCAATACATTAGACCGAAGTGCCAGAGGGGAATGACGTTGGCAAAACCCGTCTCGATGTCGTCCTTCACAACGTAGGCATCAGGGAGGCCCTGTATCTGACGTTGCTTTTTCGAACGCCCTCCGACTTCGAACGTGAAACGGTCATCGACCAGAAAATCGGAAACGAGTGATGCGCTTACGTCGTGACGAATGCGCATTTGGTTGAAGAAAAAGGTTTCGCGCACATTCCCTACCTCTGTATGTGATTGCCCAATAGCGTACATGAGGGTGGGATTATCCAAATAGACCTTCTCTACCTTGCCAAGTCCGAGGACACCCTTTGTGGCATCGCGAAGCTGGGCGATAAGGCCTGTCTTTTCAATATAAGCACAGAGGTCGGACACACTGTTCCGCGAAACGCCAATCTGACTGCCAAGACTAGTGAAGTTCGGCTTGAAGGGTGCACTTTGGACAATGATACCCAACAATTGCTTGAGCTTGCGGGCGGTGGATACCGTCAGTTCGGCATATTGGGGAATGTCGTTCTCCAGGGTTACGTTTACGATTTGGCGGATGTATTCGCCGTAGTTGTCGTCTGATGCGGAGAAAGGATAGTATCCCCGGCGCAGGTAGGCGGGAAAGTGCTGCATGGGAAGGAACCCCAAGGGCAATTCCACCTGATGGGCAAGAATGGCCTCAAGCGTATAGACTGGCAGCTGGATGTGGTGGAAGAGCATGAGGTATTCCCTGAAAGACAGTCCTTGCATCTGATACATCAGGGTGCGGCGGCTAAGGTCTGAAAGACCTTCTATAATGTCCAATACTGAAGAACCTGTGAACACCACATGGAGTTCGGCGTGGTAGTCGTAGATAAGCTTGAGCTCACGACTCCAATCCTTGTACTTGTGGATTTCATCAATAAAAAGATAATGACCGCCTGAACGGGCAAAACTATCGGCTAAATCCAAAAGATGATGCGTGCTGAAATAGAGATCCTCGGCTGTGACATAGAGGGTTTCGTTGCGCGGGAGTTGTTCCTTGATATGCTGAAGCACAAGTGTGGTCTTGCCCACGCCTCGCGGACCGACAATGCCGAGCATCCGTACATCCCAGTCAATGACGTCGTACATGTAACGATGGAACGAGACGGTGGTCTCACGTAATAACTTGTCGAATTTGCTTTGCAGTTGTTCCATGTCGTGAATTATTTTCTCGCTGCAAAGATAGGCATTCTTTTTGTAATCGCACTGGATTCAGTGCAATTTTTATAGAAAAACGCACTGAAGTCAGTGCGTTTTTGGCGTTTTTGCGGTTTTTTAGTATGTCTCAGGGTTGAGGGCGGCGTAGTCGTCGAAGAGGGCGAGGCAGGCGTCGCGGTCGAGCTGGGTGAGGTAGTCGCGGAGCTGTGTGCGGCCGCCCATGAGGGTGTCGAAGCGCTCGTCGCGGAAGCCGATGCGGGCGTTGTCGGCAATGGTGCAGCCGTAATAGACGTGGCTGATGTTGGCCCAGAGGCAGGCACAGAGGCACATGGGGCAGGGTTCGCCGGTGGTGTAGAGCTCGCAGCCCGTGAGGTCGTGGGTGTGGAGGCGGCGGGTGGCCTGCCCGATGGCGACGACCTCGCCGTGCAGGGTGGGGTTGTGGTGGCGGAGCACTTTGTTGTGGCCACGGCCTACGACCATGCCGTCCTTGACGATGACGGCACCGAAGGGGCCGCCGTCGCCGGCATGGATGCCGCGCCGGGCTTCGCGGATGGCCATTTGCATGTAGGGGTTCATGGGTTGGTTTAGGGGTTTAGTTCGGCTGCGCCGAGGTTTAGGGGTTTAGGTTTACTTCTTTGCGTCCACCCACGATGTAGATGCCTGTGGGGTGGCCGTCGAGGGGACGGCCCTGGAGGTCGAAGGGGCGGCTGCCTTCGGGGGCGGGGGCGTCGTCCTGCCCCCGGAGGTCAAAAGGGCGGCGGAGGGTGGTGACGATGGGCCAGGCATCGACGGCGGCGGGGCCTGTGTGGGTGGGGGTGACGGGACGGATGGTGCCGTCGGCATTGAACTCCAGGCGGTCGATGCAGGTCTCGCGGTGGTAGCCGCTGCCGTTGCGGCCCTGCCAGTCGCGGTTGATGCGGTGATAGACGATGTACCACTCGTCGCGGCCGGGGATTTGCAGGACGCTGTTGTGGGCGGTGCCGTAGATGGCGTCGTCGGGACGCTGGATGAGGATGACGGGCTCGCGGGCGACGGTGATGGGGCCGAGGGGCGACGTGGAGGTGCCGTAGGCGACGTGGTAGTTGTTGGAGCCGGTGTCATCGACCGACCAGAGGAAGTAGTACGTGCCGCTGCGGTAGAAGACGTAGGGTGCCTCGCGGTAGGCATAGTCGCTGAGGGTGCCGCCGGTGGGGGTGAGGACGCGCGTGGTGCCCTCGCGGAGGCTGACGCGGTCGGGGTTGAGCTCGGCGCCCGCCATGTAGCCGTTGTCCCAGTAGATGTAGGGCTTGCCGCTGACGGGGTCGGTGAAGACATCGACGTCGATCTGCTGTCCGTTGCCGGCGGGCGAGGTCTTGATGATGCTCTCGCCGTGGTCGGTGAAGGGGCCTACGGGTGTGGGGGCCGTGGCGACGCCGATTTCCTTGCGTGCGCCGGCGTTGCCGCTGAAGTAGAGGTAGTAGGTGAACGTGCCGTCGTCGTTCCTGACCTCCTCGATGGCGGGTGCCCAGGCGTTGCCCGAGGCCCAGATGACCTGCGCCGTGGCGAGGTCGAGGACGTTGCCCTCGAAGACCCACTCCTTGAGGTCGGCGGACGAGTAGGCGGTGAAGTAGGTGCCTGCCCATCCGGCCACGCCGTCGGTGGTGGTATAGACGTAGTAGCGGCCGGTCTTGTGGGAGTAGAGCACCTCGGGGTCGGCATGGAAGCCGGGCAGGATGGGGTTGCCCGCGGGAGAGGGGGGCAGCGCGCCGTAGTCCGCGGCGTCCAGGCCCGTGGAGGGCCAGGCGGCGATGAGGCGTGCGGCTTCGTCGGGCGTGACGGCGATGACGGTGCCGTGGCGCGGGGTGAACGCGCCGGTGGTCTGGGTGTTGCAGACGAAGCGGAAGTCGTGCAGGTCGCGGCTGGTGCAGAACTGGTAGTGGCCCGAGGTGTAGCAGTCGTACATCAGCACCCACTCGTCGGAGCCGATGAGGCGGAAGACGCCCGAGCCCTCGACGGCCACGTTGGTCTGCTGGAGGTAGCGTCGCTCGGCCGTCCAGGGGCCGTGGAGCGAGGTGGCCGTGGCCTGCTGGATGCCGTTGCCCTCGCCCTCGGTCTTGAAGAACATGTGGTACATGCCGTCGTCGGCGCGGACGATGTCGGCGTCGATGGTGTTGGCGCCGTGGTCGTAGAGCACCTGCGGCTCGCTGAGGGCGGTGAAGTCGGCGTTGGCGTAGGAGTAGTAGATGATGTAGTGGCGGCCCCGCTCGCCGATGGAGTAATAGACCATGTACTTCTGCTCCTCGGGGTCCCAGATGGTCTGGGGTGCCCACACCTGGGTGAGCGCCTGGCGGTCGAAGCGCGAGGGCCACGTGTCGGGGAAGTCGATGGCGCTGTGCGTCCAGTGGATGAGGTCGTCGCTGCGGAGGAGCACCAGGCCGTCGTTGGACGACCAGCCCTCGCTGGACTTCATGTCGGTGACGACCATGTAGAAGCGTCCGTCCTCGCCGCGCAGGATGTGGGGGTCGCGGACGGCCTTCTTCAGGGCGATGGTGTCGCTGCTGATGATGGGTGCGCCGTTGTTCAGCGGGGTGTAGTTGAAGCCGTCGGTGCTGAGGGCGAAGCGTATCTGCTCCTGGCTCTGGCTGTTGCCGGTGAAGTAGGCGAAGAGGTAGGCGCTGTAGGCGGGTGCCTCGGGGACGCTGACGGTGAACGCCACGGAGTCGGCCTCGGCGCCCTTGACGACGAGGGCGGTGAGGGTGACGTCGGTGGTGCCCTTGGGCGAATAGCCGCGCAGGAAGCCGGCGTGGCTGACGAGCGTGGGGGCCGACGAGCGCCAGCGGACGTAGGAGCCCTCGTTCGTCACGGTGGGCAGGCTGAGGTCGGAACGCAGGCAGCTGAGGTCGGCGGCGGCATTGCGGCGGCCGAACTCGGCGACGAGCCAGCGCAGGTCGGTGCGCACGCTCTCGGCATTGTCGAGGACGGGCACCACGCGGACGGCGAACGTCTTGGTGGCTGTCAGCGAGCGCTTGGTGAGCGTGGCGGTGAGGGTGACACGGGCGGTGTCCTCGCCGAGGGCAGGACGGGTGACACGGCCGGTAGAAGAGAGGTGGGCCTCGTCGGACGATGACCACGCGACCGTGATGCCGTCGTCCATGTTGACGGGCAGGGCGATGTCGCCATAGAGGATGTCGGCGGGCAGGGTGAGCCGTTCCTTGGCCTCAGCCAGCTGAGCGGCGAAGAGCTGGCTGTTGAGCTTGTCGAGGTCGGCGCAGGCGTCGAGGATGGCCTCGTCGGAGAGTGCGCCGGCGTAGATGCGGAGGTGGTGGTAGCGAGCCCCGCGGAGGTAGGCATCGCCCTTGTAGCACGAGCGTCCCAGCCAGTTGAAGGCGGTGCCGCCGAGGTCGCGGGGCGTGAGGCGCACCGAGTCGGAGCGGACGGGCAGGCCGTCGATGAAGAGGGTGCCGAGGCCCGAGCGCTGGCGGTAGGTGACGTTCTGCCAGATGCCCTGTGCAAGGGGCTTGCCCGTCTGCACGGCCTGCTCTGCGCGGTAGTCGGTGGGGGAGATGGCATAGCGTGTGGCGCCGGCGCCGAGGAAGAGGCAGCCCGCGGGGTCGGCGTGGATGTCGTCGGAGCGCGAGAAGGACCATACGAAGTTGCCCGCCGCGCCGAGGTTGGCCGCGGAGGGGATGAAGAGGCCGGTGGTGACGGTGAAGTCGTCGGCGGTGCGCAGCCCGTCGCCCACGGCGGTGCCGAGGTCGTACCAGCCGTCGTCGTCGCCCAGGTCGAGGACGTGCTCGCCGCTTACCTCCGTCAGCTGTGCGCTGCCGTGGAGCGAGGCGCCCGCGGGGGTGGCATCGGGGGCGAAGGTGTAGTCGCCGATGAGCGCGGGGGCATCCTCCTTGTACTCCTTGCCGGCGAGGGCGCAGACCTCGGCGGTGGTGAGGGCGCCGTCGTAGATGCGGAGGTCGCTCAGGTAGGTGCTGGCCAGGCGTGCCTCGCCGTCGTTCACCGTGCCGAAGAGGCGGGCGTACCTCGCCTGCGCGAGGGCGCGGGGGGTGAGGGCGATGCGTCCGCCCGCCTGGTAGGTGCCGTCCATGTAGTAGCGGACGACGCCCCCGCGGCATGTCCATGTGAAGGTGTGCCAGCCGCCCGTCTGCAGGCCCCGTGTGGCACGGACGCTCTGCTCGTCGGCCACGGTGGAGGCCGAGAGGTGGAGGCCCGCGTCGGCAGCGCCGATGTAGAGGTAGCCCTTGTCGGAGAGGCTGATGTTGTCGGCGGGCGTAAGCGAGAGCAGCACGTAGCCGGCGCGGTCGTAGCGGTTGACGGTGCTGATGTAGAGGCGTGCCGAGACGGTGAAGTCGGTCAGCGCGGCGAAGGCGTCGCCGAGCGGCTGGCCCATATCCACCCAGCCCTTCATGCCGTTCTTGAGCACCACCTCGTGCTTGAAGGTGGTGACGGCAGCGCCGTCCATCAGCGTGCCGTCGTGGCCTTGGCCGGAGAAGTCGGCGAGGGTGGCGGCGCCGTCGCTCATGCGCGTCAGGTCGTAGTGCAGCACCAGGCGTGTGTCGGCAGCGGCAGTCATGGCCATGCCGACAAGAAGGAGGGAGAGGAGGAAACGTTTCATTATAAAAGAAGTTTTATAGAATGTACTTTGAATTAGGAATAGGATAAATCCGTTTTGGGGGCGAAGGTAGGGAAATAACGGAGAAAATGCAAATGAAATGCGAGTTTCTTTCGCAGCGTCGTTTTTTTTCCCTATCTTCGCGGCCAATATGAAGAGAAATGTCTTTTTGATGCTGCTGGCCCTTGTGAGTGCGGCGGCGGTATGGGGACAGAAGTCCCACACGGTGAGCGGCTATGTGACGGACGGCGTGAGCAGCGAGACGCTCATCAGCGCCACGGTGCTCGACCTGCGCAGCGGCATGGGGGCGGTGACGAACGCCTACGGCTTCTACTCGCTGACGCTGCCCGAGGGCGACGTGGAGCTGGTGACGCGCTACATCGGCTACCGCACCCGCACGGATGCCTTCCGCTTAGAGGGTGACACGGTGCTGGCGCTGCCCCTGGCGGCCATGGCCGAGCTGGACGAGGTGGAGATCATCGGCAACCGCCTGGACCTGGGCGTCACCGGCTCGCAGATGAGCGCCATCGACATCCCCGTGGAACAGATCAAGGCCGTGCCGGCCATGTTCGGCGAGACGGACGTGCTGAAGGCCCTGCAGCTGCTGCCGGGCGTGCAGAACGGTGCCGAGGGCACGGCGGGGCTCTATGTGCGCGGCGGGGCTCCCGACGAGAACCTGCTGCTGCTCGACGGCGTGCCTGTGTATAACGTCAACCACATGTTCGGCCTCTTCAGCGTCTTCAACCCCGACGCCATCAAGAACGTCACCCTCTACAAGGGCAGCTTCCCCGCCCACTACTGCGGGCGCCTGAGCAGCGTGGTGGATATCCGCATGAAGGACGGCGACATGTACAAGTGGCACGGCGACGTGGCCGTGGGCTTCGTGTCGTCGAAGGTGAACGTCGAGGGCCCCATCGTGAAGGGCAAGACATCGGTGAACATCAGCGCCCGCCGTACCTACAGCGACATCTTCCTCAACGCCGCCCTCTGGGGCGCCGACCTCATCGACAGGGAGATTGACCTGCACGGCGCCATGATGGGCTACTACTTCGACGACCTGAACGTGAAGGTCAACCATAAGTTCAGCGACCGCGACCGCCTGTACGTCAGCTTCTACAACGGCGACGACGACATCTACTTCCGCCTGCGCGACCGCGAGGGACGCGACTATTCGCAGAAGGTGCGCTTCGGCTGGAAGTGGGGCAACATGGTGGGGGCCGCCAGATGGAACCACGTCGTGAGCAGCCGCCTCTTCATGGACATCAGCGCCAACTACACCCAGTACCGCCACCACATGGGCATCAAGCTCGACGAGACCGACAAGCGTAGCAAACTGACGCAGCACATGGAGGTGGACATGCGGTCGGGCATCTTCGACGAGACGGCCCGCGCCGACTTCCACTGGAGCCCGTCGCCGCAGCACGAGGTACGCTTCGGCTCATACTATACCCACCACCTCTTCCGTCCCGACGTGGCCACCATCGCCTTCCGCTACAAGCAGGAGCAGACGGCCGACGCCGATGCCCACGAGGAGAACGTGAACGAGCGCACGGGGCAGAAGGACATCGATGCCCACGAGGCACAGGCATACATCGAGGACAACATCACGCTGTGGGACGGCGTGGCAAAGGTGAACGCGGGACTGAGCACCTCGTTCTTCCACGTGGGCGGCCGCAGCTACTTCTCGCCCGAACCCCGCCTGAGCGGACGCGTGCTGCTGGCCGACAACCTCTCGCTCAAGGCGGGCTATGCCTACATGAGCCAGTACGTCCACCTGCTCTCCAACAACAGCCTCTCGCTGCCCACCGACCTGTGGGTGCCCGTCACCGAGCGCATCCTGCCCGAGAAAGCCCACCAGTGGGCGCTCGGCCTGTTCTATAACCTCAAGGACTACTGCGACCTGAGCCTCGAGGGCTACTACAAGCGCTCGGACAACCTGCTGGAGTACCGCGAGGGCGTGAGCTTCATGACCGGCAGCACCGACTGGCAGGACAAGGTGGCCATGGGCCGCGGCTGGAGCTACGGCGTGGAGCTGATGGCGCAGCGCTCCGTGGGCAAGCTGAACGGCTGGGTGGCCTACACGTGGAGCCACACCCGACGCCTCTTCGACCGCCCCGACATGGTGCTCAACAACGGACGCCCCTTCAACGCCAAGTACGACCGACGGCACGAGGTCGATATCACGGGCAACTACAAGTTCTCCGACCGCTTCGACCTCAGCGCCACATGGGTCTATGCCACCGGCAACTGCGGCACCGTCTATACGCAGTACTTCCTCTCGCCCACCAACGAGAACGGCTGGGCCACCACCCTCGGCTATGCCCCCGAGCGCAACAACTTCCGCCTCAACCCCTACCACCGCCTCGACCTCGGGCTGAACTTCCACCGCGTGCTGGCCAAGCGCGTGCTGCGTACGCTGAACATCAGCGTCTATAACGCCTATAACCACAACAACCCCTTCCTCATCTACACCGACGAGGAGTACAACCCCGACAACAAGACGTGGCGCACCGCGCTCAAGCAGGTCGCCCTCTTCCCCATCATCCCCACCATCAGCTACGGACTGAAATTCTAATTTAGTTAAGAATTAAGAGTTAAGAAAAAATGTCAGGAAGAAAGATATTATCCATTATCCATTATCCATTATCCATTCTTTTGCTCCTCCTCACCGCCTGCGAGAAGGAAATCACCTACCACGGCCCCGACGAACAGCCCATGCTGGTGGTGAACATCATCGGCGAAGCGGACGCCCCCCTTGCCGTGGAGGTGTCGCGCAGCGTCTTCTTCCTCAAGGTCAGCGAGGAGGACACCGCCGACCTCACCCTGAAGGACGCCGTCGTCAACCTCTCCATCAACGGCACGAGCGCTGCCCTGGCCTACGACCCCGACCGCAGGGCCTACACCGACTCGCGGCCCGTCCACGAGGGCGATGCCGTTGCCGTCGTCGTCACCCATCCCGCCTACGGCAAGGCTACGGCGGAGATGACCGTCCCCATAGCTGCCCGCGGCCACTTCGACAGCCGCACGACCCCCTATGTCCTCCCGGACACGACGGAAAGTGCCTGGGGCTTGGGCTACAGCTTCGTCCGCAGCTCGCGCACCGACTCCGTCTGGCACGCCAGCGTGGTCATCGACGACCTCGAAGGCACCACCGGCTACTACCGCCTCACCATCGACCCCTCCTACACCTTCCGCCTCACCGACGGCCCGGGCTCATTCCTCGTCGGCTATAACTACAACGGCGACGACTTCGTCGAGAACGACGACGGCTCACATACCATCAGGGCGATGCTCTCCTACAGCCTGCCCGCCACGACGAAATATGTGCTCGACCTGGGCAGCTCCGACCCGCTGGAGGAGTTCATCGGCATGATTCCCGGACTGGGCGAAGAGGGCGAACGCTACTACAGCGGCCGCACCACCTACCTCTTCACCGGCGACTACCTGAATGCCGAGGGCGGCACCACCGTCACCTTCGACATCTACCTCCACACCCCCACCTGGGCAGGAGGACGAGACTACTACTACCACCCCGACTGGCACTACACCGGCAACTACTACGTCTATTACGGTTACGGGTACCCCGGTTCCGGCGATTCGGAACAGGTCGATTACGGCAATCCCTGGGACTACGTGGGACGCGACTTCGTCTATACCGTCAACGCCACCATAGAGACGCTCACGCCCGAGTACTACTACTACCTGAAGTCGGTCGAGAAGTACGACGGCGCCACGTGGTCGCCCTTCTCCGAACCCGTCCAGATAACGTGCAACGTGGACGGCGGCATCGGCATCATGGCTGCCACCTCCTCCCGCACCTTCTCCGTCTCACGGCCATATCGTTTTCAATAGTTCCTATAGTTCCCATAGCTCCCATAACTCCCATAATTCCCATAACTCCCATTATTCCCCCCTCAAAAAAATGAAAAAAGCTCTCCTCCTTCCCCTCCTCCTTGCAGGACTGAGCCTGGGCGTCGGCGCCCAGGGCACCCTCGACGACTACAACCGCGCCTACAGCATGCGCAGCCGCTACGGCGCCGACAAAGTCGTCAATGCCAACGTGGAAACCCACTGGATGGGCAGCAGCCACTCGCTCTGGTACATCCGTCAGGCTGCCGACGGCCATACCGACTACCTCCTCGTCGATGCCGACAAGGGAACGTCGCGCCCCCTCTTCGATGCCACTAAACTGGCCAGGCAGCTATCCAAACAAACCAAGCAGGAGGTGAAGGCGGAGAAGCTGGACTTGCAGCGCCTCCGTGTCAACGCCGCCGGCGACACCCTGCAGTTCTCTGCCGCGGGCAGGAACTGGGTGTATAACAGCCGGAAGAACGTCCTCACCGCTGAACCCGCGCCCCAGAACGCCCGCGGCTTCCGCGGCATGGGCGGCGCTGCGCCACAGCAGCGACATTGGATGGAGGTCGATGACGAGAAAGGGGGCGCCGAAATCCCCTCACCCGACGGCCGGTGGGTAGCCTTCATCCGCGACGCCAACGTGTGGGTGCGCCCCGCGCGGGGTGGCAAGGCCCGTGCCCTGAGCCTCGACGGCACGCTGGCCAGCTACTACTCGTCGTGGCTCCGCTGGTCGCCCGACAGCCGCTACGTCGCCGCCAACAAGATACGCCCCGTGGCCGAGAAGCGCTACGTCTATTACGTCGAGTCGTCGCCTGCCGACCAGCTGCAGCCGAAACTCCACAAGCAGGAGTACGCCAAGCCCGGCGACGAGCTGATGCAGAAGACGCCCTGCATCTTCGAGGTGGAGACGGGGCGTGCCGTCATCCCCTCCACAGAGCTCTTCACCAACCAGTACGACCTCAGCGGCCCCACGTGGAACGAGGACAGCCGCGCCGTCCGCTTCGAGTTCAACGCCCGCGGCCATCAGGTCTATCGCCTGCTGGAGCTCTCGGCCGAGACGGGCGAGGTGCGCACGCTGGCCGAGGAGACGAGCGACAAATACGTCAACTACCCCCGTCTGTGGAACCACTTCCTGAAGGACGGCAAGCGCTTCATCTGGAGCAGCGAGCGCGACGGCTGGCAGCACCTCTACCTCTACGACCGCGCCACGGGACGCCCCACGGGCCAGATTACGAAGGGGCCGTGGTACGTGCGCCGCGTGGTGAAGGTGGATGAGGAGAACGAGCTGCTCTACTTCACCGCCAACGGCGTCCATGCCGCTCCCGACGGTGCCGCCTCGGGCGAAGACCCCTATTTCATCCACTACTACCGCATCCGCTTCGACGGCTCGGACATGACGGACCTGACGCCGGCAGCGGGAAACCACCGCGCCGTGTTCTCCGACGACTACGCGTACCTTATAGATACATGGAGCACGGTGGCCGACGCTCCGCAGACGGTGGTGCGCAACGCGAGGGACGGCAGCGTGGTGCGTGAGCTGGAGAAGGCCGACATCAGCCGCCTGGCGGATGCCGGCTGGCAGGCACCCGAGGTGTTCGTCGCCCCGGGACGCGACGGCAAGACGAACATGTGGGGACTGATTGCCCGCCCCACGAACTTCGACCCCACGAAGAAATACCCCATCGTGGAGTACATCTACCAGGGCCCCGGCGACCAATATGTGCCCAAGTCGTTCCAGGCGTTCAACTACTACATGACGCCGCTGGCCGAGCTGGGCTTCATCGTCGTCATGGTCGATGGCATGGGCACCTCGTTCCGCAGCCGCGAGTTCGAGAACATCTGCTGCCGCAACCTCAAGGACGCCGGCATCCCCGACCACATCGCCTGGATAAAGGCGGCGGCCGAGAAATATCCCTACATGGACATCGACCGCGTGGGCATCTACGGCTGCTCGGCCGGCGGACAGGAGTCGCTCACCGCCACGCTCTTCTACCCCGAGTTCTACAAGTGCTGCTACAGCGCCTGCGGCTGCCACGACAACCGCATGGACAAAATCTGGTGGAACGAGCTCTGGCTGGGCTACCCCATCGGCGAGCAGTACAGGGAGGGCTCGAACGTGGAGAACGCCCATCTGCTGCAGCGCCCGCTGATGCTCGTCGTGGGCGAGCTGGACGACAACGTCGATCCTGCCTCCACCATGCAGGTGGCCAATGCCCTCATCAAGGCGAACAAGGATTTTGAGCTGGTCGTCATCCCCGGCGCCCATCACACGGTGGGCGAGGCCTTCGGCGAACACAAGCGCTACGACTTCTTCGTCCGCCATCTCCTCGGCGTCACCCCTCCTGCCTGGACGGATGTGAAGACAAACTGACGTCCGGCGTCCATGACGTTTAACGCTGCGCTCACAGCGTTAAACGCTGGCGACACAACGTTTAACGTTACGCTCACAGCGTTTAACGTTATTTCCTAAAGAAAAACCACACGAATCAATCCTTTACACAATGAAAAAACTTACATCCCTTCTCCTCTCCCTGCTGCTGGCCACCCTCGCGGCGGCTGCGCAGGAAGGCTATGTGCCGTCGGAAGCCAACAAGGCTGCCCGTGCCGAGTTCGAGAACGCCCGCTTCGGCATCTTCATCCACTGGGGCATCTACTCCATGCTGGGCGACGGCGAATGGGCGCAGCAGGTGCAGAACCTGCCCTACGCCGAGTACAGCCGCATGGCCGCAGCCTTCTACCCCTCGAAATTCAACGCCGCCGAGTGGGTCAGCGCCATCAAAGGCAGCGGAGCCAAGTACATCACCATCACCAGCCGCCACCACGACGGGTTCTCCATGTTCGGCACGAAAGCCAGCCCCTACAACATCGTCGATGCCACGCCCTTCCATCGCGACGTCATCGGCGAGCTGGCGAAGGAGTGCCAGCGGCAGGGCATCAAGCTCCACTTCTACTACAGCCATCTCGACTGGGGCCGCGAGGACTACTATCCCCTTGGCCGCACAGGATGGGGCACAGGACGGAAGATTGCCGCCGAGGGGAAGACAGAGCACCCCGCCACCCCGCTCAGGCGCAGCTATCTCGACTTCATGAACACGCAGCTCACCGAGCTGCTGACGAACTACGGCCCCATCGGCGCCATCTGGTTCGACGGCGTGTGGGACCAGGATGCCTTCCCGCGCGAGGAGCAGCCGAAGATTTGGAATCTCTATGAGCAGTATGCCCTCATCCATCGCCTGCAGCCTTCGTGCCTCATCGGCAACAACCACCATCTGCTGCCCTTCGAAGGCGAGGACATACAGATTTTCGAGCAGGACATCCCGGGCCAGAACGAGGCCGGGCTCTCCGGACAGGAAATCTCCCGCCTTCCCCTCGAGACCTGCAAGACGATGAACAACAGCTGGGGCTACAACATGAGGGACAAGAGCTACATGTCGCCCGCAGGCGTTGTCCAGTACCTCGTCCGCACAGCGGGCAAGGGCGCCAATCTGCTGCTCAACATCGGTCCCCGTCCCGACGGCACCCTGCCCGAGGAGGCGCTGGAACGGCTGAAGACGCTCGGCGCCTGGCTGGAGGTGAACGGCGAGACCATCTACGGCACCGACGGCGGATGCATCGATGCGCAGGAGTGGGGCGTCACCACCCAGCGCGGCAAGACGCTCTATGTCCATCTCCTCCCCCAGGCTGACAAACCCCTACCCGAGACCCTACGGCTCGACATCCCCAAAGCACAGAATAAGCTGAAGGCAGCCAGGATGTTTGCAAACGGCGAGAAGATTCCCTTCAAGCAGACATCGAAGGACATTACGCTTACCTTGCCTGCGCTGGATGCAGCCGCTCCGGACATTATCCTTGAACTTACCTTCGCGCAATTAATTCAATGAAAAATGAAAAATAAAATGTCAGTTTTTAGGAGTTCAGACGATAGAAAAGGAAAGTTGCATGCAGGACATTTGTCTGTAACTCCTGCAACTCCTGAACTCCTGAACTCCCTAAATCATTCTCCATTCTTCATCTTTCATATTTCATTATTGCTGCTCCTCACAGCATGCGGACATCTATCGGATAAGCTTCCCCTTGCTGAGCGCCGTGCCGCCCTGCCCGAGTTTGAGCAGAGCGTGTGGCAGCCGCTCGAAGAAGCCGCATACACCCCCGACGAGCGCCGCTACATGGAGTTCCTCTACAGCTACCTCCCGCTGCCCGACATGGCCATGCAGCCCCTTGCCTATTGGGAAGCGCAGGTGAAATCCGCCCTGAAGGTGCGCGGCGAGATGGGCTGGAACGTCCCTGAGAAGGAATTCCGCCACTTTGTGCTGCCGCCCCGCGTGAACAACGAGAACCTCGACGACTTCCGCACCGTCTGGGCCGACTCGCTCTGCCGGCGCGTGAAGGGGATGAGCATGTACGACGCCGTGCTGGAAATCAACCACTGGTGTCACGAGCAGGCTACCTACAAGCCTTCCGATGCCCGTACTTCCAGCCCCTTGGCCACCATCGCCACGGGCACGGGCCGTTGCGGCGAGGAGAGCGTGCTGGGCGTCGCCGCCCTGCGTGCCGTCGGCATCCCTGCCCGTCAGGTCTATACCCCCCGCTGGGCTCATACCGACGACAACCACGCCTGGGTGGAAGCCTGGGTGGACGGGAAGTGGTACTTCCTCGGCGCCTGCGAACCTGAGCCGCGACTGAACATGGCATGGTTCAACGCCCCCGTCAGCCGCGCCATGCTGCTGCACACCCGTGTCTTCGGCAACTATCAGACCCTCGAGAACGAGGACATCATCGACCAAAGTCCCCTCCACACCGAAATCAACGTCATTGCAGGCTATGTCCCCACGCGCCGCAACGTGGTCACCGTGCGCGACACCGAGGGCAAGGTTGTGGAAGGCGCCACCGTGGAATTCAAGATATACAACTACGCCGAGTTCTACACCGTAGCCACCTATCGCTCCAATGCCCGCGGGCAGGCGAGCCTCATCACGGGGCAGGGCGACCTGCTCGTCTGGGCCAGCAAGGACGGCATGTTCGGCTTCGCCAAAGCATCGACGGAAAAGACGGATGTCATACTGCAATACCCTGTCGGCAAACGTTTCGCCGTCGATGTCGATATCGTTCCTCCCGTCGAGAACCCCATTCCCTCCGATGCTACGGCTGAGGAGCGTGCGGCCTGTGCCGTGCGCTTTGCCTACGAGGACTCCCTGCGCCTGGCGGCTCACACCGTTCCGGCAGGAAAAAAGGTGCTGGACGCTTTCCGCAGCCGTCATGCCGGCAACTCTGCCGTAGAGCCGCTGATTGCCTCGCTCTCCGAGAAAGACCGTCGCGACGTCACCCTTGACGCCTTAGAGGATGCCCTTGACACCCGCGTCCGCAGCCATACAGGGTTGGGACAGGATGACGTATGGTCGGCCTACCGCGAATGTCCTCGCGTGGAGCGCGAGCAGCTGCGCCCCTTCCGCTCGAAGATAGACGTCGCCGCGTTGCCTAAGTTCCAGTCCCCTGCCGACGTATGGACGTGGACAGCTGACAACATCCGCGTGGTCGAAAACCAGAATCCCCAGAGCCTCCGCATGGCGCCCATCGCGGTGTGGGACTATCGCGTTTGCGACGAGTTGAACCGCCAAATCTTCTTCGTAGCCCTCTGCCGGGCCTTAGGCTTCGAAGCCCGCATAGACGAAGTCACCGGCCAGACGCAGTATCGCTGGGGGGGCGAGTGGCATCCCATCCCTCAAGATTCCTCCTCCTCTCCAGCCACTCCAGTCAATCCAGTCACTCCAGTCAATTCCTCCTCCCAGAAAGGCTACCTCGCCGCCCAATACACCCCGCAGCCCTTCCTCCCCAACCCCATCTACTACACCCATTTCACCCTCTCGTCGCTGAACGACGGCATCGCCCGTCTCTACAACTTCGAAGAGGGCGAGGCTACCGAGGCCGGTACGCTTGCCTCGTGGCAGACGCTCCTGCGCCATCCCTACGAGCTCGACAAAGGGTATTACCTGATTACCTCCGGCACGCGTCTGGCTTCGGGTGCCGTGCTGGCGCACATGGAGTTCGTGGGCGTGGCGCAGGGCAAGGAGGGCGGCGCCATGCTGCCCGACAAACTGGTTGTCGTGCCCCTCGTGATGCGCGAGGCAAAGGAGGACATCGCCGTTATAGGCCATTTCGATGCCGACCCGCTGTTGCCCTTTACGGGACGAGGCTACTACGCCCTCGCCATCATGGGCGAGAAGGACGAGCCCTCTGTGCATGCACGCGGACTGCTCGACGGCATGAAGGATGACCTCGCTACCTGGGGACGTCCCTTCGTGGAGTTTCATCCCGGTTCGTCCGAAGCCCTGGTCAGCGTGGAAGGGGAGACACGCCGCATGCCGCTGACGGAGCGTGTCGTTCCCGATGCCTTGGCGCGCGAGCTCAGCACAGGCTGCAGCACCACCTTCGACCGCCTGCCTGTGGTCGTCATCGCCGATTCGTTCGGGCGTATTGTCTATTTCTCGCAGGGCTACAACACCTCGCTGGCCGCCAATCTGCGTCAGGTCATCAAGGGACTGCAACCAGCTCCACGAGATGCCGTGTAAGCGCCGCCACCTGTTCGTCATTGGCGATGAGGTAGCGGTGCTGCCTGTCTGGGCTGGGCGTGAAGCGGGTGATGCCTGCATCGTCCACCCTGATAGTGCCCTCCGGGGAGGAGGTGTAGAAGTCGGGATTCTCCCCTTCAACGGCGTAGATGAGCGCCGTGGGGTCCCAGCTGCAGGCGTTGTACTCCGTCCCTTGGTAATAGCGGTATGCAACAGACACAGGGTTGGGCTGCCTGTTCCCGATGGCATCCACCTTTTCGTGGGGGAAGCAGACGCGCACGCCCAGTTCGAAGGGCGAGGTGACGATGGGCGTGGGCCATTCGGCAAACACCTTGCGTGCGGCAGCGATGTCCTCCGTCACATTGAATTCTCCCTTCTCCTCCGCCATATTGCCGGCCATCATGACGAGCGTCTTCACCTTTTTCCGCACCAGCTCCTTTCCGCTGAGGGAAGAGATGCCGTCCGCCGGCGTCTCTAACAGCGAAGCCATGTTCGTCGAAAAGCCAACGGTAACCATCGTGACGGAATGGTCTTTCTGCTTCGCCAGAACGCGACGATAGAGCTCATCCGTCAGCGGAGGTGTCTGCCGCGTCCCCGCCGTGCCGTTTGTCCGCGCAAACAACGGGGCGCCCGCCTCGTCCCCCAGCGCACAGACCTTGTGCGTATAGTGCACCCCTGTCGTCCTGGGTCCCGTGCTGCCCGACACGCGCCCGATGGGGATGTCCCCATGCCCGTACCACGTCTGCACGATATCGGTGTATTCGGCCGCCTCGGCTCCCTCCTTGCTCATCCCGATGGCGAGCACCCGTACGCGGCCCTCGTCGATATAGCGGTTCATCGCCGCCAACGCCAAGGCGTCGTCAATATCATTGCCCATATCCGTGTCCAGGATTATCATGGGAATCTTTCCCAATCCAGAATGGCATCCCGCCAACAGCACGAGCAGGAATGCAGTAAGGAGATGGTGTCTCTTTCTCATCTTTTTCTAAGTTTTTTCGAGAATGTATATTATTTATTTGCTGCAAAGATACCGTTTTTCTTCATGCGAATGCAAAAACTCCCGCGTTTTTTGGCGAAGTCCCGAAAAAGCCGTACCTTCGCAGCCGCAATGCAGCAAACAGGTCCCGTAGCTTAGCTGAATAGAGCGTCAGATTCCGGTTCTGAAGGTCCAGGGTTTGAATCCCTGCGGGATCACAAAGGGGATAGGCATAGCCAATCCCATTTTTTATGAGGGGATAGGCGCAGCCAATCCCCTTTTAGACTTTCAGACTTCAGACTAACAGACTGACAGATAATAGTCCTGCAATTGACTCGTCCGCGGAACATTCATCTGATAGTCTGAAGTCTGAAGTCTGTCAGTCTAAATAAGAAAACAAGGGGATAGGCGCAGCCAATCCCCCGTAAACAGGTAGGAGAGATTTATGAGGTTAGGCTTATGAAGGGCTAACCCTTAGTTGTGCACGAGGGTGCCGATGGGGGCGCCGTCGATGACCTTGCGGAGGTTGCCCACGACGTCCATGTTGAAGACGTAGATGGGCATGTTGTTGTCCTGGCACATGCAAATGGCCGAGAGGTCCATCACCTTCAGGCCGCGGGAGAGCACTTCCTTGTAGGATATATCCGCGAACTTGGTGGCTGTGGGGTCTTTCTCGGGGTCGGCGGTATAGACGCCATCGACGCGGGTGCCCTTGAACATGACGTCGGCCTCAATCTCGATGGCGCGGAGCGACGAGCCCGTGTCGGTGGTGAAGTAGGGGTTGCCCGTGCCGGCGCTGAAGATGGCCACTTCGCCGCGTTCGAGCGCATCGATGGCCTTCCATTTTGTGTAGAATTCGCCGATGGGCTCCATGCGGATGGCGGTGAGTACGCGTGTGGGTACGCCGACGGCGGTGAGGGCGCTGCTGAGGGCGAGGCTGTTGATGACGGTGGCCAGCATGCCCATCTGGTCGCCCTTGACGCGGTCGAAGCCCTTGCCGGCGCCGGTGAGGCCGCGGAAGATGTTGCCGCCGCCGATGACGATGCCAATCTGCACGCCGAGGTCGTGGATTTCCTTGATTTGCCGGGCGTATTCGGCCAGGCGTTTCTCGTCGATGCCGTAGCGCTGTTCGCCCATCAGGCTTTCGCCGCTGAGCTTGAGGAGGATTCTGTGGAATTGCATATTAATAAAGATTTAGAAAAAACTCAATATTCAACTTTAATCTTTACCCTTTCCTACCATTTTATAGGCGTTTGTCCGTGCTGGACGAGATAGGCGTTGGCGCGGCTGAAGTGGTGGTTGCCGAAGAAACCGGCGTGGGCGCTGAGGGGCGAGGGATGTACGCTGGTGAGCACCAGATGGCGCGAGCGGTCGATGATGGCGCCCTTGCGCTGGGCGTAGGAGCCCCAGAGGATGAAGACGAGGTGGTCGCGCCGTGTGTTCAGCTCGCGGATGACGGCATCGGTGAACTCCTCCCAGCCCTGCCGCTGGTGCGAGGCGGCGGCATGGGCGCGGACGGTGAGGGTGGCGTTGAGCAGCAGCACGCCCTGGTCGGCCCAGCGCGTAAGGTCGCCGTTGGCGGGCGGAGGGGTGCCGAGGTCGTTCTGTATCTCCTTGAAGATGTTGACCAGCGAGGGGGGCATGGGCGTCGTGGGGCTGACGGAGAAGCACATGCCGTTGGCCTGGCCGGGTTCGTGGTAGGGGTCCTGACCGATGATGACCACCTTCACCTTGTCGAAGGGGCAGTGGTCGAAGGCGTTGAAGATGAGGCTTGCCGGAGGGTAGCAGGTGCCGCGGGCGTACTCCTGCCGTACAAACGACGTCAGCCGCTCGAACTCGGGCTTGTCGAACTCCGGCTGCAACACTGCCTTCCAGCTTTCATCTATTCGTACGTTCATGTTCTTTCAGCTAAATATGAAAAAAGACATGTGTCCCTGTATCTCTTCTTCAGCGTTTTCTACTATATCAGCGGAATGTTTGCCTGATGGCATTGCTGCATCATCTCGCCGGGCCAGATGGAGGCCTGTATTTCGCCGATGTGGGCCTTGCGCAGCAGGAACATGCAGAGCCGGCTCTGTCCGATGCCTCCGCCTACGCTGAGTGGCAGCTCGCCTGCCAGCAGACGGCGGTGGAAGTAGAGCTGCTTGCGCTCGTCGGCACCGCAGAGGGCGAGCTGGCGCAGCATCGCCTCGCGGTCAACACGGATGCCCATGGAGGAGAGCTCGAACGAGCGGCCGAGGACTTCGTTCCAGACGATGATGTCGCCGTTGAGGCCCTTGAAGCCGTCCTCGGTGGGGGTGCTCCAGTCGTCGTAGTCGGGTGCGCGTCCGTCGTGCGGCTTGCCGTCGGAGAGGCGTCCGCCGATGCCGATGATGAAGACGGCGCCCCACTCGCGGGCGATGGCGTGTTCGCGCTCCTTGGCCGGGAGGGTGGGGTAGCGTTGCAACAGTTCCTCGCTGTGGATGAACTTGATTTCCTCCGGCAGCAGGGGGGCGAGCTGTGGCCAGGCTTCGCTGACCATGTACTCGGTGCGCCGCATGGCGGCATAGATGCGGCGGACGACGTCTTTCAGGAAGTGGAGCGTGCGGTCTTCGGGGCGGATGACGCGCTCCCAGTCCCACTGATCGACGTAGAGGCTGTGGAGGTTGCCCAGCTCCTCGTCGGCGCGGATGGCGTTCATGTCGGTATAGATGCCGTAGCCCGGCTGGACGTCATACTCGGCCAGCGTCAGCCGTTTCCACTTGGCCAGCGAGTGCACCACCTCGGCACGGGCGTCGCCCATGTCCCTGATGGGGAAGGCCACCGGGCGCTCGGTGCCGTTGAGGTCGTCGTTGATGCCGAGGCCTTTCAGCACGAACAGCGGTGCCGTCACACGGCGCAGGCGCAGCTCGGTGGAGAGGTTCTGCTGGAAGAAGTCCTTGATTTGCTTGATGCCCTGCTCGGTCTGCCTGGCGTCGAGCAGCGGGTGATAGTCGTGGGGGAGAATCAGGTAGCTCATTGGGGGTGGCTTGTTTTTTTGCTTTGCGAAGATAGGGTTGTCCGGGCGATAATGCAGATATGTTTGTAACGTAGAACGGTGTCGTTGACGTTAAACGCTGTGGGCACGACGTTAAACGCTGTAGGTGCGACGTTAAACGCTGCCGTCACGACGTTAAACGCTGCCGGCCCGGTTGTTGCTGTTGCGGGCGTGGCGTGGGTTGGTCGTGTGGCGTGCCGGGGCGTGGAATCAGTTGTAAGCCATCCAGCCTGCGGTGTGGACGAGTGTGGCGTGGCGGAGGGGGCTGGCGTCGGTGGAGAAGGCTTGTAGTGCTCCGCCGCTGACGGTGAGCGTGGCGGGAGTGTAGAGGGCGTCGTCGGCAGCGCGGACGCGCAGGGTGGCGCCGCTGAGGGTGAGGCCGGCGTCGGCGGTGATGCCGCGGGCGCGGCTGGTGCCAGCGTCGGCAGTGTATCTGGTGCCGAGGGCGACGACGGTGATGTCGCCGCCGCTGAGGGTGACGAGGCCCGAGGCGTTGATGCCTTTGCTGCCTGCAGCGGTGGCCTTGAGTGCGACGACGGCATCGCCGCCGACGCTGAGGGCGCCCTTGCTGCGGATGCCGGCGGCGGACGAGAGGTCGTCCTCCTCGTCGTCATAGACAGGCAGGCCGTCGATCATGCCGGTGACCTTGCCGCCGGTGATGCTGACGTTGCCGTCGGCATTGAGTGCCTTGGAGCCGGCGCCGCCAACGGTGGCGCGGACGATGCCGCCGGTGACGCTGATGTCGCGGCGGGCGCGGATGGCGTGGCCCTTGTCGCCGGTGGTGGTGACGGTGACGAGGCCGCCGGCAATGGTGATGGAGGGGTTGATGGAGGCATCGACGGTGCCGTCGTTCTCGCCCTGATAGGAGGCCATGATGCCCTCGTCGGTGGCGTTGACGGTGAGCCGTCCGCCGTTGATGGCGACGTAGCCTTTCTCGACGTCGATGCCGTCGTCGGCGGCCGTGACGGTGACGGTGCCGCCGTACATGAGCAGGTAGTCGTTGGTGCTGATGCCGTCCTTGACGGAGGAGATGTTGATGACGGGGTTGTGCTTGCCGCCGCGGATGCGGATGTAGTCGTCGCTGGCGATGCCGTGGCCGTAGCGGCTGGTGACGTTCAGCGTGCCGGTGCCGGAGAAGATGAGCTGGCCCTCGCTGAAGAGGGTGGCCTTCATGTCCTCGCCGCTGACGGCGGAGGAGTAGGAGGTGCCGTCGGTGAGGGTGCTGGTGCCGTTCAGTACCACGTAGCAGGTCTTGCCGCCGTACTCGGTGGTGCCGACGGTCTTCTTGGGCATGTTGATGGCGGCGCCGTCGCTGTTGGTGAGGGTGACGCCGTCGAGGGTCATCTTGCACTTCTTGGCGGAGTAGAGGGTGAGGGAGCCGTCGGAGGAGGAGCCTTTGAGGACGAAGTCGAGCTTCTTGGAGGCGTAGATGACGACGTCGGCAGCGGTGCCGCTGGCCACGACGGCAGCGGTGCCGCTGAGCGACGACGGGCTGAAGGCGACATTGGCCGTCGAGCCGCTCCATGTGATGGTGACGGTGCCCTTCGACTCATCGTCGTCCTCGAAGTTCTCCACGAAGTCGCCGTAGTCGTTGGTGGCGGTTTCGGTGGCGGTTATCTTCTCGGTGACGGAGGTGTAGGCGGTCTCGTCGTCGTCGCTGAAGGCGACGTCGAAGTCGGTGGAATAAGGAGTGGCCTGGTTGTTTCCCTCGAAGGTGTATTTTTCAAAGGCGATGGAGGCGATGTAATCGACGGGGTAGGCAATGGTGACACCGTCTGTATTGAGGAAATAGATGTGGCTGGCATCGTCGCTGAAGCCTGCGGAGAGATAGCCGTCGGTGTCCCCGTTTTCACGGATGAAGACATCCAGCTCTTCCGTGTTTCCGTCGGTGCTTGTAATGATGGCCTTGAGGCTTGTGCCTCCTGCATGAACGGACGTCAATGCAAAGAAGAGGATGAGGGTGGTAAGAAAGAATCGTTTCATCGGATGACAATTTTTGAGGTTTTACTTGCAGCTTCGACCACGTACATTCCTTTCGGAAGGGTGGAGAGGCTGAGGGGTGCCTGGGCCACTGTCTGGATGGCCGTCAATGCCAGGCGTCCGTCAGGGGAATAGACGTAAATGGCTGTTCCGGCAGGGCAGCGGACGCTGAGCTCTTTCGTCAGGGGAGCCCAGACAAAGAAGTCCTGAACCGTCTCCTGTGAGACAAAGCCTCCACCAGGCAAAAAGTACATTCTGCTGATATTGGCGATGGCGTAGGAACTGCTGTCCCCCTGCTTCATGGCGATGACCATGTTGCCGTCGGAGAACGTAATCTTTTGTATGGCTTCAAATTCGTGACTTCCTGTGGCGCCGTCTTTTGTGAGGACGCCGAGAGTTGCTGGCGCCTGTTGGGCCTGCGCGGCAAAGGCCGTCAGCAGCAGGGTGAGGAGGATGAGATGTTTTTTCATTTTCTGTTTTTCAGTTTTTCGTTAGTCAGAATTCGAACGAGTAGCCGAGGCCGATGATGTGTCCGCCCGTGTCGTCGTCGTCGGCAGACGAGGCCTCGTCCTGGTAGCGGTAATAGACGGAGAGCTTGGAGGTCTTGCTGAGCTTGTAGTCGGTGCCGATGGTGTAGCGTATCTTGTCCATGGCGAAGTTGGAGACGAGGTCGTTGTAGAGTTCCACTTCGGCGAAGGGCTCGAACTTGCTCTTGCGTATGTCGTAGCTGGCGGCGAGGCGGCTGCGCAGCTTGTGGTAGCTCTTGGCCTTCTTGGTGTCGGTCATGTAGCTGTAGTCCTCGTCGGTGGCGTCATCGATGAGATACCACTCGTCGAGCCCCTCGACGACGGCTGCCAGCGGGTTGTAGTAGTAGCGTGTGCGCTGGCAGGTGGTGGCGACGCGGTAGGTGTACTGGTAGCGTTCGCGCAGCGAGATTTTGAAGCGGGCCACCTTCCACGAGCCGGTGAGCGAGGCGGTGGCGCGGTGGCGCGGGCCCCAGTAGTCGGCATCGACGTTCTTGTGCTTGGGCGTGACGCCGTCGGTGAGATACTTGATGCCTGTCTCGGCGGGGCTGTGCTTATATATAAAGGAGTAGCCGACGCCGACCTTCAGCCAGGGCGCGAGGGTCTTGTTCTTGTACGAGAGGCCCACGCCTGCCGAGGCGCGGTCAGAAGCGGAGAAGTTGTCGCGCATGCGGTAGCCGGCGTCGAAGGAGAGGCCGAGACCCTTGGCCAGCTTGGTCTCGCCCTCGACGTCTGTCCAGAGGCCGACGCCGTCACCTTGTGCATGGATGCCTAAGAAAGGAGAAGCGAGCAGGGCGGCGCAGAGGAGGGCTCGCGTTGTTTTGATAATTTCCACGTTGAATTGCATAGTTTTGAAAACGGTTTTTCGAAGTTTTGAAAAAGATGTAGCGTTAGCCTCGCGGCATGCGACCGACGCTATCGACGCTGTTGTCGATGCCGGAGAGCGGCTTGTAGTAGATACGCAGGATGGCGCTGTCCTTGAGGAAGTCGATGGCGCCCACCTCGACGCGGAACACCTCCAGGCCGGTGCGTTTCTTGAGGTCTTCGAGAAGCTCGTCGTTCTTCTCGGGAGTGATGAGCTTGACGTTGTCGTACTTGATGAGCTTGCTGGCCTCCTTCTTGACGAAGAGGGTGCTCTCGCAGATGGCGATGACGATGATGAGCAGCACGTCGGCCGCCAGCAGCTCCACATAGCTGAAGCTCGGGCCCACGCCGTTGATGACGCTGATGGCGATGAGCACGAAGAGGTAGTTCATCTCGCGTATGGGCACACTCTCGGTGCGGTAGCGGATGATGCTGAAGATGGCGAAGAGGCCGAGGGCGACGCCCGTCTTCAGCTTGGTGCCGCCGAGGAAGAAGATGAGCATGAACACGCTGATGCTCACCAGCATGAAGGTGAAGAAATAGTCCCTGCGGCGGCTCTTGGGATAGTAGAACCAGCGGACGATGACGAACACCACGATGAGGCACAGGAAAAAGCGGATAAACAAATCGCCGAGCGCAGCCCAGTCGGCCAGCACTGAACTCGTTCCGCCAATGAAGTCGGAAGCATCGATGTCTCCTTCAAAATCGCCGGCAGCTGCGGCAAGCAGCGCTTTTCCTCCGGCGGCAAGCAATGTCATTAAACCCATGGTAATTTACTGTTTTTTGTTATTTACGTTTTTTTGAATTCACTATTTGCCTTCCAGCGCGAGCATTTTCTCTATCTTGCGTATCTTGGGGCGGAAGAGGTTCTGCTTGACGTCGCTGTTGGTGAGGACGGTGCCGATGCAGTATTTGCTGAAGCCCGAGGGGTGTATGCGCAGCTGGTGAAGGATGTCGAGCACGGGGCTGGGGACGTTGCCGTCGCGTTTGAGCTCGATGATGACGAGGCGGTCGAAGGTGTTGTCGCAGCCCGTCTCCCAGTGGTGGAACTTGACGTGGGTGTCGATGGTGAGCCGCTCGGTCCTGGCGAGGTTGACGAGGGTGATGCGCTCGAAGCGGTTCTCCACCTTCGGCACGAGGTCGCAGAGGCTGTAGCGGGCGTACTTGTGCAGCAGTTCGTCGCCGTTGTCGGCAGCCAGCGTGTCGAGCCCTTGTACGGGGATGCGCTTCTTCTTCGTGCGGCCGTGGTTGTCCTTATTCTTCACTTCGAGGAACGTGTCGTTGCTGTCCAGATAGGTGCGGACGCGCACCTTCTGGCGGACAAGGCGTCCGTTGTGGTGAGCCAGGTACATCTCCTCGTCCGGCGTGTCGAGATAGACCGTGCGGTAGGGGTTGAAGCGGCTGCCGCCAATCATCTGGGCGTAGTACTTGCCCTGCGCCAGGGCCAGCAGCTGCTCCAGCTGGCTGATGGTGGCCAGGTACTTACGGTCCAAGCGGTTCATCAGTTTGATGCCTCCCATTTCCTCCAACGAGATGGGCGGCAACTGCTCAAGAAGGTCTGAAATTGACTTTTCCATATTTAAGGCGCAAATGTATGACTTTTTTTCCACTTTCTGCGTTTTTCCTTATAAAATAATTCAGACGAGCGATTTTTTTCTTTATTTCTTTGAAAAAACGAATAAACCGCGTACCTTTGTCACTTACTCATGTGAAACATTTTTATTCCGACAACTATGCAAGAACTGAAAACCTATCTGAATGAAGCTGAGGAGATGATGGAGATGGCCATCCTCCACATCGAGGACGAGCTGGCGCACATCCGTGCGGGCAAGGCCGACATCCGTCTGCTCGACGGCATCCGCGTGGAGAGCTACGGTTCGGTGGTGCCGCTCAACAACGTGGCCTCCGTCTCCACGCCCGACGCCCGCACCATCGCCATCCGCCCGTGGGACAAGAGCATGGTGCGCCCCATCGAGAAGGCTATCATCGACTCCTCGCTCGGCATCATGCCCGAGAACAACGGCGAGGTCATCCGCATCTCCATCCCGCCCCTCACCGAGGAGCGCCGCAAGCAGCTGGTGAAGCAGTGCAGCCGTGAGGTGGAGACGGCCAAGATAAGCGTCCGCAACGCCCGCCGCGACTGCATCGACGCCCTCAAGAAAGCCGTCAAGGAAGGCATGCCCGAGGACGTCCAGAAGGACGGTGAAGAGAAGGTGCAGAAGCTTCACGACAAGTACATCAAGGAGGTCGATGAAGTCTTTGCCGCCAAGGAGAAGGAAATCATGACCGTCTGATGCCGACGGGACTGGTTATCCGCAACACGGGCAGCCACTACACCGTGCTCACCGACGACGGGGCGCGGACGGACTGTCGCGTGAAGGGAAACTTCCGCCTGAAGGGCATCCGCAGCACCAATCCCGTTGCGGTGGGCGACCGCGTGACGTACACCGTGGCCGGCGGCGTGGGCGACGGCGACGGCGAAGGCTGGATAACGGCCATCGAGGACCGCCGCAACTACATCATCCGCCGTGCCTCGAACCTCAGCAAGCAGAGCCACATCCTGGCCGCCAACGTCGATCAGTGCCTGCTGCTCGTCACCGTCAACTATCCCGAGACCAGCACCACCTTCATCGACCGCTTCCTTGCCACGGCCGAGGCCTACCGCATCCCCGTCCGCATTGTCATTAACAAGATGGACCGCTACGATGAGGCCGAACGCCATATCGCCGGCATGTTGGCACAGCTCTACGAAGGGCTGGGCTATCCGTGCCACCTGATATCGTGCCTGGCGGGAGGGGAAGCCCCTTCGTCGCTGCTGCCTGTGCTGCGGGGACAGAAGACGCTGCTCAGCGGCAACAGCGGCGTGGGGAAGAGCACCTTGCTGAATGCGCTTATCCCAGGCGTGAGGCAGAAGACGGCCGAAATCTCCAGTGCCCACAACACCGGCATGCACACCACCACGTTCAGCGAGATGTTCGAGCTGCCGGCGGCGGAGGACGGATGGCTCATCGACACCCCGGGCATCAAAGGCTTCGGCACTTTCGACATGGAGCGCGAAGAGGTCAGCCACTATTTCCGCGAGCTGTTCCGCATCTCCAAGGACTGCCGCTATGCCAACTGCACCCACACCCACGAGCCCGGCTGCGCCGTGCTGCGTGCGTTGGACGAACACCGCATAGCTGCCTCGCGCTACAACTCCTACCTCTCCATGCTCGACGACAAGGACGAAGGAAAGTACCGCTGAAGAGTGAAGCGTTAAGATTGAAGAAAAACAGTCCCGACTACACTCCTGCACTCCTGAAGAAAAAGCAAAGAATGTCAAACCGTAAACATCCCCAAAGTGCTTCGTTTTTATCTCGAATGTTGTTGCCAGTGTGCCGACGATGCCCGTAGGGCCGAGGCGGCGGGGGCGTCGCGCATAGAGCTGTGCGAGCAGTTGCCCCTCGACGGGCTGACGCCCTCCGAGGAGAACGTCCGCGCCACGCTGGCGGCTGTCACCATCCCCGTCAACGTGCTTATTCGCTGCCGGGCGGGAAACTTTGTCTATACCGCCGACGAGGTGGAGCAGATGGCCCGCAGCATTGCGTCTCTGCGCCGGCTCTCCGCCACCGCCCCCGACGCACGCGAACATCGGGTGAACGCCGTGGTCATCGGTGCCCTCACGTCCGAGGGCGACGTGGACCACGCGGCCATGGCTACCCTGCTTGCTGCGGCTGAAGGGCTGCCCGTGACGTTCCACCGCGCCTTCGATGTCTGCCGCGACCCGCTGCAGGCCTACGACGACCTTGCCCGGCTGGGCGTCAGCCGCATCCTCACGTCGGGCTGTGCCCCTTCGGCTATGGAGGGCTGTGCCCTGCTGGCCCAGCTTGTCCGCCGCAGCGCCGACACCTGTGGCCCCGTCGTGCTGGTGGGAGGAGGCGTCCGCCCGCACAACATCCGCGAGCTGATGCGCGCCACCGCCGCCACAGAGTTCCACTCCGCCTGCCTGGAATGGGACGGACTGAAAACCGAAGATTGAAAGACATAATATAATAAGGAAAACAAAATGATGAAAAGAGTTTCAACCCTGCTAACCTTTGCCCTCGTCCTGCTGGCCTCGTGTGCCCCGAAGGGCGGGACGGTCTATCTGAGTGACTACCTTGCCGACGCCGACCCTGCCGACGCCATGCCTGCCATCCGTGCCGCCCTCGACGAGTGCCGCCGCACCCGTGCCGCCGAGCTGGTGCTGCCCGAAGGAGTACTGAACATTCGTCCCGAAGCCTCCTACGAGCGCTATCAGTGCATCAGCAACAACGACGAGAGCCTCAAGCACATCGCCTTCGATCTGGGCGGCATGAGCCACTTCGCCGTGCGCGGGCAGAACACCACGCTGCTCTTCACCGGCTTCATCTCCCCCTTCAGCCTGCAGGACTGCGCCGACATCACCATCAGCGGCCTCAACATCGACTACACCCACACCTTCCACTCCGAGGGCCTCATCCGCGGCACGGGCGACGGCTACCTCGACGTCGAGTTCCCCGCCGACTACCGCATCGGCCTCGACAACGGCTGCCTCTACATCATGGACAGCGAGTGGGAGACCTACCCCTTCGGCAACATGCTGGAGTACGACCCCGTGAAGGACGAGGTGGCCTTCGACGCCAACGACTACTGGCTCTCTCGCCAGACGCTGCCGGCCGAGCAGATCGGCGACCGCCTCTACCGCATCCATAAGGAGAACATCCGTGCCACGGTGGGCAACGTCATGGTGCTGGGTGCCGCCTCGCGGCTCAACCCGGGCTTCTTCGTCGCCGACAGCCACGACATCCTCATCCGCGACGTCAACCTCTACCACTGCGGCGGCATGGGCGTCATTGCTCAGATGAGCCGCAACATCGAGCTCAACCACCTCGTCATCGTCCCCTCGCCGGGCAAGGGACGTGTGGTGAGCATCACCGCCGACGCCACCCACTTCGTCAACTGCAGCGGCTACATCCGCATGATCGACTGCACCTTCCGCAACCAGAAGGACGATGCCACCAACATCCACGGCCTCTACATGGGCATCGACCGTCAGACGTCGCCCCGCAGCCTCCAGCTCAGCTGGCGCAACGGTGCCCAGCAGGGTCTGCAGTTCCTCCGTCCGGGCATGACGGTGGAGATTGTGCGCAACAAGACGATGACGCAGCTGTGCCGCGCCACGGTGAAGAGCGTCGAGGTGCTCAACCGCCACATCACTAACGTCACCTTCACCGCCGACCTGCCCGAGGGCATCGAGCCCGACATGGTGGTGGCCCAGGACGACGCCTACCCCGACGTGCTCATCAGCGGCTGCACCTTCAGCGGCAACCGCGCCCGCGGACTGCTGCTGGGCTCGCGCGGCAAGATGGTCATCGAGAACAACTACTTCCACATCCCCGGCGCAGCCATCCTCTTCGAGGGCGACGGCAACTACTGGTTCGAGCAGTCCGGCGTTCGCGACGTCACCATCCGGGGCAACGTCTTCGAGAACGGCAACTTCGGCTATCGCGTGTGGGGCAACGCCTGCATCAGCGTGGGCAGCGGCGTGCCCGACCGCACCAGCGGCGAGTGCTACCACCGTGGCATCACCATCGAGGACAACACCTTCCGCGTCTTCGACCCCCGCATCCTCTACCTCTACTCCGTCGATGGCCTCACCTTCCGCGGCAACCGCATCGAGATGACCACCGACTACCCCTACCTGCGCGGCGTCACCGAGCGCTTCCGCTACACCTCCGACTGCAAGAACATCGATATTCAGGATTAAAAAAAACGAAAAAAACACAGTATGTCTGATTTCCGTATATTTGAAAGCCGTTTCACGGTGGGCGGGTTCCAGCTCGACAGCACCCTCCACCTCTCCCTGCCCGTGCTGGCCAACCACATCGCCAGCGTGGCGTCCGACCATGCCGAGCGTCTGGGCATAGGCCGTGTGGCGCTGCTGGAACACCGGCAGGCGTGGGTGTTCTCGCGCCTGCTCATCCAGATGGAGCGCTACCCCATTGAGTACGAGTCCTACACCATCCGTTCGTGGATCGACAGCGTGTCGCGCTTCTTCTCCAACCGTAACTTCGCCATCTACGATGCCCGGGGTGGCGTCATCGGCTATGCCGCATCGGTGTGGGCGCTGATGGACGTCGATAGCCGCACGGCGCTCGACATCAAGGAGTCGCTGCCCGGCCATGCCGACTGCGTGGCCCCCGAGCACCCCGAGTGCCCCATCGCCCGCACGTCGCGGGCCCGCGTCACCGCCACCGAACCCGCCTACACCTTCCGTCCCCGCTACTGCGACATCGACTACAACGGCCACTTCAACAGCATCCGCTACATCGAGCACTTCCTCGGTGCCCTGCCGCTGGAGGTGCTCAGGGAGCACCCCATCCGCCGTTTCGAGATAGGCTATAGCACCGAGTGCCACTACGACGAGCCGCTGGCCGTCTATGTCACCACCGCCGCTGCCGACGAATACGACCTCGAGCTGCGCAAGGCCGACGGCACCGTGGCCAGCCGAGCCAAAATAGTACTGAAATAGTACATAGTGCATAATGCATAGTTCACAGTTGGCTTTTGCAGAGCTGTTTTTCTTAACTCTTAATTCTTAACTCTTAACTAAATTAATTTCCAATACCCATGAAGTACCCCAAAATCGGGATTCGTCCCACCATCGACGGTCGCCAGGGCGGCGTCCGCGAAAGCCTTGAGAACAAGACCATGGCTCTGGCCCATGCCGTAGCCGAGTTGATAACCACCACCCTCCGCAACGGCGACGGCAGTGCCGTGGAGTGCGTCATTGCCGACACCACCATCGGCCGTGTCGCCGAGGCCGCCGCCTGCCAGGAGAAGTTCGAGCGCGAGGGCGTCGGCGCCACCATCACCGTCACCAGCTGCTGGTGCTACGGCTCCGAGACCATGGACATGAGCCCCCACTGGCCCAAGGCGGTGTGGGGCTTCAACGGCACTGAGCGCCCGGGCGCCGTCTATCTGGCTGCCGTCCTCGCCGCCCATGCCCAGAAGGGGCTGCCCGCCTTCGGCATCTACGGCCACGACGTGCAGGACCTCGACGACAACACCATCCCCGCCGACGTGGCGGAAAAGATCCTGCGCTTTGCCCGCTCTGCCCAGGCCGTCGCCACCATGCGCGGCAAGAGCTACCTCTCGCTCGGCAACACCTGCATGGGCATCGCCGGCAGCATCGTCGATGCCGACTTCCTGCAGGAGTACCTCGGCATCCGCGCCGAGTATGCCGACCTGGTGGAGATTCTGCGCCGCATCGACTTCGGCATCTACGACCCCGACGAGTTCCGCCGCGCCATGGCATGGGTGGAGAAGTACTGCAAGCCGCAGGAGGGCCACGACTACAACGAAGACCGTCCCCTCTTCCCCGGCACCCCCATGACCACCTTCAACGGCAAGGGCAAGGGAAAGAACCGCGCCGAGAAGGACGCCGACTGGGAGTTCACTGTCAAGTGCATGATGGTCATCCGCGACCTCATGCACGGCAACCCCCGTCTGCTGGAGATGGGCTACGACGAGGAGGCCAAGGGCCACAACGCCATCCTCGGCGGTGTGCAGGGCCAGCGTCAGTGGACGGACTACAAGCCCAACTTCGACTTCCCCGAGAGCATGCTCTGCACCTCGTTCGACTGGAACGGCATCCGCGAGGCCGACGTGCTGGCCACCGAGAACGACTCGCTCAACGGCATCTCCATGCTCTTCGGCCACCTGCTGACGAACCGTGGCGTGATGTTCAGCGACATCCGCACCTACTGGAGCCCCGAGGCCGTGCGCCGCGTCACCGGCAAGAGCGTCGATGGCCTGGCCGCCGGCGGCTTCATCCACCTCATCAACAGCGGTGCCACCACCCTCGACGCCACCGGCGCCATGACCGGTGCCGACGGCGGCCCCACCATGAAGGAACCGTGGAACATGACCGACACCGACGTCAGGGCCTGCCTGTCAGCCACCAGCTGGATGCCCGCCGACCGCGACTACTTCCGCGGCGGGGGCTATTCCTCCCACTTCCTCACCCGCGGCGGCATGCCCATGACCATGCTGCGCATCAACATCGTCAAGGGCCTCGGCCCCGTGCTGCAGCTTGCCGAGGGATGGACCGTTGACCTCGACCCTGCCGTCCACGACATCCTCGACCACCGCACCGACCCCACCTGGCCCACCACCTGGTTCGCGCCCCGTCTCGACCCTACGAAGGACTGCTTCCGCGACGTCTATTCCGTGATGAACTGCTGGGGAGCCAACCACGGCGCCATCGCCTACGGCCATGTCGGTGCCGACCTCATCACCCTCTGCTCCATGCTGCGCATCCCCGTCTGCATGCACAACGTCCCCGACGCCTGCATCTTCCGCCCCGCCGCCTGGAACGCCTTCGGCATGGACAAGGAGGGCGCCGACTTCCGTGCCTGCGCCAACTTCGGCCCGCTGTACAAGTGATGTGCCAAAAACTTTTTTTAATGAAAAATGAAAAATAAAATGTCTTTTTTTAGGAGTTCAGGAGTTCAGGAGTTGCTTCTTTTGGGGAGTTCAGGAGTTCAGGAGTTCAGGAGTGCAGACGATAGTACCGCAAACGGTGGGGCTGCAGGTGAGGGATTGCAAATCCCTCTACTCGACGCGGCCGGATTGCAAATCCGCCCGAACGCAAAACTGCATGCAGGACATTTGTCTGTAACTCCTGCAACTCCTGAACTCCTGAACTCCCCAAATCATTCTTCATTCTTCATTCTTCATTCTTCATTAAAAACTCTCTTGCTGGGTTGCTTCGCCTTCTTCCTCGTCTCCTGCGGAGAGGATGTGGAGAAGTCGGCTGCGCGGTTTCTCTCGGCGGCGCAGGAGGCCTTCGACGCCGGGCGCTACGACGAGGCCAAGGCGCAGATCGACAGCATCAAGGCTGTCTATCCCAAGGCCTTCGAGGCCCGCAGGGCGGGCATCGCCCTGATGCGTCAGGTGGAGCTGGCGGAGGCCCGCCGCACCTACGCCTACACCGACAGCCTGCTCTCCCTCAGCGTGGCCCGTGCCGAGCAGCTCACCGCCGCCGGCGACGCCCGAAGCCCGCGCTTCATCTACGAGAAGGACCCGCAGTACCAGGACATCGGCCTCTACTACGCCCCCTCGCAGGCCCTCGCCCGTAACGCCCAGCGCAGCTACCTCCGCGCCACCGTCGATGAGCACGGCCGCATGGTGCTCACCTCGTTCTGGCGCGGCGCAGCGTACATCCACCACCGCGCCGTCAAGGTCAGCGCCGCCGACACGTTTGCCCAGACGGCCACCGTCAGCGGCACCCACGAGTCGTCCGACGCGCTGGCCAAGACCGAGCGGGGCGACTTCGTCCTCGGCGAGAGCGACGGCGGCGTCGTCGCCTTCGTCGCCCTCCATGCCGGCCAGCCGCTGAAGGTGTCGTTCATCGGCGAGCGGACCGCCACCGCCACCCTCACCGCCGCCGACACCCGCGCCATCGCCGACGTCTATGAGCTGGCGCAAGCCCTGCAGGCCGTCCGCCAGTTCAGCCTCATGCAGGACGAGGCAGCCCGCCGCATCGCCTTCCTGGAGAAGAACGAGCAGCGGGCCGCCGACGAGTAGGGAACGGGCGCAGGCGCAGCAGCCTGAAGGGTGAGGTGTAGGCCGTCAGCCAATCAGCGTCAGACCCATCAGCACGGCTGCAAGCAGCTTTGCAAGGTCAGTGCGCCGATGAGTGCCGTCAGCACCGCCACGATGATTTCGAGGATTTTTTTCCATGACAAGGAGACGTTCATAGCAGACAAGTGTTAGGTGAGTGGAAAGAGTGGGAGTGGGAGGGCTCCCCGGAAGGGAGCCCCACTCTCACGCGTGTCAGGCCAGCAGGGCGCTGGGTACGCGCTTGAGGCTGCGGTTGGTGCGGACGTAGCGGAGCAGGTCGGCGTCGGCGCGGAAGCGGATGCCCACGCCCTTGATGTAGCTCGACGGGTCGAACGAGTCGGTGCCGATGGCCGTCTGGGCGAAGCACTTGCTGCGGATGTTGGCCTGGAGGGCGCCGAGCTCCTGCAGCACGATGCGCTGGCCCTGCAGCAGGTGCGTCTTGATGAACTCCTTGGCGGCGGTGAGCACCGCCACGATGTCGGCCTTGGTGGCCGTGGTGGCAAACTGGATGTCGTCGGCCAGCTGGCGGAAGT
>Ga0208297_1000322_pt1 | contig 113741 bp, 95 predicted proteins | sample LMS_cellobiose_e_FD_187367 | JGI IMG/M metagenome (GOLD analysis project Ga0208297, IMG submission 187367) | Rumen-fistulated moose microbial communities from Alaska, USA - LMS_cellobiose_enrichment (SPAdes) (version 2) | ecosystem: Host-associated > Mammals > Digestive system > Stomach > Rumen... | reverse complement strand
TAATGCTCGTAAAGCTTGGCTTGTATAGTGTCCTTGTCCATGACCACAAAGGTACATCCTTCCGGCGAATCTACCTCCATGGCCATATATTTACATCATATCAGACACGGAAATTTGCAAGTGTGCCCGTTTTCCTCCACGTAAACCCCGACCTTTGTATCGGTAGAAATCCGACAAAAATGGAAGCCAAGACTGAATACCGGAATTACTCCCTCTCCCGGAAAGAACTCGAGATTCTCCGGCGGATCGCCTCCGGGCAGACCAGCCCCCAGATTGCCGACGCGATGTGCCTGTCGCTCCCGACGATCAAGTGGTACCGCAAACAGCTCCGCACCAAATTCGGCGCCGACTCGACGGCCCACCTGGTCCGCCTCGCCCTCGAAAGTAAGTTAATATAAAGCATCAATAATCATGGAAAAAAACGAAAGATTGTATTATGAGGCGCCCTCAGCCCAGGTGATTGAGGTGGCGCAGAAAAGAGTGATTTGTGCTAGTCCGGATTACAGCGGATTCGGAGATGAAGAAGAAATGTAATGAAGGAGGGAAGAAAGATGAAAAAAACATGGATTTTTCTGGCCGTAATGGCTATTGCGCTTGTTTCCTGCAACAAGGAGACGATTGACAATATACAGGAAGAAAGCGAAAAAGTTGCCACGGAAATCGTTTTCAACCTTACCGCCAACCATCCTGAAGTTGCTACGAAAGCCGTAAAAACCGGGTGGGAAACAGGGGATGTCCTTTATGTGTTCCTGAGCAATGTGGCTGCTCCCAAGTATTTGAAAATGAGCTATGATGGTTCAGCCTGGACGTATACCCAGATGAACGGCAGCGTAGAGGAGTCCCTTGGCCTGTCAAATGGTGATTCCGGCACGATGCGGGCCGTCTATCTGCCCTTCGGCAATGCTCTTACGGTCGCTGATGATGGCGCCGGAGCATTCACCTTCAGCGAAACCACATATTCATACTATTTGACTGCAACGCTCCCTTATACTGTCACCGCAGGGGCGGTGTCGGGTGCTTTCGACATGGCGATCCCCGCTGGTTACATCCAATTCTTCCTTGATGATGCTGGCGCGTCCTCATCCACGGAAATCGAACTCCGTGAGCCGCACCTTACCCCACAGGGTATCGTTTCCATCGCTGCAGACGGTACTATCACACACACATCAGTTGCCAGCGGCGCGCCGCTCAAGGGCTATGTGTATGACAAGGAATCCAAGACGGTTGATGAGTCCAAAGGTTATCTCTTCAGCGGCATCCTGGCTGCCGGAGCGCGGAACACATCTACCGATTACTACTTTACGCTTGTCACCGGCGGCTGGGAAGGGACTTACTACTCCAAGGATTTCGCTGACAGGACTTGGTATCGGGACGAAGCCGTAGGCCGTGCGTTAAAAATGCCTGCGCTCAGCGGCTGGACCGAGATTACCGATTACAAGCCGATCGACCTGGGCTGTGACGTGGATGGCAAGCGTATCTACTGGAGCAGCCGAAACCTTGGTGCGACGGCTGACAGTGGAGTAAACTCTTATGGCGACTATTATGCCTGGGGTGAAATTGAACCCTATTACAGTTCGCTTAGCCCGCTGGTGTGGAAGTCAGGGAAGGGCGATGGGTATGCCTGGACCTCTTATTCCCACTGCGATGGCACGTCCACTACTCTTACGAAGTATTGTTTGGACCCGAATTATGGAAAGGATGGTTTTACCGATCTATCTGCAGAGGAGTTTCTTGCTCCATTGCAGCTGGTAGATGATGCTGCGAGGCATGTCCTAGGCCGTAATTGGCGCATTCCTACACAAAGTGAGTTTTCCCGACTCTCCAGTGTTACTAACCTTGGAGCCTTTGCCAGTAATGGGCGTGTCCTATCTGGTAAAGGGGTTTATGAGGGCAGGTCTATTTTCCTCCCCGCTGCTGGATTTTTCAACGGGGATTCTAAGACTGGTGCTGGTTCGCAAGGATTGTATTGGAATGCAACACATCATGGGAATGGTAGTTATTCGGGTGATCCTAAGGCGTGGAGGTATTTCTTTAATAGCGAAGGTAAAAGCAGTGCAGGCGAAACTCGTAGAGCGGGTTTGTCTATCCGTCCTATCACTGAATAATCCTTTTTCTGGATTCGTGCGTGATTCCTAACGCGCTGATTGGAATCTATATAAAGCAATGCCCCGGATTTCCGGGGCATTGCTTTGTTTATACCGCTTATAACCAGCGCTTTATGGATCACGCCAAAGAGGCCATCTCGCGGCCGAGGGCGCGGATGGCGTCGAGGATCTGTGCTTTGCGCTGCGCGGAGGGGTTCTTGATCCCGTAGATGTAACGGGACAGGAGGGACTTGTCAATTCCGATGGTTCTCGCCATTTCGGAAACATTGAGTTGGGGGAAACGCGCGAATACTGCGGCAATCTCGTTGTCTGCTCGCGGCTCCTCCCGGCGGAAGAAACTGCTGATATGGATGTCTTCGTCGATTTCCTCCCAGCGGATATCCTCTCCTCCGGTTCCGATTTCAAACCGGTTCCGCTGTTCCTGCGTTGCATCCAGCAGACGCGGAAAGGCCTCCAAAGGCCGGCTTAAATGCCGCCCTCCTGCCGTCGCAATCCATATCCGGCCCTCCTTGATCCATACTTTTTCAATCATCGAAGTACTCATCATTTTCATACGTAATTGCAAATCTAGGTAATAAATTTTATACCCGCAAGGATATGGGCATCTGCGACGGAAGTAATTGAAGGATAGGGGTTTAGGTGTAACAGAAGTGCCCGTTTTTGGGCACTTCTGTTGTGGCTATAGTGCTGATAACCAATAGGATGTGTCGCAGGGCGGATGTATCGTCCTGAAAAAAGTTTACCAAGAAAAGGTAAAAAAGAATGGAAGCAAAAAGCTACCGGGCGATGGAGGCGGAAGGTATAGTTATGGCTGAAACCTGTGGCCGCCCGCGGCCGCATGAGCGGGAGGGGCCCACAAGCGAAGCGCAGTGGGAGGGACGAGCAGTCGAAGACTGCGAAGGGTTTCAGACAAACTATACCTTCCGGCGGAAAAAGCTAGCGGAGGGGGAGCGTCTGGACGGTGCCGGGGATGTAGTCGTCTTCCCTGGGGGTGAGGTAGATGATGCGCTGGTTGGGGCTGCCGCGGAAGAGGAGCTGGGTGTCGCGCTGCTCCTGGATGAAGGGGCCGTCGACGAGGACGTCGAGGTAGGGGAGGAGCATCGACAGGCGCGGGTCGGCGAGAATCTGCTCGTAGGTGAAGCCGGTCCAGCACCAGATGGTCTTGGCGGTCTCTTCCTTGATGCGGCGGGCGAGGGCCGTGAAGGCCTCGACCTGGTAGAAGGGATCGCCGCCCGAGAAGGTCACGTTGCTGAACTCGTCGGCGCGGACGACCTCGAACAGGTCGTCGACCGTGACCCAGTGGCCGCCGTCCATGTTCCAGGACTGGGGGTTGTGGCAGCCGGGGCAGTGGTGCTTGCAGCCGGCGCAGTAGATGGAAGTCCGCAGGCCCGGGCCGTCGGCCATGGTCTGTTCGAGGACTTCCAGGATGCGGATGCGGTCGGTCTCCATCGGCTATTTGTGGATGACGCGGTCCTTGAGTTCGGCGAGCTTGCCGCTGTTCCAGCGGTCGGTCGTGCCGACGAGGTAGCCGGTGATGCGCTGGAGGGTGTCGATGTTGTGGCCGTGGCAGTGCGGACACTCCTCGAGGCCCTCCGTTGCATCTTCGTACCCGCAGTCCATGCAGCGGTTGCGGTTGTGGTTGACGCTGCCGTAACCGATGTCGTAGCGGACCATCAGGTCCACGATCGACATGATGGCTTCGGGGTTGTGGGTTGCGTCCCCGTCGATTTCAACATAGAAGATATGGCCGGCGTTCTCGTAGGCGTGGTACGGGCCCTCGATCTCGGCCTTGTGCTGCGGGGTGCAGTGGAAGTAGACCGGGACGTGGCTGGAGTTGGTGTAGTAGTCCTTGTCCGTGATGCCGCGCAGGACGCCGAATTTCTTGCGGTCGATCTTGGTGAAGCGGCCGGCGAGGCCCTCCGCGGGGGTCGCGAGGAGGGTGTAGTTGTGCTGGTAGGTCTCGGCGAAGCCGTTGACCTTCTCGCTCATGTGGGAGACGATGCGCAGGCCGAGCGCCTGGGCTTCCTCGCTCTCGCCGTGGTGCTTGCCGATCAGCGCGATCAGGCACTCCGCCAGGCCGATGAAGCCGATGCTGAGGGTGCCCTGGTTGATGACGCTCTCGATGCTGTCGCAGTCCTCGAGCTTCTCGCTGCCGAGCCACAGGCCGGCCATCAGCAGCGGGAACTGCTTCTTCAGCGCGGTCTTCTGGAAGTTGAAGCGCTCGTTCAGCTGCTTCGCGGCGATGTCGAGCGCCCAGTCGAGGCGGCGGAAGAACTGCGCGATGCGCTGCTCCTTGTCCGGCTCGCCCATGCACTCGATCGCGAGGCGGACGATGTTGATGGTCGTGAAGCTGAGGTTGCCGCGGCCGATCGAGGTCTTCGGGCCGAACTTGTTGCCGTAGACGCGCGTGCGGCAGCCCATCGTCGCGACTTCGTGCTCGAAGCGGCGCGGGTCGTCCGGCTTCCAGGCGTCATCGCGGTTGTAGCTGGCGTCCAGGTTGAGGAAGTTCGGGAAGAAGCGGCGGGCGGTCACCTTGCAGGCGAACTTGTAGAGGTCGTAGTTCGGGTCGCCGGGCTTGTAGCTGACGCCGGACTTGAGCTTCCAGATCTGGATCGGGAAGATCGCGGTCGAGCCGTTGCCGACGCCCTGGTAGGTCGTGTTGAGGATCTCGCGGATGATGCAGCGGCCTTCGGCGGAGGTGTCGGTGCCGTAGTTGATGGAGCTGAAGACGACCTGGTTGCCGCCGCGGGAGTGGATCGTGTTCATGTTGTGGACGAAGGCCTCCATCGCCTGGTGGACGCGGCCGACGGTCTGGTTGACCGCGTACTGGACGACGCGCTCGTCCCCGACGCTGCCGACGAGGTCGCGGCGGATGTAGTCGTCGATCTTCGTGTCGTTCAGGTAAGAGTAGTCCTTGCCCTCGAATTCGCCGATGTGGCGGAGCTCCTCCTGGAAGGTCTTGCGCACGAAGGGGGCGAGGTAGAAGTCGAAGGCCGGGATGGCCTGGCCGCCGTGCATCTCGTTCTGGACGGTCTCCATCGAGATGCAGGCCAGCACGGAGGCGGTCTCGATCCGCTTCGCGGGGCGGGACTCGCCGTGGCCGGCCTTCAGCCCGCAGGAGAGGATCTTGTCGAGCGGGTGCTGGATGCAGGTCAGGCTCTTGGTCGGATAGTAATCCTTGTCGTGGATATGGATGTACGCATTCTTCACGGCGTCGCGGACGTCGTCCGAGAGCAGGCACTCGTCGACGTAGGTCTTCGTCGACTCCGAGGCGAACTTCATCATCATGCCCGCCGGGGTGTCGGCGTTCATGTTGGCGTTCTCGCGGGTGATGTCGTTGGCCTGGGCGTCGATGATTTCCGCGAAGATCTCGCGGCTCTTCGCGCTGCGGGCGAGGCTGCGCTGGTTGCGGTAGGCGATGTACTTCTTCGCGACCTCCTTGCGTGGGCTCTTCATCAGCTCCATCTCGACGCAGTCCTGGATCTCCTCGACGCTCATTTCCTCCCGGTCGAGTTTCGAGATCACGTCGGCGATCTTCGCGGCGAGGACGATATCCTCGCCTCCTTCGGTCACGTTCATCGCCTTGGTCACGGCGGCGATGATTTTCTGGCTGTTGAAATCTACTTTGCGGCCATCCCGCTTGATTACGTACTTTACCATAGGTTATCGGTTTCAGGCTGGTACTACAAAGATAAGCCAAGAAGCCGCTCCTTGATTCGCCGGAGCCGGGGAAAAGTTATGAACAGATACTGTTAAACCCTGTCAGTACACTGACTGACAGGGTTTTATGAAAACAGTTAGATTAGAATTGTTCTAAACTGGAGGGAGCTCCTAACAATAATGTTAGAAAAAGGAAGAGTTATTCACCGACCACCCAGACGAGCACGTGGTTGTCGAAGGTCAGGTACTCCAGCTCGAATTCCTGCTCGAAACCGTCGTCGTCGACGAAGGTCGCCTCGAGCTCGCCGTCGTCCTTCGGACGGAAGCGCTCGACTTCGATCTGCTCCGCGAAATCGACGTGGTACTGGCCGAGCATCTTGTAGATCGCCTCCTTGGCGCACCAGTAGATCGCCAGTTGCTCGTTGCGGCCCTCGGCGTCATCCTCCTCGAGGTCGTCGATCTCGTCCTCGGAGAGGGCTTTCTTCTCGACGGCGGAGAAGTCGCGGTCGAGCGACTCGATGTCGATGCCGACGTCTTCCATGTCGTTCAGGATCAGGGCGACGTATTTTTCGGTGTGGGTGATGCTGATGTTGGTTACGCTGTTCTCGATGTACGGCTTTCCGTTGTCGTGGTGCGAGAGGTAAACCTTGTCTTCGAACATGGCCTCGAGCAGCGCCCGGACGGCCAGTTTCTGCTTGCGCAGCGATTCGCTTTTGATAAATGAAATCTCCTCGAGCTCATCCGACGGGATGGAAGTCATGGAGCGAAGTTCTTCTTCCGTTTCTGTAATTTGCCATACCCCCAAGCGCGATCGCGCGGGGTCATCAAGGTCTTTGGTAAGAAATAGTGCCATAAAGATTTTATAACGCCACAAATATAGTGAAAACTTTACAATTCAAAAGAAAAAACGCGTATCTTTGCTTCCCGTTTCGAAACGCGGGAAACTTAAAATCATAGGAATATGAAATTTCTTACTGACGAGAAACTCGTCATCGTGGGCGCCGCCGGCATGATCGGTTCCAATATGGCCCAGATCGCCCTGATGCTCCGCCTGACCCCGAATATCTGCCTCTACGACGTCTATGAACCCGGCCTCCGCGGCGTCTTCGCCGAAATGAGCCACTGCGCCTTCGAAGGCGCTTATTTCACGATGACGACCGACCCCGCCGTCGCCTTCAAGGGCGCGAAGTACATCATCTCCTCCGGCGGTGCCCCGCGCCGCGAAGGAATGACCCGCGAGGACCTGCTCCGCGGCAACTGCAAGGTCGCCGAACAGTTCGGCAAGAACATCAAGACCTACTGCCCCGACGTCAAGCACGTCGTCGTGATCTTCAACCCCGCCGACCTGACCGGCCTCGTCGCCCTGCTCCATTCCGGCATCTCCCCCGAGAAGCTGACGACCCTCGCGGCCCTCGACTCCTCCCGCCTCCAGACCGAGCTCGCCGCCGAGTTCGGCCTCCCGCAGTGGGAAATCACCGGCGCCTATACCTTCGGCGGCCACGGCGAGCAGATGGTCGTCTTCGGCTCCGGCGTGCGCGTCAACGGCAAGACCCTCTCCGAGATGGGCCTCACGAGCGAGCGCTTTGACGCGATCAAGCAGCGCACCGTCCAGGGCGGCAGCAACATCATCAAGCTCCGCGGCCATTCCTCCTTCCAGAGCCCTTCCTACATGTCCGTCAAGATGATCGAGGCCGCGATGGGCGGAGAGCCCTTCACCCTTCCCTGCGGAACTTACGTCGACAACGACGAACTCGACTTCCACCACGTCATGATGGCGATGCCGACGGTCCTCGATTCGACCGGCGTCCACTATACCGTCCCCCAGGGCTACGAAATCGAAATGTACGACCTCCGGCAGTCCTACAAGCACCTCTGCCGCATGCGCGACGAAATCATCGACCTCGACATCATCCCCCCGGTCGACGAATGGAAAGCTTTCAACCCCTTCCTGTAGTATATGAACAACAACGTACGTCCTGCCGCAATGGAGCGCATCGAGACTCCGGCGCTGGCCCAAGCCTTCATCGATGAACAGATTGCCGCCCTGCGCGCGCAGATCGGCTCCGGCAAGGTGCTCCTGGCCCTTTCCGGAGGCGTCGATTCCTCCGTCCTCGCCGCCCTCCTCGTCAAGGCGGTCGGCAAGCAGCTCGTCTGCGTCCACGTCAACCACGGCCTCCTGCGCAAGGGCGAACCCGAGCAGGTGATCCGGGTCTTCCGCGACGAAATGGATGCGAACCTCGTCTATGTCGACGCGGTCGACCGTTTCCTCGACAAGCTCGTCGGCGTCGCCGACCCGGAGCGGAAGCGCAAGATCATCGGCGCCGAGTTCATCCGCGTCTTCGAGGAAGAAGCCCGCAAGCTGGACGGCATCGGCTTCCTCGCCCAGGGCACGATCTACCCCGACATCCTCGAATCCGGTCCCGTCAAGTCCCACCACAACGTCGGCGGCCTTCCGGACGACCTGAACTTCGAGCTCGTCGAGCCGCTGAAGTTCCTCTTCAAGGACGAAGTCCGCGTGGTCGGCAAGGCCCTCGGCCTGCCCGACAACATGGTCTACCGCCAGCCGTTCCCGGGCCCGGGCCTCGGCGTGCGCTGCACGGGCGCGATTACCCGCGACCGGCTCGAAGCCGTCCGCGAGTCCGACGCGATCCTCCGCGAGGAGTTCGCGAAGCACGGCCTCGAGGGCAAGGTCTGGCAGTATTTCACGGTCGTTCCGGACTTCAAGTCCACCGGCGTGAAGGACGGCGTCCGCTCCTACGAGTGGCCGGTGATCCTGCGTGCGGTCAACACCCGCGACGCGATGACTGCGACGGTCGAGCCCGTGCCTTTCGACCTGCTCGAGCACATCACGAAACGGATTACGGCCGAAGTTCCGGGCGTCAACCGGGTCCTGTATGACCTGACCCCGAAGCCGACCGGCACGATCGAATGGGAATAATTCCGGGAAACTAATCCAGTTTAAGGACAGCCATGAATGCGCTTTGAGGAACCTGTACGGTTCCGATCTGGCGCATTCTTTTTTTGCCCTCCTTCTGCTTCTCGAGGAGCTTGCGCTTGCGGGTGATGTCGCCGCCGTAGCACTTGGCGGTCACGTCCTTGCGCACCTGCTTGACGGTCTCGCGGGCGATGATCTTCGCGCCGATGGCGGCCTGGATCGGGATGTCGAACTGCTGGCGCGGGATCAGGTCCTTCAGCTTCTCGCACATCTTGCGGCCGAAGGTATAGGCGTTGTCCTCGTGGATCAGCGTCGAGAGCGCGTCGGCGGGCTCGCCGTTCAGCAGGATGTCCAGCTTGACGAGCCGCGCGGGCCGGAAGCCGGTCATGTGGTAGTCGAAGGAGGCGTAGCCCTTCGAGATGGATTTCAGCTTGTCGTAGAAATCGAAGACGATCTCCGACAGGGGCATGTCGTAGTTCAGCTCGACGCGGTCGGCGGTGATGTAGTGCTGGCTGACGAGGGTGCCGCGCTTGTCGAGGCAGAGCTTCATGATCGGGCCGAAGAAATCGGACTTGGAGATGATCTGGGCGCGGATGAAGGGCTCCTCGATGTGGTCGATCAGGGTCGGGGCGGGGAGGCCGGAGGGGTTGTGGACGTCGATGACTTCGCCCTGGGTCGTGTAGACCTTGTAGGAGACGTTCGGGACGGTCGTGATCACGTCCATGTCGAATTCGCGGAAGAGGCGTTCCTGGACGATCTCCAGGTGGAGCAGGCCGAGGAAGCCGCAGCGGAAGCCGGAGCCCAGCGCGAGCGAGGATTCGGGCTCATAGACGAAGGAGGCGTCGTTGAGCCGGAATTTCTCGAGCGTGGTCCGGAGCTCCTCGAACTTGTCGGCCTGGACCGGGTACATGCCGGCGAAGACCATCGGCTTGACTTCCTCGAAGCCGGCGATCGCTTCCGCGCAGGGGCGGGCGACGTGGGTGATGGTGTCGCCGACCTTGACTTCGGCGGCGTTCTTGATGCCGGAGATGATGTAGCCGACGTCGCCGCAGCCGATGCCCTCCGTGGGCTTGAGCTTGAGTTTCAGGACGCCGACCTCTTCGGCCTCGTATTCCATTCCGGTGCTGAAGAACTTGACCTTGTCGCCCTTGCGGATGGCGCCGTTCTTGACTTTGAAGTAGGCGATGATGCCGCGGAAGGGGTTGAAGACGGAGTCGAAGATCAGGGCCTGGAGGGGGGCGTCCGGGTCGCCGGAGGGGGCGGGGATGCGCTCCACGATCGCGTCGAGGATCGGCGCTACGCCTTCGCCCGTGCGCGCGGAGATCTTGAAGATGTCCTCCGGGTCGCAGGCGAGCAGGTCGCAGACCTGGTCGGTCACGACCTCGACCTGGGCGGATTCCATGTCGATCTTGTTGAGGACGGGGATGATCTCGAGGTTGTGGTCGATCGCCTGGTAGAGGTTCGAGATGGTCTGGGCCTGGATGCCCTGGGTCGCGTCCACGACGAGGAGGGCGCCCTCGCAGGAGGCGATGGACCGGGAGACTTCGTAGGAGAAGTCGACGTGGCCCGGGGTGTCGATGAGGTTCAGCCGGTAGGTCTCGCCCCGGTAGACATGCTCCATCTGGATCGCGTGGCTCTTGATCGTGATGCCTTTCTCGCGCTCCAGGTCCATGTCGTCGAGGACCTGGTTTTCCATATCCCGCTCGGCGAGCGTGCGGGTCAGTTCCAGGAGCCGGTCGGCAAGGGTGCTCTTGCCGTGGTCGATATGGGCGATAATGCAGAAATTCCGGATATGTTTCATCGTGGGCGGTACCTTGGACGTGCAAAAATACGTAAATATTGTTAACTTTGGAAAACAGAAATCCAACATTAACCTATGACCAGTCTCGAAGAACTTTCCAACATCGCTTCGCAGGTGCGGAGGGATATCCTCCGGATGGTGACCAAGGCCAAATCCGGCCATCCGGGCGGCTCCCTGAGCAGTACGGATATCCTTACGGCGCTCTTTTTCCGGGTAATGGACCACGACCCGGCGACCTGGACGCGGCAGACCGCCGGCCAGGACGCCTTCCTGCTCTCGGCGGGCCACCTCGCCCCGGTCCTCTACTCCGTCCTCGCCCGTGCGGGCTATTTCCCGGTCAGCGAGCTCGCGACGCTGCGCGACTTCGGCTCCCGCCTCCAGGGCCACCCTTCGACGGAGCACGACCTCCCCGGCATCATCCTGCCTTCCGGTTCGCTCGGCCAGGGCCTTTCCGCCGCGGCCGGCATCGCGCTGGCGAAGCGCCTCGACGGTGACCCCCACCGCGTCTTCGTCCTCTGCGGCGACGGCGAGAGCGAGGAGGGCCAGATCTGGGAAGCGGCGATGTTCGCCGCCCACCAGGGCCTGGACAGGCTCGTCGCGATGACCGACTGGAACGGCCAGCAGATCGACGGCCGCGTCGAGGATGTCGCCGGCCTGGATGCGCTGGAGGAGAAATGGACGGCCTTCGGGTGGAACGTCGTCGTCGCGGACGGCCACGACTTCGAGTCCATCCTGCAGGCTTTCGAGATCGCCTGCGCCGCCGCGAACGGCAAGCCGACGATGATCCTGTTCCAGACCGAGATGGGCCACGGCGTCGACTTCATGGCCGGAACCCACCAGTGGCACGGCAAGGCGCCCTCCGAAGAGCAGTGCGCCGCCGCCCTCGCCCAGTTGAAAGAAACCCTTGGAGACTATTAGCGTATGAAAAAGTATATCGATACAGGTAAGATGGATACCAGAAGCGGCTTCGGAGCGGGACTGCTGGAAGCCGGCAGAAAGGATGGAAAGATCGTCGCGATGGCCGCGGACCTGCGGGATTCCGTGAAGATGGGCGCGTTCGCGAAGGAGTTCCCGGAGCGCTTCTTCCAGTGCGGCATCGCCGAGGCGAACATGATCGGCGCCGCCGCCGGCCTCGCCGTGAGCGGCAAGACGGTCTTCGTCGGCTCCTTCGCCGAGTTCGTGACCGGCCGCGTCTATGACCAGATCCGCCAGGAACTGGGCTACGGCCACACCAATGTCAAGATCGCCTCCTCCCACGCCGGCCTGACCCTCGGCGAGGACGGCGCGACCCACCAGACGATGGAAGACATCGCCCTGATGCGCGCGATCCCCGGGATGGTCGTGATCAACGCCGCCGACTACAACCAGACGAAAGCCGCGACGCTCGCCGCCGCGGAGCACTTCGGCCCGGTCTACCTGCGCTTCGGCCGCCCCGCGCGCCCGAATTTCACGGACCCGGACGCCCCGTTCACGATCGGCAAGGCCGACGTGATGACCGAGGGGTCCGACGTGACGATTGTCGCCTGCGGCCATATGGTCTGGGAGGCGCTGCAGGCCGCCGAGGCCCTCGAGGCCGAAGGCGTCAGCGCCGAGGTGATCAACATGGCGACCATCAAGCCGCTGGACGGCGAGACGCTCGCCGCCTCCGTCGCGAAGACCCGCGCGGTCGTGGTCGCGGAGGAGCATAACGCGGCGGGTGGCCTCGGGGAGGCCGTCGCCGCCTGCCTCGCGGAGCGCTGCCCGGTTCCCGTCGCCTTCGTCAGCGGCGGCGACCGCTTCGGCCAGTCCGGCACGCCCGCCGGCCTGCTCGCCGCGTACGGGCTCGACGCCGCCGGCATCCGCGCCGCCGCCCTCCGCGTCCTCGCCCTGAAATAGCAGCACATTTTTTGCTGGCAACCCTCCAGCCCCGTGCTGACATTCCGAGCCATGGATAACCTGGAGCAGACATTCAACGAAATCGTCGCGAAATACCGCGAGCGGCTGTACTGGCACATCCGCTCGCTGGTCTGTTCGCACGAAGACGCGGACGACGTGCTCCAGGACTGCTTCGTCAAGATCTGGAAGGCCCTGCCGGGCTTCCGCGGCGACGCGGAGCCCTTCACCTGGGCCTGGCGCATCGCGACCAACGAGGCGCTGAACTTCCTCCACAAGCAGAAAGTCCGCGCGGCCCTCTCCTTCGAGAGCCTGCGCACCACGCTCGAAAACCGGATCGACGAAGACCCCTGGTTCGACGGCGACGCCCTCCAGCGCGACCTCGCGAAGGCGATTGTCAGCCTGCCCGAAAAACAGCGCCTGGTCTTCCAGATGCGCTATTTCGAGGATCTCTCCTACGAGCAGATCTCCGAAATCACCGGCACCTCCGTCGGCGCCCTGAAAGCGTCCTACCACATCGCTTACGAGAAAATCCGGGAGAAACTTAAACTTTCCTCCCTGTAATCTGTCAAACATTTGCTTGAACGTTTTAAGATGAATCGGAAACTACCTTACAAGACCCCGGAAGGCTACTTCGAAGCCCTCGGCGCCCGGCTCTCGGAAATCCCGCAGACTGCCGCCCGCCGTTCCGCGTGGGATTACATCCGCCCCTCGCTGGCGTATGCGGCCCTGATTCTCTTTGCGCTCGGCGTCGGGAGCCTGCTCTTCCGCAGCGTCCCCGCCGCTCCCGCCGCCGGCGAGGCGGACAGCTACGAACTGATGTACTACGCGGACCTCGTCCCCCGGACGGACCCGTACGCCATCTTCGATGCCGCCGAAGCCCCGTCGGACGCCGTTTCCTATGACTCCGAGGACATCGTTTCCTACCTGATCGACAGCGGAACCTCCCTGGAGACCATCAACACCCTTTTGTACGACTATTAAGCTCCCTGAGTGAAATGAAAAGAATCATCCGCATCCTTTGTATCGCTACCCTCCTGCTTGCCTCCGCTTCCGCGTTCGCCCAGAACGAGCGGAGCGGGCAGCGGAGAAATGAATGGCGGGAGAAGATGAAGACCGAGAAAATCGGTTTCCTGACTTCGGAAATCGGCCTGACTTCCGAGGAGGCGAAGCTCTTCTGGCCGGTCTATGAGAAGATCGAGGCCGCCCGCGAGGCCGCGATGGAGCGTTCCTTCAAGGCTTTCCAGGCCTTGGAGCGCAGCCTTCGCGAGGAGAAGGGGGAGGCCGCGATTGCCGAGGCGCTGAATGAGTATCTGGCCGCCGGCGAGGAGCTTTCGACGATCGACCGGCAGTATGTCGGCGAGTACCGGCGCATCCTGTCTTCCGAGAAGATCGCCCGGCTGTATTTCGCCGAAGAGAAGTTCCGCCGCAACCAGATCAACCGCCTCGGTTCCAATCCGCCCGGTTCCAATCGCAAATAACGGTTGTTATTTCCCGAAAAAAGCATTTTTCCTGAGATATCCCGAAAAAGGGCTACTCAGAAAAAATGCTTTTTTCGTAATAGATTGCGTTTCCGCTGTCTCGTCGGGGTACGGTGACTCGAACACCGGACCCTCTGGTCCCAAACCAGATGCGCTAGCCAACTGCGCCACACCCCGGATTCCCCGCTGCGGGGGATGGCAAAGGTATGGCGCTTTTGAATGAAAAGCAAATTTTCTATCTTTGGCGTATGATTATCCGGGCACAGGGCATAGAGAAGTCTTTCGGCGCGCTGAAGGTGCTGAAGGGGATTGATTTCGAGGCGCAGGAGGCGGAGGTCGTCTCCATCATGGGCGCGTCCGGCGCGGGGAAATCGACCCTGCTGCAGATTCTGGGGACGCTGTCGACGCCGGATGCCGGCACGCTCGAAATCGACGGGACCGACGTGCTCCGCCTCGGGAGCCGCGAACTCTCCGCCTTCCGCAACCGCCGCATCGGCTTCGTCTTCCAGTTCCATCACCTCCTTCCGGAATTCACCTCCCTGGAGAATGTGCTCATCCCCGCCTACATCGGCGGCCGCAAGGAGCCGGAGGCCCGGAAGGAAGCGCTGGCCCTGCTGGAGGACCTCGGCCTTGCCGAACGCGTCTCCCATAAGCCTTCGGAGCTCTCCGGCGGCGAGCAGCAGCGCGTCGCGATCGCCCGCGCCCTGATCAACCGCCCGGCAATCCTCTTCGCCGACGAGCCCTCCGGCAACCTGGATTCCGCGACCAAGGCGGACCTCCACCGCCTCTTCTTCGAGCTGCGCGACCGCTACCGCCAGACCATCATCATCGTGACCCACGACCCGGACCTCGCCGCCCTGTGCGACCGCACCCTCCACATGAAGGACGGCCTCTTCCTCTAGCGGGCGGCGGGCAAGTTCCCAAAGTATTTCGGGCAAGGTCTCTTTTTTAGGTGGGGACCTTGCCCTCTTTGATCCAAGAAAATGGCCATGGATGGCTGTGGGAGGCTTCTTTGCTCCAAAAGGCCGGGCAAGGTCTCAGCCGTTTTGGGAGACCTTGCCCGCCAGAGGCTGGGACCTTGCCGCCGGCGAAGAGGGGTTAGCGGGCGGGGTGCGCTCCTGGGTGAAGCAATCGGCGGACCATTGGATTGCGCGGGGGAGGACGCGTCGCCACAGCGCCCAGTTGTGGCCGCCGTCGGAGATCCTGACCTCCACAGGGACGCCACAGTCCTTCATCAGCAGCCAGACCTCCGACTGGTCGCGGTTCAGCTCGTCATCCCCGCACTCGATGGCGAAGAGGACCTGCCGCTTCTGCCGGTCCGGCATCTCCCGGATCAGCCGGTAGACGTTGTTCTCCTCCCAGAGGTCCGGCAGACTGCCGTCCGCCTTCAGCGGGCCGAAATACTCCTCGGCATACCACTTCTTCCCGTTCATCGGCCGTCCGCCGCCGCTGAGCAGGCGCTCGTTGCTGAACATCCCGATGCTCATCCCGTAGCAGGCGATGAACTTGTCCGGGTGCTTCAGCGCATAAAGCAGGGCGCCGTAGCCGCCCATCGACAGCCCGGAGATCGCCCGGTACTGCCGCTCGGTCCGCGCCCGGAAGTGGCTCTCCACGTAGGGAATCAGCTCTTCGAAGAAGAAATCCTCGTAGCGGAATTTCCCGGTGTAGTCGTTCCCATACCAGTTCCGGATGCCGTCCGGCATCACGATGATCATCTCCGGTACCGTCCCGTCGGCGAAGACGCGGTCCGCGATGGCGGCGGCCTGCCCCTTCAGCAGCCAGTCCTTCCAATTGTCTCCGCCGCCGTGGAGCAGGTACAGGACCGGATAGTCGATGGTGCTCGTCCCATAGCTGGGCGGCAGGTAGATGGAGAAATGGGCCGTCTGGCCGATGTACTTGCTCTCGAACGCGCAGTCGCTCCGCGCGATGCCGTGCTGCTGGGCTGCAGCCCCCGCTGCGCCCGCCACCAGCAGGCCCAGCGCCAGGATAATTCCTCTCATAGAATGGTCTTTTCACAAAGATACGAAAAACCGTTCACCGATAAAAACGGGCGATTCGCCGATAATATTTGATTCCGCGGGCGTGGGGGGCCATCTTTGCTTCCGGAAACAAAAACGGAAACACGATGAAACGATTCTTCACCACCCTTGCCCTCCTGCTCCTCGCCGCAGGCCTCGACGCCGCCCAGCCCCGGAAAGAAATCACCAAGACCGGATGGAATTTCGGCGTCCTCCCGACCCTCAACTACAACAACGACCTCGGCTTCCAGTTCGGCGGCCTGGGGCAGGCCTATTATTATGGTGACGGTTCCATTTACCCGAATTACCTCCACAAGGTCCAGGTCCTCGCCTCCGTCTATTCCCGCGGCGCGAAGCAGTTCACCCTGGACTATGATTCGAAATACCTCTTCCCCGGCAAGCGCGTGACCGCCCACGCGGAGTATATGGACAATCCGCTCAACGGGTTTTACGGCTTCAACGGCGCGGTCGCGCCCTATTACGACGCGTTCAACCTCCGGAAGAACGCGGACCGGACCGACGGCATCGCCTTCTACGCCGACTATGAGCGGAAGTTCAACGTGACGCTGGACCTGCAGGGCCGCCTCGCGGACAACCTGAACTGGCTCGCCGGCGCGGAGTACTCCTGGCAGGATTACACGGATGTCTCCCTGCCCGTCTACAGCGCCTCGCCGACCCTGTTCCGCCAGTATGTCGACAGCGGCCTGATTCCCGCGGAGGACACCCGCGGCCGGCGGCTCGTGCTCAAGGGCGGCGCGGTCTGCGACACGCGCGACTTCGAGCCCGACCCGGCCCGCGGCCTCTACCTGAACGCCGCCGTTTCGGCCGGCGCGACCTTCTCCGCAGGCGCCACGAAGCCCTCCCTGCTGTTCTCCGCCGATTTCCGCCAGTATGTTTCCGTGGTTCCCGACCGCGTCCGGGTGGCGTACCAGCTGGCCTACAAGGGCCTGCTCGCCGGCTCGCTGCCGTTCTACGCCCTGCCCGCGTTCGCGATGCGCGGCTCCTACGGCCGCCGCATCGTCGGCAACGGCGTGGCCTGGGCGAGCGCGGACCTGCGCCTCTACCTCGCGCGTTTCCAGGCGGCGAAGCAGAACTTCGAAGTGGGCCTCGTGGGCTTTGCGGACGCCGGGGCCGCGGTCCAGCCCTACCGCCTCGCGGAGCAGGCGCTGCAGGGCGGCTGGACCGTGGAGAAGACGCTGGACGGCGTGGCCTCCGGCCCGTTCGCCAGCGTCTACGACCCCGCGGTCGCGACCCGCGAGCGGCTTCACAGCAGCGTCGGCGGTGGCTTTTTCTTCTCGATGAACAAGAATTTCATCACGGCCGTCGAGTTCGGCCATCCCCTGAACCCCCAGGACGGCACCTTCGGGGTTTACATGAACCTCGGCTTCTCCTTCTGAGCCCCGCGTCTTTTCACGGAAAATGATTACCTTTACCCGAAGCCATGACTCGGGAAAGGGTAATCATTTTCGTGCTGATCCTGCTGGTGCTGCTGGTCGCGCCGACGACGCTGCCGTACCTGCTGGGCGGGCTGACGATACCGCTCTGGGCGGACCTGCTCTATGTCAGCCTCGTGCTGCTGCTCGCCGGCGTCTATCTGCTGAACCGCCTCCTGCTGATCGACCGCTTCCTGATTCGCGGGCGGATCGGCGTCTTCGCGGCGCTGAACCTGGTCCTGCTGGTCCTGATGCCGCAGCTGCAGGGGCTGCTGATGCGCTTCTTCGAGGGGTTCGCCGTGCGGCAGGGAATCGATATCGACGCCATCATCACCCTCCCGACCCGCATCGCGCAGTACACGCTCGGCAGCGTCCTCTGCCTGCTGACCATCCTGGCCGCGCTGGCGGCCGCTTTCTCCGATGCGTGGCGCCGCGCCGCCTTCCGCTACCGGGAAGTCTCGCGCGACAAGGAGGCCCTCGAGAAGGACATCGACGCCCTCCGGGGGCAGTTGGAGCGGCAGCAGTCCGCCGCGCCCGCGCCCGACGCAATTACCGTGAAAGTGGACCTGATGCTGACCCGCATCCCGCTGGACGAGATCCTCTACGTGCGCAGCGACGGCGACTACATCGTCATCGCCCGCGCCGACGGCAGCCGGCCGATGACGCTGATGACGCTGAAGGCGCTGGAGAAACAGCTCCCTGCGGACCGCTTCTGCCGCGTCCACCGCTCCTGGCTCGTGAACATCGACAGGATCGGCGGCCTCAAGGACGGGAAAATCCTCGTCGCGGACGCAACAATCCCGCTCGCGGACTCCTGCAAGCCCGCGTTCTTCGAACTGCTTTCCCGCCGGTCCATCCTGCTCCGGCCGCAGTAGCGAATTAGAAATAGAACGTCTGGACGTCGACCTTGGCGCTGAGGGCGCTGAGGGCGGGGACGAGGCGCTTGAAGTGGTCGGCGGCGGAGTGGGCGTCCAGCGCGGCCTGATCCTTCCAGGTCTCATAGATCATCAGCTCGAGCGGGCGGGTCGCGCTGCTCAGGATGTCGTATTCGATCACGCCGGCGTCGCTGGCGAGGGTCGCGGCGACGAGCTCTTTCGCCTGGGCGATGATTTCCGCGCGGGCGGCCTCATCCTTGGCGGTGAAATGGCAGTTGATGCGGATGCGCTTGCCGTCCTTGGCGGGGTTCGCGACCTGCAGGAACTGCTCGATGGCCATGTTGCCCTGGGCCTGGATCTGCGGCACGAGGGTCGTGAAATGGGGGGCGGCGGAATGGACGTCCAGGGAGGCCTGGTCCTTCCAGGTCTCGTAGATCAGCATCCACCCCGGGCGGGTTTCGCTGCAGAAGAGGTCATACTCGATCATCCCCGCGTCCTTCTGGGAGGCGGCGACGAGTTCCGTCGCGAGCGCGGCGGCGGCTTCGACCTTCTCGGGCGCCACGGTGAGCGGGACGTTCAGGCGGATGAATTCAACGGGCTGGTTTTCGGCGGCCGGGGCCTTCGTGTTTTTCTTGTTGTTGCAGGCGGTCATGGTAATCAGGCTTACAAGGGCGATGCCCATCAATACTTTTTTCATGGTATAGCTGTTATGTGTGGTTTACGGAACGGGATCGTAGCCGGAGCCGCCCCAGGGGTGGCAGCGGAGGATGCGCTTCAGGCTGAGCCAGAAGCCTTTCAGGGGGCCGTACTTGCGGAAGGCCTCGAGGGCGTACTGCGAGCAGGTCGGCGTGAAGCGGCAGCTCGGGGGTTTGAGCGGCGAGATGCAGAGCTGATAGAACTTGACCAGCAGGATGAAGGGGGCGGCGAGCACCCGCCTGATGACGGCCCCGGCGCTCATTTCGCGGCGGGTTTGGCCTCCGGCGCGTCGGCGAGGCGGGTCAGCACTTCCGCGACCGCCGTGCGGATGGCCGCGTACGGCAGGACTTCCGGGGAATTGTAGATGAAGAGGATGTCGCGGCGGCCTTCCGCGGCGCCCAGGAGCGATTTCTGGGTCCGGTAGGCTTCGCGGATGCGGCGCTTCAGGAGGTTGCGCTTCACGGCGCGCTTGAACAGCTTTTTCGGCACGGAGACGACGATGCGGTCCGCCTCCGCCCCGTTCGGGCGCAGGCAGCAGTAGTGGAGGCAGGAGACGCTGCCCCGGCGGCCCTGGGCGAGGAGCCGGGAAATGTCATTTCTGCCGCGCAGTCGCTCCGCGCGGGAGAGGCTGTTGGTCGTTTCCATCTTTACTGGTTTTGTTCGAGGTAGAGCTCGATCGCCTTGGCGGCGGAGGGGGCTTCCGGGCTCGGGGCACGGAAGGCGGTTTCCAGGCCGGCTTCCTCCATCGCCTTGACGATGGACTTGCCGTAGGCGCCGAAACGGGTTCCGCCCGGCTGGAAATCCGGATAATTCTCCCGCAGGGACTTGACGTCCGCGGGGTTGTAGAGGACGACGAGGTCGTAGGCCGCGAGGTCCACGTCCTTCAGGTCCTGGGACACGGACTTGACCAGGACGGCGGTCTTGTAGTCCAGGCCCTTTTCGTCGAAGAGGCGGACGAGGCTGCCGCCGGTGTCCGAAGTCGCGACGAGGAAGTGCTCGCCGGCGTGGCGGGTTCCGATCTGGGCGAGGACGGAGGCGGGGGTGCCGTCGCCGAAGAAGATCTTGCGCTTGCGGTAGACGATGTGCTTCTGGAGGTACATCGCGACGATGTCCGTCGTGCAGAAATACTTCATCGTCTCCGGAACCTTGATCCGGAGCTCCTCGCAGAGCGCGAAGAAGGCGTCGATCGCGTGGCGGGAGGAGAAAACGACGGCCGTGAAATCCAGGATGTTGATCCGCTGGCTCCGGAATTCGCGGGACGAGAGCGGCTCGACCAGATAGAACGGCCGGAACTCCACGCTGACCCCGAATTTCTCGCTCAGGGCGGCGTAGGGCGCCAGGTTTTTCGGCTCTTTCTGAGAGATCAGAATCTTCTTTATCTTACCCATAGTGCGGCTAGGATTCCCAGTGGCAGGAATTCAAGGGCGCAAAGATACAAAATTGTTGTGAAACGGCCGTAAGAGTTTCGCAAAAATTGCCACTTTCGGACAATAAATAGAAGATAAAAGACTGATAATATGGCGAATAGCGTTGTTCGAAAAGTTTCCTCCGCCGCGCCGGCGAGGTACAGGATTCCGGCGGCGAGGAGCGAGACGGCGGTCGCGAGGATCAGGTAGGTGAAGAAGCAGGTATAGGCGTAGCGGAAATCCTCGCCGCCCTGGTTGCGGTAGCGGATCAGCGCGTAGAGCAGCAGCCGCAGCAGCAGGAAGCCGACCCAGAAGGCCAGGACCGGGAGGATGTCGCTCCGGTCGGCGAGGTAGCGGTCGGCGAGCAGGCAGAGCGGGAGCATGAAGACGGTCGAGAGCCAGGTCCGCGTGCGGCTCGTCTGCATGTTGTATTCCGCTTCCGCGCAGCCCTTCTTCCCCAGCAGCGAGCGCAGCAGCGCGGGCGTGACGCGGTAGAGGTCGCGCAGCGACACGACCATCGCGGCCACCGCCACCAGCGCCAGCGACGCGTTGAGGAGGTTGTCGCTCCAGCCCGCCGCGGCGGCGGGGACATACGCCTGCGGCATCGCCAGCTGCCCGAAAACGAAGGTCGTGTCCTGCATCAGTTCCCCCTTTTCGCCTGGTAGCCGAGGGAGAGCAGCAGCGCGGTCACCTTCTCGCGCAGGTCTCCCTGGACCGTGATTTCACCGTCCTTGGCGGTTCCGCCGACGCCGCAGCGCGTCTTCAGCGTCTTGCCGAGCGCGGCGAGGTCGTCGGCGCTGCCGACGAAGCCGCGGACGAGCGTGACCGTCTTGCCGGCGCGCCCGCTGCGCTCCAGCGAGACGAGCAGCTTCTGGCGGGCGGGCGCGAGGGTCTCCGCCTCCGCCGCAGACTCCTGCGCGTCGTAGTTGAAGTCCGGATTCGTCGAATACACGACGCCCAGCCGTTTTTTCCAGTCGTTGTCTCCCATATGCGGCATATTTTTGCAAAGATACGGATTCCTTTTGTATCTTTGTAAGTTATGGATACCAAAGAATTCAATTTATGGAACAGGCTGACGGCCCTGCTGGTCCTGGCGGTTTCGCTCGTCACCTACCTTTCCACGATGGAGCCGACCGCCTCCTTCTGGGACTGCGGCGAGTTCATCGCCTCCTCATACAAGCTCGAAGTCGGCCACCCGCCCGGAAACCCGGTCTTCCAGCTGGTCGCGCGTTTCTTCACGATCTTCGGCGACAAGATGCACGCCGCGCTGCTCGTGAACTCCGTGAGCGCCATCTGCTCCGCGCTGACCGTGTTCCTGCTGTACCTGACGATCGTCTTCTTCGTGAAGCGGCTGGTGCGGCCCGGCGCTGACGGACGCTACGGCGTCGGCGACGCCGTAGCGGTGTTCGGCAGCGGCGCCGTGGGCGCCCTCGCCTTCGCCTTTACCGATACGTTCTGGTTCTCCGCCGTCGAGAGCGAAGTCTACGGCATGTCGTCGCTCTTCACGGCGCTGGTCTTCTGGGCGATGATCCGCTGGTACGAGACGGCGGACGAGCCCTACGCCAACCGCTGGATCGTCCTGATCTCCTTCCTGATGGGCCTGTCGATCGGCGTCCACCTCCTGAACCTCCTCTGCATCCCGGCCCTCGTGTTCATGTTCTACTACCGCAAGCGCGAGAACGGGGACTTCTCCTTCTGGGAGTTCGTCAAGATCCTGGCGATTTCCGGGGTCATCATCGGCGTAATCCTCTTCCTGATCATCCCGTGGCTCCCGAAGATGGCCGCGTACGCGGACCTTGCGTTCGTGAACGGCCTCGGGCTGCCGTACAACAGCGGCGCCGCCTTCTTCATGGCGGCCCTGCTGGCCCTCTGCTTCTGGGGCCTCTTCCGGACCCTGAAGCGCGAGAAGGTGCTCTGGAACACGGTCCTGCTGTGCCTGACGACGATCATCATCGGTTTCTCGATCTTCAGCATCGTCATCATCCGTTCCTGCGCGAAGACCCCGACGAACGAATACCAGCCCGACAACGCCTTCACCCTCGTCCGCTACCTTTCCCGCGAACAGTACGGCTCGAAGCCGATCCTCTACGGCGAGTATTTCGACGCCCCGTATGAGGTGACGGTGAAGCGGTACTGGGCTCCGCTGGACGGGAAGTATGTCCACGTGGAAGGTCCCGTGGACGTGAAATACAAGCCCGAGGGCAAGATGCTCTTCCCGCGCATGTGGTCGCCGAGCAACGACGGCAGCAAGGAGGAGTTCTATGAAGAGTACATGAACGGCAAGGGGAAGCGCGTCGAAGGCGCCGAGCACCGGAAGCCGACGATGGGCGCGAACCTCGCCTATTTCTTCGACTACCAGCTGAACTGGATGTACTGGCGCTACTTCATGTGGAATTTCGTCGGCCGCCAGAACGACATCCACAGCCCGACCCCCGGCAACATCTTCCTCGGCAACTGGGAGAGCGGCATCAAGTTCATCGACGATTTCCGCCTCGGCGACCAGTCCGACGCGCCGGGCTTCCTGAAGGACAACAAGGGCAAGAACCACTATTATTTCCTGCCGCTGCTGCTCGGCCTGCTGGGCCTGTTCTTCCAGTTCGGCCGGGACAAGCGCGGCTGCTGGCTCGTCTTCCTGCTCTTCTTCATGACGGGCATCGCGATCATCATTTACCTGAACCAGCCGCCGTATGAGGTCCGCGAACGGGATTATTCCTATGCCGGTTCCTTCTATGCCTTCAGCATCTGGATCGGCCTTGCGGTCGCCGCGGTCTACGGCTGGCTGCGCGATGCGCTGCACCGCGACAGCGCGCCGGCCGCCATCGCCGTCGCCCTGCTCCTGCTCGGGGTGCCCGCGCTGATGGCCGCCCAGAACTGGGACGACCACGACCGCTCGAACCGCCGCACCGCCGTCGAGATCGGCTACAACTACCTCAATTCGGTCGGGGAGAACGGCATCCTCGTGACCCACGGTGACAACGATACTTTCCCGCTCTGGTATGCCCAGGAGGTCGAAGGGGTCCGCCCGGACGTCCGGATCTGCAACACGTCCCTGCTCGGCACCGACTGGCACATCGACCAGATGAAGTATGCGATGAACGAATCCGCGCCGCTCGACCTGTCGCTCGGCCTCGACAAGTACCTCTACGGCACGAACGAAATCGTCTATATCTATGACACCCGCGACCAGGTAATCCCGCTCTCCGACGTGATGGCGGTCTTCAGTCACCCGGACGCGAAGATCGTCCTGGCGAGCGGCAAGCGCGTGGACTACATCATGTCCCGCCGCTTCTCCATCCCGGTGGACCGGGAGAATGTCCTGCGCCACGGCATCGTCTCGGAGAAGTTCGCCGACTTGATTCCCGACGAGATCGTGCTCGAGATTCCGGAAGGGAAGGAGTACCTGACGAAGCCCGAGCTCTTCATGCTCGACCTGCTGTCGAACTACAAGTGGGACCGCCCGCTGAGCCTGCTGAACTACGGCGGCGACCTGAACATCGGCATCAAGGACTATCTGATGTATGAGGGCTTCTCCTACCGCTTCGTCCCGATCCGCAACACGCCCACGACCCGCGACGCGGGCCTGGTCGACACGGACCGCCTGTACCGCAACCTGAAGGAGGTCTATACCTTCGACGCGGTGAGCCGGGACGACTGGTATGTGGACTACCAGAACCTGTATACTTATCTGGGGGCCGTTCCGCTCCGGGCGATGTTCGCGACCGCCGCCGACGCCTTCCTGAAGGCGGGCGAGACGGACCGCGCGCTCGAGATGCTGGACATGTGCCAGGAGAAGGTGCCTGCGACGAATTTCCCGCTCGAGACGATTCCGATCGGCTTCTCCGGCAACGACTATATGGTGACGGAGATGGTCGACCAGTACTACCGCCTCGGGCAGCGCGACAAGGCCCGCGACCTCGGCATCGCGCTGGCGAACGAGCTGATCACGACCGCCCGGTTCTATCTGGAGTTCTACGAGTACGCCGTGGATGAGTTCGAGCTCTGCGGCAATTATATCTACTACCTCGCCGACACGTTCAAGGTTAACGGCGATGAAGGGCTGTCCGGCCGCCTGGTCGACAACTTCTCCCGCCTGGTGGACCTGATGACCGGCAAGGAGGAAGGCGACATCCGCGACACGGACGCCGAAGAGATGAAGATTCTGAATTAGCGCTCCAGGCGCACGAAAATGCTGAGCGGGAGAGCTTTTCCGAACCTGTCGGGAAGGGCGAGCTCCCCGCTTTCCATTTGTCCGGCGCCCCCGAAGGCCTGGCGGACGGTCGTCTCGCCGAGCAGGGGAGAGTAGCCGTTCGAGTAGAGGTTGAGGACGAGGAAGCTGTGCTCCGGCGCCAGGATGGCGGCGACCGTCTCCAGCATTTCGAAGAGGCACTCGTCGAGCTTCCATTTCTCGCCGTCGGGGCCGTGGCCGTAGGCCGGCGGGTCGAGGATGATGCCCTGGTAGCGGTTGCCGCGGCGCGCTTCCCGCCGGGCGAATTTCAGCGCATCCTCCACGAGCCAGCGGATGCCGTCCATCCCGCTGCGCTCCATGTTGCCGCGGGCCCAGGTGACGACCTGGCGCACGGCGTCCAGGTGCGTCACGTCCGCCCCGGCGGCCTTGGCGGCCAGCGACGCGGCGCCCGTGTAGGCGAAGAGGTTGAGGACTTTGGGGTGGCCGCCGAGGGCCTTGGTGCGGCTGTAGATGTATTCCCAGTTCGCGGCCTGCTCCGGGAAGACGCCGACGTGCTTGAAGGCGGTCAGCCCGAGGCGCAGCTGGAAGTCCAGTCCCGGCTGCGCGCCCTTGTAGCGGATGTACCACTGGTCATCCATCGGCCGCAGGCGCTCCCACGTGCCGCTGTCTTCCTTTCCGGCCTTGCCGAAGCCGGCGCCTGGCCGGAAGCGCACATGCGCGGCTTTCTCCCACTCCCCGGCGCCCATCGACGGCCGCCACAGCGCCTTCGGCTCGGGCCGTATCATCGTATACGGCCCGAAGCGCTCCAGCTTCGCCCCGTCCCCGCTGTCCACCAGCGCATAATCCTTCCAGAAATCCCCCGGATACTCAACTCTGCTCATAACCCTGCAAATATAACAATAATGCCGATATCCCCGAATAATGCCATTCTCCCCGTCCCGTCGGAAAAAGGAGGCTGTTATTCCCGGAACCCTTCGCAGTCTTCGACTGCTCGTCCCTCCCGCAGCGCTGCCTTGCCGCTACGCATTTGCATCCTGACCCCCGCTGGAGAGCGCTGCAGGGCCTCCGCCCCTGCAAATGCGTGGCCGCCACCCCGCCCCCGCGCCCCTCCGCGCTGCCTTACCGCTACGCATTTGCACCGGCACCCCCGCTGCAGTGCGTTGCAGGGCCTCCGCCCCTGCAAATGCGTAGCCGCCACCCCGCCCCCGCGGCCCTCAGCGCTGCCTTGCCGCTACGCATTTGCACCCTGACCCCCGCTGGAGTGCGCTGCAGGGCCTCCGCCCCTGCAAATGCGTAGCCGCCACCCCGCCCCCGCGGCTGCCTGCCGCCCCGGCGCTGTCCGCCAGACACAATTTGGGTGGAAATGTGTCTTTTGCGGGTCGGGAGGCTGGGGAGTTGTTGGGGAGAGCTGGGGCATGTGGGGGAGGAGGCGGGAGACGGGGGCGTTATTTTCAAGGAGCTGGAACAGAGGGGATTATGAAAAGGACTTATGCGATTTGCATTAGTCGATTTTGCAGGGTGGTGATATTTAGTGCTTTATGATTTACGTGCGGTGGGTGGGGGAACGAGGGGCCTGGAAGCAGAAAAAGCATTTTTTCTGAGGCGGCGTTTTTTCGGCGATCTCAGGAAAAATGCTTTTTCTGCTTCTGAGGCGGCGTTTTTTTCGGCGATCTCAGGAAAACTGCTTTATGCTGCGTTCTGAGGCGGCGTTTTTTCGACGATCTCAGGAAAAATGCTTTTTCTGCGTTTTCAGTTATTTCTGCCGCGGGGGGGGCGGCGTTTACCGGGGCAGGGTGAGGCCCTGCCGGGGTTAGCGGGACTCCAGGAGGTCTTTGGCGGCGAGGACGAGGAACATGTAGTGGGAGGAGCCGCCGCCCAGGACATATTCCACCTGCTGCCAGAGGTACGGGAAGACCAGGAGTTCCGGGAAGTCCGGGCGGATCAGCGCCGTGCCGGAGACCGTGCCGCCGGGGATGTAGGTCCAGTCGGCGCGGTTCAGGCCGTAGCCGACGGTCGCGGACTCGGCGCCCACGCCGCCCGCGAAGGAGGCCTGGTTCGAGCCCGGGTGGCGGCCCAGGATGAAGTTCAGTGCGTCGAAGACCTGGTCGGGGGCGAAGATGTCCGGATACTCCTTCGCGAGGAAGTAGTGGCGGTAGCCGAAGCTCTGGATGTCCCAGCCGGCGCCCCAGATGCTCGGGCGGTACGGGACGCCGTAGGGCGTCTCGGCGCTCTGGCGGTCGAGCTGGGCGCGGTATTTCACGAGCGCCTCGCGGAAGGCGGCGCACTGCTTGCGGTACTTCCGCTGGCCTTCCATCTGCTTCTCGATGCGGGCGATGTACCAGGCGCAGCTCGGGGCGGAGGCCACGACGGCGTCCCAGTTGCCGACGATGAAGTCGAAGTAGCGCTGCTCGCCGGTCGTGAGGTAGAGCTCGACCGCGAGCTGCATCTTCGCCATCGGGCCGCCGCCGCGCACGCCTGCCGGCGGGACTTCGGCCGTGTCGAAGATGTGCTGCGCGATGGCGACGCAGTGGTTCGCGAGCGTGTCGTTCAGGCCGCGGAGCGGGCGGGCGGAGGCGGCGACGTTGGTTGCCATGCTGATGCCGTTGCTGACGTCCGGGAAGATCCAGCGGTCGTCGCCGTCACCCAGGATGCCGTCGGAGGCGGCGGAGGTGTCGCCGAGGAGGGTGTACTGGCGGAGGTTGCTGGAGATGATGCCTTTGGGGAAGCGGCCGAGGGCCAGATAGCCGTTGATGACGTAGAGCATGCCGTGCTCGATCTGCTGGCGGATGTCGTTCTTGCCGTCGGGCTCGTGGATTTCGACGAGGTGGCGGTTCTGGTCGATCAGGGTCGCGTCGATTTCGGGGTGGAAGTTTTCGAGGGCCATCGTGAGGATGTAGCACTCGTTGCCGGAGGTATGGCGGACGTCGTCGTCACCGGCGTCGTGCCAGCCGCCGTGGTTGACGTTCAGGACGGGGTCGAGGCCCTTGTAGGCGGTCTTGTTGTCCGCGGGCTGGGCGTAGCCGTCGATGTGGTTGCCCTCCGGGGCCATCACGGCGTCGTCCAGGTGGCAGGCGTCGTGCCAGACCTTGTATTTCTCCATCACCTTCATGTGGCACATCTGGACCGGCAGGAAGTACTCGATCACGGGCTGCCAGACACCGCGGTCATAGACATCCTGCGCGATGCGGAAGATCGGGGACGAGCTGGTCCCGTAGCGGACGCAGTAGAGGCCTTCCTCCTTCACGTCGGTAAAGTCGACCTTGAGATAGTTGTAGCGGAGGAATTCGCCTTCCCACGGGACGGCGGGGTATTCCCGGACGAAGTGCTCGCCGTCCGCGTCATAGCGGACGAGCGTCGCGCTCGCGAGCGGGGCGTCCCGGCGGTCGGCCTCGATGATTGCGACCTTGTTCTGTGCCGGCATGTAGCCGACCTGGGAGGTCTGGACGACCGGCTTGTAGGTCCATCCGGGGACCACCGTGGGCTCGATGTACCACTGGATCGCGCCCTTGGTCGCACCGGCGGGGATGTCGGAGCGGAGGACGAACCAGCCGTTGTTGTGGTTCATGCGGCCGTCGTAGAGCTTCAGGTCCGCGTCGCAGAGGCTGCGGATCGTGAGGCGGCTGTACGGATCGTCCGGGCGGGAGGTGAAGCTCCGGCCGACGGCGTAGGGCTCCGCGATCACGGCGTCCGCCGTGAACGGGCTGTAGCCCTGGCCGATCAGGTTGGCGATGTCGGTGTTCTGGGCGGTCGCCGGCAGGTAGTCGCCGACGCTGCGGTAGACATAGCTCTCCTGGGTCAGCAGCGGGGAATTCGGCTGCTGGGGGTAGATACCCTGCTTGTCATCCATGATCCACGGCTTCCCGAACAGGTCGCCGGGGAAGAATTCCATGTTGAAGCCCGCGCGTCCGAGCAGCGCCTCAGGCACCGGGGTGTCGAGGTCCACCGTGACGCGGAAACCCTTCTGGTAGGGCTCCAGGGTTACGGTATAGGTCACCCGGTAGTCCGGATAAATCATCGGGTTGAAGCCGGTGAAGTGGCGCGTCGAATCCGGGAAGCAGAGGGTCGTCACGATGCGGTCGCCTTCGATCCGGCGGTCCAGCTGTTTCGGGACCGGCTGCCACTGGCCGGGCGTCGGCTCGAAGCGGATGTCGCCGTTGCTGGCGACGCGCTTGCCGTTCATCAGGACGGAAATGCCGCCCTGGTGGCCTTCGGGGTAGAAGTCGTTGAATGCCATCACGTCGACGCCGTCCTTGTTGAAGTAGCCGGACGCGTTGAGGCGGAATTCCTGGGCACTGACGGCCGCGCAGCAGCACAGGCCCGCCAGGAGGAGAAGAGCTTTCCTGAGATCCATATCTATTTGTTGTTGGGCTTTTTATAGTTGACGACATTGGGGAGCGTGAAGATGGCCTTCAGGTCCTCCGGCGTATTGTAGCGGTCGGCGGTGAAGCCGGTCCAGATCATGAACCAGGCGAACTTGTCCATCTTCGCCAGCTGCGCGGGCGTCGGCAGGCTGCCGAGCTCGCCGAGGGCGATCAGCTTGCCCTTGCCGAGCTCCACGAGCTGGTCGTGGTGCGACTGCCGCCAGTCGCGGTTGTACACGTCCGTCGCCAGCACGTCGACATATTCGTTGCCGGGGTAGAAGAGGTCGTAGGCCATCGCCGTGTCGTTCGGGATGTCGCGCGGGGCGTTGGCGTTCCAGACCCAGATCAGGTTGTCGAGGTGGTGGACGTCGACGAGGCGGTGGTAGAGCATCTTCCAGAGCTTGGTAAAGCCGTCCGGCCCCTTGCGCCAGCCCCACCAGAACCACTCGCCGTTCATCTCGTGGTACGGCCGCCAGAGGACGGGGATGTGCATGTCCTTCAGTTGCTTGAGGTAGACGGCGATCGAATCGACCTGCTCGGTCCACATCCGGTTCATCCGCGTGCCTTCCGTCACGAGTTCCTTCCACTGGGCGTCGCTGAACTCGCCCTGTGTCTGGTTCCGGAAATCGACGCGCGGCGTGCGGTCGAAGGGACGGTTCACGTGCCACATCAGGGTGATGATGTGGCCGCGGTCATACTCGTGCTTCGCGATGCGGACGACCTGCGCCGCATCCCACGCGAGATCCCCGCCCCAGATCATCGGAACCGCGCCGGAAGCGTCCTCGATCCGGTCGAGGTCGCTCAGGTAGTTCGGGAGCTGGAGCTGGTTGTGGTGCAGCGCGGAGATGATCTTGCCTTCGGCGACGGACTGGTACAGGCTGGCCAGCAGCGCACGGGCCTCGGGGGTCGCATTGGGGTTCACGGGCGCAAAAGGCTGTGCCCGGCAGACGGCCGGCGCCAGCAGCGCCAGCAGGAGCAGGAATGCTTTTTTCATAGGTATTGGTGTCTATGCAAATATAATAAAAACCTACTTAATTGAATTATTGTTATATTTGTGGTTCGGAAAAACAATCTTAACAACACCATAGTTTATGCAAAAGTACATTGACTCCTACGATTTTGCCGGCAAGAAGGCCATCGTCCGCGTTGACTTCAACGTTCCGCTGAACGAGAATTTCGAAATCACCGACGACACCCGCATCCGCCGCGCCATCCCGACCCTCAAGAAGGTCCTCGAGAAGGGTGGTTCCCTCATCATCATGTCCCACCTCGGCCGCCCGAAGAAGGTCGACCCGAAGTTCTCCCTCAAGCACATCGTCGCCCGCGTCAGCGAGTGCCTCGGCGTCCCGGTCCAGTTTGCCGAGGACTGCCAGAAGGCGGACGCCCAGGCCGCGGCCCTGAAGCCCGGTGAGGTCCTCCTCCTTGAAAACCTCCGCTTTTACGCCGAGGAAGAAGGCAAGCCGAGAGGCCTCGCCGAGGATGCGACCGACGAAGAGAAGAAGGCCGCCAAGAAGGTCGTGAAGGAGTCCCAGAAGGAGTTCGTGAAGAAGCTCGCCTCCTACGCCGACTGCTACATCAACGACGCGTTCGGCACGGCCCACCGCGCCCACGGCTCGACCGCCCTGATCGCCGCCTACTTCCCGGACGACAAGATGTTCGGCTACCTGATGGAAGGCGAAATCAAGGCCATCGACAACGTTCTCAAGAACGCCGGCCACCCCTTCACCGCCATCATCGGCGGCGCCAAGGTCTCCAGCAAGCTCGCCGTCCTCGAGAACATGCTCGAGCGCGTGGATAACCTCGTGATCGGCGGCGGCATGTCCTACACCTTCATCAAGGCGCAGGGCGGCAACATCGGCAACTCCCTCCACGAGGACGACCTGATGCCGCAGGCGCTCGAAATCCTCGCCAAGGCGAAGGAGAAGGGCGTCAAGGTCTTCCTGCCCACGATGTCCGTCGTCGCCGACGCGTTCAGCAACGACGCCAACGCCAAGGTCGTCCCGACCGCCGAGATTCCCGAAGGCTGGGAAGGCATGGACGTCGCCGCGGAGAACCTCGCCGAGTGGAAGGACGTGATCCTCGGTTCCAAGACCGTGCTCTGGAACGGCCCCGTGGGCGTCTTCGAGATGCCCAACTTCGCGAAGGGTACCCTTCAGATCGCCGAAGACCTCGCCGAAGCGACCGCGAAGGGCGCCTACACCCTCGTCGGTGGCGGCGACTCCGTCGCAGCCGTGACGAAGATGGGCTACGCCGACAAGGTCAGCTACGTCTCGACCGGCGGCGGCGCGATGCTCGAAGCCCTCGAAGGCAAGGACCTCCCCGGCATCGCCGCGGTCCGCGAGTAACGGTAATTAAATCGAATGAGCGACAGGCGCTGAAGGTTTCTTCGGCGCCTGTTTCTGTGCGTGGACGGCGCGGGCGGGGACGTTCCGGCGGTAGGCGTAGATGAGGATGCAGATGCCCGCGATCACGAAGGGGATGGAAAGGAGCTGCCCCATGTTGAGGGCCATGCCCTGCTCGAAGCCGACCTGGGGCTCCTTGATGAACTCGATCAGGAAGCGCATGCCGAAGCAGCCGATGAGGAAGGCGCCGAAGAAGAAGCCGCGCGGGGTCGCGTCCAGCTTTTTGGCGTAGCGCCAGACGAGGAAGAAGCCCAGCAGCAGGTAGGAGAAGGCCTCATAGAGTTGGGTCGGGTGCTTCGCCACGGTCTCGCCGTTGCGCTCGAAGACGAAGCCCCACGGCAGCGTGGTCACGTCGCCGTAGATCTCCGAATTGAAGAGGTTCCCGAGGCGGATCATGCAGCCGGCGAAGGCGACGGCGATGCAGAGGCGGTCCATGATCCAGAGGAAGTCGAAGTCGTGGCGCTTCCCGTACTTGCGGGCGAACCACCACATCGCCAGCAGCAGCGCGATTGCGCCGCCGTGGCTCGCGAGTCCGCCCTCCCAGGTCTTGAAGATCTCCCAGAAGCCCTTCCAGCTGCCGAAATAGTAGTCAGGCTGGTAGAAGATGCAGTGGCCGAGACGCGCGCCGACGATCGTCGCGACGAGCAGGACGACGAGGAGCGTGTCCATCAGCCCCTCCGGGATCTGCTCCCGGCGGAAGAACCAGCGGAAGAGGTACCAGCCGATCACGAAACCGGACAGGAACAGCAGGGAATACCATCGGAGGCCGAAATTGCCGATATGGAAGAGGAACGGACTTACGTTCCAGTGGATAGCGAGAAAAGCAGTCATAACGTACAAATATAGGAATAATATTTGTAGCAATCCGCGCGCACAAATATAATACCATGAAGAAATATCTTCTTGTCGCAATTTCCCTTCTCCTCGGCTCCCCAGCCCTCGTTTCCGCCCAGGAAACCGTCGTCCTGACCCTTGAGAAGGCGATTGAAATTGCCCTGAGCGAGAATGTGTCTGTCAAGGTGGCAGACCTCGAAATCCAGCGCGCGGAATATGCCAGGAAAGGCACCTATGCCTCCCTGTTCCCGCAGGTCGATGCGAACGCGGCCTACCAGCGCACCATCAAGAAACAGGTTATGTATATGGACTTCGACATGGGCAGCCTGATGGGCGGCGCCCTCGGAGACGATTCCGCCTTCCCCGGCATGGGTGACAGCGGCGCCGGCGGCAAGGAATCCTGGGGCAAGGATTCCGGCGGCGGCATCGAGGTCGGCCGCTGGAACACCTATTCCGGCAGTATCTCCGCGGGCATGCCGCTCGTGAACGCCCAGCTCTGGAAGAGCCTCCGCATCAGCGCGCAGGACGTCGAGCTGGCCGTCGAGAAGGCCCGCTCCTCCCGCCTCGAGACCGTGACCCAGGTCAAGCAGGCCTTCTACGCCGCCCTCCTTGCGAAGGAAGTCCTGAACGTCTATACCCAGGTCTATGAGAACGCGGTCGACAATTTCCGCCAGACCGAGATGCGCTACAACGTCGACAAGGCCTCCGAGCTCGACTACACCCGCGCGAAAGCCAACATCGCCAACGCCATCCCGAACATGTTCGACGCCGAGAACTCCGCCTTCCTGTCCCTGTGGCAGCTCAAGGCCGTGATGGGCATCGACCTCGACACGGAGGTCGAAGTCGCCGGCGAACTCGGGGACTATGCGGAGCACATGCTCTACGACCTCGCGCAGGGCGACGACGCCGACCTCTCCCGCAACTCCGCGATGCGCCAGCTCGCGATCCAGGCGGAGGAGCTCGCGAACATGGTCAAGCTGCAGCAGTACGCCGCCCTTCCCTCCCTGGCGCTGCAGTTCAACTACAGCATGAACGCGATGACCAACGACTTCAACTTCAGCGAGTACAAGTGGACCCCGTACTCCTTCGTCGGCCTCAGCCTCTCCGTCCCCATCTTCGCGGGCGGCAAGCGCCACGCCGCCGTGCGCCAGGCCCAGGTCCAGCGCGACGAGCTGAAGCTCCAGACGGACAATACGGAGCGCCAGCTGCGCATCGCCATCCGCCAGTACCTCAGCCAGATGGAGACCGGCATGAAGAGCTACACCTCCGCCGAGGAGGCCTGCAACCTCGCCCAGAAGGCCTACGACATCGCGACCAAGTCCTACAACATCGGCCGCAGCACCCTCACGGACCTCAATGACGCCCAGCTCGCCCTGACCCAGGCGCGCCTCGGCCTCTGCCAGTCCGTCTACGGCTACCTGGTCGCCAAGGCCGGCCTCGAACAAACCCTCGGATATGATTTCAGCGAATGATAAAACAACCCACGATATGAAACGAATTTCCCTACTCCTGACCCCTGCCGTGCTGCTCCTGCTCGTTTCCTGCGGCGGCGGAAAGGGCCCTGCGGCAACCGTCGCGGCCCCGGACGCCCCGGTCAAGGTCGAAACGGCGCTCGCCGCTTTCCAGGACGTGCCGCAGCAGGAGGTCTATTCCTCCACGGTCCAGGCCTACGCCGTCAACAACGTGGTTCCGCAGAGCGGCAACCGCATCGCCAGCATCCGCGCCGAGGTCGGCGATTTCGTCCGCGCGGGCCAGGTGCTCGCCGAGATGGACCGCGTCAACCTGAACCAGACGCGCCTGCGCCTCGTCAACGACTCGACCGAGCTGAGCCGCCTGCGGGAGCTCTATCGCCAGGGCGGCCTGTCGAAGTCCGACTTCGAGGCCGCCGAGCTGGGCTACAACGTGAGCAAGGCCTCCTACGAGAACCTCCTCGAGAACACCGTCCTCCGTTCCCCCCTGAACGGCGTCGTGACCGCCCGCAACTATGACAAGGGCGACATGTATGCGATGACCCAGCCGATCTTCGTCGTGCAGCAGATCACCCCCGTGAAGCTGATCATCGGCGTTTCCGAGAAAGAATACACCCGCGTCCACAAGGGCGACGAGGTCCGGATCGAGGCCGACGCCCTCCCGGGCCGGACCTTCACCGGCAAGGTGAACCGGATCTACCCGACCGTGGACCCGGCCTCCCACACCTTCTCCGTCGAGGTGGTCGTTCCGAACAACGACCGGGCGCTCCGTCCGGGCATGTATGTCCGCAACACGATCACCTTCAGCACGAACCGCTCCATCGTCGTCCCGGATGCCGCCCTCGTCCGGCAGCAGGGCTCCGGCCAGCGCTTCGTCTATGTCGTCGGCCCCGATAACACGGTCTCGCTCCGCATCGTCGAGCCCGGCGTCCACTTCGGGACGGACTTCGAGATCCTTTCCGGCCTGCAGGAAGGGGAGCGCATCGTCGTCAAGGGACAGTCCTCCCTGAAGAATGGTTCAACCGTCGAAATCCTCTAAGCCATGAGCATCTACAGGACAGCGGTCAAGAACCCGGTCACGACGGCGCTGGTGTTCATCGCGTTCATGATCTTCGGTATCTTCTCGCTGATGAACACGTCCATCGCCCAGTTCCCGGACTTTGACGCGAACGTCATCATGGTGATGTCCTCGTACCCGGGCGCCAGCGCCTCGGATATCGAGACGAACCTGACCAAGACCCTTGAGAACGCGCTCAACAGCGTCGAGAACCTCAAGGAACTGAACTCCCGCTCGCGGGAGAACATCTCCGTCCTCATCCTCCAGTTCAAATACGGCATCGACATCGATGAAGCCACGAACGACGTGCGGGACAAGCTCGACATGGTCAGTTCGGCGCTGCCGGACGGCGCGTCGAACCCGACCATCTTCAAGTTCTCGATGGACGACCTCCCGATCCTGATCCTCTCCGCGACGGCGGACGAGAGTCTCCCGGGACTGGACAAGATCCTGGACGACCGCGTGACGACCCCGCTCGCGCGCGTCTCCGGCGTGGGTACGGTTTCCGTGACCGGCGCCCCGACCCGCGAGATCCAGGTCTACTGCGACCCGAACAAGCTCCAGGCGTACGGCCTGAGCGTCGGCACGATCGCCCAGATCATCGGTGCGGAGAACCGCAACCTGCCTTCCGGCAGCATCGACGTCGGTACCAGCACCTATTCCCTCCGCGTCCAGGAGGAATTCACCGACCCGTCGGAAATCCTGGACATCGTCCTCGGCAGCATGAACGGCCGGACCGTGTACCTGCGCGACGTCGCGACCGTCCGTGACGGGAGCAAGGAGAAGGAGCAGGAGTCCTACACGGGCGGCGTCCGTTCCGCCCAGATCGCAATCCAGAAGCAGACCGGCGCCAACACCGTCAACGTGATCCGCGAGGTCAAGAAGCAGCTCGCCGAGATCGAGAAGGACCTCCCTTCCGACATCCGCATCGAGACGGTCATCGACTCCTCGGACAACATCATCAACACGATCAACACCCTCCGCGACACGATCATCATCACGTTCCTCGTCGTGATGCTCGTCGTCTTCGTGTTCCTCGGCCGCTGGCGCGCGACCTTCATCATCGTCCTCTCGATCCCGATCGCCCTGCTCGCCTCGCTGGTCTACCTCTTCGCGACGGGCAACACGCTGAACATCATCTCGATGTCCGCGCTCTCGATCGCGATCGGCATGGTCGTGGACGACGCGATCGTCGTCCTGGAGAACGTCTCGACCCACCTCGAGCGCGGCGAGAAGCCGAAGGAAGCCGCCGTCCTGGCGACCTCCGAGGTCGGCATCTCCGTCATCGCTTCGACCCTGACGATGCTCTGCGTGTTCCTCCCGCTCACGATGGTCAGCGGCATGGCCGGCATCATGTTCAAGCAGCTCGGCTGGATCGTCAGCATCATCATGATCGTCTCGACGACCGCGGCCCTGACGCTGGTCCCGATGCTCTGCTCGCGCTTCCTGCGCAGCGGCCGCAAGACCGGCAGGGCCTACCAGGCCGTCTTCGGCCCCATCAACCGCGGCCTGGACGCCATCTCCGCCGGCTACGCCCGCCTCATCAACTGGGCCGTCACCCACCGCAAGACCGTGATCCTGAGCGCCGCCGGCGCCTTCGTGGCCGTCATGGTCCTGCTGGCCCCCGGCCTGAACACCGAATTCTTCACGATGGGCGACCAGGGCCGCCTGTCCGTCTCCGTCGAGCTCCCGGCCGGCACGGCCCAGCAGGTGACCGCCGACTTCGCGGCGCGCCTCTACGGCGAAATCACCGAGGCCGTCCCGGAAATCCAGCGCTGCAGCTACTCCTTCGGCCAGGCCGACGCGGACAACGCCTTCGCGAGCATGCAGAACAACGGCTCGAACATCCTCTCGATGAACATCAACCTCGGCAGCCAGAAGACCCGCCGCCGCAGCAGCGCCGAAGTGGCGGACGTGGTGCGCGGGATCCTCGCGAACTATCCGGAAATCAAGCGCGGAACCGTCTCGGACGGCGCCGGCATGATGGGCGGCGCCTCCACGGTCGAGCTGGAAATCTACGGCTACGACTTCGAGACGACCGACCGGGTGGCCGGCGAGCTCCGGGAGAAGATGGCCGCGAGCCCGACCTTCTCCCAGGTCATCCTGAGCCGCGACGAATATACGCCGGAATACCAGGTCCGCTTCGACCGGACGAAACTGGCGCAGAACGGCCTGAATTCCTCGACGGCGGGCGCCGCGTTCAGCGCCGCGATGAGCGGCTCCGTGACCTCCTTCTACCGCGAGGACGGCGAGGAGTACGACATCCGCGTCCGCTACGCGCCGCAGTTCCGCACCAGCGTCGAGGACATGGAGAACATCATCCTGTACAACGCGGCCGGCCGCGCCATCCGCATCAAGGATGTGGGTGAGATCGTGGAGTCCCGCGTCCCGCCGACCATCGAGCGCAAGGACCGCCAGCGCGTCATCACCGTGACCGGTACGGTCGCGCGCGGCGCCGTGCTCGGCCAGGCGGTGCAGGAGACCCGGCGCATCGTGGACGCCTCCGAGATCCCCGCCGAGCTCTCGGCGGTCATCGCGGGCGACTACGAGGAGCAGCAGGACATGTTCAAGGACCTCATCACCCTGATGATCCTGATCGTGATCCTGGTCTATATGGTCATGGCCTCCCAGTTCGAGTCCTTCATGAGTCCGTTCGTGATCATGTTCTCGGTCCCGTTCGCCTTCGTGGGCGTTATCCTGGGACTGCGGCTGACGGGCACGGCGCTCGGCGTGATGGCGATGATCGGCATCCTGATCCTGCTCGGCATCGTCGTGAAGAACGGTATCGTGCTGATCGACTATACGATCCTCTGCCGGGAGCGCGGGATGAGCGCCGTCGAGGCCTCCGTGACCGCGGCCCGCAGCCGACTGCGCCCGATCCTGATGACGACCCTGACGACCGTGCTCGGCATGCTCCCGATGGCCCTCGGCCGGGGCGAAGGCGCCGAACTCTGGCGCGCCCTCGGTATGACCGTCTGCTGGGGCCTCTCGATCTCCACGGTCGTGACCCTCGTCCTGATCCCCGCCGTCTACTGCGTCTTCGCGACGCGCCAGGAGCGGCGGAAGGCCCGCCGGGATGCGGCTTTAGCGAAATAGCAATGTATTGAAACACAGAGATATGAAAGCGATATTCATAGTGTATGACCAGGCCCGCGGCGAGGAAGTCGCCGAAATGCTGGAGCGCCTCGGCCAGCGGGGCTTCACCCGCTGGACCGACATCGCGGGCCGCGGCTCCGCCGACGGCATCCCCCATTTCGGCAACCACGCGTGGCCGGCGATGAACGATGCGATCCTGACCTTCGTGGAGGACGGCCTCGCGGCTCCCGTGCTGGAGGAGGTCCGCCGGATGAGCGGGGAAGCCCGGGACCTCGGCCTGCGCGCCTTCGTCTGGGACGTTTGCGATGCTTTTTAATGCGAAATTGTTATATTTGCAGATAACACCTAAATAACAGAAACAATGCAACAGGTAATCACCAATACGAATTTCAGCGAAATCCTCGCTTCGGACAAGCCCGTCCTCGTGGATTTCTGGGCGACCTGGTGCGGTCCGTGCCGCATGCTCGGCCCGACCGTCGACGAAATCGCCGCCGAATACGAAGGCCGCGTGGTCGTCGCCAAATGCAACGTCGATGATGCGGAAGACATCGCGACCCAGTGCGGCATCCGCAACATCCCGACCCTGATGTACTTCAAGAACGGCCAGATGGTCGACCGCAGCGTCGGCGTCGTCTCCAAGGCCGACATCGAAAGCAAACTCAACGCTATCCTCTAGAATATGAAGAAACTCATTATCGCTGTCGCTGCGATTTTTGTTTCCGTGGCGGCTTTCGCCCAGGGCGGCGGCATCGTCGCGGGCTATACCGCGTCCCAGATGTCCCTCAAGGATGAGATCAAGAACATCGGAATGAACGTCAAGTCCGCTCCGAACTTCCACGTCGGCTTCGCCTACAACCAGCCCCTCGTGCTCGGTTTCGCGATCCAGCCGGAAATCCTGTACGCCAACAAGGGTACGACCTACGGCATCGCCGGTACCGACGTCGTCGGCCGGATGAGCTACATCGAGGTCCCGGTCCAGCTCCAGTGGGGGATTGACCTCATCGCCCTGAAGCCCTATATCTTCGCCGAGCCTTTCGTCGGCTATGCCATCTCCGGCAAGCTGGACGTGAAGGGCATCGTCAACACCGCGAAGGATTTCGACATCAACGACCTCGACAGCCGTCTCGAGTACGGCTTCAGCGTCGGCGCCGGCGTGATGCTCCTCGGCCATATCCAGGCGTCCTTCAAGTACTTCTGGAACTTCGACCAGTGCGGCTTCGGCGACTATATGAAGAATGTCCAGACCGCGCTCTCCGACAGCAAGGGCTTCAGCGGCCTGAGCCTTTCGGCGGCGATCTTCTTCTGATAAACCGGTGATGGGAAAGGCGGCTGCAATCTTCTGCTCCTCCTACCCCGACATAGACCCTGCCTTCAACGAGGCGGCGCGGGCGGTCGTCCGCGCCCTTTGCGGCAGGGGCTTTGCCGTTGTATCGGGAGGTACCGTCCGCGGGACGATGAAGGTCGTCGCGGACGAGGCGGTAGCCTGCGGCGGGACCCATGTCGGCGTCCTGCCGCGCTTCATGCAGCAGTTCGCCCACCCGGACCTGACGGAACTCGTCTGGACCGACACGATGGCGGAGCGCAAGGAGCATATCCGCTCCGTGGCGCGCGACCTTGCGGTCGTGCTGCCCGGCGGCGTCGGGACGATGGACGAGTTCTTCGAGACCCTGACCCTCGCGAAGCTCGGGAAGTACGGCGGCCGGATCCTGGTCTGCAACTTCAAGGGCTATTACGACGGGCTGCGGATGCTGCTGGACAGTTTCGTCCGTGGCGGTATGCTGGACGCGCCCTCACGCGCGCTGGTGGAGTTTCCTTCCGATGCGGAGGAGTTTGAAAAGATGCTGGACCGATGCTGAAAGAAGAGATACCCGTCTGGCTTGGCGCTGACTGGAAAGCGCTGGAGGCGACCCTGGTCGCTTCCGTCGGGAGCGATATCCCGCTGCTGGACAGCACGAACGCTTCCCTCCTGTCGCACGGGGGCAAGCGGATCCGGCCCGCGCTGATGCTGCTCTCCGCCCGGGCCTGTGCTGCGGACGGGAAGGCCACGCAGGACAGCATCCGCTTTGCCGCGGCCGTCGAGATGCTCCACAACGCCACGCTCCTCCACGACGACGTCGCCGACGGGAGCGCCGAGCGCCGCGGACATCCGACCGTGCTGAAGCTGCTGGGACCGGCGGCCTCCGTGCTGGTCGGGGATTTCTGGCTGGTGCGCTGCATGGACTTGATCCTTGCCTCGAAGGAGCGGGGGGATGCCGTGCTGCGGGTGTTCTCGAAGACGCTGCAGGACCTCGCGGAGGGGGAGATGCTCCAGCTCCAGAAGGCCTCCCTCGGGGATACGACCGAGGCCGAATACATGCGGATCATCTATTCGAAGACCGCCTCGATGTTCGAGACGGCGTGTGTCACCGGCGCGATGTCGGTCGATGCGCCGGAGGCTTCGGTGGGTGCGGTGCGGGAATACGCCCGCTGCGTCGGCCTGGCCTTCCAGATCCGCGACGACATCCTCGACTACGACGGCGGGCAGTCCCTCGGGAAGCCGGTCGGCGTGGACCTGGAGGAACAGAAAATCACCCTCCCGCTGCTCGGCGCCCTGCTGCAGGTCGATGACGCGCGCGGGCGGGACATCCGCCGGATGGTCGGCGACATCCCGGACCATCCGGAATACTGCGACATGATCCGGGACTTCGTGCTGGCGCGCGGCGGCATCGCGTATGCCGAGGCGCGGGCGGACGAACTGGCCCGGAAGGCGGTGGAGGCGCTTGCGCCGCTGCCGTGGAGTACGGAAAGGGACCACCTGGAGGCGCTTGCGCGTTTCTCCGCAGACAGGAAAGTATGACGCTGGAAGAGATCCATGGGAACGAAGCGGTCGTGGCCGCGCTGGCCGGAATGGTGGATTCCGGGCGCGTGCCGCATGCCATCCTCTTTTCGGAAGAGGACGGCGGCGGGGCCTTTGTCCTCTGCCAGGCCTTCCTGGGGCGCCTCTACGACAGCCCCAAGATCGGGAAACTGATCCATCCCGACGTTCACTATGTCTTCCCCGTCCTCGCGGGCAAGCTCTCCGTGACCTATATCGCCGAATTCCGGGAGCTCGCGCTGCGCAATCCCCGCTTCACGGAGGAGCAGCTCGACGACGCCTGCGGCTTCGAGGGGAAGAACAGCGCGATCGCGGTCGCCGAGGCGAACGACCTCGTCGGCAAGCTCGCGTTCCACTCGCTGGAAGGCGGATGGAAGACGGTGGTGGTCTACCTGCCGGAGAAGATGAACGCGGCCGCCGCGAACAAGCTCCTCAAGTCGCTGGAAGAGCCTTCCGAGCGGACGCTGTTCGTGCTGATCTCCCATGCGCCGGAGAAGCTGCTCCCGACGATACGCTCGCGCTGCCAGCTGTTCCGGGTACGCCCGGAGGGGCTCGGCGCGCCGGCGGAGAACGAAGGGGAGGAGGTCTACCGCGCGCTCTTCGCGGCACTTCTCGACGCGCTCCTCGCGCGGGACCTCTCCGCCGGGCTCGACGCCGGGGAGCGGATGGCGGCGCTGCCGTCCCGCGACCGGATGAAGGCGTTCTGCCGCTACGGGAGCGCATGCCTGCGGAAGGTGTTTCTGCTCCAGCAGGGGCTGCCGCAGCTCGCCGGGGTGAATGAAGCTGAAAAGGCTTATTATGAGCGGCTTGCCGCCTCCTTCAAGAAGACGTTCCCGCGCGCCGCAACGGGGGTTTTCGACCGGACGCAGACGCTCCTGGAACGAAATGTAAACCAAAAAATCGCGTTTACCGACCTGGTGAACCGTTTCTATATGCTAGCCGTATGAATACCGACTACGAGACCATCCAATTTGACTGCAGCCGCGGCTGCGCCGTCGTCCTCGACGAGGAGACGGGGGAGCGCGCGTGTACATACCGCCAGGGCTGCTGCAAGCTGGGCGACCACGACTGGCTGAAGGGTGTCGGCAAGGCCGAGAACCCGAACCTCTTCGAAGTCCGCTTCAAGAATACCCGCAAGGGAATCTATATCAATGACTCCGGCCAGAACATCCGCCAGGGCGACCTGGTCGTCGTGGGCGCTGCGAACGGCCACGACCTCGGCATCGTGACCCTCGAGGGGGCGATCGTCCTCCGCCAGATGCGCGCCAAGGGCATCGACCCGGCGACCGCGACCTTCCAGAAGATTTACCGGAAGGCCCGCCCGGCCGACATCGCCCGCTGGCAGGAGGCGATCGCGCGCGAGCAGGAGACGATGATCGACGCCCGCCGCATCGCCGCCGAGATGGGCCTGGACATGAAGATCGGGGACGTGGAGTTCCAGGGCGACGGCACGAAGGCGATTTTCTACTACATCGCCGACGGCCGCGTGGACTTCCGCCAGCTGATCAAGGTGTTCGCGGAGGAGTTCCGGATCCGCATCGAGATGAAGCAGATCGGCGCGCGCCAGGAGGCGGGCCTGATCGGCGGCATCGGCGTCTGCGGCCGCGAGCTCTGCTGTGCGAACTACATCACCGGCTTCCAGTCGATCACGACTTCCGCCGCCCGCTGCCAGGACCTTTCGCTGAACCCCCAGAAGCTCGCGGGGCAGTGCGGGAAGCTGAAGTGCTGCCTGAATTACGAAGTGCCTGTGTATCAGGACGCCCAGTCGCGGATTCCGAAGGTCTCCGAGCCGCTGGAGTTCGAAGACGGGCAGGCCTGGCTGATGAAGACCGATATCCTGAAGGAGATCATGTACTTCTCCTACGACAAGGGCTCCTTCGCCGACCTGTACCCGCTCGACGCCGCCGAGGTCGCGGAAATCATCCGGATGAACCGCAACGGCGTCAAGCCGGAATCCCTGCGCACCGAGCCGGAGCCGCGGATGCCGGAATTCATCACCGCCGTCGGCGACGACAGCATCACCCGGTTCGACAAGCCCAAGCGCCGCAAGAACGGCCGCGGCCGGCGCAACAAGCGCGGCGGGAACGGCGGGAACGGTTCGAACGGCGGGAACGGCGGGGACGGTTCGAACGGCGGGAACGGCGGGAATGGCAAGCCGAAAAATGAAGCCTAGGCTGCTGCTCCCGGTCCTGCTGCTGATGGCAGCCGCCTGCCACGCGCCGCGCGTGGAGGAGTCCTTCCGCGACGCCGCCGCGCTGCCGCCGGACGGCTGGTACACCTTCGAAATGACGCTGGACGACCCGCAGGGCCGTTACGACCTTTCCTTTTATACCGATTTCGCCGGCCGGCCGGCGGAGGCCTCCTTCCCGGTCGTGGTGCGGCTGACCGCGCCGGACGGGGCGCAGATGGAGGAGCAGGTCTTCTGGGACACCGCCCGCCGGCGCGTGCTCTACCGCCGCGACATCGTCCCGCCGCAGACCGGCGTCTGGACGGTCGCGCTCTATCTCCCGGAAATCCGGGGGATGCGCGGCGTCGGCATCATCCGCGAAAAGAAACGTTAGCCTATGGGACACGGGAAACTCCGCAAGTTCGCCGAGAACGAGACCTTCCGCTGCCTGCTGCAGCCCTCCGCCGAAGAACTGCTCTCCGACGGCTATTTCTCCCTGAAGGACCATCCGGTCAAGGGCCACTGGAACGAACGGATGTTCGACGCCGCCCGCCCGATCGTCCTGGAGCTGGGCTGCGGGAAAGGGGAGTACACGATCGACCTCGCCCGCCGCAATCCGGAATGCAACTACATCGGCGTCGACATCAAGGGAGCCCGCCTCTGGAAAGGCGCCAAGGAGGCCCATGAGTCCGCCCTCGGCAATGTCGCCTTCCTCCGCACCCGCATCGAGTTCATCACCGCCTTCTTCGCCCCCGGCGAGGTTTCGGAGATCTGGCTGACCTTCTCGGACCCCCAGATGAAGAGCGAGAATTCCCGCCTGACTTCGCCGCTCTTCCTGGAGCGCTACCGCAGGATGCTCGCGCCGGGCGGCCTGGTGCGCCTGAAGACGGACAGCCGCTTCCTCCACGAGTACACGAAGGCGGTCGCCGCCGCCAACGGCCTGCAGCTCACGGCCTGCACGGACGACCTCTACGGCAGTGAACCCCGGCTTCCGGAGCCCGCCCTCTATGAGGTTCAGACCTATTACGAGAAGATGTTCCTCGCGATGGGCCTGAAAATCACCTATCTGAGTTTCATTATCGACCACGACGGCCCCTACGCCTATCCCGACTTCGATGCCGCCTACTGGCGCAGCGTCGAAGGCCCCCGCCGCACCTTCTCCCACCAGCCCTGACGGCGCCGGTCCTCCCTGTCATTCCGAGCGAATCGCCCCTCTGTCATTCAACTGTTTTCCTGAGATCGTCGAAAAAACGCCGCCTCAGAAAAACAGTTCTTTCTGCTATATTCCGCTGTCCGGAAGGATCCAGTGGATGCGGCGGCCGTCGCGCTCCATGCCGCGGAACCAGGTCATCTGGCGCTTGGCGAACTGGTGGATGGCGTTGGCGAGGAGGGTGCGCATCTGCTCGCCGCTGAGCTGGCCGAGGACGTGCTGCGTCACGAATTTGTATTCCAGGCCATAGTAGATCAGGTCTTCGGCAGGGATGCCGGAGGCAAGCAGGCCGCGGACCTCGTCCACGAGGCCTTCCGCCAGGCGCGCGTCGAGGCGGGCGTCGATCCGCGCGTTGCGGGTCTCGCGGTCCACGAGCGTGCCGATGTAGCAGGTCCGCTGCGGGAGCAGGGCGGGATCGACCGCCGGATGCTCCCGGTCGAAGGCGTAGCCGCAGGTCGCGGCCTCGATGTAGAGGCCCGTGCCGCCGCACAGGATCGGGATGCCGCCCCGCCGCAGGATGTCCTGGTACGCGGCGGCGAAGTCCTGCTGGTATTCATAGACATTGTATTTGCTGCCCGCCGGGCGGATGTCGATCAGGTGGTACGGGATTTCGCCGTATTCGGAGAGGTCCTTGCCCGTGCCGATGTCCATCCCGCGGTAGACCTGGCGCGAGTCGGCGGAGAGAATCTCCGCCAGCGGCGCGCCGGCGAGGCGGTTCAGCGCCCGGGCGAGGGAGACCGCGACGCGGGTCTTCCCCGAGGCCGTCGGCCCGAGGACACACACGAGGTCCGTCCGGCCCGTGCGCAGGTCCTCCAGCAGCGCCGCCGGTTCCAGCATCTCCGGCTCCGGCAGCTCGGCGGGGATGGTGAATCTCATTTTCGGCATACGGCGAAGTTACGATTTAATTCCTATCTTTGCACCCTATGCCGAAAGCGAAAAGCAAAATCCAGGTCAGCAACCGGCGGGCCTCCTTCGACTACGAGTTCCTGGAGACCTACACCGCCGGCATCGTGCTGGCCGGCACGGAGATCAAGTCCATCCGGGCGGGCAAGGCCTCGCTCCAGGATGCCTATTGCTATTTCGATGCGTCGGGGCAGCTCTATGTCCGCGGCATGAACGTCGCCCAGTACTTCTGGGGCTCCTGGGGCCAGCACGAGCCCCGGCGCGACCGCAAGCTCCTGCTGACCAAGCGCGAGCTGCGCCATCTCCGCCAGGCCGACAAGGAAAAAGGCCTCACGATCGTCGCCGTCCGCCTTTTTGTCGCCGACAACGGCTACGCCAAGCTTGTCATCGCCCTCGCCCGCGGCAAGAAGCAGTACGACAAGCGCCAGTCCATCAAGGAAAAAGACGTCCGCCGCGAGCTCGAACGCGGCTGACCCCTCCCTCAGCCGCCCTTCCTCCGCCCCACCTTCGCCCCGCGCCCGTGTCCCCTGGCGCTGCCCACCAGACACGATTCGGGCGAGATTGTGTCTTTTGGGGACAGGGATGGGGTTTGGAGACACGATTCGGGCGAGATTGTGTCTTTTGCGAGCGGGAAGGGGGTTGCCAGACACAATTCGGGTGGAAATGTGTCTTTTGGGGGCCGGGAGGATGGGGAAGGAGTGCCGGGGCATGTGGGGAGTGCTGGGGGCGAGCGACGTGGGCGTTATTTGCAAGGAGCTGGAACAGCGTGGATTATGAAAAGGACTTATGTGATTTGCATAAGTCGGTTTTGCTGGGTGGTGATAATCAGTGCTTTATGATTTACGCGTTGCGGGTACGGGTAGGGGGCGGCGGGGGGATACTATGTTGCCTGAAACCCTTCGCTGTCTTCGACAGCTCGTCCCTCCCGCTGCGCTCGGAATGACAGGGGGGCTGCGCTCGGAATGACAGGCATGACGGGGCAGGAAGCAGAAAAGACTATTTTTCTGAGTAGCCCTTTTTTGGGATATCTCAGGAAAATAGTCTTTTCTGCGTTCTTTCTGCGTTCTTTCTGCGTTCTTTCTGCGTTCTTTCTGCGTTCTTTCTGCGTTCTTTCTGCGGGGAAGGAATCAGAGGCCGAAGGCGGCGCGGATGCGGGAGACTTCGTCGAGGGCTTCCCAGGCGAAGAAGCGGACCTCGCGCTCGACCTCGCGGCCGTCGCGGATGAGCTTCATCTTCCGGGTGTAGGGCTCCTTGCCGAAGTGGCCGTAGGCGGCCGTCGGGAGGTAGATCGGGTTCTTCAGGCCGTAGCGCTCGATGATTCTGGCGGGGCGCAGGTCGAAGAGCTCGCGGACCTTGTCGGCGATTTCCGCGTTGCTGAAACGGGAGGTTCCGTAGGAGTTGATGTAGACGCTGACCGGGCGGGCGATGCCGATGGCATACGCCAGCTGGACCTCGATCTCGTGGGCCACGCCCGCGGCGACGAGGTTCTTGGCGATGTGGCGGGCGGCGTAGGCCGCGCTGCGGTCCACCTTCGAGGGGTCTTTCCCCGAGAAGGCGCCGCCGCCGTGGGCGCCCTTGCCGCCGTAGGTGTCGACGATGATCTTGCGGCCGGTCAGGCCGGTGTCGCCGTGGGGTCCGCCGATGACGAACTTGCCGGTCGGGTTGACATAGAGGTCGAAGCTGCCGTCGAAGAGGGCGGCGGTCGCCGCCGGAAGGCTCTCGATCAGTTTGGGGATCAGGATGTTCCGCACATCTTCCGTGATGCGCGCGTGCATGGCCTCGTCGCCGTCGAATTCGTCGTGCTGGGTCGAAAGGACGATGGCGGCGATGCGGAGCGGCTTGTTCGTGGCCGCGTCGTACTCGATGGTGAACTGGGACTTCGCGTCCGGCCGCAGGTAGGGCATCAGGGAGGTCTTCTTGCGGATGTCGGCGAGGATCTGGAGGATCCGGTGGGCGAGGGCCAGCGGGAGCGGCATGTAGTTCGCCGTGTCGTCGCAGGCGTAGCCGAACATCATGCCCTGGTCGCCGGCGCCCTGGTCGTCCGGATTCTCGCGCACGACGCCGCGGTAGATGTCACCGCTCTGGTCGTGGATCGCGGAGAGGAAACCGCAGGAACGGCCGTCGAAAAGGTACTCGGCCTTGTCGTAGCCGATGTTGCAGATAACCTCGCGGGCCACTTTCTGGATGTCGACCCAGGCCTCGGAACGCACTTCGCCGCCGACGACCACCAGGCCGGTCGAGCAGAAGGTCTCACAGGCGACTTTCGATTCCGGGTCCTGGCGCAGGAACTCGTCGAGGATCGCGTCGGAAATCTGGTCGGATACTTTGTCGGGATGTCCCTCGGATACGCTCTCCGAGGTAAAGAGATAGGTTTTCTTTTCCATTTTTAGCATTTTTTAGACGTGGTTGCAAGCAGTCAAATCTGTCCACGTATGTCATTTGCGCTGCAAAGGTATCAAAAGAAAAAGACAAAAAAAAGGAGGACACGGCCGTGTCCTCCTTTTTTCAGGAAAGTTGCCGACTTAGAACGACCAGCGGGCGCTGAGGAGCATCTGCCAGGTCGAGAGGAGGCTGTTGTAGTTCTTCCACTCGGGCTTGGTGAAGGTGTACTCGTTGTTCTTGTAGCTGAGGATCGTGTTGGAAGTCATCTGCTTGTACAGGCCCCAGTCGCTGTTCAGGAGGTTGGCGACGTTCTTGACGTCCAGGCTGATCTCGACCGTCTGCTTCTTGCCGGCGAGGTTGAAGTAGACGTCCTGGGCGACGCGGGCGTTGATGCGGTTGAGCCAGGGGGCGACGGCGCCGTTGCGGATGCTGTACTCGCCGCGGTGCTTGCTCAGGTACTTGTCGGAAGCGATGAAGCTCTCGAAGGCGGCCTTGTTCGCGTCGGAGCTGAACGGCATGCCCTTCAGCTGGTCGGCGGTCGGGATGTAGATGAGCTGGGAAGCGCCGGTGCCGCCGCTGACGTTATTCATCAGGTAGGAGACGCGGGAGTAGGAGTAGCTGCTGATGAAGCCGATGTTGTAGCCTTCATAGAAGACGCTCAGCTTCGTGGCGGCGTGGCTGCCTTCGGCGATCGTGTAGGCGATGCTGGCGATGGCGCGGTGGGGGGCGACGTAGTAGGCGTTGCCCAGGACCGGCTCGCTGGAGCCGTGGAGGCCGTAGGTGTTGGCGAACTCGGAGATCTGGTCGCCCTGGCCGTCGGAGACGCTCTTCGCGCCGCTGTTGGTGTAGGCCGCCATGAGGTCAAGACCCCAGTTGAAGCTCTTGGAAACCTGGGCGGTGACGGAGTAGTAGCTGCCGCGGAGGTTGGAGATGTTGTGGGCGTAGAAGCCGTTCACGTCCTTGCCGGCGCTGTTCTTGACGCCTTCCTTGACCCACAGGTTGCGGGGGGCGGGCTCGCCGGGGAGCTGAACGGTGCCGCTCTGCTTGTAGCCCAGCGGGCTGGCGTACACCTCGTTGAAGTTGGTGCTGTAGATGCCTTCGAGGGTGGCCTTGAAGTTGCCGGGGAGGTTGAAATCAAGCGCGAGGGAGCTCTTCCAGCTGGAAGGCATCCGCAGGTCGCGGGAAAGGATGGTCGTCGCCGTCGGGGCGGTCAGGTCAGCCTTCTTCCAGTTGCCGGACCAGACGTTGTTGATGATGGTCGAACGGTCGTTGGAGAATGCCGGGATGCCGGCACCGGCCTTCTTGACGATGTACTGGTACTGCAGGACGTTGGAGTTGCCGATGGCGGAAACGAGCCAGACGTTCGGGATGCGGCCGGTGTAGAGGCCGGTACCGCCGCGGACGACCAGGGTGCGGTCCTTCAGGACATCCCAGTTGAAGCCGACGCGCGGGGAGAAGCTCAGGGTCGGGTTCGGGACGTCGGAGGTCTTCAGGCCGGCGAAGGAGCTGCTCGGGTTGTTGACGCCGAGGGAGGTGAAGTCCTTGTTCTCATTGTCGGTCGGGATGGAAATGATGGGCATTTCCAGGCGCAGGCCGGCGGTCAGCTTGAAGTACGGGGAGAAGTTCATCTCGTCCTGGGCATAGAGGGAGGCCTGGGTGTAGTCGAAGGCCGGGAACGCCTGGGCGGTGGGATCGTCCAGGTTGGCGTGGGTGATCATGAAGCCGGAAGCCTGGGAGGTGCCGGTCTCGACGTCCTTCTTGAAGGCGTCCCAGCTGTCATAGATGAACCAGCCGTCGCCGCCCTGCATGAAGCCGTTCGTGGCGCGGTTCCACTCGATCTGGGCACCGGCGAGGAGGTTGTGGATGCCGGCGTTGAAGGAGAGTTCCTCGGTCGCGGTCAGCGTCTGGACGTCGCGCAGGTTGCCGTAGGTGAACGGGTCGATGCCGATGGTCGTCATGATGGCGTGGGTGTCGTTGCCGGAGGCGTTGTCCTTGGCGAGGATGTCCACGGTCGGGAAGAAGTCGCCCACGTAGGAGCGGGGCTCGTTCTGGTGGGACCAGGTCAGACGGAGCATGTTGTTGGCGTTGCCGAAGCGGGAGTTGAGCTCGGCGGCCACGGAGGTGAAGTTCTGCTCCTGGAAGTAGCGCGCGGCCTCATAGAAGAGGGCGGAAGGAGCCTGGCGGCCGGCGGAGTAGCGGTTGAAGGCAATCGCCTCGCCGGAGGGGCTGGTGAAGGAGGAGTTGGTTCCGCCGACCGGGGACATGGAGGAGCTCGGAGGGTTCGAACCGAAGGTGTGCGTGTGGCTGAAACGGACGTTCAGGCGGTTGTCCGCGTTGATGTTCCAGTCGATGCGGGCCAGGATCTTGTAGTCCGGGGTCTGCAGGGAGTAACCCTGGTAGCGGCCCGGATTGTATCCGAACTTGCTGTCGAGGAACTGCTTCATTTCGTCCATCTGGGCGACGGTCGGGTAGTTCGCGTCGACGTCGGCGCCCCATTTGTCGCCGGCGCTGTTGCGCGCGACGCTGGAGGAACCCGGAACGGTGTCGAAGGTGTACTCACCGTTGAGGAAGAAGAAGAGCTTGTTCTTGACGATGGGACCGCCGACGGTCGCGCCGATGGTGTGGTTGAGCGCCTTGGACCAGGGAACGTCCTCGCCGGCCACGTTGAAGCCGCGGAGTTTCTCGGAAGTGTAGTAGTCGTAGGCGCTGGCGTGGAACTCGTTCGAGCCGGACTTGGTCACGGCGTTGATCGCACCGCCCTGGAAGCCGCTCTGGCGCACGTCGAAGGGAGTGATGTTGATCGACATCTGCTCGATCGCGTCGAGGGAGATCGGGGAACCGCCGGCCGGCAGGTTGGAACCGATACCGAAGGCGTTGTTGAACGCGGCGCCGTCAACGGTCACCGAGGAACCGCGGTAGTTGCCGCCGCCGACCGCGAAGCCGCTGGTCGTGGTGGAAGCCTGCGGGGTCAGGAGCATGATATCGTTCATGCTGCGGGAGACCGTCGGGACGGAGTTCAGCTGACGGGCGCTGATGTTCGTCGCGGCACCGTTGCGCTCGCGGCGGAAGCGGGAGGCGTCGGCGATGACGACGGAGCTCTGGATCTGCTGCGTGTCGTCGGCCAGACGGGCGTCGAGGGTGAACTGCTCGCCGAGCTGGAGGGTGATGTCGTTGTAGACCTGACCCTGGTAGCCGAGGCTGGAAATCTCGATCGTGTAGGGACCGCCGGCGCGGAGGCCGTTCATCGTGTAGCGGCCGTCGGCGTTGGTCACGGCGCCGTAGACGGTACCGGACGGGGTGTGGGTCGCGATGACGGCCACGCCGATGATGGTTTCACCCTTCGTATCGACGATACGTCCGCCAAGGGAGGCGGTGGTCACCTGGGCAGAGGCGACCGTGCCCGCAACCACGGAAGCGATTGCAAGCAGGAAAACTTTGAAAAGCTTTTTCATTGATGAAAAATATGAAGGTAAATACTGTTTTTCCCTAGCAGGCCGCGAAGTTAACGCGTTGCGGGCAAAAATGAAAATATAAAAACGTTAAAACGTGCGGCCGTTGAAAACCCTGTGGAAAAAATGTTGATAACTCCGGTTTGCGCGCACGCGTATAAGGGGTAACTTTGCGTGTCTTGTTACGTTTTTCAAGATCATATTCTTATTTACTTATAATTTGTTATGTTTAAGCTAGTTAAACGAGTTCTGACAGTCCTTGCGGCTGTCTTCGTGGGCATCTCCGCGTACGCGCAGGTGACCACCTCCTCGATGAGCGGAAGGATTTCCGACGACCAGGGCCCCCTGATGGGCGTGGCCGTCGTCGCCGTTCACCAGCCTACCGGCACGCAGTTCTATGCCGTGACGGATGCGAAAGGCTACTACTACCTTTCCAACATCACCGCAGGCGGTCCCTACTCCGTCGAGATCTCCTGCCTGGGTTACGCGACCCAGACCTACACGGACATCAGCGTGGCCCTGTCCGACAACTACAGCCTCAGCGCGACCCTCAAGGAAGAGACCCTCTCCCTGGCCGCCGCGACTGTCAGTGTGGAAGGCAGGAATTCCAACATGAGTTCCGACCGCGCAGGCTCCATCACCTCCCTCGGTGCCCGTGAAATCTCCCGGGTCCCGACGATCAACCGCAGCCTCAACGACGTGCTGAAGCAGACCCCCCAGGCCTACGTCTCCGGCACGAAAGCCTACATCGGCGGCGGCTCCTACCGTGACTCCTACGTGACCGTGGACGGCGCTGCGATGAACAATGCCTTCGGTATCGGCTCCAACCTGCCGGCCGGCGGCTCCCCGATCTCCCTCGACGCCCTGGAGCAGATGGCCATCTCCATCACCCCCTACGACGTCCGCCAGAGCGGCTTCACCGGCGGTGGCATCTCCGCCACGACGAAGTCCGGTACCAACGAGGTCAAGGTGACGGTCTACTCCTCCTACCAGAACCAGAACATGCAGCGCTCCTACGCCTCGACCGGCGAACCGTACGACCGGGTTCCCAACCGCTATCTGATGTACGGCGCGACCGTCGGCGCCCCGATCATCAAGGACAAGCTCTTCCTCTTCCTCAGCGTCGAGAAGGACTCCTCGATCGAGCAGGGCCCGACCCGCAAGCTCTCCGAGCGTACCGTGGACGGCAGCGGCAACCTCGTTGACAGCGGCAAAGTCTTCACGACCGGCAACGACGGCTACGCCTATCCGTCCGCCGTCGTCCTCGACGCCGTCAGCAAGTACCTGAACGACAAGTACGGCTACGATCCGGGTCCCTACACGAACTACAACTACGAGACCCCCTCGATCAAGTTCCTCGGCCGCATCGACTGGAACATCAACCGGAACCACAAGCTCAACGTCCGCTACAACATGGTCAACAGCAAGTACGGTTCCGCCCCTTCGACCTCGACGACCGGTTTCGCGAACTCCGGCTTCTCGACCTCGAACAACGGTTCGATGTACGCGCTCTACTACAAGAACGCCCGTTACTACCAGGAGCAGAACTTCTCCTCCGTCTCCGCGGAACTTACCTCCCGCTTCATGGACGGCCGCCTTTCCAACTCCCTGCGTGCGACCTACTCCCACCAGTATGAGCCCCGCTCGGTCGACGGCGGTTACTTCCCGTTCGTGGACCTCGTCGTGAAGGACGTCAACGGTGACGGCAAGAACCACATCTACACGACCTTCGGTACCGAGGCCTTCTCCTACGGCAACCTCCGCGACGTCTCGACCGCCCTCGTGACCGACGAGCTGACCTACAACATCGGCATGCACAACTTCCTCGCCGGTGTCCAGTACGAGTTCGACCAGACGAAGAACGGCTTCCAGCGCATGGGCGCCGGCGCCTACGTCTACGAGTTCGCGAACGAGCAGGCCCTCTATGACGCCGCCGTGAACGGCACCCTCCTCAACATGAACAACGCGTCCCAGTTCGCCATCACCCACGGCAACAACGCGACCTTCGCACAGGAGTACCCCCGCTTCACCTTCGACCAGTTCTCCTTCTACCTGCAGGACCAGATGAGCCTGAGCGACAACTTCAAGCTCACCGCCGGCGTCCGCTTCGAGGTCCCGGTCTACCCGTCCCTCGACTTCAACCGCAACCAGCGCGTCGAGCAGGCGACCTTCGCCCCGACCGAGAGCAACCCGACCGGCAAGTACAACACGACCAACACCCCGGCCGCCCGCCTCTCCTTCTCCCCGCGTATCGGCTTCAACTGGGATGTCCTCGGTGACCGCAGGCTCGTCGTCCGCGGCGGTACCGGCGTCTTCGTCGGCCGCATCCCGTTCGTCTGGATCGTCGGACAGTCCGGTGACGCCGGCGTCCTCCAGACCACGGTGACCCGCGTCGCTCCGGAAGACATGATCCCGACGATCGGCACGGACCGCACCGCGATCCTGAACCAGATCTACCCGAACGGCTTCTCCGCCGTGACCGCAGGCCAGAACCTGACCTCCATCACCCTGATGGACCCGAACCTCCGGAATCCTACCTCCTGGAAGTCCTCCCTCGCGGTCGACGTCCAGCTCCCCGGCGGCTTCCTCGCTTCCCTCGAGGGTATCTACAAGAAGGACCTCAGCGTGACGACCCTGACCAACATCGGCCTCAAGGCGCCTACCTCCCTGATCGAGGTTCCCGACGTCGCCGCCCGTCCGTACTATGCGAACGGCTACTACGACAGCCAGATCACCGACGCCTACCTGATCAACAGCGTCAATGACTTCGCCAAGACCGGCTACTACTATTCCGTGACTGCCAAGCTCGAGAAATCCTACTGGAAGGGCTTCGCCGGAAGCATCGCCTATACCTATAGCGACGCCCGCGTGATCAACGACGGCGTCGGCGACCAGCCGGGTTCCGCCTGGAAGGGCCTCGTCTCGCAGCGCGGTACCAACAACGTCGAGCTCGGCGCCCCGAGCTATGTGCTCCCGCACCGCATCGTCGCGAACGCCAGCTACTCCGTGGATTACGGCAAGTTCTTCGGTACGACGATTGCCGTCGCCTACTACGGCGGTACGGCCTCCCGCACGAACCTCGACTACGTGAACAACATCTTCGGCGACGGCGCCTACCAGTACTCCCTGATCGACATCCCGACCGAGGCGCAGCTCAAGAACTGGACCTTCAAGGACAACGGCGACTACACCGCCGACCAGCAGAAAGCCGACTTCGAGCAGTACATCCAGAGCAACAAGTACCTCAGCTCCCACCGCGGCGGCATCCTGATGCGCAACGCCCTGACTTCCGGCTGGCGCCACTCGATCGACGTCAAGGTCAACCAGAACTTCTACTTCTACACCGGTCAGAACCACCACAGGCATACCCTCCAGCTCGGTGTGGACTTCAACGACTTCCATACCCTCCTGAATCCGGCGTGGGGCCGCGGCTGGTCCGTCAACACCAACGACTACGGCAACGGCAAGCCGCTCAACCTGACGAACCCCGCCGCCGTCTACACGACGGGTGCGAAGCCGGTCTTCCAGTTCCAGAAGAACGGTACCGAGAGACTGACCAGCGTCTATTCGAGAAGCGGTTCTTCCTGGCAGATGATTTTCAGCGTTCGTTACATCTTCTAATCGCCGACAGATATGAAACTCAATAAATTATTCCTTTTCTGCCTGGTGCCTTTCCTGGCGCTCGCCGGCTGTACCGACGACCTCCAGCAGGCCCCGGACCAGATCTCCACGGACAAGGGTGTCTATGAGGCCGCCCAGAACGGCAGCGACATCGTTGTCAAGCTCATTTCGACCGAGGACTGGACGGCCGACGTCGCCCCTGCGACCTCCCTCGACGAGGTTGACGGCATCACCGTGAGCCCCGCTTCCGGCCCCGCCTCCGACGAGCCCCAGGCCGTGACCATCCACGTCCCGGCGAACGCCGGTTACAACCGCGCCGCCCTGGTTTCCTTCATCGGCAAACGCCTGGCCGGCTCCGTCACGGTTTCCCAGCCCGGTGAGCTCGGCGAGCGCATCCTGAAGCTGACCGTCGCCGAATTCCTCGAGAAGGATGTGGACGCCAGCGTCTACTACGAGCTGACCGGCGAGGTGACCAGCATCACCGACGAGTACTACAACGACTTCTACCTGAACGACGGTTCCGTCGAGGGCCTGGGTATCTACGCCTACGGCCTGTTCGAGTACAAGGGCGCCGGCCGCATCAACAACTACATGCAGCAGATGGACATCCGCGAAGGCGACATCCTGACGATGCGCACGACCCGCGGCGCCTACAACGGCGTTCCGCAGGCGATGTACGCCTACTATGTCAGCCACGAGAAGTCCCAGAAGCCCAGCATCGCCCTCGACCTCGAGACCTATGAGGCTTCCGCCAAGGGCGAGACCTTCGACCTGAACGTCTCCTCCAACAAGGTGACCTGGAACCTCTCCGCCGACGTCGACTGGATCTCCTTCGAGCCGGCTTCCGGCAACGCCTCCGCGACCGTCAAGGTGACGGTGGCCGCCGGCGAAGGCGGTACGGGCACGATCACCCTCTCCGCCGAAGGCCTCGAGTCCAAGACCTGCACCGTGACCCGCGCCGACGTCACGATCCTGACCTGCGCCGAGTTCAATGCCCTCCCGGACGACCTGACCAAGAACTACCAGGTCTCGGGTATCGTCTCCGGCATCAAGGAAGGTGACCAGTACGGCAACTTCTACATCACCGACGCGACCGGGACCGCCTACATCTACGGCCTGATTCCCGAGAAGGGCGGCGAGACCAAGAAGTTCCAGGAAATCCTCGCGAACACCGGCCTGAAGGACGGCGACTACCTGACCGTCATCGGCCCGAAGACCTCCTACAAGGACAGCCCGCAGTTCAAGAACGCCTGGTATGTTTCTCACGTCGAGAGCCTGACCGTCGCGGAATTCCTCGCGACGGAAACCGGCGACAAGCCGTATGTCCTGAAGGGCACCATCACCAACGTGGCCAACACGAGCTACGGCAACTTCGACCTGAAGGACGAGACGGGCTCCGTCTATGTCTACGGTATCTACGAGGACTACACCGTTCCTTCCAAGGAGCGCGTGAAGGTCTTCGAGGCCCTTGGTCTGAAGGAAGGCGACATCGTGACCCTCTTCGGCCCGCACGGCGTATACAAGGAGCAGGACCAGGTCAACGGTTCCAGCTACATCCTCCACGAGGCCGGCGAGGCCCCGACCGAGGCGAGCATCGACCTCGACATCGAGGCCTATGAGGCTTCCGCCGCCGGCGAGACCTTCGAACTGAAGGTGACCTCCGCCAACACGAGCTGGACCCTCTCCGCCGACGTGGACTGGATCACCTTCGAGCCCGCGAGCGGCGACGCTTCCGCGACCGTCCAGGTGACCGTGGCCGCCGGCGAAGGCGGTACGGGCACGATCACCCTCTCCGCCGAAGGCCTCGAGTCCAAGACCTGCACCGTGACCCGCGCCGACGTCACGATCCTGACCTGCGCCGAGTTCAACGCCCTCGAGGACAACCCGGACAAGGCCTACCAGATCTCCGGCATCGTCTCCGGCATCGTGATGGACAAGGAAGACCCGACCAAGCCCAACAAGTACGGCAACTTCTACATCACGGACGCGACCGGTACCGTCTACGTCTACGGTCTGCTGCCCGAGAAGGGCGGCGCCACGGGCGCCGACGTGATTACCGCCCAGGGCATCGCCGAGGGCGACTATATCACGGTCACCGGTCCCAAGGCCTCCTACAAGGACAGCCCGCAGGGCAAGAATATGTGGTTCAACTCCCTTGTCAAGCACCTGACCGTCGAGGAGTTCCTCGCCCAGGAAGTCGGCGCTACGCCGTACGTCCTGCGCGGCACCGTCAAGAACGTGGCCAATACGGAGTATGGCAACTTCGACCTCGAGGATGAAACCGGTTCCGTCTACGTCTACGGTATCTACGAGGACTATACGGCCGAGTCGCGCGTAAAGGTCTTCGAGGCCAAGGGCCTGAAGGAAGGGGACATCGTGACCCTGATCGGTCCCCGCGGCGAGTACAAGGGCCAGTCCCAGGTCAACGGCTCGAGCTACGTCCTCCACGAGACCCCGGCCGAGTAACCGTCCTTTTTGTCAAAGAAATGCGCACTCCTTCCCGAGGGAAGCGGTGCGCTTTTCTTTTTTTATTAACTTTGAAGAACTGACCGAAAAAACGCCGAAAGATGAGACTGACCCGAATGCTCCTGACGCTCGCCGTGTCCCTGGTGATGGCCGGCTGCGAAGATCCCGCCGGGACGGAAGAATCCTTTACCCTGACGGTCGACCCGCAGAGCGTGACGCTCGGGCCGGAAGCCGATTCCCGGACGCTGAGCGTGCTCGGGACGGGGGACTGGAACGCATCGGCCTCCGACGACTGGCTGAGCGTGGACCCGCTTTCCGCCGCCGGCTCCGCGACCGCTCGCCCCGTGACGGTCTCCGTCCAGGCGAACACGGGCGGCGCCCCCCGCACCGGCAAGGTCTTCTTCATGCTGGCGAACGGCAAGGCGCGGGTCGAGGTCTCCGTGACCCAGACCGCCCAGGAGCCCCTCTCCATCGCCGAATTCATCGCCAAGCCCGTCTCCAAGGATACCTGGTACCTCCTGCGGGCGACGGTCGTCTCCATCGAAAGCTACGACTACGGCGACTTCTATGTCAATGACGGGACCGGAGAAATCCTCGTCTACGGCCTGACGGCGAAGAAAGCCGAGACGAACGACAAGTCCTTCGCGTCCCTCGGCGTGAAGGAGAGCGATATCCTGACGTTCATGGCGACCCGCGCGGACTACCACGGCAGCCCCCAGGCCGGCGGCACGGCCTACTACGTCAGCCACGAAGCCGGCCCCGCCCTCCCGCCCGTCTATGCGGATTACAAGGCGCCCGCCGCGGCCGCCGGCTGGCTGGAGCTCCCCGCGACCTCCGCGACTGACGACTGGATCTTCCTCCACCACGGGATGCAGATCGGCACCCGCCCGTTCCGCAACTACTCCGTCGAGTGGAACCGGAAGGACCTGGTCCCGATGTGGGTGGCCTATCCGCTGACCCGCGAGTCGATCGGCTACGGCAAGCGGACCGACGCCTGGGGCCTCGACCCGCTCCTGGAGGCCGAGGAGCAGCCTTACCTCGCCAACCGCTCCTACTACCCGACCAACAGCTACACCCGCGGCCACCAGGTCCCCTCCGCCGACCGCCTGGGCTACGAGGCCAACAAGAAGACCTTCTACGGGACGAACATGGCCCCGCAGAACAGCGATTTCAACGAGTATATCTGGGGAAAACTGGAAGAGAAGGTCCGCAGCTGGGCGAAGGCCTCCGACACGGACACGCTCTACGTCGTCTCCGGCTGCATCCTGGACGGCAGCACGCTGACCGTCGGCGACAACAAGGACAAGAAGGTGACCGTCCCCACCTATTTCTATAAGGTCCTCCTGCGCCTGTCGAACGGCCACTACGACGGCCTGGCCGTCCTGCTGGAGCACAAGAACTGCGAGAAGCAGGACAAGTACGACTATTTCCCGTACGCCCTGCCGATCGACGCGCTCGAGGAACTGACCGGGATGGACTTCTTCGTGAACCTGCCCGCGGATGACGCGGACTATGTCGAATCCCATGTTCCCGCCAGGTCCGACTGGTGGTGGAAATAAATGAAAGTATGAAAAGACTGATCTACATCCTCCTGGCGCTGTTTGTCCTGTCCAGCGCGAGCGCCTGCGGCCAGAAGAAGAAGGCGGCGGAGCAAATCGCCGTCGTCGGCTTCTACAACGTCGAGAACCTCTTCGACACCCTCGACGACCCGAACCGCGACGACGCCGAATTCCTGCCGGACGGCGCGAACAAGTGGACGCCCGACAAATACCGCCGGAAGCTGAACAACATCGCCCGCGCGATCCGCGCCATGGCGACCGAGAACGGCCAGTTCCACGCGATCCTTGGCCTTGCGGAGGTCGAGAACGACCGCGTCCTGAAGGACCTCGTCGCCTGCGAGAACCTCGCGAAGGCGGGCTTCAAGTATGTCCACCACGAAGGCTCGGACGGCCGCGGCATCGACTGCGCCCTCCTCTACCGTCCCGACCGCTTCAAGGTCCTCGCGAGCGAGAGCATCCCCTATGACTTCAACAGCAATATCGAATTCGAGTACAGCAAGGCCGAGCAGGCCGCCTTCTCGACGCGCGACGTGCTGATGGTGCGCGGGAAGCTGGACGGCGAGCCCTTCGCCGTCTACGTGGCGCACCTTCCGTCCCGGCGCGGCGACAAGGGGATGGACCTCCGCGCCCGCGGCGCCGAGATCATCTACGACCACGCGATGGCCCTGATGGACAAGTACCCCGGCATCAAGATCGCCGTGATGGGCGACATGAACGACGACCCGGTCGATGCCAGCATGACCGACTACCTCCACGCCCGCGAAACCCTCGCCGAGATGACCCCGAAGGAGTTCTTCTCCCCGTTCATGGCGATGCTGAAGGCCGGCTACGGCTCGATGGAGTACCGCGGGACCTGGGAGATCTTCGACCAGATCCTCGTGAACGACAACATCGCCCGCGCCCCGGCCGGCACGCTGCAGATCCGTCCGCTCGAGCAGGGCAGGTACTACGGCCGCGTCTTCAAGCCCGACTTCCTGATCCAGCAGTCCGGCCGCTACAAGGGGACCCCGTTCCGCACCTTCTCGAACGGCGAGTTCATCGACGGCTATTCCGACCATCTCCCCACGTTTGTTTATCTATCGAAATAATCCCCGGCTATGAAAAAAGCTATTTTGATCCTTGCAGCAGTCATGACCCTTTCCGCTTGCAATTCCGAGAAAAACCCGCTCCTGAAGGAGTGGAAGACCCCGTACGGCATGCCTCCTTTCGAGGAGTTCGCCCTTTCCGACTACGTCCCGGCGGTCAAGGCCGGCATCGCGGCCCAGGAGAAGGAAATCGAAGCCATCGTCAATAACCCCGCGGCCCCGACCTTCGAGAACACGATCGCGGCCCTCGACCTCTCCGGTGGCCTCCTCGCCAAGGTCGGCGGCGTCCTCTACAACGTCGCCGAGACGGAGAATTCCCCCGAGATGGAGGCCGTGATCGAGGAAGTGACCCCGCTCGAGTCGGCCCATAGCGACAACATCTACATGAACAAGGCGCTCTACGAGCGCGTCGCCGCCGTCTACAAGGCGGACCAGAGCGGCCTCACCCGCGAGCAGCAGATGGTCCTCAAGAAGTACTATGAGGCCTTCGAGCGCAACGGCATCGGCCTCGGCGAGAAGGAGCAGGAAGAGATGCGCGCCATCAACTCCGAAATCTCCGTCAAGTCCAACAAGCTCGGCAACAACATCCTCGCCGAGAGCAACGCCTTCAAGGAGCAGTTCGGCATCAGCGTCTCCGCCTACCCGACCGCGATGACCGAGACCGCCGACAGGGCCCTCCGCGAGAAGATGTTCAAGGCCTATTCGAGCCGCGGCCACAACGGCAACGACAACGACAACCGCCAGCTCGCCCTCGACATCATGGACCTGCGGATCCGCAAGGCCCGCCTGATGGGCTATGACAACCCGGCGGACTACATCCTCGAGAACAAGATGGCCGGCAACCACGAGACCGTGGACGCCTTCCTCGCCGACATCATGAAGGCCGCCGTCGCCCGCGCGAAGGAGGAAATCAAGGACATGCAGAAGATCATGGACCGCGACATCGCCGCCGGCGTCCTTCCGAAGGGCACGAAGATCCAGCCCTGGGACTGGTGGTACTATGCCGAGAAGGTCCGCAAGGAGAAATACGACCTCGACGAGAGCCTGACGAAGCCCTATTTCGAGATCGGCAACGTGAAGAAAGGCGTCTTCCTCGCCGCGAAGATCCTCTACGGCGTGAACGTCGAGCCCCTGCAGGACGTCCCGGTCTACAACCCGGAGGTCGAGGCCTACAAGCTGACCTATGACGACGGTTCCCTGATCGGCATCTTCACCTGCGACTACTTCCCGCGCGCCTCGAAGCGCGGCGGCGCCTGGATGAACAACATCCGCGACCAGTACATGGACGCGGACGGCAACGACGTCCGCCCCATCATCGTGAACGTCGCGAACTTCACCTCCCCGGATGCGGAAGGCCATGCCTTCCTGACCGTCGACGAGGTCCAGACCGCCTTCCACGAGTTCGGCCACGCCCTCCACGGCTTCCTCTCGAAGTGCCACTACAAGACCGTCAGCGGCACTTCCGTCGCCCGTGACTTCGTCGAGGTCTTCTCGCAGTTCAACGAAAACTGGGCCTTCCAGCCCGAGCTCCTCGCCCAGTACGCGACCCACTACAAGACCGGCGAGGTTATTCCGGCGGAACTGGTCGAAAAGATCAACAAGTCCCTCCAGTTCAACCAGGGCTTCATGACGACCGAACTCTGCGCCGCCTCGATCCTGGATATGAAGTGGCACGAGCTCTCCAGCATCGAAGGGATCGACGTGGATTCCTTCGAGGCGAAGGCCTGCAAGGAAATGGGCCTGATCGACGAAATCATTCCGCGCTACCGCACGACCTACTTCAACCACATCTTCTCCAGCGGCTACAGCGCCGGCTACTACGGCTACCTTTGGGCCGAAGTCCTCGACAAGGACGCTTTCGCGGCCTTCGAGGAGTCCCCGAACGGGGTCTTCGACCTCGCCCTGGCGAAGAAGTTCAAGGAGACCTTCCTCGAGAAGGGCGGCAGCGAGGAGCCGATGACCCTCTACAAGTCCTTCCGCGGACGCGAGCCCGACACGACCCCCTTCCTGAAGGGCCGCGGCCTGCTGTAGGAATAAAGGAATATACTTCTTATCTTTACGACGACGGACTAATAACATACCCTATGAAAACGCTCAGATTAACCTTTATCCTCCTTCTTGCAGCTATGGGAACCGCATTCGCACAGCAGCCCCAGGCGCAGCAGCAGCGGCGCCCCAGAACCGTCAGCATCCTTGAAATCTACGATGTCGAAGCCGGCACCCGGACCGTCGTCAAGGAATTCCAGGGGACCATCGAGGCCCCGAACTGGACCGTCGACGGCCGCTGGCTGATCTACAACAGCGGCGGACGCCTCTACAAGATCGCTCCGGACGGCAAGAGCGAGCCCTTCCTCCTCGACACGGGCTACGCCAACCGCTGCAACAACGACCACTGCCTTTCCTTCGACGGCAAGTATATCGCGGTCAGCCACGGCACCGCCGAAGACCGCCAGTCCCGCATCTATGTCCTCCCGATCCAGGGCGGCACGCCCCGCCTCGTGACGGCGCTCGGGCCGAGCTACCTCCACGGCTGGAGCCCGGACGGCCGGACCCTCGTCTACTGCGCGAGCCGCCAGAACGAGTATGACATCTACGCAATCCCTTCCGAGGGCGGCGCCGAAGTCCGCCTGACGACGGCCGAAGGCCTCGACGACGGTCCGGAGTTTACCCCGGACGGCCAGTGGATCTGGTTCAACTCCGTCCGCACCGGCCTGATGCAGCTCTGGCGGATGAAACCGGACGGCAGCGAGCAGCAGCAGATGACCTTCGACGAGGACCGCAACTCCTGGTTCGGCCACGTCTCCCCGGACGGCAAGCAAGTCGTCTATATTACCTATCGGAAAGGCGACCTCGAGCCCAACCAGCACCTCGCGAACAAGAACGTCGAGCTTCGCCTGATGCCGGCGGCCGGCGGTACCCCGAAGACCGTCGTCCAGCTCTTCGGCGGCCAGGGCACGATCAACGTGAACTCCTGGTCCCCGGACAGCAAGCGTTTCGCCTTTGTCAGCTATCGCCTCGAAGAAGACTAAACCTGACTCCCGCCCGTGAAAAGAACCCTTCTCCTCCTTCTGTTGCTGGTCCTGGCCGGACTTCCCTCCCGGGGCCAGAACAACCCGTATGATATCGATGACGAGTGCTACCGCCATTTCCAGAATGCGGAGCTGACGGCCGGCAAGCCCGAATACCGGGCTTACGGCGATTCGTTGCTCGCCCGTGCCCTCGCGGTGGGGGACAAGAAGGCGGAGGTGCTCTACTATGTCATGCAGCTCAAGGACGAGATCCGCAAGATTCCTCATTCCAAGCCGTTGACCCGGCAGGACGACCAGCGCGTCGAAGACGCGAAGAACATCCTGCTGGAGATCTCCGAGCGGTATGAATATATGCAGTACTACTACTACGGGCTGGAACTGACGCAGAACTACTACTACAACCACGGGCGGCGGGCCCAGGCGATGCGGCTCGCAGAGGATGCCTACGCCGACGCGATCCGGCGCAAGAACGAGTACGGCATCTGGTCCACGTCGCGCTACCTGGTCTCGCTCTACCGGAGCCGCGGAGACTTCCGTACGGCGAAGCGGTACATCCTCGATGCGCTCCGTACTCTCGAGACGACCTCCGACCCGACGATCCGGCGCCAGTCTCCGGCCCGCCTCTACTGTGACCTTTCGGATACCTATCCGGTCGGCAGTGATTCGATGTACATCAACATCGACAAGGCGGCGGAGACGGCCGTGAACTATATGGACTCCGTCCGCGTCCATTTTTACCAAACCGTCCGCCATGCCCTCCGCAAGGAGACCGACGCGTACCACCGGGAAGCGAATAAACTGCGGAACGATCCCGTCTTCGTCTCGATGGACATCGCGAAGCCGATCTTCTTCGAGTGCGTGGACGTCCTCGTCGACGGCGGGAAGGTGACGAATCCGGAACGGATCGCGGAGGAACTGTCCAGCTACCGCAACGTCAAGTTCGTCGCGAACATCGCCGAGAATTACGGGGACGGCGACTTTGCCTTCGCCCTCGAGAAGCAGCTGGTGGACCGGATCGAAAGGAATCTGGCGTCGATCGGCAGCGGAAACATCGAGGAGATGAATGCCGTCCTGGGCAACACGGAGCTGAGCGCGAGCCTCCGGGAAAAGGAGCGGGACCTGGCCCAGACGACGAAGCTTGCCATCGTCCTGCTCACGATCCTGCTGGTCAGCGCCCTGGTCGCGACCGTGCTCCGCATCGTCTCGCTGCGCAAGGCGCAGAAGAAGGATGAGGCGGTGATCGCGAAGCTGACCGAAGCGAACGAGCAGGTGCGCCTCGCGAACGAAACGAAGACCCGCTTCGTCCAGAACATGAGCCACGAGGTCCGCACGCCGCTGAATGCGATCGTCGGCTTCTCGCAGCTCCTCTCGCTTCCGGACGGTTCCTTCCCCGAGGAGGAGAAGGCCGAGTTCGCGAACCACATCGTCAACAACAGCAAGATGCTGAACATGCTCCTCGACGACATCCTGAACGCCTCGTCGATGGATTCCGGCGGCTACAGCATCCTCCTGGAGGACTGCGACTGCCACTTTGTCTGCAACGCCGCGATCAACAGCGCCGAACACCGCCTCCAGCCGGGCGTGACCATGACCTACAAGCCCGAGGAGCCGGGTCCGGTCCATATCCAGACCGACCCGCGCCGCCTCCAGCAGATCCTGATCAACTACCTGACGAACGCCTGCAAGCACACGACCGAAGGGAGCATCGTCCTGACGAGCTCGACCACGGCGGAGCCCGGCCGCATCGTCTTCGCCGTCGAAGACACCGGCACCGGCGTCCCGCCCGACAAGGCCGAAGCGATCTTCGGCCGCTTCACCAAGCTGAATGAATTCGTCCAGGGGACCGGCCTCGGCCTCAGCATCTGTCGCGAGATTGCGGAAAAGATGGGCGGCCGCGTCTGGCTCGACACCTCCTACGGCCCTCCCGGCGCCCGCTTCGTCCTGTCCCTGCCCCTCTAGTGAAAGGGAAAAAAGAAACCCTGCGGATTTCCGCAGGGTTCTTTTTTGCTAGACGTAGCTCGTGAGGAGTTTGGCGTGGCCGGAGGGTTCGAAGCGGACCCCCGGCTCGTCGCGCGTCAGCAGGACGGCCTCGCCGGCTTCCATCGGGCAGCCGTTCACGGTCGCGGTCCCTTCCATGCAGAGGACCATATAGAAACTGTCGATGCCGCCGAGGTCTTTCTCCACGGGGGCCGTCAGGTCGAAGAGCGAGGTCGTGAAGCAGGGGCACTGCACGAGCGGGGTCTCGGCGTTGTCGAAGTGCTCGTAGCGGGTCCGGTAGTCCGGCTCGACGCGCCAGTCGATCGCGTCCAGCGCGAGCTCCGTGTGGAGCTCCCGCGGCTTGCCGTCGAGGCCGAGGCGGCCGTAGTCGTAGATCCGGTACGTGACGTCGGAAGCCTGCTGGATCTCGGCGAGATAGGAGCCGCCGCCGATCGCGTGGATCCGCCCGGCGGGCAGGAAGAACACGTCGCCTTCTGCGATGTCGTAGCGGCTCAGGACCTCGGGAATCGTCCCGTCCGCGACGCGGCGGACGTATTCCTCGCGGGAGACCTCCCGGGCGAAGCCGGAGAGCAGGTGGCCGCGGTCCGAGCGGATGACGTACCACATCTCGGTCTTGCCGCGCTTGCGGTGGCGCTGCCAGGCGAGGTCGTCGTTGGGGTGGACCTGGATGCTGAGGTCATCGTGGGCGTCGATGAACTTGGCGAGCAGCGGGAACGGGCCGCCGTAGACCTCGCTCAGCGTCTTGCCGGCTTCGGGGCCTTCGGCGACGACGGACTCGCAGCCCGGGACGCCGGACAGGACCCATTTCTCGGTGCCCCAGACCAGCGTCTTCAGGATCGGTTTGAACTTGTAGACCATCGTGCTAGATCAGCGGTTCTTCGGTCATCGCCGCCGGCTGCGGGATGCCCATCAGTTTCAGGATGGTCGGGGCGACGTTGCAGAGGGCGCCGTCCTTGACGGTCTTGACGGCGTCGCCGGCGTTGATCACGACGAATTGGACCGTGTTGAGGGAGTGGGCCGTGTTCGGCGTGCCGTCCGGGTTGACCTCGAAGTCGGCGTTGCCGTGGTCGGCGGTCAGCAGGACGACGTAGTCGTGGGCGATTGCCTCGCGGACCACGCGGCCGACGAGCTTGTCGATGCACTCGACGGTCTTGGTCACGGCGGTATAGACGCCCGTGTGGCCGACCATGTCGCCGTTGGCGAAGTTCAGGATGATGAGGTCTTCCTTCTCGGTGCGGATCGCGTCGATCAGCTTCTCGGCGACCTCGGGGGCGCTCATCTGCGGCAGGAGGTCATAGGTCGGGACCTTCGGGGAGTTGACGAGGATGCGGTCCTCGTTCTCGAACTGCAGCTCGCGGCCGCCGTTGAAGAAGAAGGTCACGTGGGCGTATTTCTCGGTCTCGGCGATGCGCAGCTGGCGCTTGCCGGCCTTGGAGACCGTCTCGCCGAGCGTGTCGTTCACGAGCTCCTTGTCGAAGAGGATATGGACGCCGGTGAAGCTGGCGTCGTAGGGGGTCAGGCAGCAGTAGTAGAGCGGAATCGTGTGCATTCCTTCCTCAGGCATGTCCTGCTGCGTCAGCACGGCGGTCAGCTCGCGGGCGCGGTCGTTGCGGAAGTTGTAGAAGATGATGGCGTCGCCTTCCTCGATTTTCGCCACCGGGGCGCCGTTCTCGGTGATGACGGCGGGCTTGATGAATTCGTCGGTCACGTCGGCGTCGTAGGAAGCCTTGATGGCCTCGAGCGCGGAGGTGTGCTGCGCGCCTTTGCCCTCGACGAGCATGTCATAGGCCTCTTTCACGCGGTTCCAGCGCTTGTCGCGGTCCATCGCGTAGAAGCGGCCGCAGACGGTCGCCACCTTGCCGGCGGTCTCCTTCATCTTCTGCTCCAGCTCCTTGACGAAGCCGTAGCCGCTGCGCGGATCCGTGTCGCGGCCGTCCATGAAGCAGTGGACGAAGGCGCGGTCGCCGATGCCGGCCTTCTGCGCCTCGGCGAGGAACTCGTAGAGGTGCTCCAGGCTGGAGTGGACGCCGCCGTGGGAGCAGAGGCCCATGAAATGGAGCTTCTTGCCGCTCTTCTTTACATACTCATAGGCGGCCTTGATCTCGGCGTTCTCCATCAGCGCGTGCTTGCGGCAGGCGATGTTGATCTTGACGAGGTCCTGGTAGACGATGCGGCCGGCGCCGAGGTTCATGTGGCCCACTTCGGAGTTGCCCATCTGGCCGTCCGGGAGGCCGACGTATTCGCCGCAGGCCTGCAGGTGGCCGGCCGGATATTTCGCGCGGAGCGCGTCGATTTCCGGCGTGCCCTGCGACCAGATGGCGTTGGAGTAATTGTGTTCGCCCTCGCCCCAACCGTCGAGGATCATCAGGAGTACTTTTCTGTTCATTTCTGTATGTTTTTTTCGATCAATTCGTAATCAAGCAGCTTCTGCTCCAGGTTCGTCGCCTTGACCTTGATGCGGACCGGGTCGCCGAGGCGGAAGATGCGGTGGGTGCGCTTGCCGACGATGCGGTAGCGCTCCTCGTCGAACTCGAAGAAGTCCGACTTGATCTCCCGCAGGGAGACCATGCCTTCGATCTTCGTCGGCTCGATCTCGACGTACATGCCCCAGTCCGTGAGGCCGGAGATGTGGCCGGGGAACTCCTCTCCGACCTTGTCCTGCATGAACTCGACGAGCTTGTACTTGATGCTGGCGCGCTCCGCTTCGGCGGCGAGGACCTCGCGCTCGGAGGCGTGGACGCACTGCTGCTCGTAGTAGTCCTGCTTCTGGCTCTCCTTGCCGGCGAGGTACAGGGTCAGCAGGCGGTGGACCATCAGGTCCGGGTAGCGGCGGATCGGGGAGGTGAAATGGGTGTAGAACTTGAAGGCGAGGCCGTAGTGGCCGATGTTGTCGGTCGTGTAGGTCGCCTTCGCCATCGAGCGGAGGGCGATCATCTGGAGGGCGTCGAACTCCGGCTTGCCTTTCGCCTCGCCGAGCAGGTCGGTCAGCGAGCGGGCGATTTCGGAGCCGTTGCCGGTCGCGCCGAGCTTGTAGCCGAAATGCTTCGCGAAGGTGCGGAGGTTCTGGATTTTCTCGGTGTTGGGCTCGTCGTGGACGCGGTAGACGAAGGTCTTCGCGTTCTTCGCGGCGACGTGGTTCATCTGGCCGTTCGTCGCGACGAACTCCGCGACGGTCCGGTTCGCGAGGAGCATAAACTCCTCGATCAGCCAGTGGGACTCGTTCGAGACGGCCTCGTGGACGCCGACCGGCTTGCCGTTCTCGTCGATGTCGACCTTCATCTCCGGGCGCTCGAACATGATCGCGCCGTTCTTGAAACGGTTCCGGCGGAGGATGGTCGCGAGGGCGTTCAGGGGGAGGATGGCCGGCTCTTCGGGGACGTTGCCGAGGATGATTTCCTGGACCTCCTCGTAGTTGTAGCGGCGGTCCGAGCGGATGATGGTGCGGCCGATCCAGCGGTGGACGATCTCGGCCTTCGGGGTGATCTCGAAGACGGTCGAGAAGGTCAGCTTGTCCTCGTCGGGGCGCAGGGAGCAGAGCTTGTTGCAGAGTTTCTCCGGGAGCATCGGGACGGTCCGGTCCACGAGATAGACGGACGTACCGCGGGCCTGGGCCTCCTTGTCGACTTCGGAGCCCGGGCGGACGTACCAGGAGACGTCCGCGATGTGGACGCCGACCTCGTAATTGCCGTTCGGGAGGGCCTTGAACGACAGGGCGTCGTCGTAGTCCTTCGCGTCGGCGGGGTCGATCGTGAGGGTATAGGTGTCCCGGAAGTCCTTGCGGCCTTTCAGGTCCTTTTCGGTAATCTCTTCGGAAATCTTGTCGGCGGCGTTCTCGACCTCCTTCTCGAAGCGGTAGGGGAGGCCGTATTCCGCGAGGATCGCGTGCATTTCCGTGTTGTTCTCGCCTGGCATGCCGAGGACGTCGACGACGTGGCCCCAGGGGCCGATTTCGTTGCGGTTCCAGTGGTCCACGACGACGGCGGCCTTCATGCCGGTCTGACCGCCCATCTCGATGGCCTGCTGCTGGTCGACGGAGATGTCGTAGGGCATGTTGCGGCTCTGCATCAGGACCCAGGCCTGGGCGCCGACGAAGTGGAGGATGCCGACGAAGGGCTTGGGGTTGCGCTCGAGGATTTCGACGACCTCGCCTTCGCGGCGGCGGTCACGGCCGTGCTCCTTGAGGACCGCGACGCGGACGGTGTCGCCGTGGAGGGCGTTCTTCGTGCGCGACGCCTTGACGTAGATATCCTCATCCTGACCCTCTACGATGACGAAAATGAATCCGTCGCGGGTCATCTGGACTTTTCCGGTATAGACGGGTAAATTCTTGGGCCGGGCGTTCTTGCTGCGTTTGGCCAGCGCCTTGCGGCTGCCGGCATTTTTTCTGCCCGGATTGTGGCTGTTGTTCCTTGCCATTTGCTTTCTTCTAAATCATGCAAAGATAAGGATATATTTCGGATAATCCAGCGACAGCCCGACCGTACGGACCAGCAGATGGGCAAAATACGCGGCCATCAGCAGATGGAGCGCGGCGCGGCCGCCGGCCGGGATGAAAAGCCCGCCGAGCGCCCAGACTGCGAAGAACGCGACCATCGCCCAGAACATCGTGTTCCGGATCGGGCGGGAGGCGGTCGCGCCGAGGAAAATGCCGTCCCAGGTAAAGGCGGCGCAGCCCAGCGGCGGCATCGCCAGCAGCCACGGCAGGAAGCGGCTGCACTCCGCGACCACGGCGCCGTCGGAGGTCAGCAGCCGCAGGATCGGCACGCCGATGACGCTGTACAGGCCCATGAAGCCGAGCGCGATGCCCAGGCTCCAGACGAAGACGGCGCGCACGCTCCGGCGCAGCAGGACCGGCTCCCGCGCACCGATGAAGCGGCCCGTCAGCGCCTCCCCGGCGTAGGCGAAGCCGTCCGTGAAGTAGGAGAACAGCATCATCAGCTGCATCAGGATCGAACTGCAGGCGAGCAGCAGGTCGCCGAGGCGTGCGGCGATCAGCGTGTAGCCGACATAGATTGCGGTAAAGCAGACGCCGCGGGCGAAGAGGTCGGCGTTGAGGCGCAGGTAGTCGCGGCGGGCGTGGCGGGCGAGGGCGCGCCGCAGGGCGGCGGCGCTGACCTGCGCGACGATCCCGCGGTAACGGGTCGCGGCGCGCAGCACGCACCACGCCAGCCCGGCGTACTGCGCGATCACGGTCCCCAGCGCGATGCCGGGGAAGCCGATGCCGGGGAAGGAGCCGACGCCGAGCGAGAGCAGGATGCTGGCCGCGATGTTGGTCCCGTTGACGATCAGGTCGGTCCACATCGAGCTCACGGCGTCCTGCAGCCCCACGAACCAGCCCCGGAAGACCATCATCGACAGGGTCGCCGGCGCCGCCCAGATGCGGATGTAGAAGTAGCGGGCGGCGAGGGCCTCGACCTCCGGCGAGCCGGCGGTCACGAGGAGCGCGGCCTTGACGAAAGGCCACTGGATGGCGATCAGGACGAGGGCGGAGGCGAGGGCGAAGACGAGGCCACGGGCGAGCACGAGGCCCTCCTCGGCCTCGTCGCCCCGGCCGTAGGCCTGGGCCGTGAGCCCGCCGGTCCCGGTCCGCAGGAAGCCGAAGTTGAAGTAGAGCAGCGTGAAGAGCATCGCGCCGACGGAGACGGCGCCGATCGAGGCGGCCGCCTCCGCGCCGAGGTGGCCGGCGACGGCGGTGTCGGCCAGTCCGACGAGCGGTACGGTGATGTTGGCGAGGATGCTCGGCAGGGCCAGCCGGAGGATCTCGCGCTGAAGTCCTTGTCCTCGCATCGGGTTAGCGGAATTTCTGGTCATCCTCGAGCATTCCGAGGTAGGAGTTGTAGCGCTCCGCGCTGATTTCCCCGGCGTCCACGGCGGCCTTGACGGCGCAGCCGGGCTCGTGGGTGTGGGTGCAGGGGATGAAGCGGCAGCGGTCGGCGACGCGCAGCATCTCCGGGAAGTATTTCGCGATCTCTTCCTTCTCGAGGTCGACGAGGCCGAAGCCGCGGATGCCGGGCGTGTCGACGAGGTAGCCGCCGTCCGGCAGCGGGTACATTTCGTAGTTGGAGGTCGTGTGGCGGCCTTGGAGGTGGACGTCGGAGATGTCGCCGATCTTCGGGTCGAGGGCCGGGTCGAGGGCCTTGACGAGGGAGGACTTGCCGGCGCCGGACTCGCCGGAGAAGAGGCAGACCTTGCCGCGGCAGGCCTCCCGCAGGGCGTCGACCCCCTCGCCGGTCCGGGCGGAGGTCTCGATCACGCGGTAGCCGGCGCCTTCGTAGATGCGGCGGAAGGCCTCGACCTGGTCGGGCACTTCGGCGCGGTAGAGGTCGACCTTGTTCAGGAGGATCGTCGCCGGGACCTTGTAGACCTCGCAGGTCACGAGGATGCGGTCGAGGAACGGCAGGCGGATTTCCGGGAAATACAGGGTCGCGACGAGGAAGACCGCGTCGAGGTTGGCGGCGATGATATGGGACTGGCGCGAGAGATTGACGGATTTGCGGATCAGGTAGTTGCGGCGCGGGAGGATTTCCGTGATGGTCGCCGGCCGCTCGAGCGTCGGCTCTCCGTCGCAGGCGTACCGCACCCGGTCGCCGACCGCGACCGGATTGGTCGCCGTGCTCCCCTTGAGCCGCACGCGCCCCCGCAGCAGCGCCGGAAACAGGCGCCATTCCGGCAGCACGGACAGCACATAATGGCTTCCGCTGTTCTTGACAACCGTCGCTTCCCCAGTCATAACGGACAAATATACTAAATTCCGCGCCTTTTTCTGCCATTTCTGCCGCTGCACCCCGCTGTCATTCCGAGGGAAGCGAAGGAATCTATCCGCTCTCCGGCAGAAAGGAGGCTGCTGTTCCCGGAACCCTTCGCAGTCTTCGACTGCTCGTCCCTCCCACTGCGCTTCGCTTGCGGGCCCCTCCCGCTCATACGGCCGCGGGCGGCCATAGGTTCCGGAAACAGCAGCCCCCTTTCTGCCGCTCCCCCCCTTTCTGCCGCCCTTCTGCTTCTCCACCTGCCGACCCTCTTCCCTCGCCGGCCTTTTTCCCCGCGCCCACTTCTCCTTCTCACCACCTTCGCCAGTCCCGGTTGGGGTTTCGTTGTTGATGAAATTCGCTTGGACGGCGGATGGACCCTGGAGGGCACTGGAAGAAGGGGTGCGTGTCCAAGCGAGGCGAAAAGGCCGCGCTTGGAAGGGCAATAGGCTCTGGAGGGCCATAGAATGCTGATGCGTCGTCCAAGCGAATTTCATCAACGCTCCCTCCCTTGTCACCTTCCATGCTCCTCGCTACCTCCCTTGCCCCGCACCAGCGCTCCTCCGCGCGTTCCTGCCGCTACGCATTTGCACCCCGCCCTGCCCCCCAGCGCGCTGCAGGCCCTCCGCCCCTGCAAATGCGTACCCGCCACCTGCTGCTGACCCGCGCCGGCGCGTTCCTGCCGCTACGCATTTGCACCCCGCCCTGCCTTCCAGCGCGCTGCAGGCCCTCCGCCCCTGCAAATGCGTACCCGCCACCCCGCTCCCGCTCTCGCTGTTGCCGTCTAGGCGTTGTCCGACAGACACGAATCGGGCGGAAATGTGTCTTTTGCAGGCGGGGAGGGGGTTGGGAGACACGATTCGGGCGGAAATGTGTCTTTAGCGGGCCGGGCAGGGGGCGAGACGGGGCAGTGCAGGGATGAGGAGGGATCGGCGGAGGAAGTGGATGAGGATGCGGAGGAGGGGGCGGAGGAGATGGAAGGGGAAGGGGATGAGCGTTAATTGCAATGAACTGGTGCAGAGGTGGTTATGAAAAGGACTTGCGCATTTTGCATAAGTCCTTTTTGTGGCGTGATGGGAATCAATGGGTTGCGATTAACGCAGAGCGGGCGCGCCAAGGCGGATTTATTCGTATATTTGTTCACTATGATGAGTGAACAGGAAATGGACAGCACCCTGAAAGGGTTGTTCGAGAGCCTGGAATTCCAGGCGGAGCCGGCGGGACTGTATGACCCGCTCCGGTATATGATGTCGATCGGCGGGAAGCGGATACGGCCGCGGCTGTGCCTGCTGGCCTTTTCGCTCTTCGACGAAGTCGCGGACGAGCGCATCCTCGAGCCCGCGGCGGGCCTGGAGATCTTCCACGCCTTCACGCTGCTCCACGACGATATCATGGACAAATCCGACACCCGCCGGGGCCACGAGACCGTCTGGAAACGCTGGGACGTCAACACGGCGATCCTCTCCGGCGACGTGATGTCGATCGAGAGCTTCCGCCGGATGGCGGCCGCGCCGCGCGAGGTGCTGCCGCTCGTGCTCTCCGTCTTTACGAAGACGGCGGCGCAGGTCTGCGACGGCCAGCAGATGGACATGGACTTCGAGACGCGGGAGCGCGTGCCGATGGCGGAATACATGGAGATGATCGGGCTCAAGACTGCGGTCCTGCTGGCCTGCAGCGCCAAGATCGGTGCGCTGATCGGCGGCGCCTCGAGCTTCGAGGCCCAGGCGCTCTACGACTACGGCTACGACCTCGGCCTGGCCTTCCAGATCGCCGACGACTACCTCGACGTCTATGCCGACCCTGCCGTCTTCGGCAAGCCCGTCGGCGGCGACATCCGCAACAACAAGAAGAGCTGGATGCTCCTGCGCGCCTTCGGGAAACTCTCCCCTGTCATTTCGAGCGAAGCCGAGACCCGAGCGAAGCGAGTGATGGCACCGCAGGTGGCAAAATCTCTGTCTCTGGCTGATCTGGAGGCGGCGATGCGGATCGGGGACCCGCAGGCGAAGTACGACGCCGTGCGCGGCATCTACGATGCGCTTGACGTCGCCGGAGACGCGCGCGCCGAGATTGCCCGCTACACGGAAAAAGCCCTCTCCCACGTAAAGGAACTCGACCGGGAAGGCGCCCTCGCGCGCTTCGCGCAGTCGCTGGTCGGACGCGTCAAGTGATGGAGCGGAAGGAACTGGAAATCATGTGCCCCGCAGGCAACTTCGAGTGCCTGCGCGCGGCGATCCAGGGCGGCGCCGATTCGGTCTATTTCGGCGTCGGGCGTCTCAACATGCGCTCCCACTCCGCCAACAACTTCTCCCCCGATGAACTCCCGGAAGTCTGCCGCATCTGCCGCGAAGCCGGCGTCAGGACCTACCTGACCCTGAACATCGTCCTCTACCAGGAGGACCTCGCGGACATGCGCGCGACGCTCGCCGCGGCCCGCGACGCGGGCGTGGACGCCGTCATCGCCTCCGACATGGCGGCCGTCGCCTGCTGCCGCGAACTCGGCCTCGAGGTCCACGCTTCGACCCAGGTCAACATTTCAAACATCGAGGCGCTGCGCTTCTGGGCGCAGTTCGCCGACGTCGTCGTGCTCGCCCGCGAGCTGAACCTCGCCCAGGTCCGGGAAATCTGCGACGCGATCGCGGCGGAAGGGATCACCGGCCCCTCCGGCCGGCCCGTCCGCATCGAGATGTTCGCCCACGGAGCCCTCTGCATGGCCGTTTCCGGCAAGTGCTACCTCAGCCTCCATACCTACGGCGCCTCCGCGAACCGCGGCGCCTGCATGCAGGTCTGCCGCCGCGGCTACGCCGTAACCGACCTGGAGACCGGGAACCGGCTGGAAATCGACAACCAGTACATCATGTCCCCGAAGGACCTCTGTACCATCGGCTTCATGGACAAGATGGCTGCGGCCGGCGTCCGCGTCTTCAAGATCGAGGGCCGGGCGCGCAGCCCCGAATACGTCAAGCGCTGCGCCGCCTGCTACCGGCGCGCCGCGGACGCCGTCTGCGACGGGACCTACGGCCCCGCGCTGGCCGCGGAGCTGCGCGACAGCCTCGCCGAAGTCTTCAACCGGGGCTTCTGGGACGGATACTACCAGGGCGCGCGCCTGGGCGAATGGAGCGACTTCTACGGCTCCGCCGCGACCCGCAGGAAAGTCTACTGCGGCAAGGTCACGAACTGGTTCGACCGGATCGGCGTCGCGGAAATCGCCGTGGAGTCCGCGGCGCTGACCGCCGGCGCCGACGTGATGGCCATCGGCCCCACGACCGGCGTCGTCGAATTCCGCGCCGAGGACATCCGCGTCAATTTCGAGCCCGCGGCGACCGCCCCGAAGGGCGTCCGCTGCTCGCTCGCCGTGCCGCCGCGGCTCCGCCGCGGCGACCGGCTCTACCTTTGGGAAGAAAACCAGTAAATATACAGAACCGATGGACAGAAGACATTTCCTGGAAAGCGTTGCCGTGCTCGGCGCTGCCGCGGCGACGGTGCCGGCGGCCCTCGCCGGCTGCGCGCCCGGCGCCGGCAGGGGCTGGCGCGGCAAGTTCGACGAGAACCTCGTCTGCATCATCTCCGACCTCCACACCATCCCGGACGGCTTTACCGAGGAGAAGCTGAAACGCGTCCTCACGGACATCCTCGCGCTGAATCCGCGCCCGCGCTACCTGATCTCCCTCGGCGACAACGCCCACCTCTACGGCAAGCCGGCCGAATACGCCCGCCTCAAGGAGATCCTCGCCCCGCTGGAGGGCTCCGGTATTCGCTTCACGATGGCCCACGGCAACCACGACAAGCGGGCGAACTTCGCGCCGTATTTCCCGGAGCAGGTGGCCTCCTCCGCGCTTCCGGACCGCCTCGTCCACGTCGTGGAGACCCCCCGGGCGGACCTGATCGTCCTCGACTCGCTCCAGGACCCGGACAACCCGGACACCTACATCGGCGGCGGCGCGATTGACGACAACCAGCGCGCCTGGCTCGAGAGCCGGCTCGCCTCCTACACGGACAAGCCCGTCTTCGTGATGGCCCACCACGGGATCGGGGAGACCGGCCTGAACGGCCTGCTCAACGCCAGCGCGACCTGCTGCGGCTACATCCACGGCCACGACCACGTCTGGCGCCCCGGCTGGAACAAGAAGAACTGGAGTGAGCGCCGCATCCTCCGCACGCTCTGCGTCCCCTCGACCGGCTACTGGGGCGACATCGGCTATACCCTCCTGCGCCTGGAGGAGGACCGCGCCGTCGCCTGCCTCACCCAGTACGAATTCTTCTTCCTGACCCCCGCGGAGGCAGACGAAAAGCCGCTCCCGCAGTGGGCCTCCATCACCGGAGACCACCAGGGAGCGACCTGTACGTTCAACTACCTGAAGTAGCCTATTTCTTGATGCGCTTCAGCGGAGCGCTCATGAACATTCCGCTGGCTTCCATGGACATCTCCGCCTCGTCGTCGTTTTTCAGCGAGACGAGGCAGAGGACGTCGACGTCGTAGGCTTCGACGGTAAAGACGGTCGAGCACTTGCCGGTCTTTTCCGCCTTGAGCGGATCGGAAACGAGCTTGCCCATCTCCGCTTCGCCCATTTCGAAATGGACGCCCTTGTCATCCTTGATGAAGGAGACCGTTCCGGTCATCGGGGGACCGCCCATCGGGTTGTCCATCGTGAAGCTCCATTCGCCGACGAGCTTCGCCAGGTCGGCCTGCGCCTTCTGCGTCAGGTCCTGGGTCTGCGCGGAGGCCGCCAGACCGAGCAGCAGGGCCGCTGCCACCATCAATAATTTTCTCATTGTTATCCGTTTATGTGATTAGAAAACCCACTTGGTGCCGATGCAAGGCATCACGTTGAAGCCCTGCATGCCGGCGAAATTGTAGCTGAGTTCCACCTCGCCGCCGATGTTGCAGTGGTCGAAGATCTGGTACCAGAGCTGCGGCTCGGACAGGAAGACGAGGCTGTTGCCCTCGCACCAGAAATCGGCGAAGCCGGAGAAGTTGAGGCCGCTCGCCCCGAAGAGGTCCTTGAGGCCCCAGACGGCGGTGAACTGCATCGGCACCTTGCTCGCGAGGCCGCTGAACTTCTTGTAGAGGACCTTGAGGTTCAGGGTGTTGTTGAAGTTCTCGGAGTGGAGGAAATAGTCGAGGCCGACGAGGAAGGCGTTGTTGACAGTAAAGCCGCCGATCGCCGCGGGGATGCCGAAGATGCCGAGGCCGCCGTTGTACTCGACCTGGACGCTGAGGGCGGAAAGGGCGCTGTCCTGCCAGAAGTTGAGGCAGCGGGCGATCTCCATGTAGGTTCCGCTGGGGGCGATGACGGCGTTGTTGCCGTTGCGCATGTCGTAGTCGTAGTCAATGAAGAAGAACGTGTTGCCCCAGTTGTCCTGGTGGAAGCCTTCCATCGTGGTGGTGAAATGCTTGCGGCCGAGGTCGTAGAACGTCTGGAAATTGGTTTGGGCAAAGGCGTTTCCGGTCATCAGGAGCCCTGCCGCTACAAGGACGGAGGTGAGTAATTTTTTCATTTATACGGGTGTTATAGGTTGTTCCGATTTCAAAGATAGTAAAAAATCACCGGGTTGCATACAGCTCGCGCAGGACTTTGAGCGAGCGGATGTTCAATTCGCAGCCGAGGTGGAAGGAGAGGTAGCGGAGGAGGGCGTCGATGTTGTCCTTGTCGCCCTGGTCCATGAAGGGGAGGAGGGCGGCCGTGTCGGGGGCGAAGCCGAGCGCGATGGCGAGTTCGACGAGGAAGCGGGTGTTGAAGGCGGCGTAACCGCCCTCGAGGGCCTCCAGCGCGAGGATGGTCTTCTCGCACCATTCGTAGAGACCGTCTTCGTAGACGCCTTCGCGGACGACGCGGTAGAGGACCTCGCTGATGAAAAGGGTCATCGCGTTCTTGTGGACGTTGCCGCGGATGTCGTGGAGGGGGTTGCGGGAGAGGAAGTCCGCGGCGCGGGAGAGCTGGGAGCGGGGGTTGTCCGTGATGTCGGCCTCCACGAGGCTCAGGGGCAGGAACAGCGCCATCGAGGCCCCTTTCCGCACGCTGACGAGGAAGGACCGCCGGCCGAATTCCCGGCTCAGCGTATGGATGACGATCGCGTTGTCCCGGACTTTGGTGTGGTTCAGGACAATCAGTTCCGCACGCGTTTTCATCGGTTTTCCCTGAGCCAGGCGGCCATCGCCCGGAGGGCCTGTCCGCGGTGGGAGAAGCGGTTCTTCACCTCCTCCCCGGCCTCGGCCATCGTCATCCCGGGCATCGCGTCGGCGATGAAGACGGGGTCGTAGCCGAAGCCGCGGCAGCCGGCCCGGCGCTCCGCGATGCGCCCCTCCATCGTCCCTTCGAAGAAATGGGGCCCGTCGTCCAGCAGCAGGGTCACGACCGTGCGGAAGCGGGCGGTGCGGGGCGCGTCCGGGACCTTGGCGAGCTCGGCGAGGAGCTTGGTGATGTTCGCGTCGAAATCATGGCCCGGGGCGGCGTAGCGGGCGGAATGGATGCCGGGCGCGCCGCCGAGCGCGTCGACCTCGAGGCCGCTGTCGTCGGCGAAGCAGTCGAGGCCCGTCCGCAGCCGGATATATTCCGCTTTCTGGAGGGAGTTGGCACGAAACGTGTTCCCCGTTTCCGGGATTTCTTCCGTGATGCCGAGGTCGGCGGGCGTGAGCAGTTCGAAGTCCGGTCCGAGGATTTCCGCCGCTTCGCGCAGCTTCCCGAGGTTGCCGGTGGCAAATACTAATTTCATCGTAAGGACAAAGGTACAATTTTTACTATTTTTGTGGAAATGGAGTTTCAAAGAATGAAAAGATACATCGCGATATTGCTGCTGGCCCTGGCGGTGCCGGTGGCGGCGGGAGCGCAGTCCAGGAGCTTCCGTCTGGGGAAATGGACGGAAATCCGAAATGCGCTGCTCCAGGAGCTGAACCGCTCCTATGTGGACTCGCTGCCGGTCGACCGGATCGAGCGGGCGGGCATCGACGCGATGCTCGCGGAGCTCGACCCCTATACGGTCTATATCCCGGAAGAGGAGAACGAAGACCTCGAGATGATGATCAACAAGACCTACGGCGGCATCGGCGCCGTGATCTACAAGCCCGACAAGGACGGCAACGTGATCATCAACGAACCCTATGCCGGCTCCCCGGCCCAGAAATACGGCCTCGTCTGCGGGGATGAGATCCTCGCGATCGACGGCGTGTCGACCCACGGCCTGGATTCCCGGGAATGCAGCGACCGGATGAAAGGCAAGCCGGGCTCGAAGGTGACCTTCAAGGTGAAAAAGCTCCGCAGCGGCGAGATCGTCGACATCGACGTGGTCCGCGAGCGGATCCACCTCCCGGATGTCGAGTACGCCGGGATGCTGGACGCCCGGACGGGCTACATCCTCCAGACCGGCTTCACGGAGAACGTCTCCCAGGACTTCCGCGAGGCCTTCCTGAAGCTGAAAGGCCAGGGGATGGAGCGCCTCGTGATCGACCTGCGCGGCAACGGCGGCGGCCTCCTCCAGGAAGCCGTCAACATCGTCTCCCTCTTCGTCCCCCGTGGCTCGGTCGTCGTGACCTCCAAGGGCTCGGAAGGCGAGGACCGGACCTACCGGACCACGGCCGAGCCCCTCGATACGCAGATCCCCCTGATCGTCCTCGTGGACGGCGGGACCGCCTCTTCCTCCGAAATCGTCGCCGGCGCCCTGCAGGACTACGACCGCGCGACCATCATGGGCAAGCGCACCTACGGCAAGGGCCTGGTCCAGACCATCCGCCCCCTGCCCTACAACGGCGCCCTCAAGGTCACGACCGCGAAGTACTACACCCCCTCCGGCCGTTGCGTCCAGGCGATCGACTACAGCCACCGCGCCGAAGACGGCAGCGTCGGCCACATCCCCGATTCGCTGACCCATGAGTTCCGCACCGCCGGCGGCCGCATCGTCCGTGACGGCGGCGGCATCACCCCGGACGTCGACATCCCCCTCAGGGAGTACAGCCGCCTGACCTACTCGATCGTCCTGAGCGGCATCGCCGAGCAGTTCGCCCTCGAATATGTGCGTGCCCACGCCTCGATCCCCCCGGTCGATGACTTCTGCCTCGGCGACGCCGACTACGACGCCTTCGTCGCCTTCGCCCGCGACAAGGAGTTTGACTACCGCTCCAGCGCGAAGACCCTCTACGACCAGATGCGCAGCCAGCTGCGCAAGGACGGCCTCGAAGCGAACATGACCGCCGAGCTCGACGCCCTGGAAAAGGCCATCGACCTCGACAAGGAGCAGTTCCTCCGTCTCAAGCGCGAGGAAATCACCCCTTTCCTTGAAGAGGAGATCGTCGTCCGCTACTATTTCCAGGAAGCCGGCGCCCGCCTCCGCCTCCGCTACGACGACCAGCTCCGCCAGGCCCTCACCAGCCCCACCATCTAACCCTCCCTCCCGCTGGCACTCCGCTGGGCGGCAGGAAGGAGTCTGCTGTTTCCGGAACCCTTCGCAGTCTGCGACTGCTCGTCCCTCCCACTGCGCTGCGCTTGCGGGCCCCTCCCGCTCATACGGCCGCGGGCGGCCATAGATTCCGGAAACAGCAGACTCCTTCCTGCCGCCCCGCCCCTCCTGCCCCGCCCGTCTGCCCTGTCGGCGCTGCCACGCAAGCCGCTGATATGCAGAGATTTAAATAGAACAGAAGTGCCCGATTTCAGGCACTTCTGTTCTATTTAAAATGTTGGTTTCCAGTTATTTGCGTGGCAGCGGCTATCGGGCGTAGACGAAGGTGCAGGTCGCGCCGCGGTGGTCCGCCTCGATGGCGGCCCACTCGGCGGGCCTGGGCTCATCGGGCTGCGCCGGCTCCGGGAAGAAATACTCGTACTCGTGGAGGGTCGCGACGGCGCGGTCTTCCTCCAGGCGCAGGAGGGTGTAACCGATGTCGCCCCAGTGGCCGGTCGAGGGGACGCAGAGCGTCCGGACGATGCGGCGGCTGCCGTAGCTCTTCTTGATCCAGTCGGTGCGCCAGACGTGGTCGTGGCCGTGGATGTAGCCGCAGCAGGTCGGGCTGCCCGTCAGGAGGGCGTTAATCTTCACCTCATCGATCGGGTGGTGGGACATGACGAAGACAGGCTTGTCCGTCGTGGCGTTCAGCCGGCTCTCCAGCCAGGCCTTCTGCGCGTCGTCGAGCGCGCCCGGGGTGATCCAGGTCGTCGTGTCCTCCGGCTCCTGGAGCGAGTCGAGCACGATCAGGTCGGCCCGGGGGGTTCCGACGACGTGGACGAGGCGGTCCGGAAGCGCGGAGGAGGCCACCTGCTCCGGGAAGAACTTGACGAAGTTCTCCCGGCGGTCGTGGTTGCCGTGGGCCATCGTGAAGACGATGCCGGAGCCGTCCAGCGGCGCGAGGATCTCCTTCAGCAGGGCATACTCCTCATCCTTGCCGGTCAGGTAGGCGTTGTCGCCCAGGGAAATCACGTTCCGGGGGCGCGGATTCATCGCGAGGATGTCCGCGACGACCCTTTTCAGCTTTTCCGGCTGGTAGCTGCCGGGGTTGGTGTGGAGGTCGGAAATGATGCAGACGAGGTTTTCGTCGAATTTGCCGCGCCAGCCCTTGCCGCCGGCAGGCGAACAGCCGCCCAGGGCCGCCGGCATCACGCCTGCCGCCGCTCCGAGCAGCGCCATACTTTCAAGGAATTGTCTTCTGTCCATCGCTCTTTTTTTTCAAAGATAACAAAAATGTGTACCTTGTGTACCGACTTAAACTTGATTCGCTATGAAAACGATCCACGTCTATCAACGGGGCATCCACGGCTGGGGCCTCTTTTACCGCCGGGAAGATTACCTGGTCCATTTTACCCTCTTCAGCGTCATTTCCAGGGAGATGAATCTTCGCGTCGTCGCCTTCTCCCCGATGTTCAATCACACGCACGCCGGTTTTGCCGATATTCTTTCCCGGGAGCTTGAGCGATTCCAGCGCAGGCTCAACGGTACGCTCGTCAGCCAGTACAACCAGGATTACCGGCGCACCGGTCCGCTGCTGGACAGTCCGTATGGCCGTTCAAAAAAGACGGGCGCGAAGATCATCCTCGGGAATGTGGCCTACATCTTCAACAACTGTGTCGCCGGGCGGATGTTTGAATCGGCGCCCGAGTACAGATGGAGTCTGCTTGCATACCGGGATTGCCGGAATCCCTTTTCGGAGCGGATTTACCGGGAGTACCGCAGCGGCCGGATGAGAAAGGCGATGAGCCGGGTGGATTACTGTTACTCCTGCGGCTGGTTCCTGAACTACACTGTCCTGCGCAGTCTGTTCGCCGGGCTGGACGAAGTGGAGACGGAGCAGCTGACGGACTACATTGTCAGTAAGTATAACTTTCTGGATTATAAGTCGTTGGACCAATTGTACGGGAATCACGAGAACCTGGTTCTGGCGTTGAAGTCCACAGCCGGGTCGGAATATGATCTGGCGGAGGAATACGAAGACCATTCCCGCTATATGAAAATGGCGGCCGCCGCGGAGAAGCTCGGGTACAGCGGCGTCAATTATGAGACGATGGACTACAGGGAGAAGAACCAGCTGATCCGCCAGCTGACGCGGCTGGTAAACCCGTCCCGGGACCAGATCCGCCGTTTCTTCCATCTGAAGTAGGCTCTGCAGCGCAAATTCTTGCCTGGCTTTTCTGATACCTGCAACGTAAAATGCTGAGAATCAGCTGGATTAATAGAATAGAAGTGCCCGATTTTGGGCACTTCTATTCTATTTAAATCCACGCATATCAGCGACTTGCGTGGCAGCGGCTGCCGGGCGGGGCGGGACGGAAAGGAGGCGGGCCGGGCGGGGCGGGACGGAAGCCTATGGCCATGCGGGTCAGGCGGTGCCGAAAACGAGGAGGGCCATGGCGGCGAGGAGGGTGACGAGGGCCGCCACCTTGCCGCGGATGCTCTTTTCCTTGTAGCGGAAGATGCCGAAAAGGAAGGGGACCAGGACGGAGCTGCGCCGCACCATCGAGATGATGGAGATCATCGCGCCTTCCTGCTTCAGGGAATAGAAGTACAGGAAGTCGGCGATGACGATCAGGACGGCGATGGCCAGGAGCACCCAGTCGAAGCGGAAGGCGCGGAACTTCTCCCTGTTCCGTAGCCACTGGGCCAGCACGAACAGCGCCAGGATCAGCGTAATGTAGAAATTGCACCAGCTCTGGACGAAGAGCGGCTCCATCGAGGCGATGATGTGCTTGTCATACAGCGCGCTGGCGGAACCGGCGAGCACGGAGACCGCCATGAAGAGGATGCCCTTGCTGGTCGAGAAGCGGATTCCCTCCTTGCGGCTCGACAGGCTGAGCAGGTACAGCGCGACGATGGCGAGGATGCTGCCGGCCCACTGCCAGCCGTTCAGCCGCTCCCCGAAGAGGAGCATGGAGAACGCGAGCACGAAGACGGGCCGCGTGGCCTTGATCGTCGAGGCGGTCGTCAGCGGCAGCAGCTTGATGCCGTAGAGGCCGGAAATCCAGGAGGCCGAGACCAGGATGGCCTTGAGGAACAGCTTCAGGTGGTCCTGCCAGGGCCCGGCGGAGAGCCAGGGGCTCAGCAGCAGGGTCGAGAGGCCCGTCGTGCAGAGCAGGACCTGCAGCACGTCGTTCTTCTGCAGGGACTGCTTCTTGAAGACGTCGTACAGGCCGAGGAACAGGGCCGACAGGATGGTTGTCCAGATCCACATAGGCTACAGGGTTTGTCCGCCGATGAATTCACGCATGATGCTGGTCGGCGGGATCGCGGCGATTTCCGCCGGGCGGATGGCGACGACCTGGGAGAGGAACGCGACGAGCGCGCGGGCCTTTTCGTAGGCGGGGGAGGACTCGGCGATCCCTTCCAGCAGCGGCTCCGCGTAGTACTTCAGGACCGGCACGTCGTACAGGGTCGAGGAGTTGAAGACCACGTCGGCGTTCTCCTCGTAGGGAAAGATGTTGCGCTCTTCGCCGCGGCGGACGCTGGGCCAGCGCAGGAGAGTGTCTTCGGGGGAGATGCCGCGCGTGCGGTTGTCCCGCACGATGCGGCGCAGCAGGCGCTTGTCAGTGGTCGAATTGTGGACCTTCTCGCCGCCCGGCAGCGAGGAGAGCGCGGAGATGTAGATGCGGAAGATCTTGGCCTGGTCGACCGCGGGGGTCAGCGCCGGATTCAGGGCGTGGATGCCTTCCATCAGCAGGATGTCGTTCTGCTCCAGCTGCATCGGCTTGCCGGAGGGGGCGGGGTGCCCCGTGACGAAGTCGAATTTCGGCGGTTCGACCGTCTCCCCGCCGAGCAGGGCGTTGAGGTCCCGGTTCAGCCGCTCGATGTCCATCGCTTCGAGCACTTCGAAATCCAGTTCGCCTTTCTCGTCCCGCGGGGTCAGTTCGCGGGGGAGGAAGTAGTTGTCGAGCTCGATGACCTTCGGCGTCAGGCCGAGGACGCGGCACTGCTGCGCGATCCGCAGGGACGAGGAGGTCTTGCCGCTCGACGAGGGGCCCGAGATCATGATGATGGGTTTCTTGCGGTGGCGGTAGGAAATCTGGTTGGCGATCTCCGCATACTTGCGCTCCTGGCGGGCTTCGCACAGGTTGATGAGGTCGATGCCTCCGCCGCTGCGGAAGGTTTCGTTCACGGCTTCCAGCGTTTCGATACCGATGGCGCTGCACCAGTCCTTGTACTCGTAGCGCGCCGCTTCAATTTTGGTCATAGCACTTCTTTTAAATAAGGCCCGGTCACGGAGCGGGGATCCGCCGCAAGCTGCTCGGGGGTGCCCTGTGCAACCACGCGGCCGCCGGCGGCACCGCCTTCCGGTCCCAGGTCGATGATGTAGTCGACACTCTTGAGCACATCCAGGTTGTGCTCGATGATGATAACGGTATTTCCCTGGTCCACCAGCTTTTGGAGTACGCCGAGGAGGACCTTGATGTCTTCGGAGTGGAGGCCGGTCGTCGGTTCGTCGAGGATGTAGAGCGTGTCGCCGGTGTCCTTGCGGAACAGCTCGGCGGCGAGCTTCATCCGCTGGCTCTCGCCGCCGGAGAGGGTCACGGCGGACTGGCCGAGCTGGACGTAGCCGAGACCGACGTCGACGAGCGCGCCCAGCTTGCGGGCGATTGCCGGTACGTTGCGGAAGAATTCGTACGCCTCGGCGATCGGCATGTCGAGCACGTCGCTGATGCTCTTGCCCTTGAACTTCACGGCGAGGGTGTCCTCCTTGTAGCGGCGGCCGCGGCACTCGTCGCAGACCACGTTCACGGAGGGCAGGAAGTTCATCTCGATGACCTTGATGCCCGCGCCGTTGCAGGCCTCGCACCGGCCGCCGGCGACGTTGAAGGAGAAGCGGCCGGCCTTGAAACCGCGGACCTTCGCGTCCGGGGTGTCCTCGAAGAGCTGGCGGATGTCGCTGAAGACGCCGGTGAAGGTCGCGGGGTTGCTGCGGGGGGAGCGGCCGATGGGACTCTGGTCGACTTCGATGAGCTTGTCGACGTTCTTCGCGCCGTTCAGGGCGCGGTAGGGGAGGGGCTTCTGCTTCGCGCGGGTCAGGCGGGCCTTCAGGATGGGCACGAGGGTCTCGTTGATGAGGGAGCTCTTGCCGCTGCCGCTGACGCCGGCGATGCCGATGAACGTGCCGAGGGGGAAGGTCACGTCGATGTTCTTGAGGTTGTTGCCGCGGGCGCCGAGGAGCTCGAGGGTCAGGCCGTTGCCGGGGCGGCGGACGGCGGGGACGGGGATGCTGCGCTCGCCGCGGAGGTACTCCAGCGTGAGCGATCCCGCGACGCCGCCGATCGCGTCGGCGGGGCCGCTGTAGCAGATCCGCCCGCCGTCCGCGCCCGCCCCCGGACCGACATCCACGATCCAGTCCGCGGCGTGCATCGTCTCGGCGTCGTGTTCGACGACGATGATGGAGTTGCCGCCGTCGCGGAGTTTCCGCAGGGAGTTGATCAGCTTGCGGTTGTCGCGCTGGTGGAGGCCGATCGAGGGCTCGTCGAGGATGTACATCACGCCGACAAGCTTCGAGCCGATCTGGGTCGCGAGGCGGATGCGCTGGCTTTCGCCGCCGGAGAGCGTCCCCGTCGGGCGGTCGAGGGTCAGGTAGTTCAGGCCGACGTCGAGGAGGAAGCGGACGCGGTCGCCGAGCTCCTTGAGGATGTCGCGGGCGATGTTGCGCTCGCGCTCCGAGAGCTTCTCCGGGAGCGTGGAAATCCACTCCGCGAGCGCCGTGATCTCCATCGCGGAGACCTCCGAAATCGTCTTTCCGTCGATGCGGAAGCACTCCGCCTCGTGGTTCAGGCGCGTCCCGTGGCATTCCGGGCAGACGACCTTGTCTTCGATGTCGTCCACGATGCCGCCCCAGGTCACCATTTCCGACGAGGGGCCGTCGCCGATCCGGAAGAAATCGTCGGAGCCGAAGACCACGAGGGCCACGGCCTCGTCCGGAATCGCGGCGATCGGGTCGTAGAGCGAGAAGTTATACTTGCGGGCGATGGCCCGGAGGGTGTCGAACTTGCGGTTTTCCCGGACTTTGCCCAGCGGGATGATGCCGCCTTCCGCGATGCTCAGGGAGCGGTCCGGGATGATGGTGTCGAGATTCACGTCCACGACCATCCCGAGGCCCTTGCAGTACGGGCAGTAGCCTTCCGGGGAGTTGAAGGAGAAGGAGTGCGGCGCGGGCTCGCGGAGCGAGATGCCGCTCTCCGGGTCGACGAGGTGCTTCGAGTAGTGGTGGATCGCGCCGCTTTCCATGTCGAGCAGCGCGACCGCCCCCTTGCCGAGGCCGAGCGCGGCGAGCACGGAGTCGTGCACCCGCCGCCCGTCGCCCTCGCGGGGCTTGAGCTTGTCGACCACCGCCTCGATGAAATGGGGCTTGTAGCGGTCCACGGAATCGACGGCGCCGAGGTCTTCGAGCTCCCCGTCGATGCGGACCTGGGTATAGCCGCGCTTCCGCAGGCTGTCGAACAGGTCACGGTAGTGGCCTTTGCGGCCGCGCACGAGCGGCGCGAGCAGCAGGCACTTCCGGCCCGCGAACTGCTCCAGGATCAGGCTGACGATCTGCTCGTCGGTGTAGCGGACCATCTCGCGGCCGGTCTCGGGGGAGTAGGCGCGCGACGCCCGCGCATAGAGCAGGCGGAGGAAGTCGTAGATCTCCGTGATGGTCCCCACGGTCGAGCGGGGATTGTTGCCGGTCGTCTTCTGCTCGATCGCGATGATCGGGCTGAGGCCCTCGATGTTCTCGACCTGCGGTTTCTCGAGGATGCCCATGAAGTGCTTCGCGTAGGGGGAGAGCGTGTTCATGTAGCGGCGCTGGCCCTCCGCGTAGATGGTGTCGAAGGCGAGGGAGCTCTTGCCGCTGCCGCTGACGCCGGTCACGACGACGAAGCGGTCCCGCGGGATGCGGACGTCCACATTCCGGAGGTTATGGGCCCTGGCCCCCTGGATTTCGAGAAAATTATCCATCGATGGAGATTCCGTCTACGTTGCCGTCTGCGTCCACTTCGTTGAAGGGCTGCAGGAAAGGGTTGCCGGCGCGCTCCGCACCGATCGTGGTGTCGCCGCCGTGGCCGGGGTGGACCCGCGTTTCGCCGGGCAGGGGCATCAGCTTCTCCATGATGGAGACGATCTCGCGGTCATAGTCCCCGCCGGGGAGGTCGGAGCGGCCGATCGAGCCCGCGAAGAGCGTGTCCCCGCTGAAGAGGTCGCCCGCGGCGCGGCAGTAGTAGCAGACGCCGCCGGGGGTATGTCCGGGGGTATGGATGACCTCGAACGCCATCCCCGCCAGCGCGAGCGTCTCCCCGTCCGCGACGTCCCGCACCGGGAAGTTCGTCTCCGCGGCCGGGATTTGGAAGGGGGCCGCCATCGCCGCGTATTCCTGCAGGCGGGCGCGGTCGTCGGGGTGGAGGTACGCGGGGATGCCGAAACGGGCGGCACACTCCGCCGCACCGAGGACATGGTCGAAGTGGGTATGCGTCAGCAGGATCGCCTCCGGCTGCAGCTTTTCCCGCTCCACGCACGCGTACAGCGCATCCCGCTCCTCCGGACGGCAGAAACCGGGATCCACGATCACGGCCCCCGGCCCCCGGTCCCAGACCAGCATGCAGCGCTCCCGGAACGGGTTGCAGACAAAAACGGCGATATTCAACATCGAATTGAGAAACTGTCCACAAAAATACGAAAACCTTTTCTTAATTTTGCGATATGCACATCGGAATCGCAGGAAACATCGGCAGCGGCAAATCGACGCTTACCGGGATGCTCGCGGCCCATTACGGCTGGGAGCCCCGCTACGAGTCCGTCGCCGGCAACCCCTACCTGGAGGACTACTACGCCGACATCGCCCGCTGGTCCTACAACCTCGAGACCTATTTCCTCGCCCAGCGCTTCCGCGACGTGCTCGAGATCGCCCGCTCGGAGAAGACGGTCGTCCAGGACCGCACGATCTTCGAGGGCGTCTATATCTTCACCGCCAACAATTACGCCCTCGGCAACCTCTCCAAGCGCGATTTCGATACCTACATGCAGCTCTTCGAGCTCATGATCTCGACCGTGAAGTACCCCGACCTGCTGATCTACCTGCGGACCTCCGTGCCCGTGCTCGTCTCCCGGATCCGGCAGCGCGGCCGCGAATACGAGCAGGCGATCAGCCTCGAGTACCTCGCCGGCCTGAACGAGCGCTACGAGCGCTGGATCGGGGCCTATCCCGGCAACGTCCTCGTGATCGAGGGCGACGGACTGGACTTCAAGAACCGCCCCGAGGACTTCAACGCCATCACGGACAAGATTGACGCCCGTTTGTTCGGACTTTTCCCTAAATAGTATTATATTTGCAAACCATTATAATTTAAGAGGATATGCACATCGCCGTCGCAGGAAACATCGGAAGCGGAAAGACGACCCTCACGAAGATGCTGGCCGCCCACTACGGCTGGAAGCCGCGCTTCGAATCCGTGGACTTCAACCCGTACCTCGCCGACTTCTACGAGGACATGGAGCGCTGGTCCTTCAACCTCCAGATCTACTTCCTCAACAAGCGTTTCAAGGACGTCGTGGAAATCTCCCGCTGCAGCGACGTGATCATCCAGGACCGCACGATCTACGAGGACGCCCGCATCTTCGCCCCGAACCTCCACGCGATGGGCCTGATGTCGACCCGCGACTTCGAGAACTATTCGGACCTCTTCGATCTGATGATGTCCCTCGTAAGCCCGCCGGACCTGCTGATCTACCTGCGCTCCTCGATCCCGAACCTGATCTCCCAGATCCAGAAGCGCGGCCGCGAGTACGAGAAGAGCATCCGCATCGACTACATCACCGGCCTGAACGACCGCTACGAGGAATGGATCCGGGGCTACAAGGGCAACCTCCTCGTGATCGACGCCGACAACGTGAAGTTCGGCAACCGCCCCGAAGACTTCGAGAAGGTGACGAACATGATCGACGCCCAGCTCTTCGGCCTCTTCTCCGACAAACAGGAATAAAACAAAAACAGATATTATGGCAGAAAGACCTACCATCATCGATTTCGTTGAGAAATACACCCGCCAGTTCGCCGACCATGTCTACCTCCGCGAGAAGGTTGCCGGCGAATGGAAGACCATTACCCAGGAGCAGACCCGCGCCGAGGCCTACCGGATCGGCGCCGGCCTGATGTCCCTCGGCCTGGAGAAGGGCGACAAGATCGCCCTCCTGTCCGAGAGCCGCGCGATGTGGATCCTCGCCGAGCTCGGCGCGATGTACGCCGGCGCGACCGACGTCCCGCTCTCCGTCAACCTCGGCGCCGACGCGGACCTGATCTTCCGCATCGACCACTCCGATTCCCAGTGGATCCTCGTCTCCGGCAACCAGCTCCCGAAGATCCGCAAGATCCTCCCCCAGTGCCCCGCCGTCAAGAAGGTCATCGTCTTCGACGACACCGCCTTCGACTACGCGGAGCTCGAAGAAAAGGAAATCCGCATGTCCGAGGTTCAGGCCGCCGGCGACGCCTTCCTGAAGGAGCACTTCGACCTGTTCGAAGCCCGCTTCAAGTCCGTCGGCCCCGACGACTACGCCAACATCAGCTACACCTCCGGCACGACCGCCGACCCCAAGGGCATCCTCCTGACCCACCGCAACTACACGGCCAACGTCGCCCAGGGCAACAGCGTGATCACGATCGGCGAGAACGACGTCATGCTCATCATCCTCCCGCTCGACCATTGCTTCGCCCACGTCGCCGGCATGTACACGATGATGTTCTACGGCGGCAGCATCGCCTTCGTCCCGATCGGCAAGAACAGCCTCGCGACCCTGAAGAACGTCCCCGTCGCGATCCGCGAGACCCGCCCCCACGTCATGCTCTCCGTCCCCGCCCTCGCCCGCAACTTCAAGAAGAACATCGAGAGCGGCATCAAGGCCAAGGGCCCCACGACCGTGAAGCTCTTCAACTTCGCCGTCCGGAACGCCATCGCCTACAACAAGGAATACTATAACCGCGGCGGCTTCCTCTACTGGTGGCGCAAGCCCCTCATGTGGCTCTTCGACAAGCTGATCTTCACGAAGGTCCGCGAGAGCTTCGGCGGCCGCATGAAGTTCTTCGTCGGCGGCGGCGCCCTGCTCGACATCGAGCTCCAGCGCTTCTTCTGCGCCGTCGGGATGCCGATGTTCCAGGGCTACGGCCTGACGGAGGCGACCCCGATCATCTGCGCGAACTCGACCGGCCACGCCATCTTCGGCTCCTCCGGCCGCATCGTCCGCCCGATGGACTGCATCATCTGCGACGACCAGGGCAAGGAAGTCCCGATCGGCCAGAAAGGCGAGATCGTGGTCCGCGGCGAGAACGTGATGGCCGGCTACTGGAAGAATCCGGAAGCGACCGCCAAGACCGTGATCGACGGCTGGCTCCATACCGGCGACATGGGCTACATCTGCCCCTGGGATACCGATTTCCTCTATGTTACGGGCCGCTTCAAGTCCCTGCTGATCAGCTCCGACGGCGAGAAGTATTCGCCGGAGGGCTTTGAGGACAGCCTCCCCGAGGTCTCCAAGTACGTTTCCCAGGTCGTCCTCCACAACAACCAGAATCCGTACACCGTCGTGCTGCTCGTTCCCGAGAAGGAGGCGCTCGCCGACTTCGTGAAGGGCGAGGGCCTCGACCCGGCGAGCCGCGAAGGGAAGGAGGCGATGCTCCGCAAGATCCAGTCGGAGATCGATTCCTACAAGACCGGCGGCCCCCACGAGGATCTCTTCCCGGACCGCTGGCTCCCCGCCGCCGTCATCGTCTGCGATGAGCCTTATACCATCGCGAACCAGATGATGAATTCGACGATGAAGATTGTCCGCCGCAAGGTCGAGGAGCATTATGCCGACCGCATCGCCTACGCCTACACCGCCGAAGGCAAGAACCTCCTCAACGAAAAGAACCTCGCCGCCCTGTAGACATTCCTGTCATTCCGAGCGAAGCCATCTCTGTCATTCCGAGCGAAGCGAAGGAATCTATTCGCAGAAAGAAATGTTTTCCTGAGATATCCCAAAAAAGGGCTACTCAGAAAAACATTTCTTTCTGCTTTCAAATGTCATTCTTTCAAATGTCATTTCGAGCGGAGCCATCTCTGTCATTTCGAGCGGAGCGCTTCCTGTCATTTCGAGCGGAGCGCAGCGGAGTCGAGAAATCTTTTCTATCTTTGGGACCGTTTTGGAGACAGGGTATGCGGAGAGTTTTTATGATCGGGATGCTGGTCCTGGCATTCGGGACGGCATCCGGGCTGACGGGCCGGGCGCAGGGCCGGGCGGAAGAGATTGACAGCGTGAAGGTGACGGCGAGCCGGGTGCCGGTGGCGCTCCACAGCAGCGCGCGCATCGTGACGCTGCTGGACAGCGTGGCGATCGCCTCGGCGCCGGCGGAGACGGTCAACGACCTGCTCAAATATACCCTCGGCGTCGACGTGCGCCAGCGGGGCGCGATGGGCATGCAGACCGACATCAGCATCCGCGGCGGCACCTACAACCAGGTCGCCGTCCTCCTCGACGGCATCAACATCACCGACCCGCAGACCGGCCACAACTCCTTCGACTTCCCCGTCAACCTCTGCGACATCGAGCGGATCGAGGTCCTGGAAGGCCCCGCCGCGCGCGTCTACGGGACATCCTCCCTGCTCGGCGCCGTCAATATCGTGACCCGCCGGCCCGCCGGGAGCGGGGTCTCCGCCAGCCTCGAGGGCGGCTCCTTCGGCTCGCTCGGCGCGACCGCCTCGACGGCGGCGGCCCACCGCGGCGGCTTCAACGCCGTCTCGGCCGGCTGGCAGCGCAGCGACGGCTTCAACCGCAACGCCGCCGGCGGCCGCAACAGCGATTTCGATGCCCTGAAGGCCTTCTGGTACGGCCGCCACGCCTTCGCCCGCCGCGACCTCTCCTGGCAGGCCGGCGTCAGCCGCAAGGATTTCGGCTCCAGCACCTTCTACAGCGCCGCCTTCGACGACCAGTTCGAGCACACCCTGAAGACCTTCGCCTCCGTCCGCTCGGAGGGCGCCGGCGCGCTGCATTTCACCCCGGCCCTCTACTGGAACCACGGCGAGGACCGCTTCGAGCTCTTCCGGGGCGCCCCGGAAAAATATCCCTTCAACTACCATAAGACCAACGTTGCAGGCCTGAACCTGAACTTCCGGGTCGATTCCCGCCTCGGTCAGACCGCCTTCGGCGCCGAGGCGCGCCACGAGCGCATTGTCAGCACGAACCTGGGCGAGGCGCTCGCGCAGCCGCGCGGCGTCTATGTCCGCGGCCTCTCCCGTACGGCCTACAACCTCTTCCTGGAACACCGCCTCACGCTCGGCCGCCTCTCCGCCGCGGCCGGCCTCACGACGGTCTGCAACACCGGCAACCGGGAAGGCGTCCGCCTGTTTCCCGGCATCGACGCCAACGTCCGCCTCTCCGACGCCCTGCGCATCTACGCCTCCTATAATACATCCTACCGGATGCCGACCTTCACGGAGCTCTACTATTCGGTCGGCGGCCACCGGGCGGACCCGAACCTGAAGGCCGAGAAGCTGCGGGCCGTCGAAGCCGGCGTCAAGTACGCCGGCCGCGGCGTCCGCGCCTTCGCCGCCGCCTACTACAACCGCGGCTACGACCTGATCGACTGGGTCAAGGACACCGCCGCCGGCGACGACGCCCCCTGGACCTCGGTCAACCACACGAAGGTCGGTACCCTCGGCGAGGAGGTCTCGCTCCGGCTGACCCCGCCCGACCTGCTGCTGCGCCCCGGCTTCTTCCTCCGCACCCTGAGCCTCGGCTACAGCCACCAGTCGCAGGACCAGCTCCCTGACCCCCGCCTGCGCTCGATCTATTCCCTGGAATACATCCGCCACAAAGTCGTCGTCCAGGCAGGCTTCCGCTTCTGGGAAAACCTGGCCCTGGACCTCTCCTGGCGCTATGTGGACCGCTTCACGGGTTCGGACCTCCTGACCCCCTACGCCCTGCTGGACGCCAGGGTCGGCTACGATTTCCCCGGCCTGAACCTCTACCTCCGGGCGAACAACCTGCTGAACCGGACCTGGTTCGACTTCGGCGACATCCCCCAGCCCGGCCTCTGGCTCATCCTCGGCGCCGCCTTCCGCCTCTGATTTTTTTCGTATCTTTCGGGAAAACGATCCCGAAATGAAGAAACTGATCCTCCTGGCGGCCGCCGCCCTCCTCGTCGGCAGCGCCCCGGACGCCGGCGCGCAGAGCCGCAAAGTCGACGCCTATTTCACCACATCCGAAATGCCGGACCTCCTGAAATGGCTCCCGGCCCCGCCCGACACGGCCGGCACCCGCTTCGTATACGACATCACCCAGTACATGTGGGGCAAGGCGCAGCGCCAGGACCCGGAGCGCGCCGCCATCGCCATCCGCGACGCCGAATACGGCATGAACTGCATCGTCCGGGAATTCAGCGAACCCTTCGGCCTGCAGATCTCGGAAGAGGGGACCCCGGAGATCTACAAGCTCCTCCGCGAAGCAACCGCGACCTGCGACAGCATCTGCACCTACCCGAAGGCCTACTACAAGCGCAAGCGCCCCTTCGTCCGCTTCCGGGAAGGCACCCTGACCCCCGCCTCCGAGCCCGGCCTCTCCCGCAACGGTTCCTATCCCTCCGGCCATACCATCCTCGGCTGGAGCGCCGCCCTCCTCCTCACGGAAATCAACCCTGACCGCGCCGACACGCTCCTCGCTCGCGGCCTGATGTACGGCGAAAGCCGCGTCATTGTCGGCGCCCACTGGCAGAGCGACGTCGACGCCGGCTACCTCGCCGCCAGCGCCGCCTACGCGAAGCTCCACACGAGCGAGCGCTTCCTCGACCAGATGCGCCGCGCCCGCGAGGAATTCCGCCGCCTCACCGCCCCGCCCGCGCCCGCGCCCGCTCCCGCGAAGCGCCCCCGCCTCCGCCGCCGCTGACCGCCCTCCTTTCGCCGCTGCCCCTGCCGCTGACACCGCCAAGCCCCATCGGCCGCTGCCACGTAACTTATTGATTAACAGGGAAATAAGGCCACCGGAAGTGCCCGTTTTTCGGCACTTCTACCCCATCCAACACCTTCTGTTCCAGCCACTTCCGCGGCAGCGCCCGTGTATCGTCCTGAAAAAAGTTTACCAAGAAAAGGTAAAAAAGAATGGAAGCAAAAAGCTACCGGGCGATGCAGCGAGCCCAAGCGAATGTCATTGACGCCGAAACACCGGCGGAAGTGAGGGAGGCGGTCCAAAATCTGGCAGGGCTCCCTCAAAAACGGCCAATTTTGATGGAGGCGGTCCCCAAAAAAGCAGGCCTCCCTCACTTCCGCGGCAGCACCCAACACGGCAACAGCTTCGAAATGTGTCGGAGGGGGCGGGTGGCGGGGTCATAATATTCATTCCGCTGTTGGAGCGGCCGGAGGCCGCGGGGGCGCCATCAGGCGCCGCGGCGGAGCGTCAGCGAGATGTCGCAAGACATCGAAGCAGCGGAGCCGCCCGGGTTCTGCCAGCGAAGCGCAGCAGGTTCCGGCAGTCCCCCTGAAAGGGGGTGCAGGGGGTTGAGACGAAACAGGCAGGACAGGGCTGGACCTGTCCTGCCGGCTTCCTGTTTTTTTGTGCAGGGCACAAAAAAACAGGAAGCGCCTTTCCCCAAAAGCGCTTCCCCAGTGTATAAAACGAACTTAACAAATAGACGCGAATCTCTTCGTGGTCCGGGTGCAAAGTTAGCGATTTTTTGACTCGTACAAAACGTTTTAATCGAAATACTCCTTTTTCTCAACCAAGAAGCGAAAAAGAGGATAATCCTAACTCTTGCGGTACTCCGTCGGGGTCATTCCCGTGTGGGACTTGAAGAACTTGTAGAAGACGGACTGGTTCCGGAAATTCAGCTGGAAGACGATCTCCTTGATGGAGAGGTCGGAGTACTTCAGGAGGTTCTTCGCCTCGAGGATGACGTAGGCGTCGATCCACTCCGGGGCCGAACGGCCGCTGATGTTCTTGACGAGCTTCGAGAGGTACTTCGGCGTCAGGCAGAGCTTGTCGGCGTAGAAGACCATGCCGCGCTCCGTGTTGTGGAATTCCGTGACGAGGCGGATGAAGGTGTCGAAGATGACCTTGGAGCGGAGGGAAGGGCGCCAGGTCGAGCGCTTCGCCTCGAGGAGCTTCTCCGACCAGCTGTAGCCGAGGTAGTAGAACACCGAGGACAGCAGGGCGCAGATGGCGTCCTTGAGCTGGGGGCTGTTGGTGCGGATCAGGTTGACGGTCAGCTTGTAATAGAGCGAGCAGGCCTCGAATTCCTCGTCGGTCAGGTAGAAGCAGGGGTTATTCATCGCCGTCATGCTTTCGTTGTAGAGGGCGGTGAAGTTGAAGTAGATGTTGGAGACGAAGTCGGCGGAGAGGGCGATCAGCACGAGCTGGGCCTCTTCGTGCTCGTCCGGCTGGATGTCGGAGACGCGGAAGATGTTGCCGGGGATGTTGATGACGACGGAATTCTTGCCGATCTCAAAGGTTTTCAAATTGACATCCAGGCACATGCGGCCTTTTGCGCAGAAGACGACGAAGTAGCCGTTGTAGCGGCAGGGGTGCTTGAGGATGCTGATGGCGTCGGCCAGTTCCTGGCCGTACTTGATGTTGGCAATGAAGAAGTCCTTCCCCAGGTTGCCGCTCTCGCTTTGCGGGAAATACTTCCGCAGGTCATCGATCCCGATCTCTCTCAGTGCTTGTTCCATGGTTATTGTTTTAGCTGCCGCTAAGATAGTAAAAAATTATAAAAAAGTCGAAACTTTCGACAACATGATAAAAACTAACGGGGGTCATTCCCTTTTTGGACATAGAATTGTCATCCTTTTAGAAACAGTCTCCGGAAGGAGGGAAGCGGGCGGAACTGTTCTTTTTTTGAAAAAAAAAGCGTAACTTGCTGGACCGTTTCCGAATCGACGATTGTACTTAAATATTAACCTTATAATTGATTCACATGGAAAAGAAAAAAACCAATGTCATTGCGATCGTGACGATGTTCTTCCTGTTCGCAATGATTGCGTTCGTGACCAACCTCGCGGCTCCGGTCGGCAACATCTGGAAGCAGTCCTACTCCTGGGCCGGCATGTGGGGCAACATGATGAACTTCCTCGCGTACCTGTTCATGGGTATCCCCGCGGGAAAGATGCTCCAGACCAAGGGCTACAAGAAGACCGCCCTCGTCGCCCTCGCCCTGGGCGCCATCGGTATCTTCGTCCAGTGGCTCTCCAGCAAGGTCGGCGCCGATGTGGCCGTCTTCAAGGTCGGCGGTGACGTCGTTGCCCTGAACTTCATCATCTACCTCCTCGGTGCCTTCATCTGCGGCTTCTGCGTCTGCATGCTCAACACCGTCGTGAACCCGATGCTTACCATCCTCGGCGGCGGCGGCAACAAGGGCAACCAGCTCGTCCAGGCCGGCGGTTCCCTGAACTCCCTCGCCGGTACGCTGACCCCGCTCTTCGTGGGCGCCCTGATCGGCACGGTCTCGAACGATACCAAGATGGCCGACGTGGTTCCGCTGCTCTACATCGCCCTCGCCGTCTTCGTGGTTTCCTTCCTCATCATCCTCTTCGTCGATATCCCGGAACCGGCCCTCGGCGCCAAGAAGGAAAGCTACAGCCACAGCCCCTGGAACTTCCGCCACACCGTCCTCGGCGTCGCCGCCATCTTCTGCTATGTCGGTGTTGAGGTCGGTATCCCCGGCACGCTGAACTTCTACATCTCCGACCCGACCGCCAAGGGCGCCGGCCTCCTGATGAACGGTGCCGCCGTCGGTGGCGCGCTCGCCGCGATGTACTGGCTGCTGATGCTCGTCGGCCGTCTGAGCAGCACCGCGATCAGCGGCAAGGTCTCCCCGAAGACCCAGCTCGTCACGACGACTTCCATCGCCATGCTCTTCCTCCTCCTCGCCATCATCCTCCCGAAGACGACCCAGATTTCGATGCCCGGCTTCGACATCCACAAGGGCTTCATGATGGTCCAGGTCCCGATCAGCGCGCTGTTCCTCGTGCTCTGCGGTCTGTGCACCTCCGTGATGTGGGGCTGCATCTTCAGCCTCGCCGTGAACGGCCTCGGCAAATACACCGAGCAGGCTTCCGGTATCTTCATGATGATGGTCGTCGGCGGCGGCGTGATTCCGCTCGTCCAGGACGCCCTCTCCAAGAGCGTCGGCTACATCAACAGCTACTGGCTGCTCTTCGTCCTCGTCGGCTACATGCTCTTCTACGCCCTGATCGGCTCGAAGAACGTCAACAAGGACATCCCTGTGGATTAATTCCCGAAACCCATTGACACGAAACGATAACCAAAAAAACAGAAATATTATGGCAGAGAAGATTGAAGAAAAGAAATATGTAGTCGGTGTTGACGTAGGTGGCCAGACGACCAAGATCGGCGTCGTCGACGCCCGTGGCGACGTGCTCGCCCAGACCGTCATCCGTTCCGATACCTTCGGCGACGACGCGGACGCGTACATCGATGCGCTCGCGGCCGCCATCAAGGGCGTGATCAAGGAGTCCGGCAAGGAAGGCCAGATCCGCGGTGTCGGCGTCGGCGCCCCGAACGGCAACCACTATACCGGAACGATCGCCTATGCCCCGAACCTCGCCTGGGCAGCCAACGGCTCCGTGGATTTCTCTGCGAAGCTCTCGAAGAAGATGGGCGGCATCCCCGTGTCGCTGACCAATGACGCGAACGCCGCCGCCGTCGGTGAAATGACCTACGGCATCGCCCGCGGCATGAAGAACTTCATCATGATCACCCTCGGCACCGGTGTCGGCAGCGGCATCATCATCAACGGCCAGCTGGTCTACGGCCACGACGGTTTCGCCGGTGAGCTCGGCCATACCAACGTCGTCCGCTACAACGGCCGCACCTGCGGCTGCGGCAAGCAGGGCTGCCTCGAGGCCTACTGCTCCGCGATCGGCGTGGCGAAGACCGCCCGCGACTGGCTGGAGATGAGCAGCGAGCCCTCCGTCCTGCGCGACGTCGAGAAGATCACCTCGAAGGACGTCTATGACGCCGCCAAGGAAGGCGACGCCCTCGCCCTGCGCGTGTTCGAGTATACCGGCACCCTCCTGGGCCGTTCCTTCGCCGATTTCGTTGCGTTCAGCGCGCCGGAAGCCATCGTCCTCTTCGGCGGCCTCGCCCGTTCGAAGGAGTTCCTCTATGAGCCGATGAAGAAGGCCATGGAGGAGAACCTCCTGAAGATCTGGCAGGGCAAAGTCAAGATCCTCTTCTCCCAGCTCAAGGAGTCCGACGCCGCCATCCTCGGCGCGTCCGCCCTCGCATGGGAGTTGTAACCCTTAAGATTCCAAAGTAGAAAATGAAAACCAAAACACTGATTCTCTCCCTTCTCGCCGGCCTCGCCCTGCTCGCTTCCTGCGGCCAGGGTCCGAAAGGCTCCGCGGATGCCAACTTTACCAAAGGCCAGATCGACACCGTCAGCTACCTGCTCGGCGTCAACTTCGGCAGCTTCATCAAAGGCTACAACTTCGGTGACAACGTCAACTACTCCGAAATCATGAAAGGTCTGAAGGACTTCGTGAACGCGGAAGGCAACATGCGCGACCCGGAATTCACGAGCCAGTTCAAGATCAATCCGGAGACGATGAACGACGTTTTCGGCCAGTTCCTTGAAGTCCGCCGCCAGGCCGTCCTGTCCGAGAACAAGGCCAAGGAGGATGCGTTCCTCGAGGCCAACCGCAAGAAGGCGGACGTCCGCGAGACGGCTTCCGGCCTCCAGTACCGCATCATCGCCCCCGGCAACAACGTGAAGCCGGGCCCGCAGGACAAGGTCCTCGTGCACTACAAGGGCACGCTCCTCGACGGTACCGTGTTTGACCAGACGCCGGAAGGCGGCGACCCGATCGAGCTTCCGCTGAGCGGTGTGATCCCGGGTTGGAGGGAAGGCCTCCAGCTGGTGGGTGAAGGCGGCGACATCGAGCTCTTCATCCCTGCCGCCCTCGCTTACGGCGAGTCCGGCAACCAGGGCATCGAGCCGAACTCCACGCTGATTTTCCACGTGCAGGTCGCCGAGGTCCATCCCGCCGAAGCCAACTAGAGCCCGATCCAGCGGATGGAAGGATCCCGCTTCCACCACGTCATCTGCCGTTTCGCATAGTGGCGGGTGTTCGCAGCGATGCGGGAGACCGTTTCCTCCGCCGTGACGGCCTCCGGATGGTCGAAATAATCGAAAACCTCCGTGTAACCGACGGTTTTCAAGGCAGTGAGGTTCCTGAATTCGTTCAGGGACCTCACTTCGTCAAAGAGCCCCTCCGCGACCATCCGGCGCGTACGCGCCTCGATGCGGGCGGCGAGCACCTCCCGCGGGCGGAAGAGGCCGGTTTTCTCGATGGCGAATTCCCGCGGGCGGGGCTGGGTGACCTTGAAGGAGGAGAAGGGTTTTCCGGTGCCGAGGCAGACTTCCAGGGCCCGGAGGACGCGCATGCCGTTGTTGCGGTCGATCGTCGCGTAGGCTTCGGGGTCGCGCGTGCGCAGCTCCTCGGCGAGGGCCTGCGCGCCTTCGCGCTTCAGCCGCTCCGTGAGCCGCTCCCGCAGTGCCGGGTCCGCTTCCGGCACGTCCGCGATGCCGTTGCAGACGGCGTCGATGTAGAACATCGAGCCGCCGGTCATCACGAGTGTCTCGTGGCCTTCGGCGAAGAGGCGGCGGATCAGCGCGAGGGCTTCCGCCTCGTAGCGGCCTGCGGTGTAGTAGTCGCGGACGGACTTGGTCCGGATAAAGTAGTGGGGGACGCGCGCGAGCTGCTCGTCCGAGGGGACGGCGGTGCCGATGCGCATTTCGCGGTAGATCTGGCGGGAGTCGCAGGAGATGACGGGGGAGTGGTACTGCTCCGCGAGGGAGATGCTGTAGTCGGTCTTGCCTACAGCCGTCGGTCCGAGGACGATGAGGAGCTTCCCAGGCACGGCGCGGGGCTAGAAGATGGCGTTTTCGCTCTCGTCGTAGACCTCCTCCGGGGCGTCGTCGTCCTCTTCCGCGCTTTCGTCTTCATCCTCCTCGTCTTCCATGTCCTCGTCGTCGAGGCGGATGTTGAGGAGTTCCTCGAGCTTGGTCCGCTTGCGCTCCTCGCCGGGGAGGTGGCGCTTCTCGTCCGGCAGGTCCTCGAAGGCGACGTAGCCCTTCTCGAACTCGATCGGGTTCGGGCCCTTGGCCTCCACGATCGTCGGGGAGGGAGCGGCCTCCGGCGTCTCGCCGTCGAAGGTGACGTTCACGCTCTTCTTGCCGGCCACGTCGTAGAAATACACGAAGGAGACGATCCCCTTCGCGCGGGTCTGGGCCATCGTCACGTCGTCCACGGCGCCGTCGCCGAGGTCGAAGAGGCCGTAGCGGGCCACGACGCTGCCGCCCTCGTCCAGCGCCTTGAAGAGGATGAGCTGGTCCTGGGGGAATTCCAGGTCGGACTGAAGCTGCCGGTGGAGGGAATACAGGGTCGCGGTGCCGCTGATCTTGTAGACTCTGTAGAAACCTTTGATGCCCGTAAGGGTAACTCTGTAGAGAAGAGCCATAGCGCGTGAATAATTTTTTCCTAGCGGTTTCAAAGTTACAAAGAAAACGTTAAATTTGAACATAGATGGACCGGATTCAGGATACTTATCGCAGCATCGCCGCCCGTTCCGAGGGTTTGTACAAGGACAACGGCAGCCGTTTCCTCGCTTTCGCCTGCCCGGTCGAGACGGAGGAGGAGGTGAAGGAAATCGTGGACGCGCTGCGGAAAGAGTACCATGACGCGCGCCACCACTGCTTCGCCTACCGCCTTGGCCTCGACGGCGCGCGCTGGCGGGCGAACGACGACGGCGAGCCCTCCGGCTCGGCCGGCCGTCCCATCCTGGGCCAGATCGATTCCGCGGGGCTGAGCGATGTGCTGGTGGTCGTCGTGCGCTACTTCGGCGGCGTGAAGCTCGGGATCCCGGGGCTGATCCGCGCCTACAAGACGGCGACGCAGGAGGCGCTCGCGGCCGCGCAGGCGGTCGAGAAGACCGCCGCCCGCCGCTTCCGGATCACGTTCGACTACCTGTCGATGAATGCCGTGATGCGGGTCCTGAAGGACCTCGACATCCCCCAGTCCGGCCAGTCCTTCGGTAACGAGTGCAGCCTGGATGTCCGCGTCCGGCTTTCACAATATGAAGATTTTTTGGCCAGAACCCGGAATTTTTTGCTATCTTTAAATGAATTATAGGTCTAACTATTATCATCATGAATAAAAAACACGTTTTCAATGCAGGCCCCTGCATCCTGCCGCAGGCAGCGCTCGACGCTTCGATCGAGGCGATCAGGGATTTCAAGGGGACCGGTGTCTCTCTGCTCTGTATCTCCCACCGTACCAAGGAGTGGGATGCGACGATGGATGAATGCCGCGCGCTCTGGAAGGAGCTGCTGCATATCCCGGATGATTATGAGGTGATTTTCCTCGGCGGCGGCGCCTCGCTGGAGTTCCTCTGCGTGGCGATGAACTTCCTCGAGAAGAAGGCCGCGTACCTGGATACGGGTGTCTGGGCCAGCAAGGCCCTCAAGGAGGCGAAGGCCTTCGGCGAGGCCTATGCGATCGCGAGCTCCAAGGATAAGAACTATACCTATATCCCGAAGGGCTATGAAATCCCGACGGACCTGGATTATTTCCATATCACGACCAACAACACGATCTACGGTACCGAGATCAAGACCGACATCGACTGCCCGGTCCCGCTGATCGCGGATATGTCCTCCGATATCCTGAGCCGTCCCGTCGACGTCAGCAAGTATGCGATGATCTACGGCGGCGCCCAGAAGAATGCGGGCCCCGCCGGCGTTGCCTTCGCCATCATCCGGAAGGACGCCCTCGGCAAGGTGACCCGCCACCTCCCGACGATGATCGACTACCGGACCCATATCGACAAACTCTCGATGTTCAACACCCCGCCGGTCTTCCCGATCTTCGTGATGAACGAGACCCTGAAGTGGCTCAAGGGCATCGGCGGCGTCGAGGCGATGCACAAGATCAACCTTCGGAAAGCCCAGACCCTCTACGACGAAATCGACCGCAACTCCCTCTTCGTCGGTACCGCCGTCCCCGAGGACCGCTCGATCATGAACATCTGCTTCGTGATGGCGCCCGGCCGCGAGGACCTGCAGGACGAGTTCCTCGCCTTCTCCAAGGAGCGCGGCATGGTCGGCCTCAAGGGCCACCGCTCCGTCGGCGGCTTCCGCGCCTCCGTCTACAACGCCTGTACCCAGGAAGACGTCGACGCCCTCGTCGCCTGCATGCAGGAATTTGAGAAACTCCACAAGTAAGCGCCCGCCATGAAAGTACTGCTTGCAACCCAGAAGCCGTTCGCCGCAGCCGCGGTCGCCGGCATCCGCAACATCCTCGAAGGCGCCGGCCACGAAGTCGTCCTCCTCGAGAAATATGCCGCCCAGGAAGATCTGGTGGCCGCCGTCGCCGACGCAGAGGCGATGATCATCCGCTCCGACAAGGTGGATGCCGCCGTGATCGCCGCGGCGCCGAAGCTCCGCATCGTCGTGCGCGCGGGCGCCGGCTATGACAACGTCGACCTCGCCGCCGCGACCGCCCGCGGCATCGTCGTGATGAATACCCCGGGCCAGAATTCGAACGCCGTCGCCGAGCTTGCGATCGCGATGATGATCTACATGGCCCGTACGCAGTTTACCCCGGCGACCGGCTCCGAGATCCAGGGCAAGACCCTCGGCATCCAGGCCTTCGGCAACGTCGGCCGCCTGGTCGGCGCGAAGGCGAAGGCCCTCGGGATGACCGTGAAGGCGATCGATCCGTTCCTCAGCGAGGACCAGATCCGCGCCGGCGGCGCCGAACCCGCCAGCGACCTGAAGGACCTCTACGCGACGAGCGACTACGTTTCGATCCATATCCCCGCGACCCCCCAGACCGTCGGTTCGATCGGCTACGACCTGATCGCCTCGATGCCCAAGGGCGCGACCCTCGTCAACACCGCCCGCAAGGAAGTGATCGACGAGGCCGGCCTGGAGAAGGCCCTGGAGGACCGTCCGGACCTGAAATATGCGACTGACGTCGCTCCCGACAACCTCGCCGTCCTGAAGGAGAAATTCGGCCTGCGCATCTTCGCGACCCCGAAGAAGATGGGTGCCCAGAGCGCCGAGGCCAACATCAACGCCGGCCTGGCCGCCGCCCGCCAGATCTGCGACTATTTCGCGACCGGCAATACCCGTTTCCAGGTCAACAAATAGCAGCGCCATGGTCCGAGTCAAACCTTTCGCCGCGGTCCGTCCCGCGACGCAGTTCGCCGCCGAGGTGGCCGCCCCGCCTTACGATGTCCTGAATTCCGAGGAAGCGAAGGCGATGGCCGGGGAGAAGTCCCTCCTCCATATCACGAAGCCGGAGATCGACTTCAGCCCGATCCTGGAAGACCACGACCCGCGCGTCTATGACAAGGCGGTCGAGAACTTCCGGCTGTGGCAGGAGCGCGGCTGGCTGCAGCAGGACGCGAAGCCCTGCTACTATGTCTACGCCCAGACGATGGACGGCCGTACCCAGTACGGCCTCGTCCTCTGCGCCCATACCGAAGACTACGAGAACGGCCTGATCAAGAAGCACGAGCTGACCCGCAAGGACAAGGAGGACGACCGGATGATCCACGTCCGGATCCAGAACGCCAACATCGAGCCGGTCTTCTTCGCCTACCGCGACGACGACGAGCTCGACGCGATCGTCGCCCGCAAGGTCGCCGAACCCGCCCTGAACGAGTTCACCGACGAGAACGGCTTCGGCCACCGCTTCTGGGTCATCGACGACGACGCGGACATCGCCCGCATCACGGAGATCTTCACCTCCCGCGTCGAGGCTTTCTATGTCGCCGACGGCCACCACCGTACGGCCGCCGCGGCCCGTGTCGGCGCTGAAAAGCGCGCCCAGAACCCGAACCATACCGGCGCGGAGGAGTACAACTACTTCATGGCCGTCTGCTTCCCGCAGAGCCAGCTCAAGATCATCGACTACAACCGCGTCCTGAAGGACCTCGGCGGCCTTTCGCCGTTCGAGGTGATCGAGTGGATCGGCCGTGACTTCGACGTCGAGTGCAAGGGCGCCGACATTTACCATCCGTCCGGACTCCACAACTTCGCGATGTACCTGGAGGGCCAGTGGTATTCGCTGACCGCGAAACCGGGCCGTTACGACGACGCCGACCCGATCGGCGTGCTCGACGTCACGATCCTGTCGAACCTGGTCCTCGACAAGGTCTTCGGCATCCGCGACCTCCGGACCGACAGGCGGATCGACTTCGTCGGCGGCATCCGCGGCCTCGGCGAACTGCAGCGCCGCGTCGACAGCGGCGAGATGCAGGTCGCCTTCGCCCTGTATCCGGTCTCGATGGAGCAGCTCATCGCCATCGCCGACAGCGGCAACATCATGCCGCCGAAGACGACCTGGTTCGAGCCGAAGCTCCGTTCCGGCCTCGCAATCCACAAACTCGACTAGACCATGGCAGATCCGGCAGCATTGCGCGCGAAGATGAAGGAATTCTTCGGCTACGACGCCTTCAAGGGGGGACAGGAAGAAATCGTACACCACCTTGTCGACGGCGGAGACGCCTTCGTGCTGATGCCGACCGGCGGCGGGAAATCCCTGTGCTACCAGCTGCCGGCCCTCGTGATGGAGGGTACGGCGATCGTGATTTCCCCGCTGATCGCCCTGATGAAGAACCAGGTCGACGCCATCCGCGGCTTCGTCTCCGGCAACGACAGCATCGCCCACTTCCTGAACTCCTCCCTGAACCGGGTCCAGATCGCGGAAGTGCGCGAGGACCTGCTCGCGGGCCGGACGAAACTGCTCTATGTCGCCCCGGAATCCCTGACCCGCGAGGACAACATCGCCCTCCTCAAGGAGATCCGGATTTCCTTCTATGCGATCGACGAGGCCCACTGCATCTCCGAATGGGGCCATGACTTCCGTCCGGAGTACCGCCGCATCCGCGCCCTCGTCGACGAGATCGGCCGCGCGCCCATCATCGCCCTGACCGCCACGGCGACCCCGAAGGTCCAGAGCGACATCCTGAAGAACCTCGGCATCGCCGGCGCGCGCGTCTTCAAGTCGTCGTTCAACCGCCCGAACCTCTTCTACGAGGTTCGGGACAAGAACGACGCCGAGAAGGACATCATCCGCTACATCAAGCAGAACCCCGGCAAGTCCGGAATCGTCTACTGCCTCAGCCGCAAGAAGGTCGAGGAGTTCGCCGCCCTGCTGAACATCAACGGGATCAAGGCCCTGCCTTACCACGCCGGCCTGGACGCGAAGGTCCGTGCCGATAACCAGGACATGTTCCTGATGGAGGAGGTCGACGTGATCGTCGCGACGATCGCCTTCGGCATGGGCATCGACAAGCCCGACGTGCGCTTCGTGATCCACTACGACATCCCGAAGAGCATCGAGAGCTACTACCAGGAGACCGGCCGCGCCGGCCGCGACGGCCAGGAAGGCAACTGTATCACCTACTACAGCTACAAGGACATCCAGAAGCTCGAGAAGTTCATGCAGGGCAAGCCCGTCGCCGAGCAGGAGATCGGCCGGCAGCTCCTCGCGGAGGTCGTCGCCTACGCCGAGTCGAGCCAGTGCCGCCGCAAGCTCCTGCTGAACTATTTCGGCGAGGACTACCTGCCCGACAACTGCGGCTCCTGCGACAACTGCGTCCGCCCCAAGCCCGTCTTCGACGGCCGGGAGGAGATGGCCCTCGTGATCCGCCTGATCCGTTCCCTGCCCGAGAAATTCAAGCTCGAGCACCTCGCCAACATCCTCGCCGGCAATGCGACGGCCCTGATCAAGTCCTACCGCCACGACGAGCTTGAACTGTTCGGCGCTGGCGCCGCCCACTCCGACAAGTTCTGGTGCACCGTAATCCACCAGGGCCTCATCCTCCACCTCCTCGACAAGGAGATCGAGACCTACGGCCTGATTTCCGTGACCCCCGAGGGAGAGGCGTTCCTCGCGGCCCCGTACGAACTCCGGCTCGTCGAGGACCGGACGTTCTCCGCGGGCGGGGACGACGAGGATGACGACGAGACCGCGATGGCCGCGGCGGCGATGAAGGGCGGCGGCGGGGACGCCGTGCTGCTCTCGATGCTGAAGGACCTCCGCAAGGACCTGTCCCGCCGCCTGAAGCTCCAGCCCTGGATCATCTTCCCGGACCCGGCCCTCGAGGACATGACGATCCTCTATCCGGTCACGGTCGAGGAGCTCCGGAACTGCCAGGGCGTGGGCGAAGGGAAGGCGCGCAAGTTCGGCGCCGAGTTCGTCGCGCTGATCGCCAAGTATGTCGCGGAGAACGACATCAGCCGCCCGGATGACTTCGTCGTGAAGTCCGCGCCGAGCAAGTCCGCCGGCAAGGTCGCCATTATCCAGGGCATCGACCGCCGCCAGGACCTCGAGGACATCGCCGCGGCCCGCGGCCTCGACATGGACGAACTGATGTCCGAGATCGAGGGAATCGTCGCGACCGGGACGAAGCTGAATCTGGACTATTATATCTCCCGCAACATCGACGAGGATGTCGTGGAAGACATTTACGAATACTTCCGTGAGGAAGCGGCCTCCGACTCGGTCGCGGACGCGATCGAAGCCCTCGGGCCTGACTACGAGGAAATGGAGGTCCGCCTGGTCCGGATCAAGTTCCTCTGTGAAATCGCGTCATGATCCCCCAGCAGACCGTCGACCTCATCCTGGATACCGCGCGCATCGAAGACGTCGTCTCCGACTTCGTCAGCCTGAAGCGCCGCGGGGCGAATTTCGTCGCCTGCTGCCCGTTCCACAACGAGAAGACCCCGTCCTTCTATGTATCGCCGTCGAAAGGCATCTTCAAGTGTTTCGGCTGCGGCAAGGCGGGTTCGGCGGTCAGTTTCGTGATGGAGCACGAGCACGTCTCCTATGTCGAGGCCCTGCGGTACCTGGCCCGGAAATACCACATCGAAATCGTCGAGAAGGAGGAGACCGCCGAGGAGATCGCCGCGCGCCAGCGCAGCGAGAGCCTCCTGCTGGTCTCTGAGTTCGCCCAGAAATTCTTCGTGGAGAACCTCGACACGCCGGAGGGCCGCTCCCTCGCACGGGCGTACTACCGCCGGCGCGGGCTCGAGGACGGGACCCTCGCCGAGTTCGGTCTCGGCTGGGCGCCCTCGGACCGCCATGCGCTGACGAAGGCCGCCCTCGCCGCCGGCTACAAGGAGGAATACCTCGTGGACAGCGGCCTCTGCATCCGCTACGACGACGGCAGCCTGGCCGACCGCTTTCACGAGCGGGTGATGTTCCCGATCCACTCCCTGAGCGGCCGCGTGATCGCCTTCAGCGGGCGGACCCTCCGCTCCGACGACGCTGTCGCGAAGTACGTCAATTCCCCGGAGACGGAAATCTACGTCAAGAGCCGCAACCTCTACGGCATCTGGCTGGCGAAGTCGGAAATCGCCAAGGCCGGCTGCTGCTACCTCCTGGAAGGCAACGTGGACGTCGTCACGATGCACCAGCTCGGCATCCGGAACGTCGTCGCCTCCTGCGGAACGTCCCTGACCGTCGAACAGGTCCGGATGATCCGCAAGTTCACGGAGAACGTGACGGTGATGTACGACGGGGACTCCGCCGGCATCCACGCCGCCCTCCGCGCCATCGACCTGCTCCTCGGCGAAGGCCTGAACGTGAAGCTGGTCCTCTTCCCGGACGGGGATGATCCGGACTCGTTCTGCCGCAAGCATACCCTGGAGGAGGTCCGCTCCTTCATCGCGTCCGCCGAGCAGGACTTCATCGACTATATGGCCGACCGGACGGATCCGGGCGCGCTGCGCGACCCGGTCCGCCGCGCGAACCTGATCAACGGCGTCGCCGACACGGTCGCCCGGATTCCGGACGCCGTGAAGCGCTCCGTCTACGTCGAGGCCGCCGCGGCGAAGTTCGCGATGGATCCGAAGATCCTCTTCCAGCGGATTTCCGCGACGCGGGAGAAGCTGCGCGCGGCGCAGCGCCAGGAGGAGCGGGCCCGCCGCCGGCAGGCCGCCGACCTCCCGCCGCTCCCGGAGGACGAGCCGTATTATGTCCGGAACCGCCCCGAGGAAGCGGGGGAGAGCCAGGAGGAGAACAAGACCGTCGGCCAGGCCGAGCGCGAGCTCCTCTGGTTCATCCTGACCCACGGCCGGGATATCTTGGATTTCGACACGGACTCCGAATTCTATTCCGGCTCCGAGGCGGAGAAGCCGACGGTTGCGGAGTTTATCCGCGCCTCGCTCGATGCCGACGGGTCGCAGTTTTACAACAGCATCTACCGGGATGCCTACGATGCCTATTTCGCCCTGTACGACAGGGGTCTGAGCCAGGAAGACATCATCCGGGACCTGCTGAACGGCGGCGACCGCCGGACCGCCGCGCTGGCGGCCCGCCTCGCCATCGAGAAATATGAACTGACCGTGGAGAACTTCGCCCGCGCCCTGACGACGACCTCGTCCTGGCTCGTGCAGTATGTTCCCAAAGCCATCCTCTCCTACGCCGAACGCAAGATCGAGGACCGCCTGCTGCTCCTGCGCGGTTCCCTCAAGGAGGCGTCCCCGGAAGAGGAGGCGAAGATCATGGCCGCCATCGTGCGGCTCCAGAGCGCCCAGCGCAGCGTCCGCGTCCGGCTGGGCAGAGACAGAGAACGAAACAAGTAAACCCAAGAGATATGGAGAAGAAAGCATTCAAGAGGACCCTCGTGACCTGCGCCCTTCCGTACGCCAACGGACCGGTGCACATCGGCCACCTCGCAGGCGTGTATGTCCCCGCGGACATCTATGTCCGCTACCTCCGCATGCGCGGCGAGGATGTCCTGTACATCTGCGGCTCCGACGAACACGGAGTCCCGATCACCATCAAGGCCCGCCAGCAGGGCATTTCCCCGCAGGACGTCGTCGACAAGTACCACAAGATCATCAAGGATTCCTTCTCGGGCCTCGGCATCAATTTCGACATCTACGGCCGCACGAGTTCCGACGTCCACCGCGCGAACGCCGCGGCGTTCTTCCGCAAGCTCTACGACGAGGGCAAGTTCATCACCCGCACTTCGGAGCAGTACTATGACCCCGAGGCGCAGACCTTCCTCGCCGACCGCTACATCGTCGGCACCTGCCCCCGCTGCGGCAACGAAGGCGCCTACGGAGACCAGTGTGAGAAGTGCGGCAGCACCCTCAGCCCCGAGGAACTCATCAACCCCCGCTCCAAGCTGAGCGGCGCCGCCCCCGTCAAGAAGGAGACGACCCACTGGTACCTGCCGCTGAACGAATACGAATCCTGGCTCTCCCAGTGGATCCTGGACGGCCACAAGGAGTGGAAGACCAATGTCTACGGCCAGTGCAAGAGCTGGATCGACGGCGGCCTCCAGCCCCGCGCGGTCAGCCGCGACCTGGACTGGGGCGTGCCCGTCCCGGTCGAAGGCGCCGAAGGGAAAGTCCTTTACGTCTGGTTCGACGCCCCGATTGGCTACATCTCGAATTCGATCGAGCTCCTGCCCGAATCCTGGGAAAAGTGGTGGAAGAGCGAAGACACGAAGCTCGTCCACTTCATCGGCAAGGACAACATCGTCTTCCACTGCATCGTCTTCCCCGCGATGCTGAAGGCCCACGGCGAGTTCATCCTCCCGGAGAACGTCCCCGCCAACGAGTTCCTGAACCTGGAGGGCGACAAGATCTCGACCTCCCGCAACTGGGCGGTCTGGGCCCACGAGTACCTCAAGGACTTCCCGGGCAAGGAGGATGTCCTCCGCTACGTCCTGACGGCGAACGCCCCCCAGACCTCCGACAACGACTTCAGCTGGAAAGACTTCCAGCAGCGCAACAACAGCGAGCTCGTCGCCGTCTTCGGCAACTTCGTGAACCGCGCCGTCGTCCTGACCCACAAGTACTTCGAGGGCAAGGTCCCCGCGCGCGGAACGCTCCTGCCGGAGGACCGCGACGCCCTCGCCCAGATTCCGGAGCTCCGCCGCTCCCTGGAGGACAACATCGCCCACTACAAGTTCCGCGAGGCCCTCAAGGACGCGATGGGCATCGCCCGCGTCGGCAACAAGTACATCTCCGACACCGAGCCCTGGAAGGTCGCCAAGACCGACATGGCCCGCTGCGCCACGATCCTCAATGTCAGCCTCCAGATCTGCGCCGACCTGGCCCTGGCCTTCGAGCCCTTCACCCCGTTCGCCGCGGAGCGCCTCCGCCGGATGCTGGGCGTGTGCCTCGAGGCCGGCACGGACCACCGCGCAGGCGAGCAGGTCAGCGTCAACACCTACCGTGACGGCGAAGGCGCCGCGCTCCATACCCACGCCGCCGGCCTCCGCTGCTGCCCGCCGGACGGGGCCGTCTGCCTCGACTGGGAGAAGCTGGGCGCAGAGGAACTGCTGCCGGAAGGCCACGGGATCGGCGCCGCGGAGCTGCTCTTCGCCAAGATCGAGGACGACGTGATCCAGGTCCAGCTCGACCGCCTCGCCGCCATCCGCGCGGAGCGGGAAGCCGCCGAGGCCGCCGAGGCCGCCCGCCGCGTCGCCCCGCAGAAGGACGAAGTGACCTTCGAGGACTTTGAGAAGATGGACATCCGCACCGCGACGGTCCTCGCCGCCGAGAAGGTCCCCCAGACCGACAAGCTCCTCAAGCTCACGATCGACACCGGCATCGACACGCGTACCATCGTCTCCGGCATCGCCGCGTACTACAGCCCCGAGGATATGCTCGGCAAGCAGATCTGCATCCTCGCGAACCTGAAGCCCCGCAAGATCCGCGGCATCGAGTCCCAGGGCATGATCCTGATGGCCAAGCAGCCCGACGGCACGATGCGTTTCATCACCCCCGCCGAAGTCCTGATGAACGGCTCCGAAATCGGTTGACATGAAAGCGATCAGAAACGTGATATTCGATTTCGGGACCGTCCTCCTGGACTGGAACCCGAAACGCCTCTACACGCCGTATTTCCGGGATGAGGCAAAATGCGACTGGTTCCTGGAGCACGTCTGCAACCGTGCGTGGAACGACGAGATGGACAAGGGAAAACCAACCGATGTCGGGACCGAGGAGAAGGTTGCGCAGTTCCCGGAATGGGAGAAGGAAATCCGGATGTACTTCGACCGCTGGATCGAGATGATCGGGGAGGAGACGCCCGGGATGTACGAACTGGAACTGGAACTGAAGGCCGCCGGATACGGGATTTACGGCCTGACGAACTGGAACAACGAAACCTTCCGCCTGGTCCGCGGGAAGCGGATCTTCCAGGTGCTGGACGGGATGGTCGTGTCGGCGGAAGAGAAGCTGCTGAAGCCGGAGCCGGAGATCTACGAGTGCCTGCTGGGCCGCTACGGGCTGGACCGGGAGGAATGTGTCTTCATCGACGACGTTCCGAAGAACGTGGCCGGTGCGGAAGCGGTCGGCATCCGCGCGATCCTCTTCGAGAATCCCGCGCAGGTCCGCCGCACGCTCGCCGGCCTGGGTGTCAAAATCGCAACGGAAAAATGAAACACTACCCCTACATCGACGTCAGCCGGATCGAGGACCTGCCCTCGCCGTCGGTCGGGACCAAGCTGGTGGTCCACTACGCCTTCCAGTACATCGACTTCAACCTGGTTCCGGAATACGCGGAACAGGTGAATTTCGTGGACTGCGTGTTCATGGGCTGCGATCTCATCCCCGGGATGGAGGAGCGCCTCGGCGCGAACCTGATCCTGCCGCGGATGGGCATGATCTACCACGTCTTCAACAATTCGCTCTACCACGCGGAGAGCCTCTACGACGGCTTCGACCCGGCGCGGCCGGAGACCTTCAGCAGCTGTTTCGACTCGCGGGTGTATGCCGATTACCTCGAGCGGGGCAAGAAGAGCGCAGACCTGCGCGTCACGATTGCCCGCTCCCTCCACGACCACTCCATGAGCGATGCGCTCCAGGATTTCCTGTCCCGCTACAACGCCCACGACGTGGTCGGCATCATGGGCGGCCATTTCCTGAAGCGGACCGACGAGCGCTACCGGCAGGTGGTGATGACGAGCAAGGTCCTGACCGAGAAGGGCAAGCTGATGGTTTCGGGCGGCGGACCCGGTGCGATGGAGGCGACCCATCTCGGCGCCTGGATGGCCGGCCGCACCAAGGAGGAGACGGAGGACGCGATCGCGATGCTCGCCTCCGCCCCGTCCTACCAGGACCCGGGCTGGCTCTCGACCGCCTTCCATGTCCGGAAGAAGTACTCCCAGACCCGTTTCCGCAGCCTCGGCATCCCGACCTGGCTCTACGGCCACGAGCCGGCGACGCCGTTCGCGACCCACATCGCCAAGTTCTTCGAGAACAGCATCCGCGAGGACAGCATCCTCTCGATCGCCCAGGGCGGCATCATCTTCTTCCCCGGCTCCGCCGGCACCCTCCAGGAAGTCTTCCAGGATGCGGCCCAGAACCACTACCTGACCTGCGGCGTCGCCAGTCCGATGGTTTTCGTCGGCAAGGATTTCTACACCCGCGAGGTCCCGGTCTATCCGCTCCTGCAGTCCTTCGTGGAGCAGGGCTACTACAAGAACCTCCTCCTTTCCATCACCGACAGCGCCAAGGAAGCCATCGAGTCGATCCTCTCCTTCGCCTAGCACCCTTACGGACATGAAAGTACTCCTGATCAACGGAAGCCCCCGGCAGCAGGGCAATACCGCCGTCGCGCTCGGCGAGGTGGCGGCACAGCTGCAGAAAAACGGCATCGACAGCGAAACTGTCTGGATCGGCAACAAGCCCGTGCGGGGCTGTATCGTCTGCGGGACCTGCAAGTCCAGGGCCGACGGCCGCTGCGCCTTCGACGACGACGTCTGCAACCGCATCAGCGAAAAGTTCGCCGGCGCCGACGCCCTGGTCGTCGGGTCTCCCGTCTATTACGGCCAGCCCAACGGCGCCCTGCTCGCCGTCCTCCAGCGCGCGTTCTACTCGGCCGGCGGCGCGATTGCCGGCAAGCCCGCCGCAGCCGTGGCCGTCTGCCGCCGCGGCGGCGCGACCGCCAGCTTCGAGACCCTGAACATGCCCTTCCACCTGCTGAACATGCCCGTCGTGTCTTCCCAGTACTGGAACATCATCTACGGCCGCGAGCCCGGCCAGGCCGCCCTCGACACGGAAGGTCTCCAGACCCTCCGCGCCCTTGCCAACAACATGGCCTGGCTCCTGAAATCCACCGGCGGCGCTCCCGCCCCCGGCCGCGGCGACGAACCCTGGTCGCCCCTCCACTTTATCCGCTGACCCTCCTCCCGTCATGCCTGACCTGTTCGGGCATCTTGATACGCAGAAAAAGCAGTTTTCCTGAGATCGTCGAAAAAAACGCCGCCTCAGAAAAACTGCTTTTCCGCTCCCCCCGCCCCACCTCGCCCCGCCCGCCCTTCTCTCCTCTCTGCCCTCCGCCTGCTCCGCCGCCCGTTCTTTTCGTCTGGACCCCGGCGGCTACTACGCATTTGCAGGGGCGGAGGCTCTGCAGCGCACTCCAGCGGGGGTCGGGGTGCAAATGCGTAACGGCGGGGCCGCGCAGAGGGCCGTGGGAGCGGGGTGGCGGCTACGCATTTGCAGTAGCAGAGGCCCTGCAGCGCGCTCCAGCGGGGGGCGGGATGCAAATGCGTAGCTGCAGGGCTGCGCTGGGGTACGCGGAGGGGCGCTGGTGCAGGGCGAGAGGCGGAAAGTGCAGGGTGGCGGCGTTGATGAAATTCGCTTGGAAGGGAGATGGGCCCCGGAGGGCGCTGGAAGAGGGGGTGCGTGTCCAAGCGCGGCGAAAAGGCCGCGCATGGACGGGCAATAGGCGTTGGAGGGCCGTGGGAGGCTGATGCGACGTCCAAGCGAATTTCATCAACGCCGAAGGCCCGGCGAGGGCTGGCGTGGAGGTGAAGCCGATGGAGGCAAAGGGCTGGCGGAGAGCAAGGATGATGAGAATGAGGATAAGGAGGAGAAGAAAAGAAGGCGGAGGGGATGGATTTAAGCGTGATTTGTAACGTATTGGCGTAATGGGGGTTACGTAAAGGAACACGCCCGATTTTTGAAGTGTTGGTTTGTTTAACTTGCTGGTATTAAATTAGTTACAAATCACACTAAATGTATCGTCCTGAAAAAAGTTTACCAAGAAAAGGTAAAAAAGAATGGAAGCAAAAAGCTACCGGGCGATGCAGCGAGCCCAAGCAAAGATGCTGCGCGAATACTTCTCCGGAGTTCCAATGGAGAAC
>Ga0208297_1000321_pt1 | contig 114030 bp, 110 predicted proteins | sample LMS_cellobiose_e_FD_187367 | JGI IMG/M metagenome (GOLD analysis project Ga0208297, IMG submission 187367) | Rumen-fistulated moose microbial communities from Alaska, USA - LMS_cellobiose_enrichment (SPAdes) (version 2) | ecosystem: Host-associated > Mammals > Digestive system > Stomach >... | reverse complement strand
AGCCACACTGTCGTGTGCCATTCCCAATTATAAGGGGTGCGGCTCTTCGCCGTGAGAGTGCGGCTAAAACTCCGTCACGGTGGGGCTATTTCGCCGTGCAAGTGCGGCTCGCACGGCGATTTTTGCAGCCATTCAAGAATGGCACCACAAATATCCCTGATAAAGCGGCGCTTCACGTGCAGTTTTTCCAGGGTGTCGTATTCCGTTTCTTCCTTATCCTGCCAAAGTTCAGACGCCAGAAACCACAGCCATTCCGAAATGTCCGGCGCGTCTTCCGCGGTTTCGGTTTTGCGGCAGGACGCCGACACATCGTCAATATGCAGATGGAGATGGGCTTCGGCGTCAGGAAAGTCCATACAAACACGTAGCCCGTGTCCTGCTTTAGTAGAAACCACCCATTTAGGCACACAAGAGGAGCTTTTTCGCTGTTCGGCCATAATGACGGTCAGATCCGCGATGCCGGAGATGGTCTCCGGGTGATCTGCCAAGCAGGCAATGAAAGGGATGTTGCCCACGTGCATTCTGCTGTGTGCTGCTTTCTGGCGGAGCATGTGGAGCAGTTTTTCTCCCGCACTCTGCACTTCCGGGCATAGCGCAACCGGTGGTGCTGGCTGATATTCCCTCTGTTCCTCAATATGCTCTTTCAGGAAAGCCAACGCTTCGCTCTCCATGCGTTTGGCCCGGCTTATGCTGATATGGGCCAGCTTCGCAGACTCCTTGAGTGTGAGGATGCCGTCGTTTTTCGGCGTTCCCTGTTTTTCCTTGCCGAGCTGGTAACGCAGCATCAAGAATTCCCGGCTGCGGGGATCGAGCGCGCCCAAAGCATTCCACAGCTCCCGCTGTTTCTCTATGCGTTCGGTGTATTCTTCCGGCGTGATGGCGTTGAAATCTGGTATGCTTTCTGCCAGAAATGAATCGCTCTTTCCATCATAACTGTCATCCAGGAAGATCACCGTGCGGGCTTTCTTTGTGTCCAGAATATGTATAGGTGATCTTGACCTCTCATTCATATATGCATGGCACAACTGATTCCGGATGACCACCCTTGCGAAAGCCAGAAAGGGGCTTCCCCTGTCGGGATCATAACTCTCCGCTGCTGTGATCAATGCCTCGCAGCCAGCCTGAATCATGTCGTCGACAAAGGTGCTAGTGGCGAAATCCTTGGCCCGATAGCGGGCCATGCTCGCGTTTGCCATCTTGCGGACAAAAGAAAGGTTCCGCCGTATCAAGGCCTCCCGGGCTTCTTTCTCGCCGGTCTGAACGGCGGCGCACAGCATTTCGTTGGTGTAATCATCATATCGCTTCATTTGTCTTCTGATACAGCCGCTGGAACAGGTGCACCAGCGCCGCTTGCAATTCCTCCAGTTCCCCAGGATCAAGCCCCAGGGCGTTTGCCATGTAGCAGGTTATGAGCATGCCCATCTGTTGGGAAGCAGCCTCCAGTCCATTTGCATCATAGAGCTCTTTGGCCTGCGTCATGATGCTTCCAAACAGCTCCGGCATACAGGGCGCGTTGTCATAGGTCTGTTGGATGTTTCCATCGCGAATGTCCCGGACGATCCTCATCAGCCCGCTTTGTATGGCAGTGACATCGGCGGTCTCCGGAACCGCCCGGATCATGGCCGAGACGGCGCTCCCTGCCCCGGGAACGTCCTTCAACACTGCCTTTGCTGATTGAAATAAATCCCGCTGCGCCTTAAAGCCTGCCACCATGGAGGCATCCGCATAAGCGGCGATCAGCCGTGTGATCGCCGGGAAATCCTTGTGCGCCAGCAGCTGGCTCAGCACCTTTCGGTCAATCTGGTTCCCGACAAGCACCTGCATGGCCTGATCGGAGAGGCCCAGTTGTTCAATGCTGACATTCTTTCGACCGGGCAGGTTGGTCAGGCCCAGCAGGAAATCGGTGGAGACATTCAGCGCCTTGGCAATGCTGACCAGATCCTGGCTCTTGATGGATTTCGTGCGCTCCTGCAGAATACGGCTCAATGTGCCCTCCGTGAGGCCTGCCGCTTTGGCCAGGTCGGCCTGACTCATCTTCAACGCATCCAGCCGGTCTCGTATGCGCTGGGCCGGCGTGCCGGGGAGATAGATGCTGCTTTCCATGACGCACCTCCTTTTTTTAGTCCGCTAATAAAGAACATATGTTCTTTATTAGTATAGCACACTCACCTCGGCAAAGCAATCGAACACAGGATTAAATTGCAAAAGTGTAAGGATCGTTACTCCGGTGGCCCTGGAATTGCGGAAGTGCGCAAAAATGAAGCTCGCCCGCTCGGTTTCTGTATTATGAGGTGAACAGGGTGCGGACAGGTGCACGCCTGCTTACATTTTCAAGAACCGAGAGGAGATGTTTCACATGAAAGAAATGATTATCGCCATCGACCACGGCTACTCCAACATCAAGACCGCCAATACCTGCTTCAAAGCAGGCGTGATCGCCCATGAGGGCAAGCCGGCATTCACCAACGATCTGCTGGTCTATGACGGGCGCTTCTACACCATCGGCGAGGGGCACAAGGAGTACAGTCCGTTCAAGACGAACGATCAGGACTACTACCTGCTGACGCTCGCCGCCATCGCCCGGGAGCTGAGCCTGCGCGGACTGGTGGAGGCGAGGGTCATCATCGCCGCCGGCCTGCCCCTCACCTGGGTGAAGGAGCAGGGTGAGGGCTTCCGGGCGTATCTGCTGCAAAAGCCTGAAGTGGAGTTCAGCTTCCGCGGCACAGCTTATCACGTGGAGATCGTCGATGCGCTCATCTACCCGCAGGGCTTCGCGGCGGTGGCCGACCACATGAAGACATTCACCGGAACCAACATGCTGGCTGACATCGGCAATGGCACCATGAACATCATGCAGCTGATCAACCGTAAGCCAATCCAAAGCACCTGCGTCACGGAGTTTTTCGGCACGCATCAGTGCACGCTGCGCATCCGGGAGAATCTGCTCAGCCGCTTTGGCAAGACGGTCGGAGACGAGCTGATCGACGAATTCATTCGGACCGGCAAGGCAGACATCGACCAGCGCTATCAGGACGCCATGCGGGAATCCGCGATGGAATACGTGGCGGGCCTGTTCCGCCGCCTGCGCGAGCACGGATACGATCCAGACCTGATGAAGCTCTATGTGGTCGGAGGCGGGGGCTGCCTGATCAGGCACTTCGCCGAAGACGACCCGGCGCGGGTGATCGTCAATGACGACATCAACGCCACCGCCAAGGGCTATGAGTATCTGGCCCGGCTGGCGCTCAGGAGAAGGGAGTGATGCCATGACAAACCGTGTGAATTCTGTTCGCGTCATGCTGCGGTTCAACCTGAACGACCCGCGTATGATGCGGGCAAGGGAAATACTGGAAGAGGGTGTGCGACAGGAGCGATACAAATCCAAATCGCACATGATCGTGGACGCGCTGCTGAAGACGTTCGATCCGGAGAGTAAAGCCGGTCCGCCGACAATGGACGCCATCCGGGCGGCGCTGCGCGAGGAGATGCGGTTATCGCGGTTGACGGCATCGCCCGTGCCCCCAATGCCAACAGCCTCTTCCGGGAACGACAATGACGCTGAGGATGACGCAACGGTCATGGACTTTGTCGGGAACCTATTCTGATGGGTGCGCGCATGCACCCATTTTTCTTTTTGCCGCAAGAAAGGGTGCACGCGGGTGCGCCCTCTCTTCGGCTCAATCCGTCAGCTTCCGCCAGCCGAGCGGCATACCCGCAGGGGAGAGGATAGGGGCTCCTTTTTGACCGAAGGGAAAGCAAGATTCGCCCTGGCTGCCAAACCGGCTTCCAGCCGCTTTTCCGCCGGCATCTTGATGGGGTCGGCACCCCATACCCGCGTCGTGCGCATGGCCGATGCGCCTGGTTCGCTTCACTCACAGCATGACCTTTCAGCCATGAATCTTTACCACAGGAGGAAATATCTCATGAAGAAAACTTTGCCAAACCGCATCACCATTCGCCTCAGCGATGAGCTGTATCAGAAAATCATGGTCGGCGCAAGCGAGGCCAGAATCTCACCAGTGGAGTACGTTCGGCAGATGATCATAAAAGGCCGCGTCACCGTCCGGCAGGAGATCATCGTCGACGTGCCTGAGCTCAAGAAGGTCATCGCGGAGCTGGGCAAAATCGGTTCAACCCTCAACCAGATCGCCCGCCATTTCAACAGCGGCGGCGCGAACTCCTCATACCTTTACGACCGCATCATGCAGGCCCTCGGCGATCTGTTCGACATGAAGTACGAAATCGAGAAGCTGGGAGGTGAGTTTCGTGGCTATTCTCAAGCACGGTGCCATTCAAAACAGTGATTATGGCGAGGCTCAGCGCTATCTCTTTTTCGAGCAGGACCCGGAGAAGCACAAGCCCGCCCGGGACGAGCGCGGCAAGCTCATCTTTCGGAAGGGGCTCATCTATTCCGCCATGAACTGCGAGCCATTCACCTTCAACACAGAATGCACCGAGCTGAACCGACGTTTCAGGAAGAACCAGGGCCGGAACGACATCAAGGCCCATCACTATATCATCAGCTTCGCCCCGGAAGACGTGACTGACGGTCTCCTGTCCCCGCAGAAGGCCCATGCTTTGGCAACAGAATTCGCGGAATACTTCTTCGCCGGGCATCAGGCGCTGCTGGTGACGCACGTCGACGGCAGCAACCACAGCGGCAATTATCACACCCCCATCGTGATCAACAGCCTGCGAAAGCACAACGTGATGCGGCAGCCCTTCATGGAGCGGACCTGCGACGCACGGGCCGGGTACAAGCACCATCTGACGCTCACGCTGTTGAAGGACATGCAGCAGCGGCTGAACGAGCTGTGCGAGCGGGAGCATCTGCGGACGGCGGATTTCTCCCTGCCGACGGAGCGGAAGGTCTCTGACCGGGAGTATCGGGCGGCGATGCGGGGCCAGGCGGCGCTGGATGAGATCAACGAAAAGATCATCACCGCCGGCCTCCATCCCCGACGCACGAAGTACGAGACGATCAAGGACGAGATTCGCAACGCCATCGACAGCTCGGTCAGCGAGACAAGCCGCGAGTCGGACTTCTTCTTCTATATGAAGGAGCGCTATCACATAGAGATCAAGTTGAGCCGGGGCCGATGGAGCTATATCCATCAGGACAGGGCAAAGCCCATCCGCGACCGCAGCCTCGGGCGAAGCTATGAGCGCGAGAATGTGTTGAAACGAATCAAAGGTTTCCGGGACATGCCGTATGCCGTACCGCCCGAATACGCCGCCCTTCCGAAAATCTTCCTCATTCACTCAGAGCTGCGGCTGGTTACAGACCTGCAAACCTGTGTGAAGGCACAGCAGAGCTGGGCATATGCCCGCCGGGTGATGATTTCCAATCTGCAGCAGATGGCCCGGACGGTGAGCTGGATTCAGGAGCAGGGCATCGGCACGCGGGAGGAACTGGAACAGCGATATCATGACGCCAATGATAAGGTGGTGGCGGCTCAGAGCCGATACGCCGAGCTGGATGTAGCCATCCGAAAAACAAATGAAGAGATACATCTACTGGGCTGCTATCTTTCTGGCAAGACCGTGTATGGGCAATTTCTACTAGCAAAGGACAAGGCATCGTTCCGGTGTGAACATGCAGAGCAGATCACTGGGTATGAGGAAGCTGTGCGAAAGCTGAAAGAAATCCATCCGAACGGCTTCCCTTCCATGAAAACACTCCGGGAACACAAAGCGGGTTTTATGAAAGAATGGATAGAGCAGAAAGCGCTGCTGAAAGCCGGTGAGAAAGAACTGCGGGCATTAGATATTGCCAGCCGCAATGTGGAGGCCATGCTGGATCAGCCTGTTCCGGCACGCACGCGCAATATGAGACGAGGAGAGGTGCTGGAATGATCGATTTCAACCTGATCAAGAGACACAGCAGCAGGCAGATTACATTGAGACACACAGGGAGGCCCTAAACCACTATGAAAGAGAACTTGAAAGCCACCGGTGCTCTCGCCCCGCCGGAATCAGAGAATCCCCAGTCCGCCGTGACGAATCTGCTGGAGCGGACGCAGCGGGGTGAGATTCGGCAGAGCATCAACAACTGCGTGCTCATCCTGCAAAACGACCCGGCTCTGAAAGGCGCGGTTCAAAAGAACCTGCTCACCGGCCGCATCGACATCACCCGGCCCATGTGGTGGACCCGCGGCGGGACCTGCCTCACCGACACGGACATGAACTACATCAAGCTCTACCTCGAAAAGACCTACGAGCAGCGAAACCACAAGGCCATCGAGATCGCGCTGTCCGTGGCGGCGAACGAGTGCGCCTATCATCCCATCCGCGACTACCTCTCAGCGCTCCAGTGGGACGGCACGAGCCGCATGCGTCATGCGCTTCACCATTTCCTCGGCGCGCCGGAGGACGAGCTCACCGAGCAGTCGCTGAGGCTCTTTCTGCTGGGCGCGGTCAGCCGGGTGTTCGAGCCGGGCTGCAAATTCGAATACATGCTGTGCCTGGTAGGCGGGCAGGGCGCGGGCAAGAGCACCTTCTTCCGTTTCCTCGCCATCCGGGACGAGTGGTTCACCGACGATGTGAAGCATCTGGACGACAACAAGGTGTATCAGCGGCTGGGCACTTCATCGTAGAGATGAGCGAAATGCTGGCCACAGCCAACGCAGATTACGAAATGAGGGCCAAAATGAAAACCTCCCACAAAGTGATTAGCCATGCGGGAAGTTATTCTAAGACAACTGGTTACTTCTTCGTTACTGCTATGATGACTACTACAGCCACAACTGCCACGGCCACTATGATCATTATATAGCCCTCCCTGCATAGTTTTCCTGTGTGTATTGGAAAATCATTTTTGCATTACGTTTTTTCAAGCCAATTAACGGAGAAGTTGAGCCCCATTTCTTTGCCCGTATTGATGATATACCTTTCCAGAAGCAGCTTGGCGTTTTCTTTCGCCCGTCTCAAAAGATTCTGGTCATTTTCTGCTTCTTGCCGCATAGCATTTTGTGCAGTCGAGAACGCTTCTGTCTTTTCTTTCCCGGAAATTGTCGTAAACCAGCCATTCTCAGACAATGGCTCCGATAAAGAACTCTCATCCGCATAGACACTCAGTACTTTAGCGTCTGGTACGAATAATTCGACGACACCTTGAGCATTCGGCCCGGTGATCTGAATCTGGCTTGCATCAATTCCAATTTCAACTATGCCGCTGTATTCCAGCCAGAATTGTTTATAGCCTACTTTGGTATAGCCTCCGAATGGCCAAAATAGATAATCATTAACAAATTTATCGCCACCATCTGGCTCTTTTTCATACATGGCAACATTGTGATAAAAGCTCTTCAAGGTAGCTAATTCACAAATTGTATTGACAGTTGAATACTCTGTTAAATTGACGCGTGAAGATTCGTTGTTGATATTTGGAAATAGAAGAATAACTGTGACAGCTATAAAGCATATTATTCCAGCTGTTATACTTGGTATGTTCTTCTTGCTCGTCATCTGCTCACTCCCTTTCGTTCGTAAACATCATCTGTAGAATTCATTCCTGTTGTCAAGCCCAGACCAATGAATACCCCTGAGCTTTTAGAATCGGAAACAGCAAGCCTTCAATGGTTGCCTTCAGATTCTCCTGAGCAGTATTTATGAGTTCTGTTGATTCTCTTGCTTCAGTTTCAGCATCTTCTTTGCTGTATTTTAACATGCTGTCTATTCCAACATTCACATCTGATGGCAAGAGCGCCATTGATTGTTCATCGATAATGGTCACTTTCAGGTCAATATCAGGTAGAACGGCAGTGACAACTCTTCTTTCTGTATCGACATCAAAATGTACTTTCTCCATATCAATGCCTGCTTTGACAATGGCATTATAGCAGACGCGGCAACGGACGCGTGTTCTTTCTTCATCTGAATAAATGTCAGCGATTCCTCTGTATCTAAACTCAGCCATTGAAAGCTCAGAAATATCAATGGCGTCCATGAGCAAGGAAGACGTTTTGATGCTTGCCTTGTCGGCTTTATTCAGCAATCCAAAGCGCATTAAGCATGCAAAACCAATGGCAATTACTCCAATGCAAAGCACAAACACAAAAAGATGCTTGGCAATGAGGCGCTTACATCGTTTTATCCAACGTGATTCCTTCATTTTTCCCTCCGCTAAATTGCATATCTTTTTGACCAAGTGGTAAAGCAATAACCGAATCATCATTTTCCATTTTACCACAAAATTCGACAAAAAGATAGTATGTATTTGTCTTCACATAAAGACAAAAGCAGATATTTCAGAAAAAAGAAACAGGATCAACGTTTCCTGGCGCTGCTCATCTACACCGGCATGCGCCGGGGCGAGATCCTGGGCCTGATGTGGGACGACATCGATCTGGAGGAAAACGTCATCCACGTGCGCCGCAACGTGACCTACCCCAGCGGCCAGAACGATCCGGTCATCGGCACCACAAAGACCAGGAGCGGCGTGCGCGACATTCCCATCATCCCGGACCTGCTCAAATACATCACGCCCTTCGGAAAGGGGCAGTTCGTCATGGGCGAGGGCAAGAACCCCGTCACCATGTCGATCAATCGCCGCCGAATGGAGCGGATCAACCGCGTCATCAACCTGCACGGCGCGACGCCCCACGTTTTCCGCCATAGCTTCGCCACTATGCTGAATGACTCCGGCGCGTCGATCAAGACCATCCAGTCCATCATCGGCCAGTCCGATTTCAAGACAACGGCCGATCGATACTGCCACGCGCGGGACAGCAGCAAGCAAAAAGCGGTGCGCGATCTGAACGAGCTCTTATCGTCAAATTGAGCCAAAAACGGGCCGCAAAAAAGAAAAAAGTGTCAGTCTTTTCAGAAACAGTTTTTTGGACTCAAAAAAGTGTCTGATTTTTCAGAGACAAATCCGAAAACACCCGAAGTGCCTGACTTTTTCTCTTTGTATTGCTTGACTCGCAGTTCAGTATTCGTAAACTTGTGCACGATTTTGTGCATTTTCTGCACAAGATGGCGAAAATGTGGCGATTATTGATTATGCGTAAACCGTTAGCCGGCTAAACAGCAGCAAAATGGACAAAAAATGACCGTGCAGCTGTACAATCTGCACGGTTTTGGCTGGTAGCGGCGAGTGGATTCGAACCGCTGACACTCCGGGTATGAACCGAATGCTCTGGCCAACTGAGCTACGCCGCCAAAATGGTTGCGGGGGAGGGATTTGAACCCTCGACCTCCGGGTTATGAGCCCGACGAGCTACCGGACTGCTCTACCCCGCGACGCAAAAGCCGTCTTTCCGACGACAAAAGATATAATACCACAGACCCGGGACGATGTCAAGCGCTTTTTTCCACAGTGCGCCGATCTTTACATTCCCTTCACGTCTCATTTTCCAACCGCCCTGCGGCGCGCACGCGCGTAAACAGGCCGCGCCAATGCGCATTGAGCAGGTGAAGCGCGGCGCCGACGGCCAGGCGCGCGGGCCGCCCCGCCCTCAATGCCAGCCCAGGCAGGCCGCGTAGATGCGGCCTGAGGCGCTCGTACAGCGGTCCGGACACCACCTCGTCGGCGCGGCGCCTTCGTTCGGCGCGATTCGGGGCCACGCGCCGGTCGTGCAGCCGCTCGAGGGCGGAGAGGGCATAGCGGCCGTAAATCGCGGCCAGGCAATCGAGCGCGGCGTCGTCCAGCAGACCCCATGCCTCCAGCATCGCCGTCAGCGCGTCCACGCGCCGCGCATTCAGCGCGAAATAATCGGGCAGCGCGCGCCCGGTGGTCAGGCTGCCGCTCTCGCGGCGCGCATAGTGATAGCCGCAGGAGGGCAGCGCGACCAGGCCCTCCGCCTGCCGTGCGACCTCCGCGTTGAACAGGAAATCCTCGATCAGCGGCACGTCCTGGAACGTCGCGCCTGTCCGCCGGAGAAGCGCCGCGCGATAGAGCTTATTCCAGGCATAGCCCAGCAGCGTCTGCCATTCGAGGGGCAGGATCAGGCGGCGCATGGCGACGGCGTCCGGGCAGACGGCAGCGTCGGGCCGGATGCGCCGCGTCAGGCTGAGGCGGCCGCGCGCGTCGAAGTGCTCCTCGGTCACGCCCCACACGGCCCAGTCGATGCCGGTCTCCGTCAGCGCGCGCGCGGCCTCGCCCAACAGGTCCGGCTCAATCCAGTCGTCCGAATCCATGAAGCACACGTATTCGCCCCGCGCGGCGGCCAGGCCGTCGTTGCGCGCGCGGCTCAGCCCGCCGTTGCGCGCGCGATGGATCACCCGAACGCGCGCATCCTCCCGGGCCAGCGCGTCGCACAGGGTGCCGCAGCCGTCCGGCGAGGCGTCGTCCACGAGAATCAGTTCGAGCCGGGCTTCGGTCTGTCCAAGCACGCTGCGCGCGGCCTTTTCGAGCCACTTCTCCACGCCGTATACCGGCATCACCACGCTGATGATCGGATCCATTGACATCCCTCCGACGCTATCGTCTCGCCCTCAGCCGGGCGAACGTGCGCCTGTCGTGCCGCCTGACGAAGGAGATGAAGCGCCCTTCGAGCAGCACGAGCGACGCACGCCGCGTCCTGAAGGAGGAAAAAAGCAGCTTCATCGTCAGCGAGCGCGGGCGGGCGACGGGCAGCGCCTGCGCCAGCGCGGGACTGTCCAGCATCTGCTGGACCTTCGCGCGCTTTTCCGGCCAGGTCAGCCGGCAGCCGGGCGAAGCGACGTTTTCGACGCAGCCCACGACGCGCTCGGCATAGCGGCGCGCAAGCATCTCGCGGCTGTCGGCGTCGTCAATGCCCCAGTGGGCGTACAGCTCCTTCATCCAGCGGTGCTCCTCCTCGCGCTTTTCATACATGGCCTCGCGGTAGCGCGCGCCCTCGCTCTCGGCGCGCGCGCGGATGAAGTGATAGAAGGCCCGCTCCGTCACGCCCACGCGTTCGATGTCGCGGAATACCGCCAGGTTGAACGGCAGATCGTCCCAGAACGTGTCCGGAAATTCGATGCCGTTGCGCCGCAGGTAGTCGGCGCGGAACAGCTTGTTCCAGGGCGGGTAGAGCTGGTTTTTGTCGAACAGACGCCAGGCCGCCTCGCGAAAGGCCCGCTGCGAGGGAAATACTTCATCGGGCACGCTGAGCTTCTGGCGCTCGAAGTGTGTTTCGTCGTAGTAGGTGTCGATGTAAAAGCCGGCCACGGCGGCGTCCAGTCCGTTTTTCTCGGCCAGCGCGTACAGCGCCTCCAGCATGTCCGGCTCAGCCCAGTCGTCGGCGTCCATGAAGAAGAAATAGCGTCCCCGCGCCTGCGCCATGGCGCGGTTGCGGGCGATGGGCGCGCCGGCGTTCGCCTGATGGATCACGCGCACGCGGGCATCCTGCGCGGCGATGTCGTCGGCCAGGCGGCCCGTGCCGTCCGGAGAGCCGTCGTCCACGATGATGAGCTCGAAATCGGAGAAGGTCTGCGCGAGCAGGCTCTGAACGGCCCGCCCGATATAGCCTTCGACGCGATATGCCGGCATAATGACGCTGATTTCGGGCATGGAACGACCCCTTTCGTACGGCTTGCATTCATTGGATCGCGAAACGGCGCGGGCCCGCTTGACATCCGGTTATTGCCGATCGCTGTTTTTCCCCATCATCCCCAGGCGGATCATGAGCGCGTCCAGACCGGCGCTGTCGCGCACGCGGCCGGACTTGATGGCGTAGTCGGTCTCGACGCAGGCCCGGTAGCCCGCCTCGAGCGCCTCGGCGGAGAAGCGCCCGGCCTGACCGGCGGCGCGGGTCGCGGCGTAGTGGTTCAGCGAGAGCCGGCGCTCAATGTCGCTCAGCGGCTGGCCCTGCGCGCGCAGCAGCCGGATGTGGGTGAGCATGCGCAGCTGCCGGGTGAGCATGGCCAGCGTGCCGATGCGCGTCTCTCCGTTTTCCAGCAGCGCCTTGAGCAGCAGCTGAGCGCGGCCGCTCTCCCCCTTCATCAGGCAGTCGATCATCTGGAACACGGTGCTCTCGGTTGAGGGCGTGACAACGGCCTCCACGTCGGCGCGGACAATGGCGGCGCGTCCATTGGCATAGGCGCACAGCTTGTCCAGCTCCTGCATCAGCCCGGTGAGCGCGCGGCCGGCCATGAACACCAGCTGCTCCACGGCGTCGGGCTCGATGGCGAAGCCGTTCTGCCCTGCGTGGCGCGCGCACCACTTGTACAGATCGCTGTCGCTCAGCAGCGGGAACTCCACCCATTCGGCGCGGGTTTTGAGCGCCTGGGTGAGCTTCCGGCGGCTGTCCGGCGCGGCGTCCAGCACGAACACCAGGCAGCAGGTTTCCGGTATGTTGTCGAGCCATTTGACGAAGGCTTCCGCGCCGGCCGGCTCGCCGCGCCCGGTGAGCGCCGCCCAGTCGCGCAGAACCACCAGCCGCTTCTCGGCCATCAGGGGCAGCGTTTCGGCGGCGTCCGTCACCGCCTGCGCGTCGGCCGCGCCCTCGAACAGATTCTGATTGAGCGCCTCGAGGCCTTCAGGCAGCAGCTTTTTGCGCAGCGCGTCCAGCGCGCTGTCGCGCACGTATATTTCCGGGCCGTAAAACAGATAGGCGGGCCGGATATCTCCTGTCCGGATGGTCCTGAAGAGCTGGTCGTAGGTCATGATTCGCCTCCGGGCGCGTCAGCGCAGCGCCTCGCCGAGCAGCGCGGCCAGCCTTTCGGCGTCCCTGATCTTTTCGCCGAGATACCAGCCGTCCTCCGCCTCGTCATATTCCAGCGCCAGCGCGGCCAATACGTTCACATCCGATCCTTCGATCAGTACGTCCATCGACACCGGGGTCGAGACGTCGTACAGATCGACGGAGTATTCGTCGCCGCCGAGATACTCGGCGTCCTCGCATTCGTTCAGAAAGGCCCGCAGGCGGGCGCCGTCCACATTCACAAGCATGGCTTTTCTCCTCACTCAGGTGACGGGCTGTTCTGTCGGTGATCGGTCCGAAGCGCCGTCCCGTGGCGGAAAACCACGCGGCGCCGGAAAGGCCGCGCCCCTGCTTCCGCAGCGCGCCGGCCCGCGCTCATTATAGCACAGCGTGGAGGGGCCTGTCAAAACCTTCGCGCCGTTTTCCGCGGTTTTGTGCGGCGGTCTGGCGCATTGCGGCAGGGTGTGCTATAATTGGAAAGAGGAAAGGAGGCGCCCGGCATGTCCATACGCTATCTCACCGGCCGTCAGCGCGCGCTGCGGCCCCGGCTCCACGCGGAGCTGAAGCAGGCGCTTGCCTCGCCGTCCGACGCGCCGGTCATCGTGCTGGTGCCGGAGCAGTACACGCTCGCGTCGGAGCGGGAGATCATCGGCGCGCTGGGGCTGGACGGCTCGTTCCGGCTGCAGGTGATGTCGCCCGCGCGGTTCATATCGCGGCTGTTTGAAGCGGCGGGCCGTCCGGACGCCGTGCGCGTGGACGAGCGGGGGCGCGTGATGCTGATGCACGCGGCGCTGCGCGATCTGTCGAAGGAGCTGTCGTGGTATCGCGGGGCGCAGCACCGGCCGGGCTTCAGCGAGCTGGCCGCGCGCCAGGTGAAGGAGCTCAAGCAGGCGGGCTACACGCCGGAGCGGCTCTCGGCGCTGGCCGACGGCCTGGGGCCCGGCGCGCTCAGGGCCAAGCTGCGCGATCTGTCCGTTCTGTGGACGGCGTACGAGGCGGCGCTCGCCGGCCGTTTCATGGACGGCGAGGACGAGCTCGCGCGCGCCCTGGAGCGCGTGGAGCAGGCGGCCTTCCTGCGCGGCGCGCGGGTGTGGGCCTGCGGCTTCGAGCTGGTGTCGCCCACGCTGGCCGGCGTTCTCGCCGCGCTGGCGCGGACGCACGACGTCGCGCTGCTGCTGCCGCTGGTGAGCGCGCCCGACGCGCGCGATGTGGAGTCGTTCGAGCCGGTAGCCCGCTCGTTTCAGCGGCTGTGCAGGCTGATTGTCGACGAGGGCATCGATTCGGAACGCGTCTTCCTGGAGGAACCGCCCGAATTGGATCGTCCCGCCGAGCTCAGGCATCTGCTGCGGGAAATCAACAGCTTCCCTCCTGCGCCGTTCGACGGCGCGCCCCGGCGCGTCCGCATGGCCTCCCGGCGCAACCCGATGGAGGAGGCCTCTCTCATCATGGCCGTCATTCGCGAGCGCGTCATGAGCGGCAAAATGCGCTACCGCGACGCCGCCATTGCGTGCTTTGATCTGGAGAGCGGCTCGGACGCCCTGCAGCGCGCCGCGGCGATGTACGACGTGCCGCTGTTCCTGGAGAGCGGCCGCGGCGCGGACCGCAATCCGCTCGCCCAGTTTCTGCTGCTTTCGCTCAGGCTCGTCGCCGCCGGCTGGCAGGCCGAGGACGTCGAACGGCTGATGCGCACCGGATACACGGCCCTCACGCCCGATGAGGCCGACCGAATGGCCGACTGCGCCGTGGAGCAGGGCCTGCGCGGCGCGCTCTGGAAAAAGCCGCTGCACCGCTATCGCGACGAGCGCGACGCCGAGCTCGAACCGCTCCGTCAGAAGCTGGTCGGGCCGCTCGTCGCCTTCGAGGTGGATTTCCTCGCCGCGCGGACCACGCGGGACCAGCTGGCCGCGCTGTGGACGCTCATCGAGCGCGTGAACGCGTACGAGCGGCTTCAGGCCATGCAGGCGCGCTTTGCCCGGCTGGGTTTCCCGGAGGCGGCCAACGAGAACGCGCAGGCGTGGAACCGGCTGGTCACCACGCTGGACCAGCTGGCCGCGCTGATGGGCGAAACCGCGCTCAGCGCGCGCGACCTCGGCGAGCTGCTCGCGCAGTCGCTCGCCGCTTCGGACATCAAGCCGCTGCCGCAGTCCGGCGACGCCGTGATGGCGGGCAGCCTCAGCCACCTGCGCGGCGACGGCGTGGACATCCTGTTCGTCATGGGCTGCAACGAGCGCCAGGCGCCCGCGCCGGGCGGGTTGTTTCAGGCCCATGAGCGGGAGATTTTGGGCGGCGAAAAGGACGTCTGGCTTGCCCCGGACGAAAACGACCGCGCGCGGCTCTCGGCCATTGACCTGGCCTCGACGCTGGCGATGGCGAAGAAATTCGCGGTGTTCACCTGGTCGCAGTCGAACGCCGAGGGCGCGGCGGTGCGGCCCGGCGCGGTGGTGGGCCGGCTGAAGGCGATTTTCCCCGCGCTGAGCGATTCCGGCGGCTTCAGCGGCGCCGCTCAGACCGAACGGCTGCTCCTGAACGCGCCCGACGCGGCGCTCACGCGGCTGTCCGCGCAGGTGAGCGGCGGCGCGCTGAGCGAGGCCGCCCGCGGCGCGGCGGCGGCGCTGAACCGGACCGCGCGGGGCCGCGACGCGCTCGCCGCGCTGCGAAGCGCCGCGAAAAGGCGCGCGTTTTCCGGCGACATCGATCGGCTGACCGCGCGGCGGCTCTACGGCGGGCCGCGCTCCGTGAGCGTGACGCGCCTTGAGAGATACGCCGCCTGCCCGTTCATGCATTTCGTCCAGTACGGCCTGCGGCCTGTCGCCGTCGAGCCGTACGCCCTGAAGAAGGCCGACGAGGGCACGTTTTATCACGAGGCCCTGGAGGATTTTCTGAAAAGCACGCAGGGGAGCCTGGCGGGCCTGTCCGCCGAGGAGGCCGTCGCGCGCATGGACGACGTATCCGAACGGCTGCTCGCGCCGTTGATGGACGGCCCGCTGAGCGACAATCCCGTGATGCTGGCGCACAGCCGGCGCATGCGGGCCGTGGCGCGCCGCGCCGCGCGCACCGTCACGCGCCACCTGGCCGGCAGCCATTTCGAGCCGTGCGCGCTCGAGGTGCGCTTTGACGAGTTTGCCCCGGCCGTGGTGCTGCACACCGACTTGGGCGACGTGCCCCTCAAGGGCCGCATCGACCGCATTGACGCCTGGCGCGACAGCGACGAGACCTGGCTGCGCGTGATCGACTACAAGAGCGGCCAGAGCGACCTGAACCTGAGCCGGCTGTATTTCGGGCTGCAGCTGCAGCTGATCGTCTATCTGGCCGTGGCGCTGGGCCGCGAGGACGCGCATCCGGCCGGCGCCTTCTACTTCAAGGTGGCCGATCCGGTGGTGGAAAGCGAATCGCGCGACCCGGACGTCGTCGAGGGCGAGCGCGCGCGGGAGCTGCGCCTCAGCGGGCTGTATATCGACGATCAGGCCGTGCTCTCGGCGATGTCGCCGGGCGTGGAGGGCATCGTCAATCTGCGGCTGAAGACAGACGGCATGCCGGCGAGCTCCGCCTCCATGATGGACGAGGACGGCTTCGGCCTGCTGATCCGGCATGCGCTGAAGGCCGCCGAAACGCTCACGCGGGGCATCCTGGCCGGCCGAACGGCCATTGAGCCGAAGAAGATGACGGGCTTCAACGCGTGCGAGTACTGCGACTGGCGCGCCGTATGCCAGCAGGACCCGCTGCTGGGCGGCATGCCGCGCCCGCTCGCGCCGGCCGTCGCGCAGAAGGATGTTCTGGACCGGATCCGGGAACAGCTGTTATTGGAGAGCGACGCGCAGGGCGGGACATAGCGGGAATCGCCGTTCCGGCCGGCGCCGTGCTGGAAAGCTGCGCCACCACCGCCAACGGCTATATCTTTGTGCGCTTCGGCGATCATGAGGGCTACATCGAAAAGAGCCGGCTGGCGCTCTATTAGAATGTGTTTCTGAAATCCCCGAGGCACATTTTCGGCCGCTTTTGCGATGGGGATGAATGAGATTGGCATTGCGCCGCGAGGGCGGCGTCCCGCCGGGAATCGGGAAGCGCGAGAATTCCGTTCATGCGTATGGCGCGGGGACGCGCGGGAAAGACTGATGAGGACATATCGCCTGAAAGGAAGTGCGCCCGATGGTCATTGAGCGGGAAGAAGTCCGATCCCGGCTGGTCTGGCGCGATTTTCCCCGCCCCATGAGCGGCCTGAATGCGGCGAGCCGCGAGAGGCTTCTGCTCGCCGCGCTGCTCGAACAGGCCGGCGCCGCCTACACGGCCGAGCCGGCCTATGCGGACGTCCGTCGCGCGCTGGCCCCGCTGCGCCGCGGAGCGCTTGAACGGGCGCTGCTGCTGTCCGCGCGTCTGCCTCTCTGCCCGCCGGCGGAGGAGGCCGTACGCATCGAGCAGGCCGAGGCCGACCTGACCGCCGCGCTGCGCGCGCTCCCCGGCGTGGGCCTCATCCGGCCGGCGCTCGATTTCGCCCTGCTCGAAGAGGCCGATCAGCTCTATCGCTTCGCCAATCTGCTCGACGCCGAGCAGGAAATGCCGGCCGAGCGCGTCACGGACGGCCGCGCTGAGATCACGCCGGGCCGGCCCTGCATCGCCGCGCACCGGCATCCGCGCGACGCCGCTTTCCGGCCGCTTGATTTCGACGCCGCGCCGCTGACCGCCGTGCTGGCCGTCTGCCTGATGGCGCCGGTCGAGCGCCAGCTGGCGTCGCTGTATGCGCGGCGCGCCGGCGACGCCGCTGACGATGCGCGGCCCCTCTTCGCTGAAATGGCGCTCATCGAGGAGCAGCATGCCGCGCAATACGAGTCGCTGTGGGATCCGCGCCGTACGCCGCTCGAAAATCTGTCGCTGCGTCTGGAGGCGCTGTGCTACGCCTACGCGTCGTTCGCCGCCGCCGAGACAGACGGCGCCCTGCGCGCGCTGTGGCGGGCGCATCTGGCCGACGCCCGGAACGACCTGACGTCGGCGCTGGCGCTGGCGGGCGCTTTTGCCGGCGCGCCCCGGACGGCGGGCGACGCCCTGCCGCCGCCCTTCCTGTTCGGCGACACCGCCGCGCTTGTGCGAAAGCTGATGCCCCGCCAGGTTACGCTCACCATGCTGGAGGATTCGCTCGTGCCCTCCGATCTGCTGCCCGGCGACAGCCGCTACTTTGCGTGGCAGCGCGCGCTCAACGGCGACGGATGCACGCCGTCCCATCGCGTCGTGTGCCGCCATGCCGCGCACTACGGCACCGACTACCGTTTTGAGCGGCGTCCCAATCCCATCGAGGCGCTGCAGGGCCGGCGCATGGACAACGTCACGCTGGGACGCGGCCAGCCTCCGCTTTCCGGGCCTGTGCGCTGAGGCGGGGCTTCCGCGCCGCTCACTTTTTCTTCCGCGGTTTTCCCCCTTTTGCCGGCTTTGCCGGCGCGTCGGGCTGGGCCTGCTCAGACGGGCTGCCGTTCTGGGGCGGCTGATTTGCCATGCGCAGGCTGAGCGTTTCGGGATCGACCGTATCCAGCAGGACATAGGTCTGCGTATCGGTGGGCAGGCCCTTTTTCCGGAGCCTGTGTTCGGCCGCCCGCTTGATGAGCGAGTAGATCACGCCGTAGGTGGGCACGCACAGGATCATGCCCGTGAGGCCGAACAGCCCGCCGCCCACCAGGATGGACAGCAGCACGCCCAGCGACGAGACGCCGGTGGTGTTGCCCAGGATTTTCGGGCCGATGACGTTGCCGTCCAGCTGCTGCAGCACCACGATGAAGATGACGAAGATGAGGCATTTGAAGGGATCGAGCATCAGCACCAGGATGGCCGAGGGCACCGCGCCGATGATCGGGCCGAAGTACGGGATGATGTTTGTGGTGCCCACGACGATGCTGATCAGCAGCGCGTAGGGAATGCGGAGGATCATCGTGCCCATGAAGCACAGCGCGCCGATGATGATGGAATCGAGCAGCTTGCCCACCAGAAAGCCCTTGAACACGCGCAGCGTATAGCGCGCCTCGCCCAGCGCATCGTTGGCCTGCGCGGGCTTGGCGAGCGTGAAGAGCAGCTTTTTGGCCAGCCCGAGGATGCGCTGCTTGCTGAAGAGCAGGTAGATGGACACGATCAGGCCGATCAGGAAGTTGTAGACATAGGTGCCGACCTCGAGGAGTCCGCTTGTAATGCGGGTGAGCAGCGTGAGCAGGTCGTTTTTCAGGAAGGCCTCGACGCTCTCCTCCACGGCGGTAAACTGTTCCCTCACACTGTCCAGATAGGGCTGTATGCCGGGATGATCCTCCAGGAGCGACTCAGCCCACGCGTTGAGGTTGTCGGTGTACCGGCTGAAGTTGGAAATCAGCGTGCGCAGGCTGTCGACAACCTGAGGCACGATGGACTGAATGAGCACGGTGATGAGCGCCACCAGCACGATTTCGCTGAACACGATGCCAATGGCGCGATAGACCTTCTGGCGGCGCAGGGAAAGCGGCTGGCCGCCGCGCCGCGGTATTCTCGCGAGCAGGCGCACGACGGTCATGACCAGCGAGTCCAGGATGAAGGCGATGATCAGGCCGTAGGAAACCGGCGCGAGAATGCCCCCCAGCGTTTTGAACGACGAGACGATGCCGCTCCAGCGCAGGATGAGGAAGTAAAAGGCGATTCCAGCGAAGATGATGAGCATCACCGTGATGCCCCAGTTGATATAGGTGCGGTATTTCTCTCGAAACATGGCTCTTCTCCCTGCGGCTATTCGTGTGGTGAGCGCTGGCGCGTGTCGCGGCAAAGGCGGACGCGCCGGCCCGGTGCTCTTTCCAATACGCTTATTATACTTGCTGCGCCGCCCGTTGTAAACAGCCAAAATGCGCTCGGGCGGCATAATGCGCAAAAGCGGCCCGCGGCCGCACGCCCATCGGTCCCGCGTGCCGCCCGTCCCGCCCGCACGGGGCCGGGCAGGGAAGGGGCGGGCGCGGCAGGCCGGCCCCGTTCCATCATCCGAGGCGTTCCGCGGAGAGCCGATAAATTTCGGGAAAAAGCCGCGAAATCCGAAAAAGGGGATTGACAAACCCATGGCCGTCCCGTATAATAGACGAGTACGGGGTTATAGCTCAGTTGGTTAGAGCGTCACGTTGACATCGTGAAGGTCATAGGTTCGAGCCCTACTAACCCCACCACTCCACCACCCTGACCTTGCCACCAGCCAGGGTGGTTGCTTTTTGCCCGCAAAGCCTGTCGTTTCAGGCGCTCTGGCCATCCCCGCAACCTCATGGCGCCGGATTCCCTGTTCGGAACCGGCGCTTTTTCTGTTTTGGCGGCGGCGGGGCGGCGGGAGCAGGGCTTCCCGCGGGCTTATCTTCCCCAAAGCGCCTGCTCCGGGGCAGACATGATCCGGAGACCTGACACGCTTTTCCTCAGAAGCCAAACAGTATGGCTTCAATGTTTTTCCCGATGAGTGAACCTTTTGCTTCCGAAAGACGACTATATTGGGTGAAAACCGGTTTTCAAGATCAGAGGAGGGAGGTCGAAGCCCGTGGATGAATTCGAGACGCTGCTTGAATCCAGCCGAACGGCTGTAGAACGGTGGCTCAAGGCCCGTATAGGCAATCGCGCAGACGCCGAGGATGTTCTGCAGGACACCTGCCTGGCTGCCTTTCAGGGCTTTTCCGGGCTGAAAAACAAGGCTTCCTTTCTTCCCTGGATCCTTGGCATCGCCAGAAGGAAATGCGCGGACTGGTATCGGGCGCAGGCGAAGAGCCGGGTGATTCTCATGGAGAATCTGCCGGATCAGGCCGCGTCCGCTCCCGATGAATCCGCTGTGGAAGAGACGCTTGACGCGCTTCCTGAGCGGGATCGGCAGATGCTGCGTCTGTTCTATCAGGAAATGCTGTCGCAAAAGCAGATCTCCGTTCAGCTGCATATTCCGGAAGGCACCGTCAAGAGCCGTATGAACGCGGCCAGAACGCGCTTTCGCGCCGCGTACCCGTATCCGCCGAGAGGAGGAATCATCATGGAACACATGGAAAAACCGTCTCTGCCGAAATACCTGCCGGATTATGCCATTGTCTGGAAGGATGAATCGCCTTTCCCCGTCGTGTGCGAGGAGCTGACGGGTTGGTTCATCGTTCCGCATCTCGGAGAAAAGCTGGTTTGGGGCATGTACGATCTCCCTTCCAGGAAGCTGGACGTTTCCTATGAAATGACCGTCATTGGCCCTGCGAGCGTTCATGGACTGGAAGGCGTGGCAATCCGGGGAAGGGTGCTGCCGCCGCAGGGCTCAATCGCCGATGACGACCCCATGAAGGATGCGGTGGACGCATCGACCGGCGGTCAGGAGGAGTGGACATTCATTGCCCAGGAGAAGGACGGCCATACCCGTTTCCTCGCCGCGGAACACATCGATCAGGGCGTGCGGACGCTCACCACCTTCCTCGACGGGGAGGCCTTCATGAATAACTGGGGCTTCGGCGAGGATAACTGCGGGACGCCCATCCATCGTCAGGCGGAGGGGAAGATCGTCAGGACGGGCTCCGTGATCGCCACGCCCGCAGGCGGCGTTTGCATGGATATCGTGGGGCGATGCGAGCTGACCCTGGACGGTCAGATCCATGACACCGTTTGCGTCATGGATCTGGGAATGTATGAGGAAGGCATGGTGAGCGAACAGTATCTGGATCGCGACGGCCATACTGTTCTGTGGCGTCGCTTCAATCAGGATGACTGGGCGATGGACCGCTACGGCAAGAGATGGTCGGAGCTTCTGCCGGACAATGAGCGGCTCGCCATCAACGGCCGGCGATATGTTCACTGGTATGACTGTCTCTGCCTTAGATAAACAGGCCTGAATCACATTGTGTGATTTTGCAAGAATACCCCGCTTCTCTTTGGAGTGAAAAGCGGGGTTATTCGACAGGCTGAGGGCGTCGCACTACGCGGCGCCCTTTTTGCCCTTCTCTTCAATGTACTTTCCGGCGTCCTTGATGAAGCTCCAGATCATGACGATCATGATGATGCCGATCGGGAAGGCCGAAATGATGCTGACGGACTGGATGTTGTTCATGCTGCTCTCCGAGAACACCAGCGCAATGGGCAGCACGATCAGCAGGATGCACCACAGCAGGGTGATCAGCGTGTGGGGCTTTTCATCCTCCTCCAGCTTCCTGTAGCTGTAGCACGCCGCCGTGTAGGCGATCGAGTCGAACGACGTGGCGTAGAAGGCGATCATGCACACCATGGTCAGCGCCAGGATAAAGGTGGACGCCGGCAGCGTGTCGATGATGTTCAGGATCAGCTGATACAGGTCGCCGCTCGCCTCGTACTGGGCGATGAAGTCCACGGCGCCGCTGGTCTGCAGGCCGAGCGAGTAGTTGCCGAGGACCACAAAGGAGACGATCGTGGAGCCGACGCCGAAGATATAGCCGCCCATGATGGTCTGGCGGACCGTCCGGCCCCTGCTGATGTTGCCGATGAAGAACGGGGCGGCAATGCACCAGACCATCCAGTACGCCCAGTAGTAGATGGTCCAGTCCTGAGCGAAGTTGCTCGTGCGGCCGGGGTCTGTGAAGGTGCTCAGCTCGATGAAATTCTGAACCATCTTGCCGAGGCTCTGGAAACCGTTCTCAATGATATACCGGCCCTGCCCGCCGATGAGAAGCACGACGATGAGCAGCCCGAAGAACAGGTAGATGCACAGCTTGGCGAGGAAGCTGATGCCCTTGAAGCCGTGCAGGACCGCGTAGGTGTAGACGGCGCAGGTGATGCACAGGATGATGATGGTGACGGCCGTGCGGCTCAGGGAAATGTTGAACAGCTTGACGATGATGCTGGCCATGAGGGGGGTGGCGACGGAGAACGTCGTCGCGGTGCCCGCCAGCAGGGCGAACAGGGCGAACAGGTCGATCACCCGGCCGAGCAGGCCCCTGGCGTGCCTGTCGCCGATGACCGGCCGGCACGCCTCGGAATAGCGCTGTCTGTTCCGCTTCCGGACATGGAGCATGAAGCCGAAGGCCACCGCGAGCACGAGGTAGAACGCCCAGGGGATGAAGCTCCAGTGGAACAGCGGGAAAACGCCCGCCCACTCCGCGATGGACCCCATCTCGGCGATGTGGGGGTTGGTGGCGTACATAACCCATTCCGCGAAGGAATAGAACAGAATATCAGCGGCGAGGCCGCAGGTAAACATCATGCTGCCCCAGGTGAAGAAGGAGTACTTTGGCTTCTCGTCCGGATCTCCGAGGACGATGTTTCCATACCTGGAGAAGGAGAGGAAGATGGAGATGATCAGCGTGCCCAGGCCGATGGCCAGATAATAGATGCCCACCGTGTCTCCGAAGAAGAAGCGCACCTGGGAAATGACCCCGTTCGCCTGTTCCGGGAAGATAAAAAGGTAAACCGCGAGGCCCATGATGAGGATGAAAGGCACCAGCGTAATCATCCAGTCGATTCTGCTTTTGTCCGCCGTCTTATTACCCATGATTCCGTACCTCCTTGAGATAGTCTCTGTAGCCCGGATCGATCCGGACCAGCTCGTCCAGTCCGTCGATCTCGATGATGTCTTCCGCCTTCATCGGCCGGATGCCGAGCCTGAACTGATCGAAGTGACAGAACATGGCGACGTCATCCCAGTAGATCTGGCGGTTGCCCCCTTCAAATTCCGCCTCCAGGCAGCTCCGGAGCCGGGCGCCGTCCTCCGCCGTCCAGCGCGAGATGGAATACAGCTGCCAGCCGTGGGAGCCGCCCGTGCGGGAACAGCGCGTCACCACGCCGTCGCGCACATCCATCAGCCATTCGTCCGTTTCGCCCTCGCACCAGACCGCGTTGTATCCCGACAGCGTGAACTCCGGCGCGAGGATCGAGTTGTTGTAGATGATCTGGTCGCCGTCCAGGATCATGCAGTCCGCGAGATGCTCCCGGGCGACATAGAGCGAGCTGATGTTGTTGCACGTGTCATAGTGAGGATTTTCGATCAGCGCCAGCCCCGGATAGCGGGCGGGCAGGTCGGCGAACTGCTCCTTCAGATAGCCGACGACGACGTAGATCTCGGTGATCCCGTTTGCACGCAGACCGTCGATGACGGTGTCGATCATCCTGGCGCCGTTCACCCTGATCAGCGGCTTGGGCGTTGTCAGCGTCAGGGGCTGCAGGCGTTTTCCGATTCCGGCGGCCATGATGACGGCGCGCCTGACGACATGTGTTTTTTCCATCGCGTCTCACGCCTCCCCGCCGGCGTCCTGCGCCATGAGCTCCTTCGCATATCGGTGGTAGTCCTTCGCGAAGCGGTACTGCCGCAGGCTGTATTCGCCAAATTCCACGCCGAGCTGCCGTTTGTATTCGCACCAGTTCGACCACAGAAGGCCGCAGGCGGCGATGTAGCAGTAAATCTTCGCGCGGACCGCCCGGTCGCAGCCGCCTTCAAAATAGATATCGATCAGCCGGTCAACCTGCCGCTTGTTGTACATGCTGTAGATGCAGAACATGGCGATGTCCACATGGGGATCCTGCATGCCCGAGTACTCCCAGTCCGTCAGCTGAAGCGCCTCGCTGCCGTCGGGCAGCGTGTAGAACAGGAAGTTGTCGCAGACCGCGTCGATGTGCGTCAGGCACCAGTCCTTTTCCTGGCGGTCGATGAAGGCCCGCAGGCTGAGGACGTTTTCCTTCGTCCTCGCGTAATCCCGATAGACCGAGGGCGCGCCGTCCCACAGCGTCTCGTAGAACTCGATCTGGCCGAAAATGTCGAAGGTATGGGGGACCGTCAGGCGCAGGCCGTGGAAAGCCCTGAGCTTTTCCATGCACCGGCGAAGGTCCTCCACGTCGTCGCTGTCGCAGACCCGGACGCCGTCCAGGAATTTCGTAATCTTGTAGCCGTTGTCCGGATTGATGTAGACCGGGTCGTCGCAGAGGCCGAGGCCGGATATCGTGCGGAACACCTCCGCCTCCTGCCGGCGGTTGATCAGCCGGTCCGTGCCTTCGCCCGGAATCCTCATGATGTATTTCCGGCCGAGCGCGGTAAAGAGGAAGGAGCGGTTCGTCATGCCCTTTTTGAGAACGCTGATGTCCACGATGTCGTCGCTCCGGCAGCCCAGCGCCTCGGCAATCGTCCTGATCGCGTCGGACTTCAGCTGGTTTGAATCGGAATCCAGCTCCCGGAGCTGCTCGTAGGTGTTGATCTCCACGACGTCGGCGCCGTGAACGACGCGGGCCTGCACGATCATCCGGTCTTTGTGATACAGGGCGGCCTCCCAGAAGGAGTCGTCGTGCCTTCCGTCGGCCATAAGCGCCTGAATCCGGGCCCTGACCTCGGCCGCTTCCGGCTCGAGCAGGTAGGCGATGCCGATCATGCCGTTGCCGGGCTCGTCTTCCGGAACCGTGACCAGCTCCATCTTGCGGTTGACGCGCACGGTGGATTCGCTGTCGATCAGATCTGAAACCATGTACCAGGAGTACATTTCAAAGCGCCTGAACGGGTTCCTGTCGCACCAGATATCGCAGGGAATGACATAGCTGTTGGACAGCCTGTCGAGCGCGAGCCCCAGTGAGGATATGTTGTTCTTGCTGGCGTATTCGTCGTTGACGACCAGCTCGACGCCGTATTCGTCGATCAGGTATTCAAACGACTCCTTCATGAAGCCCACCACCACCGTGATGTCGGTTATGCCGGCCTCATGCAACTGCGTGATCAGCCTGTCGATCAGCCTTTCGCCGTTCACCTCGAGCAGGGCCTTGGGCGTCGAGAGGTTGATCGGCACCATTCTCATGCCGAAGCCGGCCGCCAGAATAATCGCGTTGCGGGGCGCCCTGGCCCTGAGGGCCTCTCGCGCCAGCGGAGTCAGCTGCACGCGCTCATCGAGATATCCCGCGCCCGCGAGCGCCTTGATGGACCGGTTGACCACGCCCAGCGAGTGCCCCGACGTTTCCGAGAGGATGCGCTGGTTGATAAACGGATCCTGATGCAGGGCATAGAGGATATCCGCCTCTTGTTTCGATAATCTCATCTCGTCGCTTTTCACGAACGTCTCTCCTTTCTTGTTTCGTGAACAGCCGGGGATAAAAAAAGCGTTTCCTTCCGCTTGAAAAAACCGGATCCCGGCCGTTCCGATCCCGCCGCGCCCGGTCCGCCCGGCTCGCGGCGCATAATGGCACCCTATACTTTATTTATTGTACTTCCTTTTCCCGGCCGTGTCAACAATTAAATGGATGCGGTAACATAAACATAATACGCCCGTGAGCGATCCGCGCGGCGCACCGCCGTCTATTCGATGACGCGCCGGATGCCGAAGACGATCAGCAGGATGCAGACAATGCCCACCAGCGCCATGCCCAGTATGGTGAACAGACTGTTCTGGCGAATGACGTCGCTCCTGCTGCGGGCGCTGGTGAACACCGGGTTGGTGTCCAGATCCGGATCTTTGACCAGCCGGTTTCCCTTCTGCAGGCCGACGACGGCGAAGGTATCGCCGGGCTGCAGATCCAGATAGCGGTAGTGAACGCGCCGCAGCCCTTCATAGTCGAAATACAGCTCGCTCGCGCGGCCGTCTGTGAAGCACGCCTGCGGCGCTTCCGAGAGGTAGAACACGCCGTTGACGGTGAGGGCGTCGACGTAATCCTCCAGCGTCGCCAGCTCCTCCGGGTCCAGCAGGGAGGGAGACAGCTCCCGCCCGCAGGGGAAGCTCCTGAGCAGCTCTTCGGCCACCTCAAAATCGCCCAGGCTGGCGCGCCCGAAAAGCGGCCGCCGCTTCAGCCAGTCGGTTGAGAATTCATCGATCGGATCCCAGGCCTTGACCCAGTCCTCCCCGTCGTCCCGAACCACGAATTTTTCCACGTAGCGGATGGCGATCGGCGAGGGAAGGGTGAGGCCGAGCTCGTCGTCGCGGGCGTTTTCGGCGGCCTCCAGCGTGGAGAGCACGATGACGAGCCGGCCCTCGTTCTCGGGGCGGACGACGCCGTCCTCGATGAAGGCGGCCTCCTTCAGCTGCTCCTGCGTCCGGGGGAGCGTAAAGATGCCCTTTGCGATGACGACGAGAAAGAACAGCGCAATGACGATCATGGCGCATCCGCCGAGCCTGCGCAGCATGGCCTGTACCTCCCTTCGGACGCCCCGGCGAAGCCGGGGCCGTTCGCGCGTGTATGACGGGCTGTATACAGTATAGCACAGACGGTACGGGCTGTTCAAGCCCCCCGCCGCGACCTGGCACGACCGTTATTCGATCATTTTTGCACGCCGGTCTGGAATAAATGGTTGCAATATACAACTATTCGTGCTATAATCCTCAATGGCACAAAACGACGAAAGGAGGCGCGCCATGAAACACCGGGAATTGGGCAATCTGCTGCGGATCAGCCGCTGCTTTGACAGCTATCGGCGTCAGCAGCTGCGGGATGCGGACATCTATCCGGCGCTGCATCTGTTTGTGAGTCATATTTGCCGCCATCCGGGGTGCAATCAGGAAACGCTGGTGGAGGCGCTGTGCGTGGACAAGACCACCGTCGCTCATCATCTGGCCCGGCTGGAAGAGAAGGGATACATTGAACGGCGGGTGGCGGAGGACGACGCGCGATGCCGCCGGGTGTATCCCACGGAGAGGGCGCTGGACATCTATCCCCAGCTGCGCAGGGCCTACGACACCTTCTATGAAGGGCTGCTGCGGGATCTGTCGCCGGAGGACCGCGAGACCGTCGCGCGGCTGAGCGAAATCCTCTATCAGAACGCGAAGGCCATGGTATGATGCCGCCGATCCGCGCGGAAGCGAAAGGAGATTGAGGGGAGAAATATGAAGCTGATTTTTCGTTCCATCGCCAGATACAAATGGGCGATTGTGCTGGCCATTTTCATCAAGCTCATCGGCACCATGTTCGAGCTGCTGCTGCCCTATATTCTGGAGCACATGGTCGATCATGTTGTGCCCTCCGGGCAGCTGGGGCAGGTTATCTTCTGGGGGCTGATGATGTTCGTCGCCGCGGTGCTGTGCCGCCAGTTCAACGTCACGGCCAACCGGCGGGCGATCTTTAACGCGCATCGGGTCAGCTACGATGTGCGCCAGGCGCTCTTTGAGAAGACGACCAACCTGTCCGGCAGCCAGTTCGACGCCTTCGGCCTCCCCAGCCTGATCAGCCGCATGACCAGCGACAGCTACAACGTTCAGAGCGCGGTGCAGCAGCTGCAGAGCCTGTGCGTCCGCGCGCCGATCATGCTGGTCGGCGGCATGATCATGACGCTGAGCATGGACTGGCATCTGGCGATGATCCTGGTCGTGATGCTGCCGTTTCTGCTGGCCATCGTCCTGTTCGTCTCCTCGCGGGGCATTCCGCTGTTTTCGACCGTCCAGCAGCGGCTGGATGCGGTGGTGCGCATCATGCGCGAAAACATCACGGGCATTCGCGTGGTCAAGGCGCTGAGCAAGGGCGAGTTCGAAAAGAGGCGCTTTGCGCAGGCCAACAAGGACATGGCCGACAGCGACATTCGCGCCAGCTCCATCATGGCGATTCCCGGCCCGCTGATGCAGATGAGCCTGAACGTGGGCCTGGTGCTCGTCATCGTCATCGGCGGGAGGCGGGTCAACGCGGGCGTCATGCAGCCGGGCGTCATACTGGCCTTCCTCACCTATTTCAACATGATCACCATGGGCGTCATGGGCCTGAACCGCATCTTCATGACCATGAGCAAGGCCAGCGCCAGCGCCAACCGCATCGACGCGGTGCTGCAGACGCAGACCGACCAGAAGATCCTGGCCGAATCGGAGGCGGAGAAGCCGCAGGGCGGGGAATTCATCCGGTTCGACAACGTCAACTTCAGCTACAACATGGTGGACGAAGGCGACGCGGGCTTCGCCGGGGAGAAGCACGAGCAGGCCCTGACGGGCATCAGCTTCGCCATCAACAGGGGCGAGAGCCTCGGCATCATCGGCCCCACGGGCTGCGGCAAGACGACGATCATCAACCTGCTGATGCGCTTCTACGACGTGCAGCAGGGCGGCGTGTTCGTGGACGGGCGCGACGTGCGCACCTATGACAAGGACGAGCTGCGCCGCAGGTTCGGCGTGGTGTTCCAGAACGACATGGTCTTCCAGGACACCCTGCGCGAGAACATCAACTTCGGGCGCGGCATCCCTGAAGAAGCGATCGAGGGCGCGGTGGCGGATGCCATGGCTGCGGAATACATCAATTCCCTGGACGACGGGCTGGATTACGAGGCCACCATTAAGGGCGCGAACCTGTCCGGCGGTCAGAAGCAGAGGCTCCTGGTGGCCAGGGCGCTGGCGGATGATCCGGAGATACTGATCCTGGACGATTCCTCCAGCGCGCTGGATTACAAGACCGACGCGGCCATGCGCAGGGCGATAGAGGAGCACCATAAGGACAGCACGCTGATCATGATCGCCCAGCGCGTGTCCTCCGTCATGGGCATGACCCATGTCATGGTCATGGACAACGGACGCTGCATCGGGTACGGGACCCACGAGCAGCTGCTGGAAAGCTGCCCGGCCTATCGGGAGATATACGACATCCAGATGGGCGCCATCGGCTGAGAGGGGAGTGACATTATGCCGGGTAAAGGAGATCGCGGCGGCGTGAAGGAAAAGCCCAAGGACGCGAAGGGCGCCCTTCGCCGCATCGTCAACTATCTCATGCAGTACAAATACGTGGTGCTGCTCTTCATCGTTCTCACCTTCCTGAGCAACATGGGCAACCTGATGGGCCCGAATTTCGCCGGCAAGGCCATCGACGCGGTCAGCGCCGGGCCGGGCCGGGTGGACATCGGGCTGGTGACCCGCTACGCGCTGCTGATGCTTTTGTTCTACGTGGGCGGCAGCCTGCTGAGCTTCCTCGTCACGCTGGGCATGATGCGGGTGGGCCGCAAGATCGCCCAGAACATGCGGCGCGATGTATTCAACAAGCTGATGACCCTGCCCGTGGGCTACTTCGACAGGCACCAGGCGGGCGACATCATCTCCCGCGTGTCCTACGACATCGACGTGGTGACGCTGAGCCTGTCCACCGACGTGGTGCACATCGTCACCAGCCTGGTCACGGTGGTCGGCAGCTTCATTATGATGTGCTCGATCTCGCTGCCTCTGGTGCTGTGCATGGTGTTCACCATCCCCATCTCCATCCTGTTCACGCGCCACATGAGCCGGAAGACCCGTCCGCTCTACGCCAGGCGCAGCGCGGCCTACGGCAGGATGAACGGCTTCACGGAGGAGATGTTCAGCGGCCAGAAGACCATCCTGGCCTATGCCCACGAAAACCAGGTGTGCGACAATTTCTCCGAGATCAACCGCGGGGCGGCGGAGGCCTACAAAAACGCCGACGGCCTGGGCATGACCATGGGTCCCACCATCGGCATGATCAGCAACATCGGCCTGGCGGCCATCGGCATGGGCGGCGCGATTCTTTACATGTTCGGCATCGTATCGCTGGGCCAGATTTCCAGCTTTGTGCTGTACAGCCGCAAGTTCTCCGGGCCCATCAATGAGATTGCCAACATCATCAATGAGATCTTCTCCGCGCTGGCGGCCTCCGAGCGCGTGTTCCAGCTGCTGGACGAGCCGGAGGAGGCGGCCGACCTGTACGGCGCGAAGGAGCTGACCGACTGCCGGGGCGACGTGGAGGCCGATCACGTGTCCTTCGGCTATCTGCCCGGCCGGACCATCCTGCACGACTTCAACCTGAAGGCCGACGCCGGCCGGACCATCGCGATCGTCGGGCCCACCGGCGCGGGCAAGACCACGATCATCAACCTTCTCATGCGCTTTTATGACGTGGACAGCGGCGAGATCCGCGTGGACGGCCGGGAGCACCGCCACTACACCATGGACAGCCTGCGCCGCAGCTACGCGATGGTCCTGCAGGACACCTGGGTGTTTGCCGGCACCATCTTTGACAACATCGCCTATGGCAAGGAAAACGCCACCATGGAGGAGGTCGTCGCCGCGGCGAAGGCCGCGCGCATCCACAACTACATCATGCGCCTGCCGCAGGGCTACAACACCGTCATCAGCGAGGACGGCGGCAACATCAGCAAGGGCCAGAAGCAGCTTCTGACCATCGCGCGGGCCATGCTCTACAACACCCACATGCTCATCCTGGACGAGGCCACCAGCAACGTGGACACCAGCACCGAGCGCCAGGTTCAGAAGGCCATGCAGAAGCTGATGCAGGGCCGCACCTGCTTCGTCATTGCGCACCGCCTCTCCACCATCCAGAACGCGGACAAGATCCTGGTGGTGGATCACGGCGACGTGGTCGAGCAGGGCACGCACGAGGAGCTCATGCTGGAAAAGGGCTTCTATTACAAGCTGTACGCCAGCCAGTTTGAATGAGCATGCGCGCTCTGCCGGGCGGAGGGCGCGCGGAAATGCGCGAAGGGAGGCGGACTCATGAGCCTGTTCGCGATCGGGGATCTTCACCTGCATTTTCAGTCGGCGCTGAAGGCGCCGGGGCAGATGAGGGACAGGGTCTGGCGGGACCATGAAAAGGCGTTCAGCAGATTCTGCGGGCGGATGGTCCGCGGGGACGATACGCTCGTGCTGGTCGGGGATCACAGCTGGGGCAGGAGCCTTGCGGAATGCGGGGAGGACATGCGCTACATCATGGCGCTGCCGGGCCGGAAGATCCTGATCCGCGGCAATCACGATATGTTCTGGGACGCGAAGAAGACCGCCCGCCTGAACGGGCAGTTTGCCGGGAAGCTGGCGTTTCTGCAGGACAACTACTACGCCTATCGCGACTGCGCGCTGGTGGGCACGAAGGGCCATACCTTCGAAGGCCCGTTCTACCTGAACCGCTCCGGGCGCATCGTCGGCTGGGACGAGGACGCGGCCGCGCGCGCAGAGAAGCTGGTGGAGCGGGAGCTGGCGCGCCTGCGGACCTCCTTCGAGGCGGCCAGGGCGGACGGCTACAGCCGGTTCGTCATGTTCCTCCACTATCCGCCCACCAGCGTCCTGGAGACGCACAGCGGCTTTACGGACATGGCGGAGGAATACGGCGCGGAGCAGGTCGTCTACGCGCACTGCCACGGGGAAGCGCGCTTCCACGACAGCCTTATGGGCCTGAAAAATGGCGTCCGCTACAGCCTGGTGTCCGGCGATTACCTCCGGTGGCGGCCCATGAAGGTGATGGATTGACATGACTGAGCGGGAATGGGACAAAAAGCTGCGCATTTCAACCATGGGACGCGAGGATGAGACCGGCTCGTGTGATTCGCCCTATGAGCCGACGCCGTATCCCGTGCTGGCGCGCCTGGCGGACAGCGGCCTGATCAGCGCCGGCAGCCGCCTGCTGGATTATGGCTGCGGCAAAGGGCGCGCCGTGTTTTTCCTGGCCGATCAGGTCGGATGCCGGGCGACCGGCATCGATCGTTCGGAAAAGCTGATCGGCATGGCGGAGGAGAACCGCCGGCAGTTCGCGCGGGGCGACAGGGTCTCGTTCAGGCGCTGCCGCGCCGAAGCCTATGAAATCCGGGACGAAGATGTCTTCTTCTTTTTTAATCCGTTTGCGGAGAAGGCGCTGCGCGCGGTTGTCCGGCGCATTCGTCAGGCCTGGTATGAACATCCCCGGCCGATGCGGCTGCTGTGCTACTATCCGTCCGACGAGTACGTCGCCTGCCTGCTGGCGCAGCCGGATATCTCGCCGGCCGGCGGGATCGACTGCCGGGATCTGTTCGACGGGCGCAACCCGCGGGAACGGATCGCCGTCTTCACGCTCGACGGCTGACCCGGATCGTGCATGGCGTCGCACCCGGGTGAATAACATGATTCAAATATGTTCATAAACTGTTCATCAAGAAATTAGCACTCACCTATTGACAGTGCTAACAAAATGAGTATAATATAAGGTGAACAAAGGGACAGGGATCAAATGAAAGACCTCCGCTCCGATGCTCAGGTAACAACATACGGACAATGCGAGTTGTCATGAGGAGGTAAGAGTTATGTTGATGCCGAGTATTATTGCCGAGAATTTGTTTGATGACTGGTTTGACGACTTCCCGATGCCTCGTGAGTTCAGGAACATCGACCGAAAGCTGTATGGAAAGAACGCCGCGCGCGAGATGAAGACGGATGTCCATGAGCATGAAGATCACTATGAGGTGGACATCGATCTGCCGGGCTTCAGGAAGGACGAGATCACGGTCAACCTGGAGAACGGCTATCTGACCATCAGCGCGGCCAAGGCGCTGAATCAGGACGATACGACGAAAAAGGGCAAGATCATCCGCAAGGAGCGCTATTCGGGCGCGCTGCAGCGCAGTTTCTACGTGGGCGATGTGCTCACCGAGCAGGACATCAGCGCGAAGTTTGAGAACGGCGTGCTGAGCCTGAACGTGCCCAAGAGGGATGCAAAGAAGCTGCCTGAGAAGAAGGTTATCATGATCGAATGACAGGCGGGCAGAAAAACAGGAGGGGCTCCGCCGCGTGCGAGCGCGGCGGAGCCTCTTTCATGCCCTGAAGAGCATCGGCAGGAAGTCGTGGATGCAGCGGCGCCAGACGCTCCAGTCGTGGCCGCCGGGGAAGGTCCGGCGGATCATCCTGACCGGCCTGTCCTTCAGCGTTTCGTCGTCCGCCGCGAATCGGTCGAAGAACTGATCCTCGGTGCCCATCGCGCGGTAGAACACGCGGAAGCTGGCGTTGAACCGCTCGCCGTCGTCGAGAAGCGCGAGGTGCGCTTCGGGGCCGTCGGCCCACGGCGCGCGCAGGAACCCGCTGAAGACGCCCGCGTAGCCGAACAGCTCCGGATGGGACAGCGTCGTCAGGCTGGTCTGATAGCTGCCCATGCTCAGGCCGGCCATGGCGCGGTGCCATTTGTCGGCGAGCACCGGGTAGCGGGACTCGATGAAGGGGATCAGGTCGGCGAGGAGCACCTTCGGGAACGCTTCAAACGGCCTTTCCAGCCCTTCCGCCTGCGTCATGCCGTTGCCCATCACGATGATCATTTCCGCCATCCCGCCGTCGTGGATCAGCCGATCCGCAATGCGGCCGACATGGCCCTGATACACCCAGCCGGTTTCGTTCTCCCCATAGCCGTGCTGGAGATAGAGCACGGGGTACCTCTTTGAGGCGTCGAAGGACGCCGGCGTGTATACGAGGCACACCTCCGGCTTGCCGGTGACGGAGGAGGGAAAGAAGTGCCGCGTCACCGCGCCGTGCGGCACGCCGGGAATCGCGTCCCAGTCCTCGCCGGGAACCGGCACGTCCACGAAGTTCATGGGGCGGCAGCAGCCATAGCCGATGGGCAGATAGGGATTCAGCACATCGGCGCCGTCCAGCTTCAGGAAGAAGTACTGGAAGCCCCGCCCGAAATCCACCGCGCCCTCCCACATGTCGCCGGACGCCTTCGCCAGCGGAAACAGCCTCCCGAACTGATCAATGACGACCTCCCGCGCGCCGGGCGCCCTGACGCGGAAAAATACGCGTCCGTCCGGCAGCAGCTCATAGCCCTGATCGCCGTCGCGGTCGGGCTCGCCATAGCAGGGATCAAAGGACACCGCGGTATCCAGAGGCCATTGCTTTTTCATGAGTGATACCTCCTTTTGCCGTCATTTTACCAGAAATTGCCCCGTGGTTCAACGCATTTCGGCGTTTTCGCATCACATGACCATTCCGGCGCCCCGAATGAGCAGCGGCGGCCTGCGCGGCCCCCTGAACCCCGCAACAGACGCTCCCCCGCCCCCGCGACGGGCGAGCCCAATGAGCATGCGGCCGCAGGCGGCCATTGCGAATCGAGGGGACGGGCGGGGAAAGGGTATGCTCCGCCCGTGCCGGCAGACTCATTGCGTTTTACGACAGCCCGACAAACGCCCATGCATGAGCGTATCATGAGACGGCCCTGCGAAACGGCGCGATGCCCCTTGACAACGCGCCGCTCTCTGGCCTAAAATGAACACGTTGCAGCCGGCCCGCCGGCTTTGGGAATGGGTGAGACAAAGGAGACGCGCGCTTATGCAGGTTACGTGGCAAATGCTGTTCATCGTGTGCCCGCTGGTGTTTCTGGCCGCGACCGTCGATGCCATCGGCGGGGGCGGCGGACTGATTTCGCTGCCCGCCTATCTGCTGACCGGGCTGCCTCCGGCCATTGCGTCGGGCAGCAACAAGATGAGCGCCAGCGTCGGCACGCTCATCGCCACAGGCCGCTTTCTGAAAAGCGGGCGGCTTCTGGTGAAGCCGGCGCTGTGCGCGGCGGCGGGCGCGCTGCCGGGCGCGTGGCTGGGCGCGGAGCTCCTCAAGCGCACCGATCCGGCCGTGGTGCGGATCTTCCTGATCGTTGCCATTCCGCTGATGGCGCTGGTGCTGATCTTCAAGAAGGACGCGCCGGGCGAGGCGAGGCCGATTACCGCGCGGCGCCTGGGGGGATGCTTCGCGCTGGGGCTGGGCTGCGGCTTCTACGACGGCTTTTTCGGCCCCGGCACGGGCACGCTGCTCATCATGGGGCTGACATGGCTGATCGGCATGGATATGGTGACGGCGTCCGGCAGCGCGAAGCTGATCAACCTGGCAAGCAATGTCTCCGCGCTGATCTCGCTGATTTCCGGCGGGCAGGTGCTGTTCGCGCTGGCGCTGCCTGCGGCGGCGTTTTCGCTGGCGGGCGGCTATCTCGGCTCATGGCTGGCCATCCGGCGCGGCGCGGGCTTCATCCGCCGGATCATGCTGGTGGTGCTGGCCATCCTGATCCTTCGCCTCGCCGCCGCATGGTTCGCCTGATTTGCCAGAGACTGTTTTGGGAGGTACCTTCGCTTGGTTTTTTCCAGCCTCATGTTCCTGTTCGTGTATCTGCCGGTCACGCTGGCGGTCTATTACCTTGCGCCCCTCAGGGCGCGCAACCTGGTGCTGCTGCTTGTGAGCCTGCTGTTTTACGGCTGGGGCGAGCCCGTGTACATCCTGATCATGTTCGCCTCGATCGCCATAGACTATATACACGGCCGGCTGGTGGAAAAATATCGCGCGGACGACAGAAAGGCGCGCCGCGTCGTGCTGTCCTCGGTGCTGTTCAATCTGGCGCTGCTGTTCTTCTTCAAGTATTTCGATTTTGCCGTGGAGAATCTGCGCCGTATTCCGGCGCTCTCGGGCCTGCGGCCGCTCGGGCTGACGCTGCCCATCGGCATATCGTTCTACACCTTCCAGACGATGTCCTACACCATCGACGTCTACCGCGGCCAGGCGCGCGCGCAGCGGAATGTCGTCACGTTCGGCGCGTTTGTCACGCTGTTCCCGCAGCTCATCGCCGGCCCCATCCTGCAGTATCGCGACCTGGACCGCCAGCTCACCGACCGGACGCACAGCGTCGATCAGTTTGCCGCGGGCGTGCGGATTTTCTGCGTGGGCCTCGCGAAGAAGGTGCTGCTGGCCAACAGCATCGGCTCCCTGTGGGACGTCTACAGGGGCATGGATCCCGCCTCGCTCACCGTGTTCGGCGCGTGGCTGGGCGTGCTGGCCTTCAGCTTCCAGATCTACTTTGATTTTTCCGGCTATTCCGACATGTCCGTGGGGCTGGGGCGCATGTTCGGATTCGAGTTCATGCGCAATTTCAATTACCCCTACGTCTCGCGCAGCATTACGGAATTCTGGCGGCGCTGGCACATTTCGCTCGGTTCGTGGTTCCGAAACTATGTCTACATTCCGCTGGGCGGCAACCGGCGCGGCGTCGCCCGGCAGCTGTTCAACATACTCGTCGTGTGGGCCGCCACGGGCTTCTGGCACGGGGCGAGCTGGAACTTCCTGCTGTGGGGGCTGTATTTTGCGATCCTCCTGATGCTGGAGAAGCTGTTCTGGCTCAGGCGGCTCGAAAGGGCGCCACGCCTCCTCCAGCACGTCTACGCGCTGTTTTTCGTGACGGTGGGCTGGGCGCTGTTCGGGATTGAGGATCTCGGGCGGTGCGCCGGCTACCTCGCGGCGATGTTCGGCCGCGCCGGCGGCGGGTTGTGGAGCGCGCTGGACAGCTACGAGCTCTCCAGCTACCTCGCCCTGATGCCCGCGCTCATCCTCGGCTCGACGCCGCTGGCGGCCTCGCTGTTCCGCCGGCTGAGCGCGCGCGCGCAGGCGGGCGCGGCGCTGGCGCTGGCGGCGGCGGCGCTGGCCGTGTGCACCGCCTATCTGGTCGACGCCACCTACAATCCGTTCCTGTACTTCCGGTTCTGAAAGGAGGCGCGCATGAAAAAAGCGCTCGTCGCGCTGTTCGCGGCGTTTCTCGGCGGATTCCTCGCGCTGAATCTGATCCTGCCGGACAGGACGTTTTCCCCGATGGAAAACCGCAATCTTGCGCAGGCGCCCGTCCTTTCGTTCGGCCGGATCTTTTCCGGGGCGTTCGAAGCCGACGCGGAGGCCTATGTGACCGATCAGTTTGCCTTCCGTGACGGCTGGATGGCCGTGAAGGCCGTGTGCGAGCAGCTGCTCGGCAAAAGGGAAAACAACGGCGTGTACCTGTGCGGCGACACGCTCATCGAACGCGTCGACGAGCCGGAGGAGGCGCGCCTCGCGGCGAATATCCGCGCGGTGAACCGCTTCGTCGCGGCCGCGGATGTGCCGGTCTATCTCACCATCCTGCCCACGGCGCAGGAGATATGGCGCGCCCGGCTGCCCGTGGGCGCGCCGGGCGCCGACGAGGCCGCGCTGATCGGGCGCGTCGCCGCGGAGACGGACGCGCGCTTTATCGATACGCTCTCCGTGCTGCGCGCGCACGCGGACGAGGCCGTTTTTTACCGCACGGATCATCACTGGACGAGCCTCGGCGCCTACTGGGGCAGCGCGGCGCTGCTGGAGGGCCTGGCCCTTGAACCCGCGCCGCTCTCCGCGTTTTCGCCGGAAACCGTGTCGGCGGATTTTTACGGCACGCTGTACTCGAAATCCGGCGCGCGCGGCATTCAGCCGGACAGCATAGAGATCTATGTGCCGGAGGACGGCATTTCTGTCGAGCGCGTGGAGAACGGCGAAGCCGCGCCCGGCGCGCTTTACGACCGCGCCCGCCTGGCGGAAAAGGACAAGTACGCGATGTTCCTGGGCGGCAATCAGCCGCTGGCAATCATCAGGACGGGCCGCGAGGGGAAAAAGCTGCTGCTGGTGCGCGATTCCTACGCGGACAGCGAAGCGCCGTTCCTGACGCCGTATTTCTCGGAGATCCACATGGCGGATCTGCGCTATTATCGGACCGGCCTGCTGGCCTACATAGCCCAAAACGACATTGATTGCGTGGTCATTTCCTACAGCCTGCGCAATTTCATCACCGACATGAATCTGCACTATCTGCTCTGACGCGGCGCCGGCTCCGCAGAAGCAGCACGCAGGACAAGGAGGAACATCCGCCATGCCGCACGCCATCAAAGCCATCCTGTGGGACATCGACGGCACGCTGCTCAACTTCAGCGCCGCGGAAAAGGCGGCCATTCGCGCGTGCTTCCGCCGCTTCGACCTGGGCGAATGCACCGACGACATGCTGAGGGACTACTCGGACATCAACGTCGGATACTGGCGGCGGATCGAGCGCGGCGAGATCGAAAAGAGCCGCGCGCTCGTCGCCCGTTTCGAGGATTTTTTCACGGAGGCGGGCCTGCCCGTCGCCTGCGCCGCGGCGTTCAACGACGAATACCAGCTGCGGCTGGGCGATACGGTGGTGTTCAATCACGGCGCTTACGACACGGTCGTGTCGCTGCGCCCCTATGTGAAGCAGTACGCCGTGACCAACGGCACGCGCACGGCCCAGCGCCGCAAGCTGCAGAATTCCGGACTCATCGACCTGCTGGACGGGGTGTTCATCTCGGACGAAATCGGGGCGGAGAAACCGGACGCGGCCTTCTTTGACCACGTGTTCCGGCATATCGACACGCCGCGCGCGCAGACCGTGATCATCGGCGATTCGATCACCAGCGATATGCGCGGCGGCAACAACGCGGGCATCCGGTGCTGCTGGTATAACCCCGAACAGCGGCCGCGCGGCGATTGGGTCGCGGAGGGCGGAAGGGACAGGTTCGTTCCATGGTCCGACCTGCGGATAGACAACGAGCTCCGGGACATCGCGGATATACAGGCCCTCTGGGCGCATGAGCTGTGCCGGCCGGAGCGGACGGAGAAGGGCGGGCCCAACTGATGCTTTTTCCGTGAAGAAGCAATCAAAACCCCCATGCCGGTCGTTCGCCGGCATGGGGGTTTGATGTAGAAACGCATTCGCGATGAGACCTGTCCCGCAGCGGTCAGCGCTCGTTCAGATAGCGGCAGGCGGCCAGCGCCGCCGTCGCCCCGTCGGCGATGGCCGTGGCCAGCTGGCGCACGCCCTTGCTGCGGCAGTCGCCCGCGACGAAGACGCCCGGGGTTTTCGTGAGGCAGCGCTCGTCGGCGTCGAAGTAGCCGTGGGCATTCAGGTCGCCCAGCGCGGCGAAGGGTTCGTTTTCCGGGATCAGGCCGATGGCCACGAACAGCCCGTCGCAGGCGATTTCCCGCCGTTCGCCGGTGGTCCGGCTCTCGATTTCAAGCCCCTTCAGTGCGCCGCCCTCCGTCAGGAAGCGGTTGATCTTCGTGTCGGCGATCAGCCGCACGTTGGGCCGTGAGAACAGCGCGTCCTGCAGCCGCTGTTCGCCGGTGCAGCGGGGAAGGTCCTGCAGCACCGTCACCTCCCGGCACTTTTCCGCCAGCAGGATGGCCTCCTGCAGCGCGGAGTTGCCGCCGCCCGCCACGCAGACGCTCTGTCCGCTGTAGAAATCGCCGTCGCACACGGCGCAGAAGGAGATGCCCTCGCCCACGAGCTCATTTTCGCCCTCGAGGCCCAGCATGCGGTGCTTCACGCCGGTGGCCAGCACGACACATTTGCTCTCGAAGCGGCTGCCCTCCTCGGTTACGACCGTCTTCGTGTCGCCGTGATCCTCCACGCCCGTCACGGTTTCGAGCTCGATCTCCGCGCCCTGCGCCAGAATCTGCTCGAGCATGCGGTCGGCGAACTCGTTGCCGCTCATCTGCATGGTGCCGGGGTAGTTCTCCACCTTCGGGGAATGGGTGATCTGGCCGCCGAAGCCGCGCTTCTCAATGACCAGCGCGGATTTGCCGTTGCGCTGCGCATAGAGCGCCGCCGTCATGCCGGCGGGGCCGCCGCCGACGATAATGATGTCATACATGGTGCTTCCCTCGCTCTTTTTTATGATTTGCGGTGTTGATTCCGCGGGATGGACAAACTGGAACTTAGCGAGCTGTATTAAAGTTCCAAAACAGCAACGATCTCGTCTCCGTCCTTCTCGCCGTTTTCTATAAAGCCAAAATCGTGATACAGCTTTGCAGCAACCTCATTTTCAGGTTCCCAAGAAGTGCTCCAAAGCGCTTCCTCGCCATCAGGAAAGCTGCGAATATAATCCAGCAGGAGCTTAAGAGCATCCCTGCCATAGCCGCGCTTTTGATATCGCTGATCGATCATGAAGCGCCACAGACAGTAGCTATGTCTATAGACATCAGCCATTTCTTTGTACTCTTCGGATTTGTGACCAATCATGGCGAAACCTACGGGAGTTGCACCATCCCAGATGCCAAAGGCCTGTACAAATTTACTGTCGGCCAAGGTATCATAGGCCTGTGCCAAGCTGATTGCGTTCGAGGCCACAAAGTCCTCCTGGTCTTTTGCAACTCTAAGGTCCATCAGCGGCCAGAAGTTCTCTTTGTCTGCCTTCACCAGATGAAGCCCCTTATTCTTAAGTTCATAGTTTTTGCGATCCATGATTACCTCCAAATATCATGCCAAATCCTGATTTATCAGTCTGACGATCTTTTCCCACGAAAACAGGGACGGCAGCGCGCGCCGTCCCTGTCGCTTTCAATTTGGCTTACGCCCTCTGCATCAGCCAGCCCTTGATGTCGGACACGCCGCGATACTTTTCAAAGGAATCTCCGTTTACCAGCACCAGCGTGGGCGCCTGCTTCACGCCGTACTTCCCGACCAGCTCCTTCTCCTCGTTGGCGTTGAGCGCCGTGTAGGCGACGCCGGCCCGATCCAGCAGGGCCATGGCGGCCTTGCAGTTGGGGCAGGTGGGCGTCTTGAACAGGATGGCGCTCGGCGCCTCGTCCTGGCGGATGGCCTCGACCTGGATCACGACATCCGCGCCTTCCGGCTCGGTCTCCGGCTTCATCAGCGGCTGGGCCGGCTCGCAGCAGGGGCGCTCCATGGTCGCCTCCATGGCGGCGTCCGCGTTGGTGAACGCGGGCCGCGGGCCGGTGTGCGTCAGCGTGGAGCGGCCGATGTTGTACACCTTGCGGTCCTTGAACTCCTGCACCTTGCCGTCGTTCCAGTTCTGCACCGGGCGGTAGTAGCCGGTGATGCGGCTGTAGACCTCGGTCTTCTGGCCGCAGACGGGGCAGGTGTACTGCTCGCCGGTCAGATAGCCGTGATCCTTGCACACCGAGTAGGTGGGCGACATGGTGTAGTAGGGGAGCTTGTAGTTCTCCGCGATCTTGCGCACCAGGTTGGCCGCGGCCTTCCAGTCGGGCAGCTTTTCGCCCAGGAAGGCGTGAAACACGGTGCCGGAGGTGTACAGCGTCTGCAGGTCGTCCTGGATATCCAGCGCGGAGAATACGTCCTCGGTGTAGCCCACGGGCAGATGCGAGGAGTTGGTGTAATACGGCGTGCCGTTCATGTTCGCGGTGATGATGTCCGGGAACTGTTCCTTGTCGTGCTTGGCGAAGCGGTAGGTGGTGGACTCGGCCGGAGTCGCCTCCAGGTTGTACAGGTCGCCGTACTGCTCCTGGTAGTCGGACAGGCGCTCGCGCATGTGGTTGAGCACGTCGCGGGTGAAGGCCTGGGCCCGGGGATCCGTGAGGTCGACGCGCAGCCATTTGGCGTTCAGGGCGGCCTCGTTCATGCCGATCAGGCCGATGGTGGAGAAGTGATTGTCGAAGTTGCCCAGATAGCGCTTGGTGTAGGGATACAGGCCCTGCTCGAGCAGCTTGGTGATGACCGTGCGCTTGGTCTTGAGGCTGCGGGCCGCGATGTCCATCAGCGCGTCGAGGCGCTTGTAGAAGTCGGCTTCGTCCGCGGCCAGGTAGGCGATGCGGGGCATGTTGATGGTCACCACGCCCACGGAGCCGGTGGATTCGCCGGAGCCGAAGAAGCCGCCGGACTTCTTGCGCAGCTCCCTCAGATCCAGGCGCAGACGGCAGCACATGCTGCGCACGTCGCTGGGCTCCATGTCGGAGTTGATGTAGTTGGAGAAATACGGCGTGCCGTATTTGGCCGTCATCTCGAACAGCAGCTTGTTGTTCTCGGTTTCAGACCAGTCGAAATCGCGGGTGATGGAGTAGGTAGGGATGGGATACTGGAAGCCGCGTCCGTTGGCGTCGCCCTCGATCATGATCTCGATGAACGCCTTGTTCACCATGTCCATTTCCTTCTGGCAGTCGCCGTAGGTGAAGTCCATCTCGCGGCCGCCCACGATGGCAGGCAGGTTCTTGAGGTCGTTCGGCACGGTCCAGTCCAGCGTCACGTTGGAGAAGGGAGCCTGCGTGCCCCAGCGGCTGGGCGTGTTCACGCCGTAGATGAAGGACTGGATGCACTGCTTGACTTCCTTTTGGCTCAGGTTGTCCACGCGCACGAAGGGCGCGAGATATGTGTCGAAGGAGGAGAACGCCTGCGCGCCCGCCCACTCGTTCTGCATGATGCCCAGGAAGTTGACCATCTGGTTGCACAGGGTGGACAGATGGCTGGCGGGCGAGGAGGTGATCTTGCCGGGCACGCCGCCAAGCCCCTCCTGAATCAGCTGCTTCAGGCTCCAGCCCGCGCAGTAGCCGGTGAGCATGCTGAGGTCGTGCAGGTGGATGGCGGCGCTGCGATGGGCCTCGGCGACCTCCTCGTCATAGACCTCGCTCAGCCAGTAATTGGCGGTGATCGCGCCGGAATTGGACAGGATCAGGCCGCCCACGGAGTAGGACACCGTGGAGTTTTCCTTTACGCGCCAGTCGTTGATCTGCAGGTAGTTGTCCACCAGCTCCTGATAGTTGAGCAGGGTGGAGTTGATGTTGCGCACCTTCTCGCGCTGCTTGCGGTACAGGATGTAGGCCTTGGCCACGTCGGCATATCCGGACTCGGACAGCACCTTTTCCACGCTGTCCTGGATGTCCTCGACAGAAATCATTCCATCCTGGATTTTATGATCGAAATCCGAGGTGACATGCAGTGAAATCAACTCGATGACGCTGGGATGATACTGCCTGCCGGTGGCCTCGAAGGCTTTTGTGATGGCGGCGCTGATTTTGCCGATGGAAAAATCAACCACTTTTCCGTCTCGCTTGACGACCTGGTACATAAAAAAATCCCCCTTGTGGAATGATTCATTTCGATATGCCCGACATGGGCCGCGTCGGTTTCCCGACATGCCGCCCCGGGCATATCTACACTACCACAAAGAGGAAGGGATGTCAATATGTTGTGGTCATTTTTCTCAAAATGTCATATATTATCCTATATGTTGTGTTTTGGAAAAGAGGAGGCCAGACGGCTGAAAAACCATGAAAGCACGGGCCTTTTCAGTCCGCGCCGCGGATCCGGGCGTCCGGAACATAGCCGCGCATGAGCTGGATCCAGGCCTGCAGCTTCACGGCGGAGGGCGCGTGAAGCCCGCCGAAGGGCACGGTGTCGCGGTCGGTAAAGGGCTGCAGGAAGTAGCGCCGCGCGCCGGCGATCCAGCGCCCGATGGCCTCGAAGTCGGAGGTTTCGTGCAGCTCGTCGACCGCCGTGGTGCGGAATTCGTAATCGACGCGTCCCTCCATGAGCAGTGCGGCGCTTCGCCGGATGGGCGCGAGATCGAGCGCGCTCAGCCCCGCGGTGCGGGCGTATTTTTCCGGGCTGTTCTTGATGTCCATCGCCACATAGTCGACCAGGCCCTCGTCGATGAGGGTCCCGAGCGTCTCCGGATGGGCGCCGTTGGTGTCCAGCTTGGCGGCGTAGCCCAGCGCGCGGACGCGGCGCAGCAGCGCCGGCAGCCCGGGATGCAGGCAGGGCTCCCCGCCGGTGACGGCCACGCCGTCCAGCAGGCCCCGCCGCTTTTCGAGAAAGTCGAACAGCGCCTCATCTTCCATGACAGGCGGCGCGCTGCCGTCGACCAGTTCGAAGTTGTGGCAGAAGGGGCAGCGGAAGTCGCAGCCGCCGAGAAAGACGGTGCAGGCCACGCGGCCGGGAAAATCCAGCAGGGTCATCTTTTGCAGGCCGTGGATTTTCATGAAAAGCTCCTTTCTTTGGCGGGAACAGGGCGCGGGGGATTGACAGGCCGGCCTTTGTCACGGCAGCAGCGCTTCAATTTCCCGTCTCAGGCGCCGCTTCATTGCTTCCAGCTCTTCGCGGCCGGGCCTGTTATCGTCGCAATACATCTTTTCCCTCGGATACCACCAGACAGGCCCCCTGCCCTCATTTCCATAATTGCCGATATCGCCGCTCACCCTCGGGAACAAATGCCAGTGAAGATGCGCGTCTCCGTTTCCCAAACACTCATAGTTCATTTTTTCTGCGCCAAACGCCTTTGATACGGCTTCGGCTACGATCGTCATTTCTTCAAGGAATTTTGCCTTCAACGCAGCCTCCAGCTCAAACAGCTCCGTTCGATGCTCCCTGAGCAAAAACAGCGTATAGCCCCTGAAGTGCTGGTTATCTCCGATCACGACATAGCCTGTGTCAAGCTCTTTCACAAAGTATGGATTTGTGCCGTTCCTTATCATCTGTATTCTGTCGCATACGATGCACATGGAAGCCTCCGTTGGATTTCGGTCGGGCAGGGTCTTTTCCGATCCGCCGCCGCGCCTTACACCGCGGCCAGCAGGTGCAGGTTGCGGATGTCGGCGTTCTCAATGCCGTCGTTGACGGAACAGGCGTGCTTTTCCAGATCGCCGCAGGTTGCCCGCGTGAGGCCCTGGGCCCGCAGCTCGGCGATCACGTCGTCGGCGATGCCCTCCATGACGGCCTGCTTCTCCCCGGCGAGGGCCCCGTCGCTGCCGGTGGAGATGAGGTATTCCATCAGCTCCGCGTGGAGGGCCAGCTTCGGCAGCCGCCGCATGGCCCGGAAGCGCCACTTGTAATAGGGCTCGTACGCTCCGTTCAGCAGGAACGCCGCGTGCATGGCGTGCTCCGCGAACGCGACGGCGGCCAGCTGAGCCGCGCCCGTCTCGCCATGGCGAAGGCACCGGGCGTAGTTGTACTGGCCGGCCTGTCCCATCATGAGCAGGCACCCCGCCAGCTTCTTGCGGCGAATGTCCTCCGGCCAGGCGGAAAGGCCCTCGCGGATGCGGGTCACCTCGCCGTAGCCGTCGAAGAACAGCTCGCCGTTCACCGCCTCGGCCAGGGCCTGCTCTGGGGCGGTCAGCCACTGGGAAACCGTCAGCACGCCGTCCGCCGCGCCCACCTTGTCCGCGAAGAACGCCGCCGTGCGCAGCACCCCCCGGCGGGGGCCGCCCACCGGGTTCATCAGGCCCCGCCTGAGCCCCATGAACTCGCGGGGCAGCCTGGCGTAGGCCCGCTCCAGCAGGAAGGCGCTTCGGCGGTCCACCGCGTCCTCCCCGGGCAGCAGGAGCATGAAGCCCGGCTCGAAGTCGTGGTCGCGGGACACGTCGTCGTCCCAGCCGAAGCATTCCGAGCCGCTGCCGAACAGGCCTGCGGCGATCAGCGGCAGGAGCTCGGGAAACTGCTCCCGGAGCATGGGCGCGCCGTACGCCTCATAGTAGGCTCTCGACAGCTCAAGCCCGTTCATAGATCTGCCTCGACCTCTCCTTCAGGGTGTTCGCCTCGCTGAAATAGCCGTAATACTCGAACGTAGGCGCGCATTTTTCGCAGACAAAGGCATAGTAGCCCTCGCGGGGGACGGTCGGCGTGTCCAGCAGCGCGCAGGCCCGGTCCAGCAGCTCGAAGATCTGCGTTTCACCGCGCTCCATGCCCTGCTGCTCCTCCACGGCGTTGGCCATGTTCAGGCAGGTGATGGCCTGCTCCAGCGCGCCGTGGGGCGCCCTGGCCATCTGCGCCATGGCCCTGTCGTACAGCGCGAACGCCTCCTCGAAGCGCTTCACGGCCGCGCAGGAGAGCGCCATGTTGTTGTACAGCCCGCCCAGCAGCGCGGGCTGCGCGGCGGCGCTGTGCTCGTAGATCGGCCGCGCCTTTTCGAACAGCGCCAGCGCGCGTTCGTTGTCGCCGAAGGCGCTGCAGGCCGTGGCCACATTGACATAGGTGGTCGCGGCGCTGAGGGTGTTTTCGAAATCCAGCCGCTTCAGCAGCGCCAGCGCGTCCTCGGCGCTGGCGAGGGCTTTATCCCGTTCTCCCGTCTTGCGGTAGTGCCCCACCAGCTCGTTGCGCAGCATCAGCATGCCGCGCAGGTCGCCGCCCAGCCGGGCTTCCTCCAGCCAGTACAGCAGGTGCTTTTCCGCGCCCGCGTAGTCCCGGCGGCTCATGTATTCATCCATTTTTTCGATGATCCGCCGCTGGGGGACGGGCTGGATCCCGGCGGAGGGGCTCCGCAGGGTGTCGGCGGGGGCGCTGAGGACAGTTTCCGGAAGCGGGCTGCCGACGCCGTCCGCGGCTCTGTATCGGGTGTTCATGGCCTTTTCTCCCCGCGCGGCCATTTTGCCGGTCGCGCTCTTCGCGTTGTTTTCCGCGGCGACGTGGGGCGGCGCGCCGGGCCGCTCCTTCCGCACGGAAGCATACTCATTATACATCATTTCGCCCAGGAACACAACCGCCGCCGCGCGCGGTCAGGGCCGTCCCGTTTGGCGGGCTGCTGCGAAACGCAATGAGTCTGCCTGTGCAGCGGCGCGCTGAAGCCGGACAATCAGATAAAAGCCCCCGGTCCGACCGGCGGCGGCCGGGGCGGGGGCTTTCGGTTCATTCCGGAAAGCGGTGGGACGGGCGCGCGCCTCTTTCCCGCAGCGCGCGGAGGGCGTCATTCGGCGGCCGGGCAGACGCACACCGCGCCGGGAATGGACAGCGCCTCGCCGATCTGGCAGACCTCGTTGAACGCGGCGTCGGTGTATTGCCCGCCGACGATGGGCCGCGTGCCCCGGAGGTACAGCTTCCTCAGCGGCGGCTTGCCGAGCGGCGGGGCCTCGATGAGCCGCACGTCGCCGCTGTTCTGGTTGGCGACCAGCAGGAGCCCCTCGTCCAGCAGAACAAAGTCGCGCGGGAAGCTGCCGAACACGGAGAACGTGCGCTCCAGCGACAGCGAGCCGCCCCGGCGGATCTCGAATTCCGCGATGCAGTCATTCTGGCGGTTGGAGACGTACAGCCGGTCGCGCAGCACGCGGATGGCCGCCACAGCGCCCTCGCTGCCGCAGCCTTCGAGCAGCGTGGAAATGGTCTGCTCCAGCGTCCAGCCGCCCGCCGTGCTGCGGAAAACGCTCACCGCTCCGCCCAGCTCATGCGCGACATACATCATGTCGTCCTGGAAGGCGAGATGCCGCGGCCCCATGCCCTCGGGCACGTTCACGCGCTCGTCGGCGGCCAGGAGGCCGGTTTCGGGATCCTGGCGATAGATCATCACGGCGTCCATGCCCAGATCCACGGCGTACAGCCGGCCGTCTCCGGGATGAAACTGCACGAAGTGCGTGTGCGGGCCGGCCTGACGGCTCGCGTTCGGGCCGTGGCCCTCGTGCTGTATGCGCTGGACGCGCGGGCCGATCCGGCCGCCATCCACCGGGAACACCGCCAGCGAGCCGCTGTTATAGCAGGCGGCGTACAGGAAGCGCTCGTCCGGACTGAGCGTGAGGTGGCAGGCCGAGCTGCCCGCGGTGGAGCGCATCGAGGTGAGGCGCAGGCCGCCGTCCGTGAGATCAAAGGAGGCGACGGAATCGCCCTTTTCGCCGTCCGATTCGCTGCCGGTGACGGCGAAGAGCGTCCTCCGGTCGGCGGAGAGGATGAGGTAGCTGGGGTCAATGATCCTGACATCGGCCGTCTGAACAAGGCGCAGCTCGTCGTTTTTCAGCTCGCATTCGCACACGCCGGGGCCGCCGAGACTGGTGTAGTCGCCCACGTAGAATTTCATGGCTTTGCCCTCCTCAACAGGTGTTTCTTGCTGTTTTGTGTCCGTACAGATGCGGTTGCCGGGGCAATGGGGTCTGGCGTCAGACGGGGTAATACGCCCCTTCCCCTGCACCCCTTCCCCGCTCTTCGCGGGGAAGGGGAAGATTTGGTCTGGGCTTCGCCCAGACCCGGCAAGGGGCCGCGGCCCCTTGAACCCCGGGGTTATGCGGTGGCTTCGCGTTTCGATGCGGCCGGGTGCAGGGCGGAGCCCTGCTCATTGCGGGCGGAGCCCGCAACTAACTTTTCCCCGTCCCCGCGACGAGCGGGGAAGGGGTGCAGGGGAAGGGGCGTATTACCCCGTTCGCCGCCAGATCTCATCCCCTACCCGACGACTGCCGCTTTGTCGGCATTGCGCCGCTTCCGTTGGGCGGCGCGCCCCGCCGCGCGAACGTCCTGCGTCACATTGTGACGACGGGTATCCCCCGCCGGGCAAACGGCTCCGGGTCGATCCGCACCGGCCGGTCCACGTCGAATTCCGGCGCGTAATCCATGCCCACCATGGCGTATTTCGCGCCGGCGGTCTTGTGATAGGGCAGAAGCTCCACGCGCCGGAGCGCCTTCGCGCCCTCGATGCGCGCCGCCACGGCCTCGAAGTGCGCCGGCTCGTCGTTCACGCCGGGAATCAGCGGCATGCGGATGACGAAGGGCGTGTCGCCCGCGCACAGCATGTCCGCGTGGCGCAGGATGGGGGCGTTGTCCACGCCGGTGAAGCGCCGGTGCCTTTCCGGGTCGGTCAGCTTGATGTCCATCATGACGAGATCCAGCGTGTCCATGGCCTCGCGGAACACCGCGTCCGGGGCATAGCCGCTGGTCTCGATCGCGCAGGGCACGCCGTCCAGCTGTGCGATGGTCTCGCGCACGAAGGGCCACTGCAGCAGCGGCTCTCCGCCGGAAAAGGTGAATCCGCCGCCGCTCTCCTCGAGGAGCTTTCTGCCGCGCAGGAGCTTCTTCGCCAGCGCCGCGGAGGTCATGCGCACGCCGGCGATGCGCCGGAGGCCCTGACGGCACCAGGGAATGCACTGGCCGCAGGCCGTGCAATGGCCGGGCGTGGGACAGTGCTTCAGGCACTCGCCGCAGTGCAGGCAGCTGGTCGGGCTCACCGTGAGCTGCGGCTCGGGACTCAGGCCCTCCGGGTTGTGGCACCACTGGCAGCGCAGCGGACAGCCCTTCATGAACACCGTGGTGCGGATGCCCGGCCCGTCGAATACGGCGAATTCCTTGATGTCGAAGACGACGCCGGTGTTCATGCGCCCACCATCAGCTCGACGCGCTGAATGATGTGATCCTGGTAGCACTTGTCCAGCTCCACGAAATAGCCGCTCCAGCCCCACACGCGCACGATGAGGTTTTTGTAGTTCTCCGGGTGCTTCTGCGCGTCCAGCATGCGCTCGCGGTTGACGGTGTTGAGCTGCAGCTGATGCCCGCCGTTCACCACGAAGGCGCGCACCAGCTGCGCCACCTTGGTGATGGCCTCCTGGTCGCGGAACACGCTGTCGTGGAATTCAATGGTCAGCGGGCCGCCGTTCACCACGCGCATGAGGTTGGGCTTGGTGAAGGAACGGATGAGCGAGGCCGGGCCGTTCAGCCGGGTGTTCAGTGTGGGCGCGTAGTTGGCGGGCAGCGGTTCCCCGGCGGTGCGGCCGTCGGCGGTGGCGCCGATGTCCGCCGCGTGCCAGATGTAGTACATGGCAGAGCCCGTGCCCGCGCGGAAAATGCCGCCGCGCTCGTTCCTCAGTCCCTCGACGGAATCGGCGAAGGTATCCAGCAGGAAGCACGCGATGTCGTCCACCGCGTCCTCGTCGTTGCCCATCTTGGGGCATTCGTATTTCAGCTGGTAATGCAGCGTCTCGTATCCCTCGAAGTTGGCGTCCATGGCGGCGATGAGCGTTTCCGGCGCGAGACCGCGCCGGAACACCATCTCCTGCACGGCCGCCAGCGAGTCCGCGGCGGTGGCCAGGCCGGTGCCGTGCAGGCCGTAATTGTTGTACTTGCAGCCCTGGGCGATGTCGCGGCCTTTTTCCACGCAGCCCTCGAAGAAAATCGACAGGTACGGCGAGGGAATGACGTACAGGTCGCGGAAGGAGGCGGCGATGTCGCGCACCTCGGCGAAGATGGCCGCGCGCACGGCCTCCCTGAGCGCGTCCATGTCCTTCGCCGCGCCCAGCTTTTCGCGGATCACGCGGTTGACCACGCCGGTGAAGGGCAGGGCGCCGATGTTGGGGATGTCCATGCCCACGCCGGGCAGGATGAACTCCCAGCAGGCCGCCACCACGTAGTTGCGGGCGTCGCGCTCCTCATAGCCCAGCCGCATGAGGCCGGGGATGACCACGTCGTCGTTCTCATACTGCGGGAAGCCCAGGCCCAGCTTGGTGAGCTGCGTGCCCTTCTCAAAGAGCGAAAGCGGCGTCCGGCTGTTCACGCGCAGGTTGATCTTGGGATCGATCACCATGAGCTCCGCCGAGGCGGTCAGGCAGATGTCGGTGAGGTCGTTATAGCCGTCTTCGCCGTCCGGCGTCAGCCCGGCCAGCACGATGGACTGGCCGTTGTCGCCCTGCTGCATGCCGGTGTAGAGGTCGCTGTCGCGGTTGCAGGCCAGGAAGAATTCGGTGACGAGGTCGGCGGCCTCTTCCCTCGTGAGCAGGCCGGCGTCCAGGTCGTGCCTGTAGTAGGGGAGCATGTATTGGTCGAAACGGCCCAGCGTATTGTGGTAATCGCCCTCGCACCACATGCAGAAGTGCAGCGCGCGCAGCGACTGCAGCGCCTCGCGCAGCGTCTCGGCGGGATACGCAGGCACCCTGTCCAGCGTCCGCGCGATGTCCTCCCGGCCGATCCGGCGCGCCTCGGCGGCATAGCGGGCCGCGAGGTCCAGCACGGCCCGCAGGCTCATGCGCATGGCGTCGTAATAGTCGGCGTTCGCGCCGTCGTCCGCCGCGTCGATCTCGGCGAGCACGGCGACGAGTCCCTTCCCGATGATTTTTTCGTAATCCGCGGACAGGTTGCACACGCGGCCCTGCTCGTGGATGTAGTGCTTCGCGGTGATGGCGGCCCATTCCGCGTCGGTGTAGATCGCGGGCAGGTCGGGCAGCGTGCGCAGGAAGGCGATGCGCTCGTCCGGCAGGATAACGGGCTGCTCTGCCTCGAGGAAGGTTTTGAGCCGCAGCGCCGTGCGCTGGAAGTCCTTCAGCTCAGGGCGGCGGTAGACGGCGGGGTCGATGGTCATTTCACGGCGGAAGGCGTGATGCGCCTTGTCCGTCATGATGAGTCTGCGCAGCGCGCGCACCCGTTCGGTCATGGCATTGTCCTCCTTGTGAGAAAGTGTGCTGCCGCGGGGATGAATCCCGGAGACACGCTCCGGGCGTTCAGCCGCCGTCAGTCCAGCCGCTCCGCGTAGCGCCCGATGAGGCGCGTGACGGTCTTGCCCTGGTATTCGGCCTGGCCGGAGATGTCGGCGTAGATGGTATAGCGTCCGCCCGGCTCGGGTATGTGCAGGTCGGACATGTTTTCGATGACGAGGTACTGTCCGCTGCCCGTGTCGGACACGTCGATGACCACGACGTTGGGGTCGTCGGACAGCACGGCGACGATGTCGCCGCGGCAGAGGAAGATGCGGCCGTCCCAGATGTCCCAGCAGTAGAGCACCTGCTGATAGTCCATCTTCCAGGCGTTGCGCGAGTACTCGTTGATCGTTGGCACGTAGTAGATGTCGAAGGAGATGACGGAATCCGGACTGCCGGTCTTGCGCGCGCGGAGCGTGATGGTGTTGTAGCCCAGGCGCGGGAAGGTGGCCCGGAAGGAGAAACTGCCGTCGTCGTCGATCTCGAGGGTGTCGGGCTCGTAGGGCGATTCGACGGCGAGAATCGCCTGCGGGTCAACCGCGCCGCGTATGGTCATGCTGTTCAGGCTCGATGTGAACACCGTGGACGGGGACAGCTCCAGATTGATCTCCATGGGCTGGCGATAGAACACCAGGTCCTCGCGCACTTCGACGTGGTTGGGCGTCTGCACCAGGATGGAGACCGGGTTCTCGCCGTGCGGATAGATCGCGACGTTGACGGTGAGGTTGCCCTGGCGGTCGACGAGGCTGGTGACGTCCTCGCCGCCGACGAGCACGGTTGAGCCGTAAACCACGTTCAGCTGGAGCGCATAGACGGAGGACAGCGTGGTGACGTATTTCTCCGTGGGGCTGATGATCGTGAGCGGCGAGACGGGCATCTCGACCGAGAAGGACACGATGGGCAGCAGCGTTTTGTCGCCCGATTCCGTGATCTGGATGGGCGTGAGGGAGATCTCCGCCGTGGACGCGTTGCCGCTGGACGGGCCGAACCACTCGGCGTCCGCGACCTCCACGACGGCGCGCCCGCCCACCACCGTGAAACGCTTCTCCAGCTCCTCGATGTAGATGATGTCGCCGTCGCGGCCGAAGAAGGTGATGGCGTGGCCGTTCCGGCCGTCGGCCAGCTGCACGCGCTCCAGCTCGGGCATCTGCACCGTGCCGTTTTCATAGAGCTGGTGCATGGCGTCGGCCTGCCGCCAGTAGTGCAGCTTATACAGGCCGAACCCCAGTATGCTCAGCGAGAAAATCCATATGAGGACGTGCACGAGGATGCGCATGACCACGGTCAGCGTGGCCTCCCATTCGCCGCGGCTGTCCTCCGGCTCGACGGGGGCAAAGACGCGCGACAGCTCCGCGCCGCATTCCGGGCAGACGGTCAGGCCGTCGCGGAGCTTTGTGCCGCAAGCGGGGCATGTCATGTGTCCTCGCCTCCTTCCGGGCGGATTGCGCCGTTCTGAACGCGCCAGGCCGCGCCGATCTCGGCCTCGGCGAGGTCGCTCAGGTCGGTGCAGGTGACGATGGTCTGTATGCCGCGCAGCCGGCTCAGCAGGTGCCGGCGGCGCTGGGGATCCAGCTCGCTCATCACGTCGTCCAGCATGAGCACGGGCGCTTCGCCCAGCTCGCGGCGCATGATGTCCAGCTCGGCCAGCTTGAGCGACAGCGCCGCGGTGCGCTGCTGACCCTGCGAGCCGTATATGCGCACGTCCATGCCGGAAAGCGTGAGCATGAGGTCGTCGCGATGCGGGCCGACCGTGGTGGCGCCGCGGCGGATGTCCGTCTCGCGGGCCACGGCGAGCGCGCTCAGGAGCGCGCGCTCGGGGTCGTCCGACTCTGTCTCGAGCGAGGGCAGGTAGCGCGCGCGCAGCTCCTCCCGCCCGCCGGAGATTTCGAGGTGGTTTTCGTGCGCGGCCTCGCTGATGCGCCGGATGAAATCCGTGCGCATGGCCATGATGGCCGCGCCATGACGCGCGAGCTGCGCGTCCCAGTCCTCGAGCGTGGCCTTCAGCGAGGCGTTGAGCGGGATGTCGCGCAGCAGCTGGTTGCGCTGCATGAGCGCGTGGGCGTAGCGCTGGAGCGCGTAATAGTAGGCGGGGCGGATCTGGCTCAGCTCCATGTCGATGAAGCGGCGCCGCTCGGAGGGGCCGTCCTTGACCATGCGCAGATCCTCCGGCGCGAACAGAACCCCGCTGACGTGCCCCATGAGCTCGCCCGTGCGCTGCAGCACCCGACCGTTGACCTTCACCGTCTTGCGCTTCTGCCGGCTCAGGAGCATATCCACCTCATGGCCGCCGTCGCGCCGCTGCGCGCAGATGAACACGCGCCCGGCCTCCTGCTCCCAGCGGATCAGCTCGCGGTCGCGCGGGGTGCGGTGGCTGCGGCCGGTGCAGCTGAGCACCACGGCCTCCAGCAGCGCCGTCTTTCCCTGCGCGTTGTCGCCATACAGCACGGTCACCCCCTCGCACGGGCGCAGCTCGGCCCGGGCGTAGTTCCTGAAATCGGTAAGATGTATGCTGGTGATGCGCATGGGGCTCTCCTGTTCTGGCATGCTTTCTGCAACTGATAATTATTCGACAGCGCCGTGCGGTTTTCCTTCACCGGCGCGGCATTTTTCACGATTCTTCGCGGGCGATGCGTTTTCCGGGCCGCAGACGGGCGCGGCCTGTCAATGCGTGGAGAGCGGACAGACCGCCTGCCCGCTCCCCTCGATTATTTCATTCTGGCTTGCATTTTCTTGCGCTTCTCCACGTTCAGCTCCCGCTTGCGCATGCGGATGGAACGGGGTGTGATTTCGACCAGCTCGTCGTCGTCGATGTATTCCAGCGCTTCCTCCAGGGTCGGCACGCGCACGTTGGTGATCTTGAGCGCCTCCTCGGCGCCGGCGGCGTTGCGGATGGAGGTGAGGTGCTTTTTCCTGCACACGTTGACGTCGATGTCGCCCGGGCGGCTGTTGCGGCCCACGATCATGCCGGTGTACACCTTCGTCTGCGGATAGATGAACAGGAGGCCGCGCTCCTGGATGTCGAACATGGCGTAGCTGGTGGTGTCGCCGGTTTCAAAGGCGACCAGCGAGCCGCAGATGCGGGTGGGGATGTCGCCCTTGCAGGGCTCGTAGCCGTCGAACACGGCGCTCATGACGCCTTCGCCGCGGGTGTCGGTGAGGAACTCGCTGCGGTAGCCGAACAGCCCGCGCGAGGGAATGCGGAACTCCAGCCGGACGCGGTCTATGCCGTTCATGCTCTCCAGCGTGCCGCGGCGGCGGCCGAGCTTCTCGATGACGCTGCCCGAATACTCGCTCGGCACGTCGCAGACGACGCGCTCCATGGGCTCGCACTTCACGCCGTCGATCTCCCGGAACAGCACCACGGGCTTGGTGACCTGGAATTCATAGCCCTGGCGGCGCATGGTTTCAATGAGGATGGACAGGTGCAGCTCGCCGCGGCCGGAGACGCGGAAGGCGTCGGTGGACTCGGTGTCCTCCACGCGCAGCGACACGTCGGTCTGCATTTCCTTGAACAGGCGGGCGCGCAGGTGGCGCGAGGTGACGTACTGTCCCTCGGTGCCGGCGAACGGGCTGTCGTTGACGCAGAAGGTCATGGACACGGTGGGCTCGGAAATCTTGATGAACGGCAGCGGCTCGGCGAAGCCCGGCTGGCAGATGGTGTCGCCGATCATGAGGTTTTCAAAGCCGGTGAGCGCCACGATGTCGCCCATCCTCGCCTCCTCGACGGGCACGCGCTTGAGGCCGTCGAAGCAGAACAGCCCGGTCAGGCGGGTGGGCGCGGAAACCTCTTCGTGGCCGTAAATGCATCTCACGGCCATTTGCCCGCCCCTGAGCGCGCCGCGTTCAATGCGGCCCACGCCGATGCGGCCCACGTAGTCGTTGTAGTCGATGGTGGAGACCAGCACCTGGGCCGGCCCGTCGATGTCGCCCTCCGGGGCGGGAATGTGCCGGAGGATGGTGTCGAACAGCGGCCTGAGGTCGGGGGTGGGATTCCGCCAGTCCAGCGTGGCGTAGCCGGAGCGGCCGGAGGCGAACACGATGGGGCTGTCCAGCTGTTCGTCGCTGGCGTTCAGGTCCAGCAGCAGCTCCAGCGTTTCGTCGACCACCTCGGCGCAGCGGGCATCCGGACGGTCCATCTTGTTGACCACGATGATCACCGGCAGGTCGAGCTCCAGCGCCTTTTTCAGCACGAAGCGGGTCTGCGGCATGGGTCCCTCAAAGGAATCCACCAGCAGCAGCACGCCGTTGACCATCTTGAGCACGCGCTCCACCTCGCCGCCGAAATCGGCGTGGCCGGGCGTGTCGATGATGTTGATTTTGACGCCCTTATAATGGACGGCGGTGTTTTTGGACAGGATGGTGATGCCGCGCTCGCGCTCGAGGTCGTTTGAATCCATGACGCGCTCGGCCACCTGCTGGTTTTCGCGGAAAACGCCGCCCTGTTTGAGCATTTCGTCGACCAGCGTGGTCTTGCCGTGATCGACGTGGGCGATGATGGCGATGTTTCTGAGATCCTCTCTCTTTGTAATCAAAACCGAAGACTCCTTCGCAAAAAAATCTCGAACCGCAGCGGTCCGGCATGCCTGACAGACGGGCGCTTACCGCCCCATTGGCCCGACAGGCGCCCGTTTCCATGGCCGGAACGGATGCTCCAAACCGTTATATTTTAGGTTTGCCTGTCCGGCGCTGTCAATCAGGCCTTTGTTACCTTCACGTTGCCGCTCAGAGAATTGTTTCCATGCCGATTTTCTGCGGCACGAGCCCGCATTTTTCGTAAAAGCGCAGGGCGGCAGGATTGCACGCCCACACGTTGAGCGTCAGGTTGTAGCATCCGACGGCCCGGGCATGGTTCACGACGTGGTCGTACAGCGTCCGGCCCACGCCCTGTCCGCGCGCGGCTTCATCCACGCACAAGTCGTCGATGTACAGCGTGCTGATGTCGGTGAGGATGTTGTCGTCTTCATGCCGCTGCAGCACGCAGAAGGCGTAGCCGAGCAGGCGGTCGTCTTCGTCGACGCAGGCGAACACGGGCGTCTTCTCATCGGCGAGGATGGCCCTGAGCTGGTCGGCGGTGTATTTGGTGGCCGGGCCCTTGAAGAGGTCGGGCCGGCCGTTGTGATGCACCATGTCCACCTGAACCAGCAGGCGGAGGATGGCGGGAATGTCCGATTCGACAGCGCGTCTGACGGTGTTCATAGAAAATCTCCCCTTCAATGCGTCTGTGTCTTCTGGGGCGGCCGGAGCGGGGCGCGTCAGCCTCCCGCGCGGAGGACGACCTCGCCGGTGCAGTCCATCACCGCGTCTTCCCGGATGATTTCGCCCACGCTGTCCGCGACGATCCGCCCGGAGCGGGGGTTTTTGACGGATACGATGTGCCCTTTGACATCCGCGTCCACATCGGAGTACTCAAAGGCCAGGTCGGCATCCACCATGGTGCAGTTGATCAGCTTCAGGCCGGCGCAGTAGCACAGCGGCTGGGTGCCGATGACGGTGCAGTCGATCATCGTCAGGCCCTCCGAAAACCAGGCCAGATACTCGCCCCGCACGGTGCTGTTGCGCACGGTCACGTTTTTGCTGTGCCAGAAGGCGTCCTTGGTGTCCAGGTCGGAGTCGTTGATTTCCAGGCCGTCGACGTACTGAAAGGAGTACTTGCCCTTCATCCTGACGCGGTCGAGCCGCACCCGACGGCTGTCCAGGAACAGGTATTCGGATTCAACGGACGAATCGCGCAGGGAGATGTCCTCGCATTTCCAGCCGAATTCCTGGGAGACGATGCGGCAGTCGCCCAGCGCGATCCCGCTGCATTCCCGGACGGCCTTGACGCCGCCCAGCACGCTGTCCGAGATCACGCCGTCCGAAGCGTACCAGATGGCCGCGCGGGTCTTTTCGTCCATGGCGGTGCGGTTCATCCGGAAGCCCCGCACATGCCACAGCGGATACCGAAGAGAAAACCGGCAGTCGGTCAGGCTGATGTCCCGCGCCTCCTTCAGGGCGGATTCGCCGTCCGCGGGGCCGGCAAAGACGCACTCCGCCAGATCGCCGTGCTGCAGGTGATAGAGGGCCCGCTCCTCGTCGTACCGGCGGTTGCGTATGTTGATTCTTTCCATGTTCTTTTCACATCCTTCCTGATGGTTCCGCCCCGCGGCGGTCAGTTTTTCGCCGCCTCAAGCCGGCTGAGGCAGTTTTTCAGCCGGTCGATGGACAGCTCGAAGCCCGCGCGCGGGTCGACGGCGCGCCAGAAGCGCCCGCTCTCCAGCTCGAGGTTGTAGACGCCCCGATACCCTGCGGCGCGCAGGTGGCGCAGATAATCCTCCAGCGGCAGGCTGCCCTCCAGCAGGGGGTAGTGCGTGATGCCCGCGACGCCGTGGATGTGCGTCTGCACGGCGGCCCGCAGGAATTCATCCGGCGGCAGAAAAGGCGTGCAGGCGGGGTAGGTGAGGAAATTCGAGTACAGATGGCCGAGATCGAAGCATATGCCCACGTTGGGGAGGCCGACCTCCCGCACGGTGGACAGCACGCCGCCGCAGTCCACGATGGACAGCCCGCCCGCGCGGATGCGGTTGTTCTCCAGCGCCAGCGCGACGTTCAGGCGGCGTTTCGCGGCGTAACCGGCCCACAGCCGCAAAAGGCGGATGGTGGCGGCGCGGTCGAGCGTCTCGCTGCCGGTCCGGGCCGAATGAACCGTGACCGGCACGACGGGATGATCCGCGGGCAGCAGATCGAGCGCCGGGCGCAGCGCGGCGAAGAAGGCTTCGGCGGAGAGCTCGGCGAGCGTGGCGTGAATGGTGAGACGCAGCCCGGCGTCCAGCACGGCCCGGGCGCAGGCGGCGGTGACGTCCGCGGGGGTGTCCGGCCGCACGGCGCGCAGCTCGATCGCCTCCACGCCCAGCGAGCGAAAGGCCCTGAGCAGCGCCCGGCTGCCGGCGTAGGAGTCCAGCAGGCTCTTGTCGGCCGGCTGATTCGGGTTGTCGGTGAGCACGCCCAGGGGCAGCGATGTTCCGATCATGGCGGGTGGGGCCTCCTGTGTATTAATCAATCCGGCAGGTTTTGAGCGCGTTCTTTGCGAGAATGAGGCGCTGATCGCCGTTCCGTTCGATGCCCGGCGCGTCGCTGCGGGCCGGATCCGCGCCGTCGGGCGGCAGAGGAAAGTCCTCCGGGCCCGGCCTTCATGTCCGCCAGGCGCACAGATAATTTATTCATGTCTGAACTCCCTTTCCTTCACCGGTTCATCGCGTGCGGGACGGGCTTAGAAGCCCGCGTCCACGCGGAGCGTTCGCCCGCTTCGCAGCAGGCAGATCAGCGCCTCCCTGACCGGAATGCCGGTGATCTTTTCAAGCGCCCTGGCGTAGAGCGAGAGCTGGGGCGCGTAGCGCCGGCGCAGCCCGTCCTCGTCGTCCGTGCGGTCGGTCTTGTAGTCCAGCAGGATCCACGCGCCGTCCTCGATGAAACAGCAGTCGACGGAGCCCTGCACGAGGATGCTCTCATCCGAATCCGCGCCGACGGCCTCCCGCGCGGAGAGCTTCAGCGTGAACATCCATTCGCGGCGCAGCGTCTGCGCGCGCAGCATGCGCGCGCCGGGCCCCTCGCTGAAGAAATCGGCCAGCATGCGCGGCCGGATGACCTCGCGCATGGCCGGCGTGAGCAGCGCGCGCGCGGTCAGGTCGTCCAGCTGGCGCGCGAGCGAGGCGCGCAGCTGTTCGGCGTCGAGGCCGCGCAGGGCGTCGAGGTCGAGATGCTGAAGCGCGGTGTGGGCGGCGGTGCCGCGCTCGGCGCCGGTCATGGCCGCGGCGTCGCCGGCCAGAAACGCCGGGCGCTGAATGAGCTCGGGCGGCTGAGCGGGGCCGGTCAGCTCGCGGGAGAGGCCGGAGGCGGTCAGCTTGAGCGGCAGCAGGACGGAATCCGCGTGGGGATAGCGCCAGCGGTAGGCGGCGAGCAGCGCCTCGTCGGGCGGGGCGGCGAGCGCCTCGGCGAAGAGCGCGTCCGCGCGGTCGGATTCGTCCGTTTCGCGCGCGCAGAGCGAGGCGCGCGTGAGTATGCGCGCCTCGACGCGCGCGCCGCAGGCGTCGACGGGCAGGCCGGCGCCCAGCGCCTCCGCGCCGGGCAGGCAGAGGAGCGCGGGCAGCAGCAGGTCCAGAAAGGAGCCCGGCGCGAGCGGCGTGCGCGCGCTGATGGCGGCGCGGCGGATGAGCCGGTCTGTGCTCTGCGCGCTGCCGACGAGGATCAGGCGGTCGCGCGCGCGGGTAAGCAGCACGTAGAGTATGCGCATCTCCTCGGCCTGCGCCTCGACGGCGGCCTGTTCGGCGGCGGCCAGGCGCGGCAGCGTGTCGCGCTTCGAGCCCAGGCGGTTGTCGATGTGCTTCAGGCCCACGCCCAGCGCGCGGTGGAGCTTCATTTCGCCGCGCGAGGCGCGGCTGCCCCACGGTCGGCCCAGCATCACGCCGAACACCACGGGGAATTCGAGGCCCTTGCTCTTGTGCACCGTCATGATGCGCACCACGTTGTCGTTTTCGCCCAGCACGTGCGCCTCGCCCATGTCCTCGCGGGAGAGCGTCATCTGCTCGAGATGGCGCAAAAAGCCGGTCAGGCCGCCGGCCTGGGCGGCCTCGTAGGCGCCCGCGCGGTCGCACAGGATATCCAGGTTGGCCTGCCTCTGCGCGCCGCCGGGCAGCGCGCCGGCGCCGGCGTACAGCCCAGACTCGCGCAGCACGCTGAACACAAGGGCGCTCAGCGGCCGGGCCTGGCTTTCCTCGCGCCAGCGCTCAAGCCGGTGCGAGAGGGAACGCAGCCGCAGCCCCAGGTCATCGTCTCCCGCGGCGCAGGCGGCTATGGCGTCGCAGTAGCGCCCGTCGGGCGCCCTCAGGCGCACGGCCGCCAGCTCCTCGCTGGTGAGGTTCATGACGGGCGAGCGCAGCACGGCGATCCATTCGACGTCGCGGCGGCGGTTTTCAATGAGCCGCAAAAGGGCCACGGCCACGCGCACCTCCACCACGTCCAGATAGCCCCCGGACACATCGGCATAGGCCGGAATGCCCTCGCGCCTGAGCACAGAGAGCATCAGCGGGGCCACGTCGCGCGCCGTGCGGGTGAGCAGCACGACGTCGCGGTATTCGAGCGGCCGGAACGCGCCCTTTTTCGCGTCCCACACGGGCGTGCCGACCAGCCCGGCGATACGCCGCGCCGCGATCAGCGCCTCCACCTCGGCGTCCTTCATGTCGAGGATGAGCCGGGCCGCGGGGTCGTCGCCGGACTCGGGCGGGTCGTCCGCGTCGTCGCGGCCGACGAGGTACAGCTCGACGGGCGGATCCGCGCCCTCGAAAGCCGCGCCGGCCTGCAGGAAGGCGGCCTCGTCGTAGAGGATTTCGCTGTCGCCGCCGCGCATGGCGCGGGAAAACACGGCGTTTGCGAAGTTCAGCACGGTCGGCCGGGAGCGGAAATTGCGGCTGAGCAGCACCAGGCGTCCGCCCTCGCCGCGGCTGTAGCGCGCGTACCGGGCCTGGAAAAGCGAAGGCTCGGCGTTGCGGAAGCGGTAGATGCTCTGCTTCACGTCGCCCACGCAGAAGAGGTTGTTTTCCCCGGCGATGCGGGCGATGATGGCCTCCTGGATGTCGGATACATCCTGGTATTCGTCCACAAAGACGTGCGTGTAGCGCCCGCGCAGCGCGTCGCGCACGCCTTCGTCCGCGAGGGCGCGCAGCGCGCGGTGTTCGAGGTCCGTGAAGGTGAGCAGGCCGCGTTCGTCCTTGAGACGGGTAAATTCGTGGTCCGTCCGGCGCGCGATATCTGCGAGCGCGCGCACCTCGCGGGCGGATTCGGCGAGATCGGCGCGCGCGCCGGTCAGCTCGAGCGGCAGCCTGCCCGCCGCCTTTTTCACGAGCTCCTTCACATCGTCGCGCAGCGCGCGGAAGGCCCGGGCGTCCGGATCGTCCTTCGCGCCCCTGACCACGGGCAGGCGGACAAACGCCGGAGCGGCCAGCGCCTGCCGGAGGGGCTCGTAGTCGAACGTCATGAGGCCCTCCACAAACGCCAGGTCGGCCTCGGCCGTTTTAAGATAGGGCTCGGGGAGGCCGCGCTCCCGGCAGGCGTCCGCGCCGCACCGGGCCAGGGCCAGCGCGTCCGCGAGGGGGCGCTTCGCGGCCTTCGCCAGCGCATCCGACCAGGCGTCCTCGCCCCGTTCGAGACGGCGCACCGCCTCGTCCAGCCAGGCGAAGGGGTCCGGCCGGTCGAGGATGAAGTGATACAGCTGCAGCGTCAGCTCGCGCACCTGATCGGGCGAGCGGCCCTCGCTCAGCGCGGCGAGATCATCGGAGGCCGCCTGGTAAGCGGCGTTCATGGCGGCGTCCAGCGCCCTGTTCAGGAGAATCGCCGCCTCCGCGGAATCGGCCACGCGAAAACCGGGGTCGACGTCCGCCTTCTGGAAATGCTCGCGCAGGATGTCGATGCAGAACGAATGGATGGTGCTGATGCCCGCGTATTCGGCCGCCTCGGCCTGCGCGCGAAAGCGGGGCTGCGTGAGCGCGGCCTTTTCCAGCGCGCGGATGAGCGAAGCGCGCATGTCCGAGGCCGCGGCGCGCGTGAAGGTGACAATCAGCATGGTGCCGATATCCGCGCCTTCTCCGATGAGCCGCAGCACGCGCTCCACCAGCACCGTGGTCTTGCCGGACCCGGCGGCGGCGGAAAGCAGAAGATTCTCGCCGCGGGACTCGATGGCGGCGAGCTGATCGGCGGTCCAGGCCATGGCAAAACCTCCTTTCCGGGCGATGCGGCCGGCTCAGCTGTCAGGCGGTCTGTCGCTTTGGAGGCTGAGGGGCGGGCGAATTGATTATATCATAAATCCTCTGTCTTTTGAACCCCATATTCCGGCCGTCTCGTTCGGGGAGCCGGGCTTCGCATGATTCGACAAATGAACACGCCCCTGGCCGGCCGCCGGAAACAAAGCCTGCCCGGCCCCGGTTTACGGGCGGGCAGGCGGGGGAGGGCTGCGCCTCAGCGCCCGAAGGCGGGCAGCGCGCGCAGCGTGCGGGTGGCGTTGAGGACGGCCAGCACCATGACGCCGACGTCGGCGAAGATGGCGGCCTGCATGCCTGTGACGCCCAGCGCGCCCAGGATCAGGCAGGCGGCCTTCACGGCCAGGGCGAAGACGATGTTTTCCCGGACGATGCGCAGACACCGGCGCGAGATGCGCATGGCCAGCGGGATCTTGGCCGGATCGTCGTCCATCAGCACGATGTCGGCCGCCTCGATGGCCGCGTCGCTGCCGATGCCGCCCATGGCGATGCCGATGTCCGCGCGGGAGAGCACCGGCGCGTCGTTGATGCCGTCGCCCACGAAGGCCAGCCGGTCGCGCGGCGATTTCGCCGCCAGCAGCGATTCGACCCGCGCCACCTTGTCGGCGGGCAGCAGCTCGGCGTGCACGTCGTCCAGCGCCAGCTCGTCCGCCACGGCCCGCGCGACAGGCGCGGCGTCGCCGGTCAGCATGATGGTGCGGATGCCCTGCGCGCGCAGGCTGTCCATGGCGCGCCGCGCCGTGGGCTTCACCTGGTCGCTGATGAGCACGGCGCCGAGGAATTTGCCCTCCGCGGCGACATAGATGACGGTGCCCGGCTTATTGCAGGGCGTGAAGGCAATCCCCAGCCGGTCCATCAGCCTGGCGTTGCCCGCGGCGACGAGACGGCTGTCCACGCGCGCGGTCAGGCCGTGTCCGGCGATTTCCTGCACCTCATCGACGCGGTTTGCGTCCAGCGGGGTCGTCACGGCCTCGCGCAGGCTGCGGCTGATGGGATGGCTGGAGTAGATTTCGGCCAGCGCCGCGGTCTCGAGCAGCTCTTCCGGCGCGACGCCCCGCGCGGGCAGGAGCTCGCTCACGGCGAACACGCCGCGGGTGAGCGTGCCGGTCTTATCGAACACGATGACGCGCGTGTCGGCCAGGGCTTCCAGGTAGTTGCCGCCCTTCACCAGAATGCCCGCGCGGCTCGCGCCGCCGATGCCGCCGAAAAAGGACAGCGGAATGCTGATGACCAGCGCGCACGGGCAGCTGATGACCAGGAATGTGAGCGCGCGGCGGAGCCACTCGGCCCAGTTGCCGGCGAAGAGCGGGGGAATCAGGGCCAGCAGCAGCGCCAGGCCGCACACCGCCGGGGTGTAGCAGCGGGCGAACCGGGTGATGAAGTTTTCGGCCCGCGCCTTTTTCAGGCTGGAGTTTTCAACCAGATCCAGGATGCGGCTGACGGTGGAATCGTCGAAGGTTTTCGCGACGCGCACGCGCAGCAGGCCGCCTTCGTTCACACAGCCCGAGATGATCTCGTCGCCCGGCCCGACTTCGCGCGGAAGGCTCTCTCCGGTGAGGGCGCTGGTGTTCAGCGTCGACGCGCCCTCGATGACCTCGCCGTCCAGCGGCACGCGTTCGCCAGGCCGGATGACGATGATGTCGCCGATGGCCACGTCGTCCGGGTCGACCTCGACGAGCTCGCCGTTTCGCTCGATGTTCGCGCTGTCGGGGCGGATGTCCATCAGCTGGGTGATGGAGCGGCGGCTCCGGCCCACGGCGCAGCTCTGGAACAGCTCGCCGATCTGGTAGAACAGCATGACCTCCACGCCCTCGCCGTAGGTGCCCAGCGCCATTGCGCCGATTGTGGCGACGGCCATGAGGAAGTTTTCGTCGAACATCTGGCCGCCCCGGATGCCGAGGAAGGCCTTGCGCAGTACGTCCCAGCCGATGATGAAGTAGGGGATGAGGTAGAGCAGCAGCTGCGCGACGCCCGTGACGGGAGCGAAGTGCAGCGCGATCGTGAGCGCGGCGGCGACGATGATGCGGAAAAGAACGGTCTTCTGTTTCCGATTCATAATGAAGCCCTGCTTTCAGTAATCATGGACGGCAAATAACCGGGCCGCGGCGTCGCCGGGCCCGAAAGGGTTATTTGAGATGGATTTCGCAGTCGGGCTCGACCTTCTTGCAGGCCTTGACCACTTCGCCCATGACGGCGTCAAACCGGTCGTCGTCGGCCTCCACGGCCAGCTTCTGGGTCATGAAGCTCACGGTGGCGTCCTGGACGCCGGGAACCTTCTTCACGGCTTCCTCCATCTTCGCGGCGCAGTTCGCGCAGTCAACCTCGATCCTGAACTTCTTCTTCATGATGGTCGGTCTCCTCTCTCGTCCTATTCTGTGATGTGCTCCAGCCCCATGGCGATCATGGAGCGCACGTGGTCGTCGTCCAGCGAATAATACACCGTCTTTCCGTCGCGGCGGAATTTAACCAGCTTGGAGGTCTTCAGGATGCGCAGCTGGTGGCTCACCGCCGAGGGCGTCATGGTGAGCCTCAGCGCGATGTCGTTGACGCACAGCTCGCTCTCGAACAGCACGTACAGGATCTTCACGCGCGTGGTGTCGCCGAATACCTTGAACAGCTCCGCCAGATCGTACAGGATCTCGTCGTCCGGCAGCGTGTCGCATTCCTCGCGCGCGTCGTCCTGCGGGATATCTTTTCTCTCCATGGCCACCATCCTTTGAACATTTGAATAATTGCTCATATGAATATTATATTCAGACGGGCGTGTGGTGTCAAGCCTTTTCGCGAGAGGACGGGAGAATTAACATATGCGCGTCAGTCTTCCTTCAGAAACACGCGCCTGACGGCGTCCAGATAGCCGTAGCCGTACAGGTCGTCCGGCTCGAGGTAGCTGGTTTCGGTCCATTCGTTCCAGCTGTTGACGGTGATGAGCGGGGGTTGCTCCGGATGGGCGTCCGCCCAGTCGCGGGCCATGCGCAGCGCCTTTTCGACGGCTTCGGGCGTGCAGTTTTTCATGATGCCCCTGCGGAAGGCGGTGAAGCGCGGGTTGTTGTCCCAGCCCACGCTGACGTGCGGGAAGTAAGGGAAGGGGAGCTCGCGCGCCAGGCGCTCCCATTCGGCGCGCACGTCGGGCAGTACGGCCTCGTAGTCGCGGTCGATGTCGGTGAAGTGCACGAACTGGTAGTGCGTGCAGCTGTCGAAGCCCAGATCCCCGAACTGCGCGGCGGAGACGGTTTTGCCGCCGTCCACGCCGGTGATGTTGGTGGCGCGTTCGCTCCACATGGTGAACTGGAGGTGGATGCCCGGCAGGCCGCGCCGCACGCATTCTTCACGCAGCCAGGCGATGGCCCGCTTCGCCGCCGCGGGGCCGCCGAGGCCCTCCACCAGCCGCGGCACGTCGTAGATCATGAACACCGGCCGGCCCTCGATGGTGTAGTAGTTGGGCTGGAAGAAGTAGCGCTCGATGACGTGGGTCATGGCGCGCCGGAATTCATCGAACGGCTGCGCGCCTTCCCAGACGACGGTGTTGACCGTGGAGGAGATGCGCTTGTCCCACAGGGTGTTGGCGTCGTGGTTGGCCCACATGAGGTAGAACCTCATATCCCGGCCGTTGCGGGCCCTGAGGAAGCCGTCGTTCAGGCAGTTTTCGAGGAACGGGCGGCGGTCATACCAGTACCAGTCGTAAATGAACACGTTGACGCCGTGGCGGAGCGCCTGGCTGATCTCCATCTCCATGACGGCCGGATCGGCCTCGTTCACGTAGCCCCACAGCGGGCGGCGCGGCCAGGTATGGCCGGGAAATTTCGCCTCGGCCGTCTTCACCGACTGCCATTCGCCCATGCCCTCCGGCCAGAACATGCGGGCGCGCGGTTCGTCGCCGGTGTAGGCGGGCCAGATGTAGGCGGCGACATCATACTGCTTATTCATATGGTAGAAACTCCTTTCACTCGTCCTGGGCGGGAATCTCTTCCGCCGGCTGTTACGTGCCTACAATAACACAGAGAGAACATCCTGTCAAACGAGGGCGCTGCGGGGCCGTCCTATTTGGCGGGCTGTTGCGAAACGCGATGAGTCTGCCGGCACAGGCAGAGCATCCCCCTTCCCCCTCTCCCCCTTCCCCGCTCTTCGCGGGGACGGGGGAAAGTTTGTTGCGGGCTTCGCCCGCGCTGAGCAGGGCTCCGCCCTGCACCCGGCCGCAGCGAAGCGAAATGCTGCGGCACAGCCCCAGGGTTCAAGGGGCCGTAGCCCCTTGCCGGGTCTGGGCGGAGCCCAGACCAAATCTCCCCCGTCCCCGCGAAGAGCGGGGACGGGGGCGGGGGGAAGGGGTATGCTCTGCCTTGCGCCGGCAGACCCATTGCGTTCCGCAACACCCCACCAGCCCCCCAATACATGAGCATAAACGCGGCGCCCGTCAATTGTTTTAACGAAAACTCAATAAATTAACGAAAAATATGCTTGCTTTGATCCGGGAAAATCGATTATAATAACGAGGTCTGCGGTATGCAGATACTTGTGCGCATTTTGCCGGAAGGGAGCCTGGCTCCCGGCGCACAGGGAGGGATGAACCGGAAGGTTGCGGGAACATCCCGGTAATTTCCGGGGACCAGTCCGCCAATCGGACGACGGGGCTCATGCGCCGTCGTAAAAAAAGAAAAGGGCACGCCCGGCAGCGTGTGCATGAGTTCAAGAAGGAGGAACCCCAATGGCCAACCAGAAAATCAGGATCAAGCTCAAGGCCTACGAGCACACCGTGATCGACCAGTCCGCCTCCCGCATCGTGGAGGCCGCGAAGCGCACGAAGGCCCGCGTCAGCGGTCCGATCCCGCTCCCCACCGAGAAAGAGATCGTGACCATCCTGCGCTCGCCGCACAAGCACAAGGACAGCCGCGAGCAGTTTGAGATGCGGACGCACAAGCGCCTGATCGACATCCTGAACCCCACGCCCCAGACGATGGACGCGCTGACCAAGCTGGATCTGCCGGCCGGCGTCGAAATCGAGATCAAGCTGTAACGCTTTTGGAGGTGCAACAATGAACAAGGCAATACTCGGCAAAAAGATTGGCATGACGCAGATCTTCCTGAAGGACGGTCGTCTCGTGCCGGTCACGGTCGTCGAGGCCGGTCCCTGCGTTGTGACGCAGGTCAAGACCAAGGCCACCGACGGCTATGAGGCAGTTCAGGTCGGTTTCGGTGAGCTCGCTGAGCAGCGCGCGAAGAAACTGAAGAACAAGCCCGAGCTAGGCCACTTCGCCAAGGCTGGCGTCGCCGCCACCCGTTATCTGCGCGAACTGCGCCTGGACGACATTACCCCCTACAAGGTGGGCGACGCCATTAAGTGCGACGTGTTCGCCGAAGGCGACAAAGTCGATGTATCCGGCATCAGCAAGGGCCACGGCTATACCGGCGCCATTCAGCGCTGGAACCAGCACACCGGCCCCATGGCCCACGGCTCCAAGTATCATCGCGGCGTCGGCTCTCTGAGCGCGAACTCCGATCCGTCCCGCGTCTTCAAGAACAAGCACATGGCCGGCCAGTACGGTTCCGAGAAGGTCACTGTTCTGAATCTTGAAGTCATCCGCGTTGACGCCGAGCGCAACCTGCTCCTGATCAAGGGCGCACTGCCCGGAGCCAGGGGCTGCCTGCTCTTCGTCCGTAATTCGGTCAAGGCTTAAGGAAGGAGGACGAAACAATGCCTAAGGTAGCAGTACTCAACATGCAGGGCGCCACGGTCGGCGAGATCGAGCTTTCCGATGCGGTTTTCGGCGCCGAAATCAATGAATCAGCGATTCACCTGGTCGTCCGCGCGCAGCTGAACGCCAAGCGTCAGGGCACGCAGTCCGCGCTGACCCGCACCGAAGTGCGCGGCGGCGGCCGTAAGATCTATCGCCAGAAGGGCACCGGCAACGCGCGTCATCATGGCCGCAGAGCGCCTCAGTTCACGCACGGCGGCGTCGTGTTTGCCCCCAAGCCCCGCGACTATCGCATCAAGGTTCTGCGCAGGGTTCGCCGTCTGGCGATGCTGGGCGCGCTGAGCAGCAAGGTGGCCGAGAACGAGATGATCGTTCTGGACAGGCTGGAGCTTGCCGAGGCCAAGACCAAGCTGGTCGTGCGGATGCTCAAGGATCTGGGCGTGACCCGCAAGGCCCTGATCGTTCTGCCGGAGCGCGACGAATCCGTCGTGCGCGCGGCCGCGAACATTCCCGGCGTAAAGACCGCTTATGTCAATACGCTGAACGTGCTGGATATCCTGAGCTACGATCAGTTCATCGTGACGCAGGAAGCCGTAAAGCTGGTAGAGGAGGTTTACGACTGATGAAATCGCCCTATGACATCATCATTCGTCCGGTTCTTACCGAAAAGAGCTACGACGGCATGGCTGATAAGAAATATGCTTTTGAAGTGGCGATCGACGCCAACAAGACCGAGATCAAGAAGGCCGTCGAGGCCATCTTCGACGTGAAGGTCGAATCCGTGAACACCATGCGCATCGAGGGCAAGATGAAGCGGCAGGGCCGCACCCAGGGCCGCCGCCCCGAGCGCAAGAAGGCTTATGTCAAGCTGACCGAAGGCTCCAAGACCATTGAGTTCTTCGAAGGCATGGCGCAGTAAGAGGGGGGTAGTGAACAGTGGCTATTCGAGTTTATAAGCCGACCTCGCCCGCCCGGCGCTTCATGTCGGTTCTGTCCTACGACGGCCTGACCAAAAAGGCGCCTGAGAAATCGCTGACGACTGACCTGCGCAGCCGGGCCGGCCGCAACAACACCGGCAAGATCACCGTCCGCCATCAGGGCGGCGGCGCGCGCCGCAAGTATCGCATCATCGACTTCCGCCGCAACAAGGACGGCATTCCGGCGAAGGTCGCCGCGATCGAGTACGATCCCAACCGCACCTGCTTCATCGCCCTGCTGGTTTACGCCGACGGCGAGAAGCGCTACATCCTCGCCCCGCTCGACCTGAAGGTGGGCGACACCGTGATGAGCGGCGCCGAGGCGGACATCAAGCCCGGTAACGCGCTGCCCATCAACAACATCCCGGTCGGCACGCTGATCCACAACATCGAGTTCAAGCCCGGCCACGGCGGCCAGATGGTCCGCTCCGCCGGCACGGCCGCCCAGCTGATGGCCAAGGAAGGCGCCTACGCGCAGGTCCGCCTGCCCTCCGGCGAGGTCCGCAAGGTTCTGGTCACCTGCCGCGCCACCATCGGCCAGGTTGGCAACACCGATCACGAGAACGTCCGCGTCGGCAAGGCCGGCCGCAAGCGCCACATGGGCGTTCGTCCCCATGTCCGCGGCGTCGTCATGAACCCTGTCGATCACCCGCACGGCGGCGGCGAAGGCCGCTCCCCGGTCGGCATGCCCGCTCCGATGTCTCCGTGGGGCAAGCCCACTCAGGGCGTCAAGACCCGCAAGCATCGCAAGTATTCCGATAAGTTGATCGTCAAGAAGGCCGGCAAGTAAGCCGTAAGGAAGGAGGCTGCTGCTTACCATGAGCAGATCTGTTAAGAAAGGCCCGTTCATTCAGCCCGCGCTGCTCAAGCGCGTTCAGGAAATGAATGCCACTGGCGAGAAGAAGGTTCTGAAGACCTGGTCCCGCGCCAGCACCATTTTCCCGGATTTCGTAGGACACACCATCGCCGTTCACGACGGCCGCAAGCATGTTCCGGTTTATGTCACCGAGGACATGGTCGGTCACAAGCTCGGCGAGTTTGCACCCACCCGCACCTTCCGTGGACACGCCGGTGAAAAGGCGTCCAGCCGCGGCTGATGGAAGGAGTGAAAGAGAATGGCAACAAGATCAAAGACCAAGGCCGCGGCGCGCCGGGCGAACGCCGACAAACGCCCGCATGCCGTTGCCCGCTATGTGCGCATTTCTTCCCGCAAGGCGAAGATCGTGCTCGATCTGATCCGCGGCAAGAAGGTTGACGAAGCGCAGGCGATCCTGATGTACACGCCCAAGAGCGCGGCGCCGGTGGCTCTGAAGGTTCTGAACAGCGCGATTGCGAACGCCGAGAACAATCTGGAGCTGAACCGCGATTCGCTGTATGTGGCGGAAACCTATGCGAACCAGGGCCCCACGCTCAAGCGTTACTGGCCGCGTTCGCATGGCCGCGCCGATCAGATTCTGAAGCGCACCAGCCACATCACCATCGTGCTCGATCAGGTTAAGTAGGAGGGGAAAATTAATGGGTCAGAAGGTTAATCCCCATGGCGCGCGCGTCGGTGTGATCCTTGACTGGAGCACCAAGTGGTATGCCGGGAAGAAGGATTTTTCCAATAACCTCATTGAGGACTACAAACTGCGCGAAATGCTGAAGGAAAAGCTGAGCGTTTCCGGCATTTCAAAGATTGATATTGAGCGCAGCGCGGGCAAGGTTGGCGTGACCATCCACACCGCGAAGCCGGGCATCGTGATTGGCCGCGGCGGCGCCGGTGTCGAAGCGCTGAAAAAGGATATTGAAACGTTCACGGGCAAGGCTGTCAGCCTGAACATTCTGGAGGTCAAGTTCCCGGATGGCGACGCGCAGCTGGTGGCCGAGAACATTGCCCAGCAGCTCGAGAAGCGCGTTTCCTTCCGCCGTGCGATGAAGCAGACGATCGGCCGCGCGATGAAGACCCCGGGCGTGAAGGGCATCAAGACGAAGGTTTCCGGCCGTCTGGGCGGCGCGGACATCGCCCGCAGCGAGGGCTATCACGAGGGTTCGATCCCGCTGCAGACCCTGCGCGCCGACATCGAATACGGCTTCGCCGAGGCGAGGACCACTTACGGCCGCATCGGCGTGAAGGTGTGGATCTACAAGGGCCAGGTGCTGCCTGGTCAGAAGAGAGCTGAAACGCCCGAGGCGCCCGCTCGCCGGCCGCGCCGGGCTGAAGGAGGGAAATAAGCTATGCTGATGCCGAAGAGAGTCAAGCGCCGCAAGGTCATGCGCGGCCGCATGAAGGGCAAGGCCCAGCGCGGCAATTTCCTGGCTTACGGCGATTACGGCATCGTGGCCGTCAATCCCGGTTGGGTCACCTCCAACCAGATTGAGGCGGCCCGTGTCGCCATGACCCGTTTTGTGAAGCGCGGCGGTCAGGTCTGGATCAAGATTTTCCCGGACAAGCCCGTCACCGCGAAGCCCGCCGAGACCCGAATGGGCTCCGGCAAGGGCGCTCCGGAGTATTGGTGCGCCGTGGTGAAGCCCGGCCGCGTGCTCTTTGAGATGAAGGGCATTCCGGAGGAGACGGCGCGCGAGGCCCTGCGCCTGGCGAGCCATAAGCTGCCCATCAAGAGCAAGTTTATCAAGAGAGAAGACAACCAGAAGTCGGGTGGTGAAGAGCAATGAAATCTAAGGAATTCGCCGAATTGAAGCAGAAGACGATCGCGGAGCTCGACACCGATCTGGAGAGAAGAAAGAGCGAGCTGTTCAACCTGCGCTTCCAGTTGGCCACGGGTCAGCTGCAGAACACTGCAGCGATCAGCGCTTGCAAGCGTGACATCGCCCGCGTCAAGACCATCATCCGTCAGCGTCAGAACGAGACGCAGGCGTGATCGAAGCGAAAGGAGGCTGCCTGATCTATGGAAAGAGGACTTCGCAAGACCCGCATTGGCGTCGTCGTTTCCGATAAAATGGATAAGACCATTACCGTTGAAATTCGCACCCGCGTCAAGCATCCGCTGTACGGTAAGATCATGAATCGTACCAAGAAGTTCAAGGCTCATGATGAGAACAACGAGGCCGGCATCGGCGATACGGTACGGATCATGGAAACCCGTCCGCTGTCGAAGGACAAGCGCTGGCGCCTGGTTGAAATCGTCGAGAAGGCGAAATAATTGGGCCGTAAGCAAGGAGGAAATCCACAATGATTCAACCGCAAACTCGTCTGAAGGTTGCCGATAATTCCGGCGCAAAGGAAATCATGTGCTTCCGCGTGCTGGGCGGCTCTTTCCGCCGCACCGGCGGCATTGGCGACATCATCGTCGCGTCCGTCAAGACGGCCACCCCCGGCGGCACCGTCAAAAAGGGCGAGGTCGTGAGGGCCGTGATCGTCCGCACCCGCAAGCAGTACCGCCGTCCGGACGGAAGCTACATCCGTTTCGACGACAATGCCGCCGTGATCATCAACGACGCCAAGCAGCCCAGGGGCACCCGCATCTTTGGGCCCGTGGCGCGCGAGCTCCGCGAGAAGGATTTCATGAAAATCGTTTCGCTGGCGCCCGAAGTGCTGTAATGGGAGGTGTACAAATTGGCAACACCGAAACTGAGCGTTAAGACCGGCGACACCGTGGTGGTGATTTCCGGCAAGGATAAGGGCAAGGAAGGCAAGATTCAGAAGGCCTTCCCGGCCAAGGGCAAGATCGTTGTTGAAGGCGTCGCGATGGTGAAAAGGCATCAGAAGCCGCGCGGCCAGGGAATGCCTGGCGGCATCATCGAGAAGGAAGCCGCGATTCCGGCCTGCAAGGTGATGCTGGTCTGCCCGAGCTGCAAGAAGGCGACCCGCATCGCGCACAAGTTCATCGAAGCAGACGGCCAGAAGCCTCAGAAGGTTCGTACCTGCAAGAAGTGCGGCGCGACCATCGACAATTGATCGAGAGGGAGGTTCATTTAAGTGGCCAGATTGAAGGATAAGTACGTAAGCGAAGTCATTCCGGCGCTTCAGCAGAAGTTCCAGTATGGCAACATCAATGAAGTTCCCAGGCTCGAAAAGATCGTGCTGAACATGGGTCTGGGCGATTGCAAGGACAATGCCAAGTCCATGGACATCGCGGTCAGCGAGCTCGCCACGATTTCCGGCCAGAAGCCGATGGTCACCAAAGCGAAGAAGTCCATCGCAAACTTCAAGGTCCGCGAGGGGATGAACGTCGGCGCGAAGGTCACGCTGCGCAACGATCGCATGTATGAGTTTGCCGACAAGCTGGTGAACATCGTCCTGCCCCGCATGCGCGACTTCCGAGGCGTGTCCGACAAGGCGTTTGACGGCCGCGGCAACTATGCCCTGGGCGTTCGCGAGCAGCTGATCTTCCCTGAGATCGACTATGATAAGATCGAGAAGATCCGCGGCATGGAGATGATTTTCGTCACCACGGCCAGGACGGACGAAGAGGCGAAGGAACTGCTGCGCCTGCTGGGCATGCCGTTCGCGCAGGCTTGATTGAAGGAGGAAAATTCGCGTGGCAAAGACTAGCATGAAAATCAGGCAGGCGAGGACGCCGAAGTTCTCGACCCGTGCTTACACGCGCTGCCGCATCTGCGGCCGTCCGCATTCGGTGTTGCGCAAGTACGGCGTGTGCAGAATATGTTTCCGTGAACTGGCCTACAAGGGCGAGATTCCCGGTGTGAGAAAGGCAAGCTGGTAAGCTGGGCTGATTTCGGAAGGAGGTTACACAATGCTGATGAATGATCCCATCGCGGATATGCTGACCCGCATCCGCAACGCCCTCACTGCCAGACATGATACCGTGACCCTTCCTGCTTCCAACATGAAGAAGGCGATTGCCAGGATCCTGCTGGAGGAAGGCTACATCAAGTCTGTTGATTATATTGACGACGGCCTGCAGGGGCAGATCAAGATCGTGCTGAAGTATGCCGAGGGCAAGCAGTCTGTGATCAACGGTCTGAAGCGCATTTCGACGCCCGGCCTGCGCGTGTACGCCAGGAGCGACGAGCTGCCGAAGGTTCTGGGCGGCTTGGGCATCGCGATCGTTTCGACTTCCAAGGGCGTCATGACCGACAAGGAAGCCCGCAAGGCTGGTGTGGGCGGCGAAGTGCTGGCCTACATCTGGTAATAACGGAGGTGCAAGAATAATGTCTCGAATCGGAAGACTTCCGATTGCAGTGCCCGCCGGGGTTACCGTGACGATCGACGACGACAATCTCGTGACCGTCAAAGGCCCCAAGGGTGAGCTGACTCAGAAGGTAAACAAAGACATCACCGTCAAGCAGGAGGGCGCCCAGATCCTGGTCACCCGTCCTTCGGACGATAAGGAGCACCGCGCGCTCCATGGCCTGTATCGCGCGCTGATCGCGAACATGGTTACCGGCGTGACCGCGGGCTATGCGAAGACGCTGGAGCTGGTGGGCGTCGGCTATCGCGCTCAGACAGAGAGCCCCACGAAGCTGGTCATCAACATCGGCTTTTCGCATCCGGTGAACGTGGATGCGCCCGAGCACATCACGTTTGAGACGCCGGCCCCCACGCAGATCATCGTGAAGGGCATCGACAAGCAGCAGGTTGGCGCGATTGCGGCCGATATCCGCAGCATCCGCAAGCCTGAACCGTATCATGGCAAGGGCATTCGTTATGCGGGCGAGTACGTCCGTCATAAGGAAGGCAAAGCCGGCAAGAAGTAAGTAAGGGAGTGAACGCTCATGTTCAAAAAGCAGGATCGCAATGAGATCAGAGTCATTCGACATGCGCGCGTCCGCAAGAAGATCAGCGGCACGACCGAACGTCCCCGGCTCTGCGTATACAGGAGCAATGCTCACATCTACGCGCAGGTGATCGACGACAGCGTGGGCAGGACCCTGGCCGCCGCGTCTACCGTAGAGAAGGACATCGCCGCTCAGATCGGCGAGGTCGACAAGAAGGGCGCCGCGAAGCTGGTCGGCAAGATCATCGCCGAGCGCGCTCAGGCCGCCGGCATCAAGACCGTCGTCTTCGATCGCGGTGGCTACATCTACACCGGCCGCGTGGCCGAACTGGCCGCTGGCGCTCGCGAAGCCGGCCTGGACTTCTAAGCAGGAGGAATGCACGCATGCAGCGCAACGAGCAGGTTAGCGAATTCAAAGAAAAGCTTGTCGCGGTTAACCGTGTAAGCAAAACCGTCAAGGGCGGCCGCAACATGCGGTTCAGCGCTCTGATGGTGGTTGGCGACGAGAAGGGCCGCATTGGGTGCGGCATGGGCAAGGCGGTTGAAATTCCCGAAGCCATTCGCAAGGGAACCGAAGACGCCAAGAAGAATATGACCACCATTGCCCTGAAGGGCACGACCATCCCGCACGAGGTGATCGGCATTTACGGCACCGGCCGCGTTCTGCTGATGCCGGCTCCGGAAGGCACCGGCGTGATTGCGGGCGGCCCCGTGCGCCAGGTTCTGGAGGCCGTGGGCGTCAAGAACATCCGCACCAAGTCGATCGGCTCCAACAACCCGATCAACATGGTCAAGGCCACGATGGAAGGCCTGAAGCAGCTCCGCTCCGCGGAGGAGATCGCCAAGCTTCGCGGCAAGACGGTCGAAGAGCTGCTGGGCTAAGGGGGGCACGACAATGAAGCTTAAGATTACGCAGACAAAGTCCACCATCGCGTGCCTGAAGAAGCAGATCGCCACGATCGAGGCGCTGGGCCTGCACAAGATCGGCCAGACGGTCATCAAGCAGGACAACCCCGCCACCCGCGGCATGATCTTCAGGGTGAAGCACATGGTGAAGGTCGAGGAGATCGAAGACTAAGGAGGGTCGATACATGAAACTGCACGAACTCAAGCCTGCTTTCGGGTCGACCACGGCGCCCAAGCGTCTTGGACGCGGCGTTGGCTCCGGTCTGGGCAAGACTTCCGGTAAGGGTCATAAGGGCGCCAAGGCCCGTTCGGGCGGCGGCAAGCGGCCGGGATTTGAGGGCGGCCAGATGCCTCTGGTGCGCCGTCTGCCCAAGCGCGGCTTTTACAATCCTTTCCGCATCGAATATGTCGCCATCAATGTTGATCGCCTCGAGGTGTTCGAGGACGGCATGACGGTTACTCCCGTCGAGCTGATTGAGTACGGCATCATCAAGAAGATTGGCGACGGCATCAAGATCATGGGTAACGGCGAGCTGACGAAGAAGCTCACCGTGCAGGCCGCGAAATTCACTGCCAGCGCCAAGGAAAAGATCGAGGCGGCTGGAGGAAAGGCCGAGGTGATCTGACATGTGGGAAACGCTGCGCAACGCATGGAAGATTGCTGATCTTCGCAAGAAGATTCTCTATACCCTGTTCATGCTGCTGCTTTACCGGCTGCTGTGCTTTGTGCCGACGCCCGGCATCGACCGGGAAACCGTCGCGGCGGCTGTGGCGGGCATCAGCCTGCTGGACTTCATGAACACCATGACCGGTTCCAATCTGGAGAATTTCACCATCATGGCGATGGGTATTACTCCCTACATCAATGCGTCAATTATCATGCAGCTGCTCTGCGTCGCCATTCCGAAGCTGGAGGCTCTCCAGAAAGAAGGCGAGGAAGGCCGCAAGAAGATCGCGCAGATTACCCGTTATGTCACGATTGGTCTGGGATTTATTCAGGCTGTGGCGCTGTCCATCGGCCTGGGCGCTTCCAAGAGCACCGCATGGTATAACTACGTCACCATCGGTCTGTGCCTGTCGGCCGGTACCGCGCTGGCGATGTGGATCGGCGAGCGCATCAACGAGAACGGCATCGGCAACGGCATTTCGCTGCTGATCTTCGCCGGCATCATCGCCCGCCTGTCCAGCCAGATTGTGAGCTATGTCCGCAACATTGCGGTCGGCTATGTGACCATTTGGGCGGGCCTGGTGGTTCTGGTGCTGAGCCTGGTCATGATCGTGGCGGTCACGCTGGTCGATCTGGCCGAGCGCCGCATCCCGATTCAGTATGCCAAGCGCATGGTGGGCCGCAGGATGTACGGCGGCCAGACCACGCATATCCCGCTGAAGCTGAACGCCTCCGGCGTGCTGCCGCTGATCTTCGCCTCGGCGATCATGCAGTTCCCCAGCACCATCTTCTCCTTCATGCCGAATTCCGGCGCGGCGAAGTGGTGGGATACGTTCTACGGCCGCAGCGGCTGGTATATGCTCATCTTCGCGCTGATGATCTTCGGCTTCACGTTCTTCTACACCTCGATCACCTTCAATCCGCTCGAGATGAGCAAGAACATTCAGCAGAACGGCGGCATGATCCCCGGCATTCGCCAGGGCAAGCCCACGGCCGACTACATTTCGAAGATCAGCAAGCGCATCACCCTGTTTGGCGCTCTGTTCCTGGCTGTTCTGGCCACGCTGCCCACCTTCTTCTATCGGTTGGTCGGCCTGAACCTGCCTCTCGCGGCCAGCTCGCTGCTGATTGCAGTCAGCGTCGCCATTGAGACGGCCCGCCAGCTCCAGGCGCAGATGGAGATGCGCCACTACAAGGGATTCCTGAAATGACAGGAGCGGGAGGCATGCGCATGAAACTGGTATTTCTTGGCCCTCCCGGCGCGGGCAAGGGCACCCAGGCTGCGGTTGTCAGCCAGGCGCTCCACATCCCGCATATTTCGACCGGCGATATGTTCCGCAAGGCCATGAAGGATGGCACGCCCACGGGCCTGAAGGCCAGGGCGTACATCGATCAGGGCCAGCTGGTTCCGGATTCCGTCACGATTGAGATGGTGAAGGAACGCCTCGGCGAGGATGACTGCAGGAACGGTTATCTGCTGGACGGCTTTCCGCGCGACATCCATCAGGCGGAAGCCCTCGCCGCCTTCTCGCAGCTGGACGCCGCGGTGAACATTGCGGTGGCCGACGAGAAGCTCATCGCCCGGCTTTCCGGACGCCGGTTCTGCCCGAAGTGCAGCGGCACCTTCCACATCAGCAGGCTTGCCGATGAGAAGGTCTGCCCGGACTGCGGCGCGGAGCTGGTCCAGCGGGCCGACGACAATCCCGCCACCATCGCGAACCGGCTGAGCGTGTATCACGCGCAGACCAGTCCGCTGACCGCGTATTACGCGCAGAAGGGCATTCTGAAAGAAGTGGACGGCGATCTTCCGATGGAAGAGGTGTCCGCCGCGATCCTGAAAGCCCTGGCGGTTGAACCATGATTACGATTAAAACGGCCGAAGAAGTCGGTAAGATGCGAAAAGCGGGTGCGCTTCTTCACCAGGTGCTCGAACACCTGAGGACGCTCGTTGAGCCCGGCGTCACCACAGCCTATCTCGACCAGGTGGCCGAGAAGCTGATCCGGGACGCCGGCGCCATCCCCTCCTCAAAGGGATACGAGGGCTTCCCGGCGTCGATCTGCGCGTCGGTGAATGATGAGGTTGTACACGGTTTTCCGACCAGAAAGCCCCTGAAGGAGGGCGACCTCCTTTCGATCGACTGCACGCTCCTGCTGGACGGATGGCAGTCGGACAGCGCGTTTTCCGTGGCTGTGGGCAAGGCGGATCCGGAGACCGAACGGCTGATTCGCGTTACCGAGGAATGCTTCTGGATTGGCCTCGATCAGGCGCGTGCGGGCAACCGCATCGGCGACATTGGCCACGCGGTTCAGGAGCATGCCGAGAAAAACGGGTACGGGGTCATCCGGGATCTGTGCGGACACGGCATCGGCCGGGAGATGCACGAGGACCCGAGTGTGCCGAACTTTGGAACGGCTGGCCGCGGTGTCCGGCTGAGGCCCGGCATGGTTTTCACCATCGAGCCCATGATCGCCCGCGGGCGGTGGCCGGTTTACCAAGATGACAATGGGTGGACAATTATCACCCGCGACCACAGCTGGTGCTCCCACTACGAGCACACATTGGTCGTGACGACTGGAGATCCGGAGCTCCTGAGCTACCCCGGCGCGACGATACGGAGGTTCCCGCAATGAAGAGGGAATGGAAGATCGAGCCGGGCCGGGTGGTCAGGTCGAAGGCGGGGCGTGACGAGGGAAGGTATTTCGTCGTCATCGCGCTTGAGGGCGAGGAGTTCGCGCTGATTGCCGATGGCGGGCTGCGCGGCATCGAGAAACCGAAGCGAAAGCGCGTGAAGCACCTGTTCGTCACCGAGGAGACAATTTCCGGTTTGCAGTTAAGGCTGGAGGCCGGCGGGGCCGTGGAGAATCACGAGCTGCGCAAGTGGCTTTCAGCGTACAGGCAAAGGGAGGAGTGAGAACTTGTCCAAATCAGATGTTATTGAAGTGGAAGGCGTCGTCACGGAGTCCTTTCCGAACGCCGTTTTTGAAGTGGAGCTGCCCAACGGGCACAAGGTTCTGGCCCATGTTTCCGGCAAGATGAGGATGAACTACATCCGCATTTATCCGGGCGACAAGGTAACGATTGAATTGTCACCCTATGATCTGGCCAGGGGGAGGATCACCTGGCGCAGCAAATCCTGACCGACTTTAGGCAAGGGAGGAAACTCAGATGAAAGTGAGACCTTCGGTGAAACCGATTTGCGAGAAGTGCAAGATCATCAAGCGCAAGGGCCGCGTGATGGTCATCTGTGACAACCCGAAGCACAAGCAGAAGCAGGGCTGATCGCCTGTTCGGACCGAGAGACGGGCGGAGCGGCTGCCGTCTGTCTTCAGATAGATTTCCCAGTAAGAAGGCTCCGCGTTGGAGCCGCCGGTACGGGAGCCCATCGCGGCTCTGCGTATGATTTAATGGAGGTGCTGAAAACACATGGCACGAATCGCAGGCGTCGACCTTCCCCGTGAGAAGAGAATCGAGATCGCCCTGACGTATATCTACGGCATTGGCAACACCATTGCCGGCGAGATCATTGAGGCGACCGGCGTGAATCCTGATACCCGCGTCAAGGATCTGACCGAGCAGGACGTCGGTAAGCTCCGTGACTACATCGACCACAACCTCAAGGTGGAAGGCGACCTTCGCCGTGAGGTTTCCATGGACATCAAGCGTCTGATGGAGATCGGCTGCTATCGCGGCCTGCGCCATCGCCGCGGCCTGCCCGTGCGCGGCCAGAACACCAAGCAGAACGCCCGCACCCGCAAGGGCCCGAAGAAGCAGGTTGCCGGCAAGAAGAAGGCAGCGAAGTAATCGATCGAATTAGGAGGAAGAATTAACATGGCAAAGCCGAAGCTGAAAAGGGTTGTGCGCAAGCGCCGCGAGAAAAAGCTCGTCGAGCGCGGAGCGGCCCATATCCGCTCTTCGTTCAACAATACGATCGTTACCATTACCGACACCGCGGGAAACGCGCTGTCCTGGGCGTCTGCCGGCGGGCTGGGCTTCCGCGGCAGCAAGAAGAGCACGCCCTTCGCCGCGCAGACGGCCGCTGAAACGGCTGCCAAGGCCGCGATGGAGTATGGCCTGAAGTCGGTCGATGTGTATGTCAAGGGGCCCGGCGCCGGCCGTGAGGCGGCGATTCGTTCGCTGCAGGCCGCCGGTCTGGACGTGAGCATGATCAAGGACGTGACGCCCATTCCGCACAACGGATGCCGTCCGCCCAAGCGTAGAAGGGTGTAAGTGAGGAGGAACCGAACATGGCAAAGAATACACAGCCCGTTTTGAAGAGATGCAAGGCTCTGGGTCTGTCTCCTGCAGTGCTTGGTTACTCCAAGGAGACAAAGCGCCAGGGCAAGCAGACGCGCCGCAAGCAGTCTGAATATGCGCTGCAGCTGAAAGAGAAGCAGAAGGTCAAGTTCATTTACGGCGTGCTGGAGAAGCAGTTTGCGCGCTATTATGAGAAGGCCGTCAGCAGCAAGGGCATCACCGGCGAGGTCATGCTGCAGGAGCTGGAGCGCCGCCTGGACAACGTGGTGTTCCGCGCCGGCTTCGCCAGCACCCGCCGCGAAGCGCGCCAGCTGGTGAACCATGGCCATTTCACCGTGAACGGCAAGCGCTGCAACATTCCTTCCGCTCAGGTCAAGGCAGGCGACGTGGTCGCGGTGTGCGAGAAGTCCCGTCAGTCCGCCAAGTTCAAGAGCCTGCTGGAAGAGTTTGGCAAGAAGACCCTGCCGAAGTGGATTGATCGCGCGCCCGACGCCTATGAGGCGAAGATTGCCGCGCTGCCGCTGCGTGAGGATATCGATTTTGAGGTGGCCGAGAACCTGATCGTCGAGCTTTACTCCCGCTGATGAATGTCTTTTCGTATCCAAAAAATCAACGGGTCTCCGCGTGAAAGAGGAGGGATTGCTGAATGATCGAAATCGAAAAACCCAGAATCGAACGACTGGAGAAGGGCGACGCGCGCTATGGCAAATTCGTGATCGAACCGCTGGAGCGCGGGTTCGGACAGACTCTGGGCAACTCACTGCGCCGCGTGCTGCTCAATTCGCTGCCCGGCGTGGCGGTTACCAATGTTCGCATCGAGGGTGTGCAGCATGAGTTCTCCACGGTGCCTGGCGTTAAGGAAGATGTCACCGAGATTATTTTGAATCTGAAGAATATATCCGCCAAATTGTATACCGACCAGGCCAAGGTGGTCAGCATCGACGCCACCGGCCCCTGCGAGGTGAAGGCGGAAGACATCAAAAGTGATGATGAGGTTGAGATCGTCAACAAAAACCTGCATATCGCGACGCTGAGCGAGGGCGCGAAGCTGCAGATGCAGATGACGCTCGATAAGGGCCGCGGCTATGTGTCCGCGGATCGCAACAAGACGCCGGGAATGCCGATTGGCGTCATTCCGGTAGACTCGATCTTCACCCCGATTCGCAAGGTAAGCTATTCCGTAGAGGATACGCGCGTCGGCCAGGTAACTGACTACGACAAGCTGATCTTCGAGGTTTGGACGAACGGCAGCATCATGCCGGACGAGGCCACGGGCCTTGCCGCGCAGATTCTGACCGATCATTTGACGCTCTTTGTCAACCTGACTGAGAATGTGGTTCCGGGCATCGACTTCAACGAGCCGGAGGACGACAAGAAGGAAAAGGTTCTGGAGATGACCATCGAGGAGCTGGACCTTTCTGTCCGCGCTTACAACTGCCTCAAGCGCGCGGGAATCAACACCGTGGCCGAGCTGGTGCAGCGCAATCAGGAAGATATGATGAAGGTGCGCAACCTGGGCAAAAAGTCGTTGGAAGAAGTGGAGCAAAAACTCATTGCGCTGGGTTTGGCGCTCCGTGCGAGCGACGAATAAGCGCCTGAACGCAGTGCGATAATGTAAGGAGGAACGCGAACATGGCCAACCGCAAGTTGGGCAAGCCGACCGACCAGAGGAAAGCCCTTCTGCGCAACCAGGTGACCAACCTCATCTGGTATGGCAGAATCGAGACCACGCTGGCCCGCGCCAAGGAAGTCAGCTCCGTGGCCGAGCACCTGATTACTCTGGCTGTCCGCGAGTGCGATAATACCGTCGAAGTGACCAAGGAAACCAAAAACGACAAGCAGCAGATCGTGAATCTGACCGTGACGAACGATGCGCCGAGCAAGCTGCACGCCCGCCGTCGGATCATGAGCTACCTGTATAACATCCCGCAGGCCAAGAAGGCCGATGAGAGCAAGAGCGAATACAAGGAGCGCACCAAGGACGTGAAGTATCCCGTCGTTGAGAAGCTGTTCCGCGAGATCGGTCCCAAATATAAGGCCCGCAAGGCCGAAAAGGGCATCGGCGGCGGCTACACCCGCATCGTGAAGAAGGGCCCCCGTCGCGGCGACGCGGCCGAGATGGTTATTCTCGAGCTGGTGTAATCCGGTCGGAATGTGAAGAAGAAAGAGTCTTTTCTGCTGAAAGGGCTCTTTTTTTGCTGCGCGGCGAGAGGACATTCGCTTCGCGGCGAGGGAGCGGGACATGCGACCCGGCTTCGTGGAATCGCGGCTTTCTGAACCCCGAAGTCGTGCGTCGGCGCCGCGCTCCGCGGCCGCGGGCGAGGAGGACAGACGACATCTTTCGACAGGATACGCGCATATTTCGCAAAAAACGGGAACAAAACGCCCGACTGAGGCTGTCTAACAAATGTCTGAGAAACAAATCCGGAACGGAGGACGCATTATGAAGAAATGGCTGATGATCCTGCTGACGCTGGCGGTGGCGGTTTGGCCTGCGCTGGCGGGCGCTTCGGAAATGAAGGGCGACGATCAGGTTGGCTCCTTCCTGCCGCTCGATCCGGCGGATTACGCCGCGCCCGTCACGCCTCTGCCGCTGGGGCTCCAGGAAAGCGAGCCGGTGGGCAAGAAGTACTTCACCGACACCGTATTCATCGGCGATTCGATCACGTTGAAGCTGCAGCGCTATGTGACCGAGAGGCGGAACGCGGGCGAGGAATGCCTGGGACGCGCGAAGTTCCTCACGGCGGGCAGCCTGGGCAGCGGCAACGCGCTGTGGAAAGTGGACAGCGAGTCCGTCCATCCGTCCTATCAGGGGGAGAAGATGCGCATCGAGAAGGCCGTGGAGCTGATGGACGCGCACAAGGTGTATATCATGCTGGGCATGAACGACGTGGCGTACTACGGCATCGAGGAATCTGTCGAGAATATGAAGACGCTGATCGGGCTGATCCTGGAGAGCCAGCCCGGCGCGGACATCTTCGTGCAGTCGGTCACCCCGCGCATCGCGGCGATGACCAGCCGCCCCACCAACCGCATGCTGTTCGATTACAATCTGCTGATGTACAACGCCTGTGTGGAAAACGGCTGGTCCTTTGTGGACGTGGCCTATGCCATGCGCGACGCGAACGGCAATCTGAACGACCTGTATTGCAGCGACCCTGAATCAATGGGCATGCATTTCAGCGATGAAGGGTGTGAGGTTTGGATCGACTATCTTCAGACGCATGCAAAGGAGGAATCAAAATGAAGAGAGCGATGGTATGGCTGCTGGCGGCCGGCATGATCCTGCTGGCCGGGTGCGGAGGCGCGCCGGCAAAGAACGCGGACCTGAACGCGGTGAAGGACGCCATTGCACAGAAGTACGACATGAGCGAGATGATGGAGCTGTCAACGGACGACCTGTTAGACGTTTATGGCATCAATGCGGAGGACATAAAGCAGTATGTGGCGCTGGTTGCGAAGACGGGCACTTCGGCAGACGAAATCCTGCTGTTTGAAGGCACGGACGCGGACGCAGCGGCACGCATCAGGGAGAAGGTGGAAGCGCGCTATCAGGCCAAGCTGAACGAGGCCAAGGATTACCTGCCGGACGAGTACACGAAGACCGCCGCATGCAAGGTGGAGACGAGCGGAAACTACGTGTCCATGATCGTCTCGGCGGACGCGGAGGACATGACAAGGATTTATCAGGACGCCATCAAATAAACGACAAAACAGGGGCCGTCTCTCAAAGCGAGGCGGCTCCGCTGCTTTATGCGCCCGCCGCCCCGACAAGCGCCCTGGGCGGCCTCAGAATATATTCTCCAGCCGGAGGCGTTCCTCAAGATAGAGATGTTCAATGGCGACGCCCAGCAGCGCCATGGAGCGGTTAAAATCATCCAAGTCCTCAGCGGCCAGGTTCGCGTCGGACTCGACGATGAGCTGGCTGACGGCGTGCAGCGTTTCGTGAGGGGAAATGGCTTCGAGCAGCGGCTCGTGGCGCTTCCACATTTCCGCCATCTGCGCGAGCCGCTCGTCGGCGCCCTGGGCGTCGCCGGCCTCGAGAAGCCAGAGAATCTGTGTGCGCATGGCTTCGATTTCCTCCGCGACATGGCGCATGGTGAAAAAGGAGGCGAGCGTGAGGCCGAGGGAGAGCGCCAGCACGATCAGCATGGAGATGAGGCAGCGCTTCATTTACCACGTCACCTCCGCGGGATCGAGCGCCTGGAGCTGTGTGACGGCGCCGCTGCGATCCTGAACGGTCATGAGACCGCGCGTGTCGAGCGAGCAGAAGAACACGCGCTCGGCCGTGAGCCGGTGCGCCGCCAGCAGCCCGGTGAGCCAGCTGGCGGAAAGATGCCCCGCGGCGAGGCTGCCGGTCTGCAGGCGGCCGTCCATGATGAGCATGAGGGGCGGTCCCTGGTAGGCGGTTTCCACGCGCATGTCCTGTGCGGAGGCGGGGCGCAGCGCCGCGCGCTGAAAGGCGGAGATGCTGCCGTTGGCCTCGACAATCGCGGTTTCAACCTCGGTTGGATCGAGTATGCCGGCGGCGTGCAGGCCCTCGAGCACATCCGAGAAGGTGAGGCAGAGCCGCTGCATTTCCGCCTGCTGCCAGATGCCGCGCGATATGATGACGGAGGGTTTGCCGGAAAGGAAGGACCTCATGCGGTCGCTGCGCATGCTGAGCAGCGTGATGAGCGAATGCACGATGAACATGCCCGCCACGGGCAGCAGGCCGTGAAGGAGCGGCGTGGAGACGTCGCTCATGGGAACGGCCACCAGGTCCGCGATGAGCATGGTCATGACGAATTCGTAGGGCTGGAACTGGCCGAGCTGTCGCTTGCCCATGGCCCGCGTGAACGCAACCAGCGCGATATACAATATGATGGCCCGAATGAACAGCGTGAGCATGGTCCGCCTCCGATTGATTCGTTTTGCGCCGTTCAGCGCTTGCAAGTTGGCGGTTGGCGGGGGCGATGAGGGACGGGGTCTGGCGTCAGATGGGGTAGCCTGCCCCTTCCCCTGCACCCCTTCCCCGCTCGTCGCGGGGACGGGGAAGATTTGGTCTGGGCTCCGCCCAGACCCGGCAAGGGGCTGCGGCCCCTTGAACCCCGGGGCTGTGCCGCAGCATGCCGCTCCGCTGCGGCCGGGTGCAGGGCGGAGCCCTGCTCAGCGCGGGCGACGCCCGCAACAAACTTCCCCCCCGTCCCCGCGAAGAGCGGGGAAGGGGACAGGGGGAAAGGGTTTGCTCTGCCTGTGCCGGCAGACTCATTGCGCTTTGCAACAGCCCGCCAACCGCCAATTTGCCGGGCAGACTGAACGGTGAGTCGTTTTCATCATTTTGCGCCAAAAGATTAGAATTATACTAGAAAACGGCTTGAATTCACCTCGAAGCCTTGATAAAAACCGCCGCGTTGGTTATAATACATCCCAGAATAAAGGCATCGGAGCCGGCATAATATAGCGCAGAGCGGCCGGTTTACAATATGTCAAAGGAGTGAATGAAATGGCCTTTTTCGATGAATTCAACAAGCGTATCAGCGGTATGTATCAGTCTGCCCAGAAGACGGCGGAGATCGCAAAGATCCAGCATCAGATCACTCAGAAGCAGGCCGAGTTCGATTCCCTCTATCACCAGATCGGCCAGCTCTATTACAGCTGCCGCCAGCGCAACGTTCAGCCGGACGAGAGCATCGCGGCGCTGTGCGACCGCGTGACGACGCTGGCTCAGGAGATCGACAAGCTGCGCGGCAAGGTCGACGAGATCCGCGATGTGTGCCGCTGCCCGGTATGCGGCAGCGTGGCCGACCGCGGCGCTAGCTTCTGCAGCAAGTGCGGCGCGAAGCTCGAGCTCAGGGAGCCGGCCGAACCGGAGCCGGAGAAGGACCCCGTGGAGGAGAAGGAAGAAGCCGCGCCTGAAAAGGACGTGTACATCAACTGGCCCGAGGCCAGGCCGGAGGCCGAGCCGGCCGGAGACGAGGCGGAGCATGCCGCCGAACCCGAACCGGCCGCCGAAGCAGATCCCTTTGAGGAAGAGGCTGCCGACGGCCAGCCTGAGAAGAAGGAAGACCCAGAGGGCGTGGAAGGCTGACTTTCCCGCCGCCCGCCTGACGCATCAGGAGGCAAAAGCCTCCCGGCACGATTCGTGTCCGGGAGGCTTTTTCCGGTTCTTCACGGCGGGCGGCGGACATATCCGGGGGGCAGACTGCATCATCCCGCCGGGCCGTGAAGGATGTGCTTTTGCGGCCGCTATTCGGCCAGTTTGCGGGCGATCAGCCCCAGGCCGATTTCGTGGTATTCGCGCAGCTCCGGCGGCATGGAGGCCCTTATGTGCGTCTCGAGCGAGAGCGCGCCGGAAAAGCCGGCGTCATGGAGCGCGCGTGAAAAGTCGGCCCAGTCGATGACGCCCTGATAGGGCAGCCAATGCAGATCCCGTCGGCCGTCGTTGTCGTGCACGTGCAGCGTGCGCAGATATCCGGGATCCATTTCGCGCACGGCCATGGCGGGCGAGACGCCGCACATCGTGCAGTGGCCGGTATCCAGGCAAACGCGCAGGTTCGGGCTGTCTATGGCCTTCACGAAGGAGAGGATCTCAGCGGGCCGGGCCAGCGGCAGGTCGGGCATGGGCATGTTTTCCAGGCAGAGGATCACCTGTTCGGCCTCGGCCACGCGCGTCAGGCGGCGATAGAAGTCGAAGTTGATGTCGAAATAGCGCTCTCGGTCGCCCTCCGCGCCGGTCCCGAAGGGCATGAGCGGATGGACGACCATATCCCGGCAGCCCATCACCCGCGTGCCGTGCAGGGAACGGGCCATTTTGTCGAAGCGTTCGACGCGGTCCCCTTCCGACGCGTCGCGCGGCGGATAGCGCCACGGGCCGTGCGTCTGGCTGATTTCCAGCCCTGCGGCGCGGATCATGTCGGCCTCCTCGCGCAGGAGCCGCTCGAATTCGGCGTCTTTCGCCGCGAACAGAGGCGTTTCCGTGTCTATGAATTCCTGATAATCCACGCAGTCATAGCCGTGCCGCCGCATGCGCCGGTAGCTTCCGGGCAGGTCAGTGGGGTCGCGGTAGGCGGGGGACATGATGCCGGTCTTCATGGATGATTCCTTCTTTCTGTGGTGGCTGCGCGCCGGTCAGGAGCGCGGCGGTGTATTCTTTGGGCATTCCCTCTGCCCGTCATTCCACCGGCGACAGCGGCGAGACGCCGTCCCATCTGTACAGCTTCACGTGCGTATAGTAGCCGTCGTCGCAGCGGCCATCGTGGGAGATGTAGTAGAAGCCGTCGCCCAGCGAATACAGGCCGGTGCTGCCCAGCGGGAAATCCCAGCCGGACACGCCGCTCTCATGGGACAGTCCGTCGGCCCGCAGCGAGAGCAGCGCCCCCTCCTGCGGGGGCTCCACGCCGCGCAGGCGCGCCGTGACGGGCGGGCGGGAAGCGTCCACGGCATACAGGGGCCGGTTGGGATACTGCGGCTTCCGGCCCCGGTAGACGGCCATCAGGAAGCTGTTCGTGTACGCGTCGTACTCCAGGTTCTGGACGCCGTAGGTGGTGTTGCCGGTGAAGACGAACAGCTTTCTGAGCGGCGCGGCCGGGCCGGAGACATGCATGGCGTCCTGGCGGAGCGGCCGCTCATAGCGCGTCCAGTCCGCCGTGTCGTAGCACAGGATGACCTGGTGGTCGTTGTCCGTGCGGTCGGTGTCGCCGTACACGCCGTAGGCGATGAAAAGATACGGCTTTTGGTCGGCGCAGCCGGGCATCGGGCCGAAGGCGGTTCCGTCGATGCCGCTGCAGCCGAGGCGGTGAGGCAGCGTCCGTCCGCCGTTTGTGACCGTGGCGCAGAAGTCGTCCACGACCTCCTTCAGGTACACGGCGGTCATGACGCCGTCTGCCGAGGCGTCCATGCCCACGCGGTCGATCTTGTCCACGTCGAATATGGCGACGTAGAAGGCGTCCTGAATCTGCGCGTCGCTGCCCAGCATGTTCAGGATGCCGCGGCCGATGGCGTCGTTTTTGTATTCCAGCGAGCCGTACAGCCGGCCGTCTTCGTCGTTGAAATCGATGCAGCCCAAATGCCCCAGCAGGCCGCCCACGGTGCCGATCAGATTGCCGTGCAGGTCGGTCTTGACCAGCGCGGTGGTGAAGGAATAGTAGATGAATTCGCGCTTTGTGTCGACGGCAATGCCCTGGCAGTGGCCGGTGTTCCAGCAGCCGGAGTAAATATCGCGTGGAAGTGAAACGTTTGTCACGGGAACTCCCCCTTTGCGCCATGATGAGTCTATCATAGCACAATTCGCACGGAAAGGAAAGAGCGAGGGCGCGCCGATTAAACTCAATGAATCGGCGCTTGCCGGGACGACAGAGTCTGGCGGCGGGGGGTAATCTGCCCTTTCCCTCGCACCCGGCCGCAGCAAAGCGGAATGCTGCAACATAACCCCGGGGTTCAAGGGGCCGTAGCCCCTTGCCGGGTCTGGGCGAAGCCCAGACCAAATCTTCCCCGTCCCCGCGACGAGCGGGGAAGGGGCGCAGGGGAAGGGGCGCGCTACCCCGTTTGCCGCCAGACCCCACCGCCCGCCCCGCGCCAATCTGCATAATCACGCAAAAACCGGCTTTCAAATGAGTCGGCTCTGCGGCTTGGGTCAGGGCCGTGTCATTTGAAAGCCGGTTTTCGTGCCGTGCGGTCAGAGGTAGGCTTTTCCGATCTCGACAAGCGCCGCCTGCGCCGCGTCGAGCTTTTCCTTCCCGATGGGCAGCACGGGCGGGCGCGCCGGGCCCACGGGGCTGGTCATGCGGTCGGTGAGCGCCTTAAATGAGCCGGGGAACATGCCGACGCCGCCCATGATCTTCGTAATGCGGTTCCAGTCCTCCTGCGCCCTCTCGGCGCCGGCCATATCGCCCGCGCTGAAACGGTTGTAGATGGCCGCGATGACGCGGGTGAGCACGTTGCTGGGCGCGGAGATCGAGCCCTTCGAGCCGTAGGCAAGGCCCTTCAGGCAGAGCGAATCCTCGCCGACGAGCATGGTGAAGCCGTCGTCCGTGTTGTCCATATAGCCCTTCGTGTTTTCCCAGACGGCGCTGGAATCCTTCGCGCCGCGCAGGCCCTCCTGCCGGTAGAGCTTGCCGACGGTCTCCGGCATGAGATTGTTGCCGGTATTGCCGGGCAGGTTATAGGCGAAGACGGGCAGGCTGCTCGCCGCGATGACGGCGGCGTAATGCCGGTAGAGCGCCTCCTGGGACAGCTTCCAGTAGAAGGGCGTGATGACCGACACGGCGGCGAGGCCCTCGTCCGCGCACATCCGCGTCATGCGGACGGTGTCCGCCGTCGTGATGAAGCCGCTGCCGCCAAGCACGGGAACGCGTCCGTCCACCGCCTTCACCGTCGCGCGAAAGACGGCCAGCCGTTCCTCGATGCCGAGCGAGGCCGCCTCGCCCATGCTGCCCGCGGCGAAGACGCCGTGGGCGCCGCCTTCGATCAGCCTGTCAACCAGCGGTTTGATGGCGTCGAGATCCAGCGCGCCGTCCTCCCGCATGGGCGTTACCATGGCCACGATGATTCCACGAATATCCATACCGATCACCCTTCGTCGTTTTATTTGGGGAAAGCCCCGAGGCGGGGCCCTCAGAGCGCAATCTGCGAGACGCGCAGCTGCGTTTCCCGTTCATACTCGAAGGCGGTGAAGGCCGTTTTCGAGACGGGGTTGTAGCAGCAGTCGGAGTAACCGGCCAGCGGCTCGTACTCGAGCGACTCCGGCCACGTCCGGCCGTCGTCCACGCTGCGGCGCAGCGTGTGATGCGCGCGGCAGGAGAAGCTGTTGCAGTTGGTAAAGAGCAGGCCGCCGGGATACGAGCACATGCCGCCGCAGCACACGGGATCGGGCAGCGCTTCGCCCGGATAGTCCTGCCAGCCCCCGCTGCCGTCCGCGCTGACCACAACCGAGCGGTAGTGCGGCGCGGTGTACTCTTCGCCGGGAGCCCGGGCGGTGCGGATGTTCATCAGCACGCGGCCGTCGCTGAGCTGGGCGATGCAGGCCTCGTTCGGACTGACCGTGCCCGCGGGGGAAAAGATTTCGCCCAGCCGCCAGGTCTGTCCGCGGTCGTCGGAGTAGATGGTCGTCACCTTCGTCGGGCCGTGCGCCGTGATCTGGGCCGGATTCGAGGCCAGCCACACGGTGGCGATCAGGCGGCCGCCATTCAGCCGCGCGCCGTGGCCGGGGCCGACCGCCGCGCAGGTCCAGGGCCAGACGGGCCGGCCGCTCTCCAGAACGTCCGTGATTTCGACCGGCTCCGACCAGGTCCGGCCGTCGTCCGCGCTGACGAGGTGGAACAGGCGCTTGTAGTTTTCAAGGCAGAGCAGGTGAATCCGATCCTCGTCGGCGATCATCACGGGGTTGTTGGTCGTGTTGACATGCCGGCCGGAGAACAGGAGGCGGCGCTCCTCCCAGGTCGCGCCGAAGTCGGCGGAGCGGCGGACATACAGGTCGATGACCGCCCAGTCGCCGCCGTGGCGCGCTTCGTAGCAGGTGAGCAGCGTCCCTTTCTCCGTTGCGACGATGCCCGGAATGCGGTAGAATTCGTAGCCGTTTTCTCCGGCGCGTTCGATGATGGACGTGTGAAGAAGCTTCATTCTCGTTCCCCCCCGGTCGTTCTGGAGCCGGTCCGGCGCGTTGGGTTTGCGCGGAAATCCTCGCCCAGCGGATGCTGACGGGATACTTTACCTCACACAATACATCAATAAACATCAAATGAATAGCGAAATATTGGCTGTTTTTTTAGAGTTATTGCTTTTTACGGCGGTCTGTGGTATCATCGGATCATGAGTAATAGTGGATTGTTTTATGAAAGGGCGTACCGCCTCCGGGGGAAGGATGAGCTGAACTATGTCGGCCACACCCACCCGGGCAGCCTGGAGATCATCCAGACGCTGTCCGGCGGGGGGCAGGTGCTCATCCGGGACACGCTCTATCCGCTGGTCGCGGGCGGGCTCTACCTGATCAATGCGGCGGAGGTGCACTGTACGAATCCGATCGATCCGTCGCGCTATCTGCGCAGCAAGCTCATCATGTCGACGGAGGCAATGGCGCGCGTCGCACGGGACGCGGGGCTGGAGAAGCCGCTCGAGCAGCTGTTTTTCGCGGCCGGCGGGCGCTATGTGGCGCTCAGGGAGCAGCAGGCATGGGCGGCGGACGCCCTGCTGAGAAGCATCTGCGCGTTCGACGCGGACGCCGGGGACGATCCCTTCCTGATGTGGCGCGACCTGATGCAGCTGCTCTCGCTGTCCATGTCGGGAGCGCCGGCCCGCCATGAGGCGGACGGACTGATCGACGCGGTGATGGCCTGCATCAACAGCCGCATCGGTGAGCGTCTCTCTCTGCAGGCCATCAGCGACGAGCTGCACATGGACAAGTACTACCTGTGCCATTACTTCAAGAAAAAGACGTCCATGACGATCATGGAATACATCACCGAGCGACGCGTCAATCTGGCCATGGGCATGCTGTCCGGCAGCAGCCGTTCCGTGACCGAAACGGCGCAGATGTGCGGGTTCTCCAGCGCCTCCTACTTCAACCAGGTGTTCCGGCGCAGGACGGGCAAGACGCCGTCCGAATACCGCGCGAGGACGCCGGCGCCGCAGGGGAAGCGGTGACGGGCCGTAAAGCGGCGCCCCGAAGATCCGGCCGCGCCCCGGTCCGGAGGCTCATCCGGTTTTTCGCGGAAATTTGTGGGATCAGGCTTCCCCTCCGAGGGGCAATGCCATCAGCTTGAACCGTGCCGGCAGACCCTGCCAGAACGGCAGACGCCCGCCGCGCCGTCCGCACGATCGTGAGAATCCGGCCTTATTAATATGACATAATATTATTATACAAAACATAATATTGTAGAGAGGGCCGCCTCTGCGCCGATGCTTCCTTTGGCGCTTTGAGGCGGCCCTTTTTCCGACTATTCCGCACGAAAAACGGCGATTTTCCGGGAAAACAGACCCCGGTTTGGCACGATGTTGCCCGCATATCGCCGTTTGTGTGTTTTATGTGCGCATTTTTGTTAAAAATAAAATTAACATAATTAATATTCAGTTTTGCATAGACAGAGCCTGTTTGCGGGCCAAAACGTTAGTATGACGTTATTGTGCGAGTGATAAAAATACCTTATGCTGTTTTACAGACCCACAGACCCGGTGGAAGATACGCTGCAATCTGTTTTTGCGGTCGCGATGACAATAGATTTTCGCGAAAGACAATTGAGGGAAGAGGTGAACCACAGTGGGAATGAACCGGGAACCAATGCCCCTGAAGAAGATGCATCGCCAGGACCTGATTGGCCTGATTCGCAGCCTGACAGAGGAAAACGATCAGCTCCGGAAGGAGCTCGAGGCCGGCGCGGATTCCGTCAGGACGGAGCCTGTTCTGCCGCCCCCGGAAACGGAAACGCACCTGGCCGCGCTCGCGGAGGAATTCAGAGCGCTCCGGCGCAGCATTGATGCGCTGAAGGTCAGCCTGGATCGATATGCCGGCGGGTCCAAGCCCCGCGAGGATATATTGGTTGCGAAAAAATCAAGGAGGCCAGTCGATGAGAAGCGGTGGTGAACTGTATCGGCCCAGCCTGGAAGAGCTGGATGGAGAATTGGATCGAATTAAACGCGCCGGTTCCTTCAGGCGCTGGCTGCGCGCGCTTGTGATCATCGTGATTCTGGCGGCGTGCGCCGGCGGCTATATGATGCGCGAGCACTTCATGGTGGTCCGCGTGAGCGGAAGCAGCATGGAGCCCACGCTTCAGACAGGCGACATAGCGCTTTACGATAAAAAGGCGGACATTTCACGCGGCGACGTGGTGCTCTTTGAGCGGGATGGCATGCTTCAGATCAAGCGCGTCATCGGCGTGGGCGGCGACAAGGTACGCGTTGCGGAGAGCGGACAGGTTTATGTCAACGGCGTGGCCGTGGAAGAAGAGTATGTGCTGAGCGCGAGCCTCGGCAAGAGCGATATTGTTTATCCGGCCACGGTTCCGGCCGGCCATGTGTTCGTCATGGGCGACAACCGCGTTACGTCCGTGGACAGCCGGAACAGCGGCGTCGGCTTCATTGCGGAATCAGAGCTGGCGGGGCGCGTGCGAATCGTCCTGTGGCCCGCCTACCGGATTCGGTTTTTTTGACTTGAGATCACATGAAACCAATGGAAAAGAGAGGATGAAACGTGAATCAGATCAGAAATACCCGCGTTGAACCCGGACGTTTCAGAAAACGGCACGGGTGGAAAGTCTGTCTCACATGTCTTCTGTGCGTCATTTCCCTCCTTGTCGGCATGGTGACCGAAAGCCTGCCGGTGAGGAAGGCCCTGACGACCGATGCGGAGCAGGCGTGCGGCCTGAACGAGCATCGGCATGACGAAGCGTGTTTCGAGAGCCGGCTCATATGCGGCCTGGAAGAGCATGCGCACACCGAGGCGTGCCTGGGCGAAAACGGAGAATTGCTGTGCGGCCTGGAGGAGCATGCGCATACCGAATCATGCTGGGAAACCGTGCTGGTATGCGGCATGGAGGAGCATCAGCATACGAGCGCGTGCTATCCGGAGCAGGGATCCGCTGTCGAAGCGGCGGATCCGGTTATCCCTGCGGACCCGTCCGGAAGCGATGAAGCCTCCCAGCCCCTGCCGGAGCAGGCCGGGGCGGAGGGCGCTGTCGTGTTCGAAGAAGTCACGGTGATCGAGGGAAACGCCTCGTCAAGGGGAATGACCGTGCCCGGGGAAGCGACCGGGTTCGAGCCGGAGGACAATTCTGAGCCGACGGGCGAACCGGAGGAGGCCGTCGTGGCCGCTGCGCCCGAAACGACAGAAGAGCCCGAGACAACCGACGCGCCGGAAGCGATGAATGCACCCGAGGCAACAGATGCGCCCGAGACGACGGATGCGCCCGAGACGACGGATGCGCCTGAAACAACGGATGCGCCGGAAGCGACTGACGCGCCCGAGGCAACGGATGCCCCCGAAACAACGGATGCGCCCGAGGCGACGGATGCCCCCGAAACAACGGACGCCCCCGAAACGACGGATGCGCCGGAGGCGACTGACGCGCCCGAGGTGACAGTTGCCCCCGAAACAACGGATGCGCCCGAAACAACAGAAGAACCCGAGATAACCGGCGCGCCGGAAGCGACGAATGCGCCCGAGGTGACGGATGCGCCCGAGACAACGGACGCGCCCGCGGCAACGGATGCGCCGGGGGTGACTGACGCGCCCGAGACGACGGGTGCCCCCGAAATAACCGAGATGCCCGAGGCAACGGCCGTGCCGGAAGCGACGAATACACCCGAGGCAACCGACGCGCCCGAGACGACGGATGCCCCCGAGGCAACCGACGCGCCCGAGACCACGGGCGCCCCTGAAACAACAGAAGAACCCGAAGCGACGGCCGCGCCGGAAGGAACGGACGATCCCGATGCGACGGCCGCGCCGGAAGGAACGGCCGCGCCCGAGGCGACCGATGAGCCCGGAGAGATTCAGCCGACGGGCGAACCGGAGGACGAGCCCGTGAACGGATTGGTTCTGGAGCAGCTCGTCAGCTCCGGCGATGCGGTCAAAGTGGCGGAGGTCATAGAATGGCGCTTTGTCTGCGAGGGCGCCTCGCGCGTCGATTATGTCATCGCCGACGAAGATGGGAACGAGGTGGATTCCGGCGCGCTGGGAGAGGCGCGCACAGTCTGCTGGAGCGCGGACCGGCCCGGCGTGTATACGCTGACAGTCACCGCGGCGAACGAAGAGACGTCGTTTGCCCTGTCCGACAGCGTCACCGTGACGCCGGACGAACTGCGCGCGGCCGTCTGGTCCGGAAAGCGCTACGTGTTCGCGCAGAAGGAGGAACTGGTCTTTTTCACCGAGATCAGCGGCGGGGTCGGCCCGTATTCCATGACGGGCGCCATTGAGGCAAACGGCCGCATCGTCTATGAATCCGAAGCGCTCAGCGACTCGATAGCCTATATGCCCGTTGAGTTTGGCGTGCACACACTGACGCTGACCGTAACCGACGCGGAGGGGACGACTGTGACAAAGCAGTGCTCCGTCCCCGTCGCCGTGCAGGAGACAGAATCCGAATACGACTGGAAAAACAGCGTAAAAGGCGCCGAGCTGACGGGAGACTTTTCAGACGACCTGCTGGCCGTCGCCAGGACGCAGGTCGGCTATGAGGAAAGTACGCGCAATTTCATCATCGATGAAGAGGGCGAGATGCAGGGCTATACCCGGTATGGACACTGGTACGGCTCGAGCTACAGCGAATGGTGCGCGATGTTTGTGTCCTTCTGCCTGCACTATGCGGATGTCCCCGTGCGCTATATGCCGCGGGAGGCGAATTGCAGTCGCTGGAAGGACGCGCTGGGATCGCTCTATATGGACGATGAGGACGCGTACACCCCCGAGCCGGGCGACCTGATTTTCTTCCACTACAATTACGACGAAGACGCCGTGGAGGAGACGTGGGCGCAGCGCAATATCCCCACCCATGTGGGCATTGTCTCAGCGGTGGATGGAGGAACCGTATACACCATCGAGGGCAACAGCTTCAAAGCGGTGCGCAGGCAGCACTACGCGCTGAGCGACAGCGCGATTGTGGGCTATGCCAGCATGACCGCGGCGGAAACGGCGGCGGGGCTCCATGAGCTGGACGAGCCGGAACCGACGAACGAGCCGGAGCCGACAAACGAGCCCGACGCGACGGATAATCCCGATACGACGGATGATCCCGACGCGACGGATGATCCCGACGCGACGGATGATCCCGACGCGACGGATGATGATCCCGACGCGACGGACAATCCCGACGCGACGGATGACGATCCCGACGCACAAATTGAATATGTGCGGGTGATCGGGCGCGCGGCCAATCTCTATGCCAGGCCCGATGCAGAGAGCGAAATCATGGGACTGGGCGACGAGAGCATGCACTTTGTGCTGATCGACACGCTGGAATCCCCGGAGGAGACCTGGTACAGGGTCGAATACAATGGCGCGGAGGCCTACATACGCGGTGAAGACGCGATGCTCGTGTCTCCTGAAGAGGAGGACCGCTCCGAGCAGCCCGAAGAGCGCGCGACGCTCTGCGGCCTGGAGGAGCACACGCACAGCGAGGCGTGCTACAACGAGGCGGGCGAACTGATCTGCGGACAGGCCGAGCACACGCATACGCAGGCCTGCTACCTGCCCGAGGGCAGCGATCCGGAGGCCGATCTGGAAACCGCTCAGGCGTGGGAAGCCACGCTCGCGGGCGTGCAGCTGAGCAATGATTGGGCGGAGGATCTGCTCGCGGTGGCGTGCAGCCAGCTGGGCTATCAGGAGAGCCAGCGCAATTTCCGCCTGGATGAAGACGGGCAAACACACGGCTATACGCGCTACGGCGCGTGGAGCGGCGACGCCTATGGCGAATGGAACGCGGCGTTCATCGCTTTCTGCCTCCACTACGCGGGTATTTCGGATGTTCCCGTGGAGACCGACTGCGGGCGCTGGATGACGGCGCTTTCGGAAAACGGCATGTTCCGCACAACCGAAGACCATGCGCCTGTTCCGGGAGATATGATCTTCTTCGATGACAGCGGAGACGGCATGGCCGACCGCATGGGCATTGTCGAAACGGCCGATGACGGGCAGATCGCGACCATCGAGGGCGATTTGGACGGCGCGGCGCAGCGGCAGAGCTATGCACGCGGCGACGGACGCATCCTCGGCTACGGGCATCCCGTGACCACGCTGTATGACGAGGAAACCGGCATCACCGTGACGGGCATTCTTCCCCGCGGCGCCGTGCTGACGGCTGAGCGGCTCGAGGACGTGGATACCTGCCTGCCGGTCGAAGCGATGAGCGAGACCATGATGGAGAAGTACGGAGATTATCCGGGCGACCTGAGCGCGGAGAGCCTGTGCGTTCCCTCCGTGGTCTACGACATCACGCTGGGCGGCGCGCAGCCCTGCAAGAACGTAACGGTCACGATTCCGGTTCCCAGGGAATTCATCAGCGACGTCTCGGTGCACAGTCTGGATGACGACAGCTACGCCTACGTGGAAACGCTGCCGGGCGTGCTCGAGGAACAGGGGGAGAGCTACAGCTTTATCACGGGCCATTTCTCCACCTTCTCGCTGAGCGGCGCCGTGCGCGGGCCGGCCCACGGCACGGTTTCGACCGTCGACAGCATTGCCGACGGCATCACGCTGACGGTGTTCGACTATACCGTGGATGCCAACGAGACCAGCTATCAGAGCACCTACGCCAACCCGCGGCTGGTCGGCATCAACTCCGGCCGGAACAGGGCGCAGGATCTGCTGTTTTTCTCCTACGGCACAGAGGGCAGCACGATGAACCACTATACTGGCGGCGCGTCGCCGCGGCAGGGCATTGTGCAGAACCGGCTGTCCGGCGGCTATCCGGTGCTGACGGCGAGCGGCAACCACAGCCTGGCCTATCTGTTTGACGGGAGCAGCCGGACCGGAAAGACGCGCTACAGCGACGCGAACCATCTGTTTCAGAAGGACGAGGAAACGGGGTACTATTTCTATAACAGCGATACGAACTATGCGTATTTCAACACGAATACGAAGAACTTTACGGTTTACAACGACACCTACAACGAGACCTGTCACGATCCCGACGCGGGCGGCTATGATGTGCATCCCATAGGCTTTTTCCCCTTCAACCAGTATGACGACGCCTATACCTGCATTCACGGGTTCCGCCGTCAGGGATGCTGGCCGCAGAACCCCGGCCATTACAACCACCATTTTGGCATGACGATGGAGGCGCAGTTCCAGATTCCCCCGTCCGGCCTGGTCAACGGCAATGACGTCATATTCGACTACAGCGGCGACGACGACATGTGGGTGTTCATCGACGACGTGCTGGTGCTGGATATCGGCGGCATCCATGAGAAGTCGTCCGGCTCGATCAATTTCAGTACGGGCGTCGTCACGACAACCGGCATGGCCAACACCACGCTCGACGCCATCTTCGGCGGGGCGTGGGATCCGACGGCCGTGCACACCATCAAGATGTTTTACCTGGAGCGCGGCGGCTGCTATTCCAACCTGAGAATGAGCTTCAACCTGCCGATCATCAAGATCGGCAGCATCGAAGTCTCCAAAACGGTTGAGGGCGCCCAGGCGGCCCTGTTCGAGGACGTCGATTTCCACTTCACGCTTTACGTGGAGACGGAAGTGGGCTCAGACCAGTATGACGTTCCCGCGTCCACGACCGCCACAAAGACGCTTGCGGACGGCAGCACCCAGACCATAACGATTCAGAACGGCAGCTTCACGCTGAAGAGCGGCGAGCGGATTGTGTTCGACGAGCTGAACAACAAGCTGCGCTATTATGTGGCGGAGACCGCGCTGAACGGCGATGTGATTTCGGAGGTTGCCGAGATTGTCGACGGCACGGAGACGAGCGTCATATCCCTGAGCTCCGGCCAGCACAGCGCCGAGGCCACCGGCTCGAAGCAGCTCATCGGCGAGAGACCGCAGGTTGAGTATGCCAACCGCCTGCGCGAGACGGATGTCACCGTGCTCAAGCAATGGGTCGGTTCGGACAATACGCCGCCCAGTCAGGGTATTCGCATCGCGCTGAAGCGTTCCTGGAGCGGCGGCGCCGAGACCGTCGCCTACGATGCTGACGGCGACGGCGTGCCGGAGAGTGAATTTACGCTGAGCGCGGCGAACGGCTGGCAGATGACCTTCGAGGGGCTGCCCGTGTATCGCTACGACGCCGAAACGCAGGAAACGGCGGAATACACCTATTTCGTCGAGGAAATTCAGGGCGGATCGGGCTATACGCCTGTCTATGCCGAGCCGGTGCTGGACGACGGCCATGTGCATCTGCTGGTCACCAACGTTCAGACCACGTGTGTCGAGGTGCAAAAGACCTGGGCGCCGGACGGGGACGGGAGGCCGAACGCGGTTGAGGTGCAGCTGTACCAGCAGGTTGTGACGCCTGCGCCGACAGCCACCCCCTCGCCGACCGCCTCGCCTTCGCCGTCTCCCTCGCCCACGCCCACTCCGTCTCCGACGCCCTCGCCCTCGCCGTCGCCCACACCGGGGCCGGTGGAAACGCATACGGTGACAGTCCGGATGGAGCGCTTCGGCTCCAAGGACGGGGTTTCCTATTCGTATATCGAGGAGCATACGGAAGTCGTCGCCGCCAATGAGCAGCTGGTCTTCACCGTTGTCTGTGAAAACGACAAGGGCAACGCCTGCGGCATCATATCCGCGAATGTGACGAGCGGAAGCGCGTCGATGTCGGTCAGCAACAGGCTGTATAACGGCTATTGGAACAATGGACTGCATCCATACGCAGCCACCTACACGGTGAGCAACGTGACATCCGATGTGACGGTGGTCCTGCGGGCGACCACGTACGAGGGGCTCATCACCTTCGATTATAGCTCCTCCGTCAGCGCGGCCGATCGGAGCGGAAGCCGCGTCGCGAGAGCGGCAAATCTGCCGCAGGAAATCGCTGACAGGGGCGGCCTCACGCGCGACGGAGCGCTTCAAAGCGTGGACGCGAGCCTGTTCAGAACCGTGTCGCTGAGCGATGACAACGGCTGGCATCACGTCTGGGACGATCTGCCGAAGAAGGATGAGCATGGTAACGACCTGGTCTATTACATCCGGGAGGTTTCTGTGCCCGGATATGACGTTTCGTATTCGCCGGAGCAGCCCTTCCAGCTTGCGGACGGCACCGTCGTCTACCGCGTCACGGACGGCCTGACACTGACGATCACGAACACGCGCAGCGTCACGTCCGTCTGCGGTACCAAGTTCTGGAACGATGGCGGACTGACGCATAACAACGTGACAGACGTCACGCTGATTCTGAAGCGCAATGGCGTCGAAGTGGACGGCGCGGTGCCGATTTGGAACGGCAGCACGTACATCTTTGACAATTTGCCCAAGTATGACATAAACGGCGTCGCCTACGTGTACACCGTTGAGGAGATTTCGCCCGAGGGCTATTCCTCCTCTTCCTGCGGGAACGATTTCCTGAATACGAAGCTCACGGACGTGCCGGTGCAGAAGATATGGCTGGACGGAGACGGCACAGGCCGGCCTGCCAGCATCACCGTGCAGCTGACGCGCAAGGCAAGCGACGGCAGCTATGAAGCCGTCGAGGGCAGGACGCTGACGCTGAACGGCAGCGGAGAGACTCCGTGGCACGGCAGCTTCACCGGCCTGCCAGCCTACGGCGAGGACGGCGCGGCGATCGAGTACGGCGTGCAGGAGATCGCCGTGGCGGGCTACGAAACGGCCATTGTGTGGGACGACGAGCTGAACGGCTTTATCGTCACGAACACGAAGCTCACGGACGTGCCGGTGCAGAAGATATGGCTGGACGGAGACGGCGCAGGCCGGCCGGTCAGCATCACCGTGCAGCTGACGCGCAAGGCCAGCGACGGCAGCTATGAAGCCGTCGAGGGCAGGACGCTGACGCTGGACGGCAGCGGAGAGACTCCGTGGCACGGCAGCTTCACCGGCCTGCCGGCCTACGACGAGGACGGCGCGGCGATCGAGTACGGCGTGCAGGAGATCGCCGTGACGGGCTACGAAACGGCCATTGTGTGGGACGACGAGCTGAACGGCTTTATCGTCACGAACACGAAGCTCACGGACGTGCCGGTGCAGAAGATATGGCTGGACGGAGACGACGCAGGCCGGCCGGTCAGCATCACGGTGCAGCTGACGAAGAAGGTCGGCGATGTATACGTCGACGTGCCGGACAGGACGCTGACGCTGGACGGCAGCGGAGAGAATCCGTGGCACGGCAGCTTCACCGGCCTGCCGGCCTATGGCGGGAACGGCGCGGCGATCGAGTACGGCGTGCAGGAGATCGCCGTGACGGGCTACGAAACAGCCATTGTGTGGGACGACGAGCTGAACGGCTTTATCGTCACGAACACGGAGCTCACGGACGTGCCGGTGCAGAAGATATGGCTGGACGGAAACGGTGCAGACCGTCCTGCCAGCATCACGGTGCAGCTGACGCGCAAGGCCAGCGACGGCAGCTATGAAGCCGTCGAGGGCAGGACGCTGACGCTGGACGGCAGCGAAGAGAATCCGTGGCACGGCAGCTTTACCGGCCTGCCAGCCTACGGCGAGGACGGCGCGGCGATCGAGTACGGCGTGCAGGAGATCGCCGTGACGGGCTACGAAACGGCCATTGTGTGGGACGACGAGCTGAACGGCTTTATCGTCACGAACACGAAGCGCTATGACGTGAGCCTGGAGAAGCAGGACAGCATCCATCCGGAAACAAAGCTGCAGAATGCGGTATTTGAGCTGTATCTGGAAGGCGAGTCCGAAACGCTGATTCCCGGAACGAACGGCAGGACCGGCACGCCGGTCAACGGCGCCAATCAGAGCAACCGCTACACCACGGACGAAAACGGCCGGGTGTGGTTCAACGGGCTGACGCCGGGAACCTACTGGCTGTATGAAGCGACGGCCCCGACGGGCTATTTCGCCGCGGGCGAAGCGTTTGGCTTCGAGCTGAAGGCGGACGGAACCATTGAAAAGGTATCTGCCACGGCCATGATGGACGTGATACAGATAGAAGGCACAGGTGAGGGGGGAAGCTTTGGCCTGGTGATCAAGAATTCTCCGCTCTATGAACTACCGGAAACGGGCGGCATGGGGACATTCGCGTTTTCCGGGATCGGCCTGGCACTGATGTGCCTGGCAGGCAGCCTGCTGCTCCGTAAGCGTAAAAGGGGGGATGAACGCACTTAACGCACTGATACAGGAGAATCTGATATAGAGGAATCAAGGAAGAAGAAAGGAAGGACATACCGATGAAGAGAACACTGAAAGCTGTGACGATGATTTTGCTTGTCGCCATCATGGCGGCGGCGCTGTGCGTGCCCGCGCTGGCGGCCGCGCCCTCTCCGAGCGATACCGCGGAGGTGATCATCAACAACATCGCCCCGCTGAAGAACGGGAACTATCCGACGGTTACGCTCTACAAGATCGTCGAGGGCAACTATGTGGACGGCGGTCTCACTGGCTACAAGGTCGTGGAGGCGATCAGCGGTGCTTCGAACACCGCTTATAACGGCATGACGACCTCGCCCACGCCGGAGCAGGTCACCGCGCTGGCCGCGGATTTGAAGAAGGATCCCAGCCCCATCAACCTGGGCACCCCCGTCACGGCGAATGTCAACGACGGCACCGCCAAGGCGACTGTCGGCGCGGGCACCTATCTGGTGCTTGTCACCGGCTCGGACGGCAAGATCTACAATCCGATGATCGTTTCCGCGTACTACAAGTCCGAGGACGGCACAATCATTGGCGGCACGGTTGACGCCAACAGCAACTGGGTGCTCGACGACGTGGTGGCCTACGCCAAGTCCTCCGAGCCCACCATTGACAAGAGCGTGACCGGCAACCCTGCTGATGATATTTCGGATGATGGCTTCGATGGGGATGAGCACACCAGCGGCTCCGTCGGCGACACGGTGACGTTCACCGTCGTTCCCACGATTCCCAGCTATCCCGAGAACGCCGTCAACAAGACGTTCTACATCTCCGATACCATGCAGACGGGGCTGACGTTTGACGGCACCGACAGCATTAAGATCTTCGCTACGATCGATGGAACCGAAAGCGAGCTTTCGCCCTACACCGACTATGCGACGGTCGGCCAGTCTGAAGGCCAGAACGGCTTCAACCTGTCGTTCAACTACGATGCGCTGAAGGCGGCCGGCATCACCGACCTGCGCGTGACCTACACGGCCACCATCAATGACTCGGCGGTCATCGGCCAGACCGGCAACACGAACAAGGTCACGCTGTATTACGCTACGGATTCCACCAGCGGCAGCACCTATGATGACATCACGACGCCGCCTCCGCAGGAAGACGAGAACATCGTCACCAAGGAGGACGAGACCATCGTCTACACGTACGAGCTGATGCTGCACAAGAAGGGCGAGGGCGCGGACGCCGAAGCCCTGGCGGGCGCTGTGTTCGGCATCTACGACGCCGATGGCAATCTGGTGGATGTCGTGGTGACCAACGATCAGGGCTACGCGGCCACGACGCGCGTCGGCGCGGGCACGTATACGATCAAAGAGCTCATCGCGCCTCCCGGATATTCGCTGAACACGACGGAGTACACCGTAGAAGTGAAGTGGAGCACGGCCACGAAGACCACGACCACCACATCTTCGCATTGGACGTATACCAGCGACATCACTGAGGCGGAGGGCTACGACGCGGAAACCAATCCCAATCCCCCGTCGGTCGGCTGGCTGAAGGACAACAAGTTCTATACGCATGGTTCTGAGGAAGAAGGCTATGTGCCGGCCTACATCAAGTCCGCGGGCACGACCTCATCCTCCGAGACGACGGTTATTGAGGGAAGCGCTGGCGCCGGCGTGGCGATCAGCCCGGAGATCCCCAATACCAAGCTGGGCGAGCTGCCCTCCACCGGCGGCATCGGTACGTATCTGTTTACCTTCGGCGGCATCGCGGTCATGGCGCTGGCCATTGGCCTGATTGTCAGAAGGAAGAAGAGGGCTTCCCGTAAGACGGAGGCGTAATTCAGGAATTTGAGGAGCCGGCAGGGAGCGCGCTATCCCTGCCGGCACACCCACAGGAACGGAGATACTTTTTCATGAAGAGGCGATTGGTCAATTGTGCGCTGGTGCTGGTGTTTATCGCCGGGCTATGCATTTCGCTGTATCCGATGGTCAGCAACCAGTTTAACCTTTATCGCGCATCGCTGCTCATTTCGACCTATCAACGCAATATCGCCGGGCTGGCGGAGGAGGATTATTCCGCCATTCTGGAGGCGTGTGAGGCGTATAATCAGGCGTTGACCGGCGGCACGATTCCCGATGTGTTCTCGGAACATGCCGAGGATGCCTCGCCAGAATACCTGGCGCTGCTGAACACGAAAGGCGACGGCCTGATGGGGTATATTGAGATACCGGCCATCGGTCTGCGTCTGCCGGTTTATCATACGGTTTTTGAGGATGTCCTGCAGGAAGGCGTGGGACATCTGGAGGGATCTTCTCTGCCCATCGGCGGCCCGAGCTCGCACTGCGTGCTCGCGGGGCACCGGGGCCTGCCCTCTGCCCGGCTGTTCACGGATCTGGACAAGCTCAGCGAGGGCGATGTGTTTTACCTGAGCATTCTGAACGAGGTGCTGGTCTATCAGGTGGATCAGATATTGGTTGTCGAACCGCGTGAAACGGAGCATTTGGCCATCGTCGAGGGAGAGGATTATGTGACGATGGTGACGTGTACGCCCTATGGGATCAACACGCAGCGCCTGCTGGTGCGCGGAACGCGCGTCCATCCGGAGCTGTCGTCTCAGACGGTTTTCCTCAGCAGCGACGCGCAGAAGCTGGACGACTGGGCGGTGGCGCTGTCCTTCGGGCTGCCGGTGCTTGCGCTGGGCCTGCTGCTGTACGCGATTTTCCGAAGAAGAAAATAACGGGGCGATATCCAGGTCGGCCCTTGAGATAGAAGAAAGGACGCGAGAGCATGATGATTTCGATGCGAAAGATCCGGCGGACGGCGGCCGTCCTGCTGTGCGCAGGAATGATTTGGGCCTGTCCTCTTTTCGCCGGAGCCGTGACGGTGGATTACGAACGGACAGGCGCGCTCGATGTGCGCCTGGAGGTCACGGCGGAGCGGAGCGACTGGTCGAATGTCGAATTCTCGCTGTACCGGATTGGCGACATTGTCAATGAAAACGGCGGAGTTCGGTATGTCGCAAACGAACAGTACGCCGCGTCGGGTGTCGAGCTGAATTTTACGACCGGTCAGGAGGCCGAGAAGGGCGCGCAGCTGCTGCAGCGCTTCATACAGGAGTGGTCGCTTTCACCGCAGTCGGCGCAGCGGACGGACGCGTCGGGCTCGGCGCTGTTCGCGGAGCTCGAGGCCGGGGTGTATTTTGTCCAGATCACCGACGGCCAGGGCTGGCTGACGGCGCTGCCGTTTGTCGTCGCCGTGCCGCGCTATAAGAGCGGCGCGCTGCTCTACGCCGTGACGGCGAATCCCAAGCACACGCTCTGCACGCCGCCGCCCTCGCCGTCTCCCTCGCCCACGCCGCCCCCGAGCAATATTCCTCAGACCGGCGTGCTGTACTGGCCGATTGTGGCGCTCAGCGCGGGCGGCTGTCTGGCGATTCTGCTGGGCGTGCTGCTGGTGGCCGGAAAACGAAAGGGAAAGCGGGGACGGGAATGAGAGTCATGGGCTGGCTGTGTATATTGGCGGGAATTGTTCTGATAATATGCGCGGCGAACTGGATGATTCAGGTCGAAAACGCGGAAGTTCATGCGGGCGAAGCGGCCTGCTACGCGCTGGCCCACCTGATGACGGCCATTGAGGACCGCCAGGCGGATTCGGCTGAGACGGCCGTTTCTCCGGCCCATGCCGACGACGAGCCGGCGCCGGAAGACGATATGCCCGTGATTGAAATCGACGGCTATACCTATATCGGCTATCTGCTGGTTCCCGAGCTGGCGCTGGAGCTGCCTGTCCAGGCGGACTGGTCGCTGGATCAGCTGGAAAACTCGCCCTGCCGCTACACGGGGAGCCTCGCGGGCGGAAATCTGATCATCGCCGGCCACAACTACAGGAGACACTTTTCTCCCCTGAAGCAGCTGACGGCCGGCAGCCGGGTGGCGTTCATCGACGTCAACCAGAACAGATACACGTATACCGTGAGCCGGATCATCACGGTCGCGGGAGACGACGCGCAGACCATGCTTTCCGACGCGGACCAGTGGGATCTGACGCTGTTCACCTGCACCTACGGCGGCAAGGGCCGTCTGACGCTCAGATGCGTCCTGGAGGATTCGGACGCGCGGCGGGACAGGATGTGACGGGGCGCGCCCGCTTCGCCGGGGATGGATCGGAGTGTGTCTCAAAAACCGGGAGGATGCCGTTTCGAGGGATCCGGCCGCCATTCAGGCCGGGAGACCGCTCGAAACGGCATCCTCCCGGTTTTACAGGCCCATTTCAGTTTGCATAGTAGATTTGCGCCAGGCCGCCGTGGGAGGTTTCCCGATACTTCTCATCCATATCCCTGCCGGTGCGGTACATTGTGGCGACCACCTCGTCGAAAGAGATCTTCCGGGTCGAGTACAGGAAGCGGGACAGATTCACGGCGCTGATGGCGCGCATGGCGGCCACGGCGTTGCGCTCGATACAGGGGATCTGCACCAGGCCCTTCACCGGGTCACAGGTCAGGCCCAGATTGTGCTCCATGGCGATTTCCGCAGAGTACTCGATCTGGTCAATATTCATGCCGTACAGCGACGCCAGAGCGGCCGCCGTCATGGAGCAGGCGCTGCCAATCTCGGCCTGGCAGCCGCATTCCGCGCCGGAAATGCTGGCATTGGTGCGGATCACGTTGCCGATCAGCGCCGCCACGGCCAGCGCGTCCAGGATTTCCTCCTCCGGGAAACCGCGTTCGCTGTGCATGTAATACATCACGGCGGGCAGCACCCCGCAGCTTCCGCATGTCGGCGCAGTGACGACGATATGCTCGTCGGCGTTTTCCTCGCTGACGGCATAGGCGTAGGCCGCGATGACGCGGTTCATGGTGACGTCGGCGCTCTCGTTGTAACAGCGCTTTTTGTACAGCAGCTTCGCCTTTCGCGCCACGCCCAGGCCGCCGGGCAGCACGCCCTCCGCGTTCAGCCCCCGGTGGATGGAATCCTTCATGGCCTCCCACACCGTCTTGAGGTAGTCCCGCAGCGAAGGATCCTCCATGCGGTAGATGAACTGGGCGAGGTTCAGGCTGCGTTCCCGGCAAATCTTCAGGATCTCCGAGAAGTTCTTCTGGGGATAGATCTCGATCTCCTCGTCGGATTCCTCGTTCTCGATGCGAATGGATCCGCCGCCCACGCTGAATATGCGGTTGGAGCCGATCAGCTGACCGGCCTTAAACGCCTCGAACAGCATGGTGTTGGGATGGGGCAAATCTCCCGCCTTCCGGTTGAAAACGACCTCCGCCCCCGGCAGGCCCGACACAATGGCCTTGCTGGTGCCGTGGCCCTCCCCCGTGAAGGCCAGCGAGCCGAACAGCGTCACCCGGAAGGCGTCGGCCTCGGGATGGCGGGCGCCAAAGATCTGGGCGGCGTGGAAGGGCCCGACGGTATGGGAGCTGGACGGCCCGTTGCCGATCTTGTATACGCTCTTGATGGTTTTCATCATGATACCTCCTGTCTGCTGAAGCGCGCCGCCGCATGACAGCGGCCGCTCCGTCCCGGTCTTCTGAAATCGCGAGAGCCGGCAGCGGCGGCGAACCGCCCGGCCGGAGAGAATACCGCGCGCCTTATGAAGCAAATCGCCGATCGTCGGTCAAGACGGAATAAAAGGGATTTCGCTTAAATCTGATTATAGCACGGACTCATCAGGACTGCAAGCGAACCGGACACCCATATGCCGCCAGACCCCGTCCCCCATCGCTCCGCCAAACGCAATGAATCATACGAAAACCGACCTCCCAAATGAGGCGATTCTGTGAAATGAACCATTGCTGTAGCTTTATTCGACGGGAAATGGTATAATGAAATTGTTCACTGCACCGCGGGTGAAAGAAAGGAGTGAGCATGCGATGATTCATCGCAGATTTGGCAGCACAGGCTTTGAGGTTTCCGCCGTGACATACGGCGGCATCGTGTCGGCCGCCCATTATGGCGAAACCATCCTGCCCGGCGACGGGCAGGCCGCTTCCGACAGGCAGGTGGCGTGGGCCGTCGAGCGGGGCGTCAACTATTTCGACGTCGCCCCGACCTATGGAGACGCGCAGCTGATGCTGGGCAACTCGCTGATCCCCTGCCGCAAGAGCGTCTATCTGGCTTGCAAGACCGGGCAGCGCATGCGCGACAGGGCGGAGGCGGAGATGGAGGAATCCAGGAAGCTCCTGCACACGGACTATTTCGACGTCTACCAGATGCACTCGCTTTCCACGATGGAGGACATCGAGCAGGCCTTCGGCCCGGGCGGCGTGATGGAGCTGATGCGCGACATGAAGGAAAAGGGCATTGCGCGCAGGCTGGGCATCACAGCGCACAGCGAGGCCGTGGCGCTGAAGGCGCTTGAGCTATACGATTTCGATACCGTGCTGTTCCCCTTCAACTGGCACATGCACATGGCGCACGGCATGGGCGGCGCGCTCTGCCGCGCGGCAAAGGAGAAGGGCATCGGCCTGCTGTGCATGAAGTCCATGATCGAGCGCAGCTGGACGGACGAGGAGCGCCGCGTCTCGAAATATCCCAAATCCTGGTGCAAGCCCCTCGACGTGGACGAGGAGCCCGCGATGCTTCTGGCCGCCATGAAGTACGCGCTTTCGCTGGGCGTCGATACCATCATTCCGCCGGGCAACTTCGATCACTTCCGCTTTGCCGTTGAGCACATCGACGAGGCGCTCGAAAATCCCCTGAGCGAGAGCGAGCGCGCCATGCTGGCCGCGCGCCTCGAGCAGGTCAGGGATCGGCCGTTCTTCGACGAAAGCAGCTATACGCTGCCGCATGCCACGGCCTGATCCCGCCGGGGAGAAAGCGTGCCTTCCTTAACCAAACCATGCGCGCAGCCCCCGGCGGACTCTGATATAATGGCCTCATATAAAGCACCGGGAGAGATTTGCCATGAAAGAGCTGCTGACGCTGTACTGCGCCTTCTTCCGCATCGGGCTGTTTACGTTCGGCGGCGGCTACGCCATGCTGCCCATGCTGCAGCGCGAGGTGGTAAACCGGTATCGCTGGGCCACCGACGAGGAGCTGCTGGACTGCTACGCCATCGGCCAGTGCACGCCGGGCGTCATTGCGGTCAACACCGCCACCTATGTGGGTTACCGCCGCCGCGGGGTCGCGGGCGGGATCGCCGCCACGCTGGGCGTCGTTTCCCCTTCGCTGCTCATCATCACCATTGTCGCGATGGCGCTGAGCCCCTTCATGACCAACCCGTACGTCGTGCGCGCCTTCGCGGGCATCCGCGTGGCCGTGTCTGCGCTGATCGCCTCGTCCGTTGTCAAGCTGGCCAGGAAGAGCGTCAGGGACGTGCCCGGCATCGTGCTCTGTGTCGCCGCGTTTGTCATCGTCGCGGTGCTGGGCGCGTCGCCCATCTGGGTGACGCTGGGCGCCGCGCTGTGCGGCTTCGTGATGGGAAGGGTGCGTGACCGCAAATGAGCGACATTCTCTGGCTGATCTACGAGTTCTTCAAGGCGGGCCTGTTCGCCGTGGGCGGCGGCCTGGCCACGCTGCCCTTCCTCACGCGCATGAGCGTCAGTCATCCCGACTGGTTTACCACGGAGATGCTGGCCAACATGGTCGCCATCTCGGAATCCACGCCCGGCCCGCTGGGCGTCAACATGGCCACCTATGTGGGCTATACCGTCGCGGGCGTTCCGGGCGGCGTCATCGCCACGCTGTCGCTGGTCGCGCCCTCGGTCATCATCATCATGCTCATCTACCGCGTGCTGCAGCAGTATAAGAACAACCGCACCGTGGAAAACGTCTTCACCGGACTGCGCCCGGCCGTCACCGGCCTGATCGCCGCGGCGGGCTTTTCGGTCTTCCGCATGGCCGTGCTCACCGGCGGTTCCGGCAGCCTCATCACGCTCGTGAGCTGGAAGGCGCTGCTGCTCTTCGCCGTGCTGTTCGCCGGCACGCAGTGGAAGAAGACCCGCGGGCTGCACCCGGTGCTGTTCATCGCAGCCGGCGCCGTCGTCGGCCTGCTCGTGGCATTTTGAGGCCGCCGCGCCCCTGCCGAAAAGCGCCGCGCCTGAAAGCGGGGCCTGTCTCAGGGCGGGACGGCCCGCCGCGTATATTTGACAGAACCGGCGCGGCGTGCTATCATGCATGTATCCGGAACGGCCGACGACGGGCCGCGCCCGGTCATCATTCAGAAAGGCCGCGCTCCGGCGCGTGGTAACGGCTATGAGACGTCTGTTTTCCGCCTACAAGCCCTACATCAGCAAATAACCGTAAAGAGCCCATTATGCGAAACGCCGTCTGAGGGGCAGCTGTGCTGTGCCTCCTGGTTTTGCGTGGCTCTTTACGGGTTTTTTATGCCCTTTTGAGCCAGGACGCGCATGCGTCCCCAACCTTGCAAAACACAGGAGGCTGCGTCTATGTTCAAAGCGCTTCGATTCTTTTTTCACTACGGCTGGAGGTTTGACAGGCTGTATGTCATCGAAAAGCTCCTCTTCCAGCTGACCAATTCCCTTGTGCCGCTGGCCGCGGCGGTGCTGCCCAAGTTCATCATTGACGAGCTGATGGGCGCGCGGCGTCCCGACCGTCTGATCCTTCATGTCGCGCTGCTCGCGGGCTATGTCTTTTTTGCCAATGCGGTTTCGGCCTTCTTGGACAAGGACAGCTTTTCCCACCGCCTGAACGTGGACGCCGCTTTCGGTCTGGCGCTGCACGACATGCAGGCGAAGGCCGACTGCGCGAGCCTCGAGGATCCGGAGTATCTCGACCTGAAGAAGAAGGCGGAGAAATTCATTACCTGCGACTACCATGGTTTCGGCTATTTGCTTGACTGCGCCATGAACATAGCCGGGCAATGCGCCGCGCTGGCGGGCGTCGCCGCAGTGATCTTCACCCTGAGCGGATATCTGGTGCCGCTGTTCGCGGCGATGGCCCTGTTGGGCGGCTGGGCTGAATTCCGGGCCAAGGGGAAAGCCATGGCGTTGTATGACGATATCGTCGCCGCTTCCCGGGGCTGGCAGTATTATTCCGAACTGTTCGGTGATTTTCATTATGCCAAGGAGATTCGCCTGAACCAGCTCAGGGAGTGGCTGCTCGGCCGCGAAAGACAGTATCTGGGCGAGACGATCCGGGGCATGAAACGGCAGAACAGGGCCTATATTCATTCCGGCGTTGCAGGCGCGGCCTGCCATTTCATCCAGCAGGCGGCTGCCTACGCCTGGCTGTGCGTTTCCGTGATTCGCGGACGCATCGGCATCGGCGACTTCGCGATGTATACCGCCGCGGTGACGGCTTTCGGCGCGGCGCTCCGGCGCGTGATGGACAGCTTCGTGGAAATCCGCAGCTACGACCGCTATTTTGCCGACGTGGATCGCTATCTGCATCTGCCCGCGACCCTGCGCGAGGGTCCGCGGCGGCCGCTGCCGCAGGGGCCGCACCGCATCGAATTCCGGGACGTCGGTTTTCGCTATCCCGGCCAGAAGGGCTGGGCGCTGAAGGGCCTGAACCTGACGCTGGAACCGGGCGAGAAGCTCTCCATCGTCGGTGAAAACGGCGCGGGCAAGACGACCTTCGTCAAGCTGCTCACGCGCCTGTACGATGTTACCGAGGGAGAGATCCTGCTCGACGGCGTGAACATCCGCGAGATAGACCTGGACGCCTACATGCGTCTGTTCGGCACGGTATTCCAGGACTTCCGGCTGTTCTCCTTCTCGCTGAAGGACAACGTGGCCTTTGACCAGCCGCGCACTGACGCCGAGGTGGAGGCGCTGCTCGATCAATCCGGCCTGGCGGAACGCCTTTCCACGCTGGCTGAAGGCGTTCACAGCCGCGTCTACCGCGAGTTCGACGAACACGGCTTCGAACCCTCAGGCGGCGAGGCGCAGAGGATCGCCCTTGCCCGCGCCTTCTGTCGAAACGCGCCGGTGGTGATTCTTGACGAACCCACCGCCGCCCTTGATCCGCGGGCCGAGTATGATCTGTATCGGCGCTTTGCCGGCCTGACGGCGGGGAAGAGCGCTGTGTTCATCTCACATCGGCTCTCCTCCGCCCGGTTCTGCGACCGCGTCGCCGTGTTTTCCGACGGGCGGCTGGCGGAATGCGGCACACACGCGGAGCTGGTCGAAAGGAACGGCCTGTATGCGGCGCTGTATAAGCTGCAGGCGCAGTTCTATGCCTGACGCTGATTTTCCCGGAGCGTGTTTCCAATACCGGATCTCATCCGAAACGCGCCGGCGCGGCGGCGTCCTTTCCGTCCGGCGTTGACCAAACCGAAGACGGATGGGTTTCAGGAGGAAAAGAATACAAAAGCCTCGTTTGAGGTTCGATGTGGACATCGCCCACAGCAAACCTCAAACGAGGTCTTTTCACTGTTCTGCTGCCGGCAGCGCAGCTGCTATTACGCTTCCGCTTTCGCCAGACGCTTCGCCATACGGGACTTTTTGCGGTTGGCGGCGTTCTTGGAAATAACGCCCTTTGCGGCAGCCTTATCAATCGCGCTGGCAGTTGCGGAGAGCAATGCGGCGTCGGCATTTCCGGCGGCGACGGCGGATTCGTACTTCTTCACGTTCGTCTTCATGGCGGACTTAATCATACGATTGCGCAGATTCTTCTTCGCGTTCACCTTAACGCGCTTAATGGCGGATTTAATATTCGGCAAGATCATTCACCTCCAAGCCTTACAATCAACACCCGTTATTTTACCACGTTTGGCCGCTGATTGCAATAGAAAACCGGCCCAAACACGTTAATTTTTCCATGCCGGACACCGTATGAAAGGCCTTCGCGGGCGGCATAATGAGGCGGAATCCACATTTTGAGGGAGGAATTTTCTTATGCGGCAGATTCGCACAGATCTTGCGATGGAATCGGCCGGCGCGCTGGGCGGCCGGGATCTGCCCGGCGTCCACATGGCCGAATGGGAAACGGGCGGCGTCACCCTCACCGAGGTGAGGATCGAGACGGAGGAGGGAGCGCGCCTGCTGGGCAAGCCGGTCGGCCTGTATGTGACCATGGAATGCCAGGGCGTGAGGCGGCGTGATCCCGAGGCGCGCCAGTCCATCAGCGTGCTGCTGGGCGAGGAGCTGGCCCGGCTGCTGCCGAAGGGGGACGGCGCCCCGGTGCTCGTGGTGGGGCTGGGCAACCGCACGGTGACGCCGGATTCGCTCGGGCCGCTCGCCGTGGATCATACGCTCGTCACGCGGCACCTCTACGCGGAGCGGCCCGAGCTGACCACGAAGGACATGTCGCCCGTCTGCGCCATCGCGCCGGGCGTCCTGGGCGTCACCGGGGTGGAGACCAGCGAGATGGTGCGCGCCGTCGCGCAGGCCGTCGCGCCGCGCGCCGTAATCGCCGTCGATTCGCTGTCCGCGCGGGCCGTCAGCCGCGTCGCCAGCACCGTGCAGCTCACCGACACCGGCATACGCCCCGGCTCCGGCGTCGGCAATCATCGCGCCGCGCTGACCGGGGAAACGCTCGGCGTGCCCGTGCTGGCGGTGGGCGTGCCGATGGTCATCTACGCCGCCACCATCGCGCGGGACGCCTTCGCCGCGCTCTCCGACGGCGAGGACTCGCCGGAGCGGGAACGGGCGCTCGACGCCATGACGGACGAGCTGATGAACAGCGAGCTGGGCGAGATGATCGTGACGCCGCGCGAGGTGGACGACCTGGTGAACGACGCCGCGGTCATGGTGGCGGGCGGCATCAACCGCGCGCTGCACCCGGGATTGAGCGAACAGGAGATCCTGACGATGATGCAGTGACCGCGGCGGCGGGGAAGCGCGCCGTCAGGCATGACGGATGCCGGCGCGGCATAGGCTTCAGTGTGGCGCGGAAATGCAAAGGAGGTCGAACCTATGGTGCGCATTCGGGTCATTCATGCGTCGAAGCTGTTCGCCGTTCTGGCGGCGATTGTGCTGGCCGTCGCGCTCGCCGTGCTGATATTCCGCTCGACGGGCCGCGCCAGCGCGGCGGCGTGTTTCCGGGGGGAGGCGGCGGTGCAGGCCGCCTTTTCCTTTTTCACGCCGCCGCCCATGGAATTTGAGCTGTCCGGCGAGGACGAGCACACCGACCGCATCGTCTGGATCGCGCCGGACAGCCTCGATATCGGCGCGCCGCCGGTCGGCCGTGCGGAGCGGCCGCGCGTGCTCATCTATCACACGCACACCCACGAGGCATACGCGCAGACGCCCGAGGATCCCTATGTGGAAACCGAGGCCTGGCGCACGGAGGACGAGACGCACTCCGTCGTGCGCGTGGGCGAAGAGCTGGCGGCGCTGCTCACGGAGCGCGGCTTCGAGGTCGTGCACGACACGACGGATCATGAATACCCCCATTTGAACACCGCCTACGCCCGCTCGCTCGATACGCTGCTGAGCTATGGCGACCGGGCCTTTGACCTGCGCGTCGACCTTCACCGGGACGCGTGGGACAGCTCGCAGGCCGATTGCGCGTTTGACGGCGACGCGCGCGTCGCGCAGCTGATGATGCT